>Ga0115002_10000273_pt1 | contig 75901 bp, 72 predicted proteins | sample ArcticOcean_MG_C_8_FD_89576 | JGI IMG/M metagenome (GOLD analysis project Ga0115002, IMG submission 89576) | Marine microbial communities from western Arctic Ocean - ArcticOcean_MG_CB11_86 | ecosystem: Environmental > Aquatic > Marine > Oceanic | place: Arctic Ocean: Canada Basin | collected... | reverse complement strand
TCGACCATCCTTCGGAGCCGGAAGTCCTGCATTCTCGTCCATCAACTCAGTGAGAAGACGCTGGTCCAAGGACCCCCAATTGACACCTATCCGTACCGGCGTGTCATTGGAAATCGCGACCTCGATGATCTTCTGGAAATTCTCATCCCGGCGCTTGGTTCCAACATTCCCCGGATTGATACGGTACTTGGCCAACACCTGTGCGCACGCCGGATGCGCCGTGAGAAGTAAGTGCCCGTTGTAGTGGAAGTCTCCGACGATGGGCACGCAAACGCCCTGGTCGACCAATCGGGCCACGATCTCGGGGACAGCCGCAGCGGCCTGGTCGTGGTTCACCGTTACTCGTACGAGCTCACTTCCAGCCTCGGCCAACTCACGGACCTGGATGACAGTCCCATCGATATCGGCGGTGTCCGTATTGGTCATCGACTGTACGACGACCGGGTGCATGCCACCTACCGGGACGCCTCCGACATCGACCACGACCGACTCTCTACGATTCCAGCAGCTCACACTTATCCTGCGCTTCAAGGGTGGATGGACACCGGGGAATCTACCGAACGGTCTCGGGGGCTCCAAGACCGGCCAATGCGGAGCCCCTAATCGAGCGTCTGTGCGGGAACCCCAGATCGGTCGCAAGACGTCGCCCGGGGAACTCCGTCGGCGTTCGGGGTATCCCGCAGAGCCCTACACCGCCCCTTTAGGAGGAAACACATTGTCCGACGCGCTAATCACGATCCGGGAAAACGGATCGCTACGGATAGATGGCGAGATTCCCTTGTGCGATGCTGACGGAAATCCTGTCATGACCCCCGAGGGAAAGCCTTATTCACTCTGTCGCTGCGGCGCGTCGAACCGGAAGCCGTTTTGTGACGGCAGCCACAAGACGAACGGTTTCGATGGTACACTGGCGGACGCAACGCCCGGGGCCTAGCGCCCCCAACACCTGTCGACGGGTGGCGGGGTAACGAGGTTCCGGATCAGGTACTAGGCTCGGATTCCATGTCCGTCCGGATGCCCCATGTCGGGAAACATCTTGCTACCTCGCACGGGCCATAAGTCGTTGTCCTATATGAAGCGGAGGGGGTGGGATTCGAACCCACGAGTCCTTGCGGACGCCAGTTTTCAAGACTGGTGCATTGAGCCGCTCTGCCACCCCTCCATACAACATCCTCCTAGCCAAACCTCAGTGAATCATGCCCCCCATGTAAGGGGAGGCACGATCCCTTAGGCGCCTCAAATCAATGCCGGAAGAGGCGCTGCCCGGTGAAGACCATAGCCATACCATGCTCATCGGCCGCCTCGATCACTTCTTCATCCCGCATTGACCCTCCGGGCTGGACGATCGCCCGTACACCGGCTTCTGCGGCGGCGTCGACTCCATCCCTGAACGGGAAGAACGCGTCGGAGGCCAAGACGGCCCCCGTAAGGTCGAGCCCTACGTCTGCGGCCTTTTGCACCGCGATGCGTGAGGAGTCCACCCGACTCATCTGGCCGGCGCCTATTCCGAGCGTGGCGCCGCCACTGGCGAACAGAATGGCGTTGGACTTCACGCCGAAGACCGCAGCCCAGGCGAACCGAAGGTCGTCCCACTCGTCGTCGTCAGGATTGCGCTGAGTAGCCACGGTCCATTCGACGGGCATGGTGCCAAAGAACGGAAGCGTTGGTGGCGACTGCGCGAGCATCCCTCCGTACACACTGCGGAGAGCTAAAGCCTCGGGACGACGCCCGTGCGAGGCCAGGAACCGCCCGACCCGTCGCACTTCTTCCGGCGCCCGCTTCCACCAATCCTCCTCCGGTTCACCTTCCTGAGCTTCGCCAGACCCTCCCGAGACCAACAGTCGAATGTTCTTCTTCTGTGTCAGCAATTCCATCGCAGCATCGTCGTAGGCGGGAGCCACAATGCATTCGATGAACAGTTCGGACATCGCAAGAGCCGTTTCCTCGCACATGCGTCGGTTCACCGCGATCACAGAACCGAAAGCGCTGAGGGGGTCGGTACGGAGTGCGCGCTCATACGCATCGGCCACGGTTCCCGCGACGGCAAGACCACACGGAGTCGTGTGCTTCACTATGCACACCGCAGGCCTGGGCGAGTAGGCGAACGGCGCCAGTGACAACAATGCTCCGTCGAGGTCGAGTAGGTTGTTGTAGGACAAGTCCTTCACGTGGAGCTGCTCGAGACCCGCCAACCCGTCGGATGTGTCCGGGGCCTTATAAAAAGCGGCGTCTTGGCTAGGGTTCTCACCGTACCGGAGACCCTGCACGAGCTCCAGGTTGACCGCCAGCACGTCTGGAAGAGTGGGGTTGGGGCCATCGCTTTCGCCTGCGGCCTGTTCGGCCCCGGCCTCGAGATAGGTCGCAACGGCCGCATCGTACTCACTGATGTGCCGGAAGACCTTCGCCGCGAGCTCCCTTCGCAACTCCGTCGAGACCCCGCCATCGTCGCCGAGGGCCGCTAGCACCCGGTCGTAGTCCTCGGGATCGACCATAACCAGCACATCGGCATGGCTCTTGGCGGCCGCCCGGATCATGGTAGGTCCACCGATGTCGACCTTGCCCATGGCCTCTCCCACGGGCACATCTCCTCGAGCGACAGTCTCGCGGAATGGGTAAAGGTTGACCGCAACCAAGTCGATGGGGGCGTATCCGTGAGCCCCCAGAGAAGCCATGTCATCCTCGCGGTCCCGGCGAGCGAGCAAACCGGCGTGGACCGCCGGATGGAGAGTCTTCACACGCCCCTCCATCATTTCCGGATGCCCGGTCACTTCGGCTACGTCGGTCACAGGTAGTCCAGCCTCGCGGACGGCTTTAGCGGTGCCACCGGTGGATAGGACTTCCCACCCGGCTTCTATCAAAGAACCGGCCAATGCCTCGATACCCGACTTGTCGGACACGCTCAGGAGCGCTCTTCGCTTCATGACTTCGCGTTCTCCTCTATCTGCCTGCTGACCGGATTGTCAGAATTCTACACGGACTCGGAATCGGCTTGAACCGGCGCAAACGGACCTGGATCTCGATCGCCCGCCACGGCGCGGCATATGTGATCCAAGACCTCCGGATACAACTTGTGCTCAACCTTCAGTACACGGGCCGCTACGGAGTCTGTGTCATCGCCGGGAAGAATCGGGACCGGGCCCTGTGCGATGATGGTGCCCGTGTCGTACTCCTCGGCCACATAGTGGACGGTCGCCCCCGTCAGTTCGACCCCTTTAGCGAGCACCGCCTCATGAACTCTACGCCCATACATACCCTTGCCTCCGAACGCCGGCAGGAGCGCGGGGTGGATGTTCAGGATACGTCTCCGAAAGCGGGACACGACCGCCGGCGGAATCAGCTTTAGATACCCCGCCAAAGCGATCACTTGCACCCCTCGCTTCTCTAGGTCGTGGAGCATCTCCGCGCCATCCTCCTGCTGAGACCGGCCGTCAGAAGATCCGACAACTGCATCACGGCCCGCCGCCCGTGCTCGATCCAAGGCTCCGGCATCGGCACGGTTCGAAAGGACCAGGGCGATTCGATAGGCGTTGCTCACCATCTCGTGATCGAGGAGAGCTTGGAGGTTAGTTCCTCCACCCGATGCGAAAACGGCGACAGGAACCCGGGGTGTCACGCCAGCTCCCCTCCGTAGTGCGGAGCCAGGAACGGGTTGCCGACACGCTCGTGACCGACCGACGTAGGCGGGCCGTGGCCGGTCAGGAGTCGAGTATCGTCAGGCAGGATCAACACATGGCGTCGAATACTGTCGAACAAGGCCTGATAGTCGCCCCCAGGAAGATCCGTCCTTCCCACCGACCCCGCGAACAGGAGATCACCCACCAGTGCGACCTCCCCGTCGTCCGCGACCAATATCACGTGGCCAGGCGAATGTCCAGGCGTGTGTATGACCCGGAACGCCGACTCGCCGAACCGAAATAGCTCGCCATCGCTTAGCTCCTTCTCCGGCGGCGCCAGCGAGGGGGCCGTCAGTCCGAACATGGCAGCTTGCTCGGGGACGGCGTCGAAGAGAGCCCGGTCGGCGGCGTGGAGATACGTCGCAGCGTCTGTGAACTCCCTAATGGCGCCGAGCCCCTCGACATGATCCAGATGCGCGTGCGTCAGTAAGATGGCGGCCACTTCGCTGCCTTCGGTCTCAATGGCAGCGATCATTTGCGGTGCCCCGGCCCCAGGATCGACGACGACGCACTGGCTCGATTCTTCGCACCACGCCACGTAGCCGTTCTCGGCAAAACTTCCGGCGGTGAATGCTTGATAGCGCATCTTGGTCACGCACGGTCCGTGGCTGGGCTTGGGTGGTCTACAATCGGAGGCACGAAGCACAAAAAGAAGCGGCCCATAGGAATCTCACCCACGAGCCGGTACATCGAAGGACCCATCACAGGACCCTAGGCAGTAAAAGAACTCCCGCAGCCACAGCCGCCTGAGGCATTCGGATTGGAAAACGTGAATCCCGATCCCATCATGCTGGTCACGTAGTCGATTTCGACGCCACTCAGGTACTGGACGCTGAACGGGTCGACGAAAATCTTAACGCCCGAAAGGTCGAAGACCTCGTCATCACTCTCCGGTGCATCTTCAATGTTCAAGCCGTACTGAAAGCCTGAGCATCCGCCTGGGAGAACAGCGACACGGAGCCCGGCGCCATCTGACGCACCTTGTTCCTCGATGAAGGATTGGATCTTGCTCACCGCCGTGGCGGTGAGGTTCAACAGCATCTCGGTACTTTCCATAATTCGTCTCCTGGGGCTCTTCTACCCCTACCGCGGGCTGATGGTTAAGCACCGCTGATGGTTCTAAGCACCGGTGAATGCTTCATCGAAGCGCCAAAAAGCTACCCGTCCGCCTGCGAGGGGTCAACGGCCGAGGTCCACTCCGAGATTCGTCGTCCGGCTGCGTGGAGGTCGTCAACCACGACGACCCCATCAGGAACGCGCGGCTCCTCGTCACGTCCGTACCCCGTGCGCACCAATATCCCTTTCCCGCCCAGTTCGGCCGCCGGCAAGACATCCCCGATCTTGTCGCCCACATAGTAGGAATTTTCTAGGTCGAGCTGCAGTTCGGCTGCCGCTCGGCGGTACATACCCTGTTCCGGCTTACGGCAGTCGCACGGCTCCCCGAAGTCGGGATGGTGAGGGCAGTGCAGAGTCAGGTGTACTGGGGCGCCTGCGTCCCGCAAGAGCCCGTCGAGCCTGTCGGCCACTGCTCGGTACTCCGTCTCCGAGTAGAAGCCACGAGCGATGCCGGACTGATTTGTCACCACCACCAGCGCGAATCCCGCTTCATTCAGGCCCTTCAACGCATCAGCCGTGCCCGGAATGAGGGCCACTCCCTCCGGGTCGGCCAAGTAGCCCCTCTCCTCAATGATGGTCCCGTCGCGGTCGATGAACACCGCTGGGCGTGGGCTGGCCTCGTTCACGGCGCGACGCACTCGGTGACGATCCGGACGACTTCCGTGTCCTGCCAATCGAGCACGGTCCGCAGATCGATCAGCAAGGTTTCGTCGTCGACCCTCCCGATGAGCGGCGGGAGCGCTGAACGTGCCGCACGGGCCAACTCCTCTGCACCCCCTACCGGCTGAACGCGCAGTCCAAAGCTGGGCAGTTCCACCTCAGGGAAGGTTCCTCCGCCGACCACAGAAGACAGCTCCGCGACATCGACAACGACACCCTTGGTGAACAATTCCGCAGCCAGTGTGTCCGCCCTATTTCGGAGGGTTTCTTGGTCCGCTGAGAGCATCGCGAGAGTTGGAATTTCGCGAAGGGCTCTAGCGGGCTCCCGGTACAGTCGCAGGGTGGCCTCCAACGCCAGAAGTGTAGTCTTGTCGACTCGCAGGGCACGGCATAGCGGGTTCCGCCGCATCCGCGCGATTCGGTCCTTCTTGCCGACCAGGATGCCGGCCTGTGGTCCGCCGAGAAGCTTATCTCCGGAAAACGCGACCACGTCTACACCTGCAGCGAGACTGTCGGTTGGTCGCGGCTCCTCCGGCAACCCTAGCTGTGCGGCATCGACCATCAAACCCGAGCCGAGATCATGGACCACACCTACGCCGTGTTCCTTCCCGAGCTGTGCCAAGTCGAGGAGATCCGGCTCTTCTGTAAAACCTGTGATTCGGAAATTGGAGCGATGCACCTTGAGGATCAACGCGACGTCGCCTTGAGCCATCGCCTCACGGTAGTCTTCGATGCGCGTGCGATTTGTGCTCCCCACTTCGAACAAAAACGCACCCGAGCTCTCCATGACTTCAGGTATCCGAAAACCACCACCGATTTCGACGAGCTCGCCCCTCGATACCAATGCGTGACGTCCACGGGCCTCGGTGCTGAGGGCCAGGACCAGCGCTCCAGCCCCGTTGTTAACGACCAGGGCGTCCTCAGCGCCGGTCAATTCACACAGCAGCTCCGAGCAGTGGTCATAGCGCGATCCTCGAGTGCCGGTGTCGACGTCGTACTCGAGGTTCGTATAGCCCTGCGCGCCCGCCATCGCCTCGACGGCACTGGCGGCCAAGGGCGCACGCCCGAGGTTGGTATGAAGGACCACCCCTGTCCCGTTGATGACCGGCCGGAGGGACGGTGTCAGTACGGCCGCGAGTCGTCTCCTCACGGCGTCTGCGTAGGGCGCGACGCTCTCTACATCTTCGGGGGCGAGAGCCCCATCTGCGACGTCCCGTCGGACGCGCGCCATTTCGTCGCGCAGTTGTGAGACTACTAGGCTTCGCGGGTGAGCCAGTAGAAGCGCCTCGAACTCCCCTGTCTCGAGTAGCAGTTCAACCGATGGGATCGAACGGCGCGGGTCGTTCACATCGACTCCACTTGAGTCGGTTCCGGTCGGGACCATCCCCGGCCGCGCGCTAGGCCCGGGCTGCCGGACCCTCTCGCGGTCGGGGCATCGGCGAACCTACTCCGTCTCTCCGGAACCGATCTACCCAACCGGTCGGCCCCGACCGGACCAGGGCCGCGGGCCAGTGTATCGGGCGGCACCGTGTCAGGCAGTGGCGGTACTGCTTGAACGGTATCCGGAGATATCGCGTCATCGGCTCCGTCCGTCCGGGCGTCTGCGGAGTCTGCGGAGTCTGCGGAAGCGGAAGCGGAAGCGGAAGCGGCAGCCGCAGCCGAGTCCGCGGCCATGATGGAATCGGCAATCGCGACCGAATCGATGGGCGGGGTGAGCCGCGAGAATTCCTCTAATCCGCCACCATCGGGAATCCCGTTGATATTGGTGACTCCGGTGACAGACACCTGATAAGTCTCATCGAAGAGCAGCGTATCGCTGAGAAGTAAGTAGACTGTGCGCTTCGGCAGGTCCCTGTCCGGATCGTCTCGGCCGGCGATGTCCGGCGCAAGCCCAAGTGTCGGTCGTGAGGTTACTTCCTCTTCAGCAGCCGCCAAGTCCCCGGCCGCCAGAAGTGAGTCCACCAAGCGTACCGATTCTTCGACCCGGGCGGAGTCGGTGACCCAGAGGGAGTCCGATATGACCTCAGCCCGGACCTGAAAATCGCGTTCGTGGAGTACCTCGAGAACCAGGATCGCGTCCGGTACCGAGTCGCGCATGAGCATAGCCTCGATGCCATCCAGGGGCGCGGCCGGGTCGAGGAAGTCGTCAAACTGCACTGAAACGGTGACCAAGTCGACCACATTGGCATCGCTAACCACGGCAGCGATCGTGTCCGGCATGAGTAGGCTCATCTCAGCAAACACCGTGTCCGCTCCACTCACCGCCTGAAAACCCGATCCCGTGGGTTCCGAGAAATCAGCCTCCCGGTTCCTGTTTCGGTCGTTGAACGCGGTCAGGGTATAACGACCGACTGGAGGTAGATAACGAAACGCGAATACGCCACTCGAATCTGTAAGAGCGACGTGGGTCGGACCCTGAACCTCTCCCACACCGCCCACAACCAAAGGCTGAGCCCGAGCTGTGACTCGGGCTCCTTCGACCACTTCACCGGAAAGGCGATCGAACACCATGCCCGCAATGACGTTCGGCAGCATCTCGGCCCCGGTTGAGAAGACGAATTCAAACGGCTGCGGCATCTCGTTCCGAAATAGATCCTGAACGGACGGCATCACCGTCACCCGGTAGACGAGGTCGGGTAGGAAGCCGCCTTCCATCTTGATTTCCAGGCCGTCCTTCTTGTGACGCACTTCGATTTCGCCCGATTCGGGGGAAACTTGCACCGCTTGCGCCAAGGTCCCGGAGGCCCCTCGCTCACTGATTCGCTCGTTGAATCCGATCTTGATCACGTCATCGAACGCCTCGACCTCTGCGAATGGCTCAGGGTCGGTGACTGTGACTTGAGGGCCCGAGAGATCCGGTGGCCCGCCAGGCGGCGCCTGAGCCCTCGCACAAGACGCGACGACGAGGACCGCCATGAGCCTCAGGACACCGATGGGTCGGGCCGCTCTCTTCCCCATCTCCGTGATCAGCCGTCCGCGAGGGTCGCGAGCTTACTGGTGAGCTTGTCGACCTGCTCCTCGAAGCTACGGGCCTTCTCGCGTTCCTTTTCGACGACTTCAGCGGGTGCCTGCTGAACAAAGCGCTCGTTGCCCAACGTCTTCCTTGACCCCTCGAGCTGGCCCCTGAGTCGATTGATCTCGGCCTCGAGGCGTTCACGCTCTCGCGCGATGTCGATGACACCCTCGAGGGGCATGAACAATTCGGCTCCATTCTTAAGTACCGAGTGTGCGCCAACCCCATCCCCCGGGATGTCTAAAGCACAGTCATCTACCCGAGCGAGTCGCCTCAGGGCGTCTCCCTGCGTCTCGAGAGTGTTACGAAAGCCGTCGCCGATCGCGGTCAGGTTGATCGTGACACCTGCGCCCTCGGAGACGCCATATTCCTTCCGAAGACTCCGGACCTGTGTAATCAACTCTTGAAGCTCAGTGAGTCGGGCCTCCGCGTCAGGATCTACGAACCCCTCATCGACCGAAGGCCAGGGCGCGATCATGAGCGCGACGGGCCGCTCCTCCCCTCCCGCAGACGGCAAGCGGTCCCACAGGGCAGATGTTACAAACGGGGTGAGCGGGTGCAGTAGCCGACAGATGCCGTCCAAGACCGTCACCAAAGTGGCCCGGGCAGCTTGCAGGTTTTCGTGGCTGACCCCGCCCTGCATGCGCGGCTTGATCAACTCCAAGTACCAGTCGGCAAAGTCGCCCCACACGAAGTGATACAGTCGGTCAGAAACCTCATGGAGTCGGAAACGGCCCAAGTCCTCGGAGACGTCGCTCACGACCCCTTGGAGGCGGGAAAGGATCCAACGATCCTCGAGCTCAAGCCCTTCGTGAACCGTATCAAGTGCGGGGACGGGCTCCTCTCCCAGGCTCATCAGTGCGAAGCGTCCGGCGTTCCAGAGCTTGTTGGCGAAGTTGCGTCCGGGCGCGAAAGAAGCTTCCAGATCCTCGTGATCGAGAGTGATGTCAGTCCCGATGCCGGCCGAAGAAAGGAGAGTGAAACGCAAGGCATCCGCCCCGAATCTGTCGGCTACCTCCATCGGATCGACTCCGTTGCCGAGTGACTTCGACATTTTTCTGCCCTGCTTGTCCCTAACAGTCCCGTGCAGATAGACACGGTTGAAAGGCGCCTCTCCCATAAACTCATAGCCGGCCATAATCATTCGGGCGACCCAAAAGAAAAGAATCTCGGGCGCCGTGGTCATGTCGTGAGTCGGGTAGAACGCCTTCAGGTCGTCCGTTTCCTCTGGCCATCCGAAGACCGAGAAGGGCCAGAGCCACGACGAAAACCAAGTGTCCAATACATCGGGGTCCTGCGTGAGATCGGCGCCACCACACGACGAGCACTGCTCCGGATCTTCCCGTGCTACCGTAGTCTCATCGCAGTCGCCACAATACCAGACCGGAATGCGATGGCCCCACCATAGCTGCCGAGAAATGCACCAGTCGCGGATGTTCCCCATCCAGTTCTCGTACACTTTCTGCCAGTGCGCCGGGGTAAACGTGACGGTACCATCACGCGAGGCCTGAAGAGCAGGCTCGGCCAACGGTTTCATTCGCACGAACCACTGAAGGCTCAGTCTCGGCTCCACCACCGTGTGGCAGCGATAACAGTGCGGCACTGTGTGAGAGTAAACGTCCTCCCCTCCACCCAGCCCCAACTCTGCTAGGGCCTTCAAGACGCTCTCCCTCGCGTCGAAGCGATCCAGGCCTCGGAATACCTCTGGAGCGTTGTCGTTCATCTTGGCGTCAGGGGTCAGCACGTCGAGGAGCGGCACGCCGGAGCGCTGAGCCATTTCAAAGTCGTTGGGGTCGTGTGCGGGGGTGACTTTGACCATACCCGACCCAAATTCCGGGTCCACGAATTCGTCCGAGATGATCGGAATCGTGCGACCCGTAAGGGGTAGCTCGACGTCCGCCCCAACGAGGCCGGCATATCGATCGTCCTTGGGACTCACCGCCACAGCCGTGTCGCCAAGCATGGTTTCTGGACGCGTCGTTGAAACGGTGAGGTACCACCGACCATCTGGAAGCTGGCCAATCGATTCGGCCCCCGCAACGCTCGCGGCCTGGGCCGCATCAGACGCGGCCTCGGTGAAGGGGTAGCGCAGGTGATAGAGGCGACCATCGACCTCTTCGCCTTCCGCCTCCTCGTTCGAAAGAGCGGTGAGGCAGCGCGGGCACCAGTTGATGATGTACTCACCCCGATAGATGAGGTCCTTCTCATATAGACGCACGAACACTTCTCGAACCGCCCGGCTGAGTCCCTCGTCTAGCGTGAAGCGCGTGCGATTCCAGTCGCAGCTCGACCCGAGGACCTTGAGCTGTTCGTGGATGGTGCCTCCCGTCTCATTGACGTAGCTCCACACCCGCTCCACGAAAGCGTCCCGGCCCAGTTCATGCCGTGACGACCCTTCGGCCGCCAACTGGCGCTCCACCACGTTCTGGGTGGCGATGCCCGCATGATCGGTCCCTGGCACCCAGAGGGCCGTTCGGCCCTGCATGCGCCTCCATCGGGTAATGACGTCCTGGATGGTCGCGTTCAATCCGTGCCCCATGTGGAGCACGGCGGTGACATTGGGAGGCGGAATTACAATGACAAAAGGGTCGGCCCCTTCGTCGGTCACCGCATCGGGGGATGCATCGAAGTACCCGCGCTCACTCCACTCGCGGTAGAGAGGCGCTTCAATGGTCTTCGAGTCTAGGCGAGGTGGCAATGCGTCGGCCACGGTCGCTCCTGTCAGGAGGTAGGGGAACGTTGAGCTAGCTTAGGGTTTGTCCTGGCCGACGCCAATACGCCAGTGCGACTCAGGGTGTTCCAGCGCCGTCCCAGTCGAGCCGGCGAACCCATCCGCCTCAGTTCGGGTCTGAGCGCAATTCGTCCACGACCGTCCATCGTTTGGAATGGAGCCCTCGAACCGGCGATAGGGAAGGTCCGAGAGAAACATTTGAATATTGCGGCTCTTTCCGCATAGGAAAAGAGTTGAGTCGTGCGGGGGTACTACCTAACGAGGGGGACCGCCCCCAGAAGTGCGTGCACTGTCGGGCTGCTGATCGGCTTCTCGGCGCAGCCTGTCCTTCCTCTCGCGGATGGCCTTCGCTCTCTCACCCCAACTCGCTCGAGCGGCCTGAGAGTTCAGGTTACCAAGGATGTCAGCGTCCTCCCAAGCTCGCCGAGAGGCCCTCTCCGCCTGCCACATGTTGCCTCCGAAAGAGACCGGAAGAGGGAGTGTGAGGCTACCAAGATGAAGCTTACCCTTCGAAACACCCCAGCGGTTGCCTTCGTCGTCCGTCATGGTCCAGTCGGTGAGCGCTGCCTCCGAGGCGAAAGCAATCGTCACAGAGTCATGCCAAGCCTCGAGGAGTCCAGCCAGCTCCAGCTGTAACCTCTCGGCCTCGGTCAGTTCGAAAATTTCCGGCAAGGCAGCGCGCCAAAGGCGTGTGTCGGAACTCCGCACCTTCAGTGCGTCGGCAGCCCGGAAACCGCGACGGACCTCCTCTTCCCGGTCAAGCCCCTCGTCCGAGAGACCGTCTGCCCGTTCCGGACCTTGTACGGGAGCCTCCGGGGCCGGCACGATCTCGAGAACGACTTCGGGTTCGTCATCGGTGGGCTGATCGTCTTCTGGGGCGATCTCTACGACCTGGACGATCCGCATGCCGTCGAAGGCCCGTGTGTCGGATTCAACCCCAAGCGTATTCTCGCGGGGGGCCCACTCCACGGGACCGAGGGAATACATCAGAATGACAACCAAGTGAACGACAGCTGAGAGGCCAAACCCGAGCGCAACAGTCCCACGCGGGGACGCACGCGGGTCGTCTTTCAACCCGCGCCCCGACTGGTGCTCATAAGGCCGCTGCTTAGTCATTAGGTCTACTAAACCCCCTTGGAACGGCGGTTCCTCTGGAAGCATCCCTCCGCTCAGACCTGACTGAGCCTTCCCAGTCGCGCAACCGCCTCCCTGATGCGCTCCTCATCCACCGTGAGCGCCACCCTGAAGAATCCTTCACCCCCTGCCCCGAGTGCCTCTCCCGGCAGGACCACTACTCCCTGCTCTTCAAGTGCGCGCTCCGCGAAGTCGAGCGCGGACTCGGTCCCCGGTACCGGGACCCACAGATACATGGTGGCTTTAGGCACCGACACGTCAAAGCCCGCCTCAAAAAAACTAACCACAGCCGCATCGCGCCGGCGTTCGAAGCGTTCGACGTTGCCCGGTACCCAGTCGTCATAGGCCTCGAGAGCTGCCACCCCGGCGGCCTGTACCCCCTTGAATACGCCGGTATCGATAAACGTCTTGACCCTCGACAGCGATTCGATCAGATCAGACCCGCCCGCAGCCCAACCCAACCGCCACCCGGTCATGTTGAACGTCTTGGAGAACGAGTGGAATTCCAGTGCCACTCCGCCCGCACCTTCGAGTTCTAGGATGCTTGGAGGCCTGTAGCCGTTAAAGGCGATCTCGCTGTAGGCGTGATCGTACACCAACACGACATCGTTCTCGTGACAGAACTCAACGGCTTCACGGAGATAGTTCAGCGGAGCCACCGCCGCCGTGGGGTTGTTAGGGTAGTTGAGGTAGAGCATGCGAATCCGCGGGAAGACGTCTTCAGGAAAACCATCCAGCGGAATCAGAAAATCATTCTCTGGGCGAAGCGGAACCAGGTGGGGCTCGCCCCCGGCGAGGATGACCCCGCCGCGGTAGGCCTGATAGCCCGGATCCGGGATCACCGCAACGTCCCCCGGGTCGAGAAAGGCGAAGGGCAGCTTCGCGATTCCTTCTTTGGAGCCCAAGAGCGGGAGTATCTCGGTGTACGGGGCCAACCTTACGTCGAACCGCTTCTCCATCCAGGCCGCCACCGATTCTCGAAATGCCGGAAGACCCAACTGGAAGGGGTATCGGGACATGTCTCGCTGCTGCGCCGCGGCCGCAAGCCCCGAAACAGCAGCCGGTGGCGGATCCAAATCCGCGTCACCAGCACCAAGATCGATCACATCGACCCCGGCCGCCGCCAGACGCCGACGCTTTTCGGAAATGCCCGCCAGTGGATACCCAGGAAGGCTGAGGAATGCCCGACTCCTTTTAGGCGACACCGTCCGCTTCCCCCACGACTGGATTTCTGAGGACGCCCAACCCTTCGATCTCCACTTCGACCTCGTCACCCGGCTGCAAACCACCGATACCTTCGGGAGTCCCCGTCGCGACGACGTCACCGGGATCCAGCGTCATGATGCGGGTGATGTAGGCGATCAACGTGGGGACGGAAAAGACCATTTGTGACGCATCAGCTTTTTGCCGTTCGACCCCGTTCACTCTTGTAATCACAACAAGGTCCGGAAATCCTACCGGGTCGCATGGATAAACCGAGCCGATCGCGCAAAACGTGTCGAACCCTTTGGCCCTAGACCACTGGCTATCCTGCCGCTGAAGGTCGCGTGCCGTCACATCGTTCAACGGCACGATCCCCTCAACCACATCCCATGCATCATCTTCTGAAACATGTCGGGCAGCCGTGCCAATGAGGATTCCTATCTCTCCCTCGAAGTCGACGCGGCCGACGCCGGTGGGGACCACGATGGCCTCGCCGTCCGCGATGACGCTGGAAGGCGGCTTCAGAAACAACAGTGGCTCGTCGGGAACCGTGTTACCCAACTCCGCAGCATGGGCGTGATAGTTTCTGCCTATACAGACGATCTTGGATGGCCGGGCAGGCATACCCGAGGTGCTGATGGCGTCAGTCCTCGGTCGGCTGCGTGTGGATCCAGGTGCCGATAATTGCACCACAGCCGGCGATGGTGAGGAATACCGTGATAACGGCCCACCAAAACCCTATGTCGGAGTGACCGGCGGACCAGCCAGTGGCTGAATCTTGGAGCGTAAACGCGGCCATCACGAGAATTCCCACTCCGGCGAGCATGCCGAGAACGCGAGTCATTGAGTATCCGCCTTCGTGTTTGAATTAGCCCGGGCAACCGGTACAACTCGCAGAATCTACCGCGGCCCGCGCCTCCCACAAGACGTACAACCCTTGGTGGCTAGGAGGCGGCACCAAGCTATGCGCCGGGCTCCACGTCGGGCTCCACGTCGGGCTCCAGGCTCGGCGCCGGGTCTTCGTCATAAAACCGCCCCAGTGCTCGTGCGACTTCGGGCCAAGAACCCCTGGTCAATGGGGCCGACGGAAGGGAGTCCCTCAAATAAAGACCGTAACGCTTACGCAGGATGCGGTCGTCTAGAATCACCACGCCGCCACGATCGGTACCTGAGCGGACCAGGCGGCCGAAGCCCTGCTTTAGGCGGAGGGCCGCCAACGGAAGGGCGAAGTCCCAAAAAGCATTCCCGCCGCGCTTCTCGATCGCCTCGACTCGGGCGGCCGTGACTGGTTCCGTCGGAACCCTGAACGGGATGCGCTGAATGACGAGTCCTCTTAGAGGGTGTCCCGGCACATCCACGCCCTCCCAGAATGACGAGGTTCCGAGCAGAATTCCGGACCCTGAGGCAACAAAACCCTCCAGGAGTCGGGCACGGCCATCCTCACCTTGTACGAAGAGCGGCCACGGCAACCCGCCGTCGGCTCTCAGCAGCTCCGCCACTCTCCCCAGTGCTCGATATGACGTAAAAAGAACGAAAAGCCCGCCGTCCGAGATGCCGGCCATCTCTTGGACGATCCTGGCTGTGGCTTCCTCGAGCGCACCACCCGGCGCATTCACATCAGGCAGGTCGGTGGGCACACCAAGGATTGTCTGAGTCTTGAAGTCAAAGGGCGACGGTATGATAGCCTCTATAACCTCTTTTATTACATCAGACTGATCGAGATCTTCTGGACGTAGGCCGATACGACTCCGTAGAAAGTCAAAGCTGTCGCGAGTGGCCAGCGTCGCCGAAGAAAGCACCACCGTGTCCAGTTTCTCGAACAGGTCCTCCCGAAGCAGGTCGCCCAACTCAATCGGCGCAGATGCCATGACTAGGTTCTTTCTTCCCTTCCGGGGACGCCCGCGCCACTCCAACCACCGTACGAAGCGATCCTCTCCTTCGTCTGGGTCGAGGACAGTACGCAGAGCCACAACCGCACCGGCCAGCCGACGCTCTGCGCTTTGGAGATCGAGCACGCGACCCTCCAGCCCATCGACGAGACCCTCGTCCCGATCGAGGGTCTCCCTTACGTGCCGCACCTCACCCTCGAGCGTTCTGAACGTCGCTAACAGGCCGTCCAGGCGTTCACGGACCGCCGGACGGCTCACGGGCTCAGGAAAGTCAGGAGTACCGAGACGCTCGGCCCCAGCAGCCTCGATCGGAAGCAGGGGCTCCATGGTGTCCAAGAAGAGCGTGAGTTGTGCCCGCGCCTCATCGACAGCAGGACGCACCCGCTCCTCGACGCGACTCCGCAACTGGATCGCTGCGGTCTTGCCGTTCGCGCTCGCCAACGCCTCCTGAACTGCGGCCAGAACACCTCGCCCTCGACGGTCGAGCCGCGCTAGTAACCGGAACATGCCGACCCGGGTGGCCTCTAACCCCAGATGTGAGGTGGCGGCGTCCTCGATGTTGTGGGCCTCATCCAGGATTAGATGCCGATACGCGGGAAGCACCGCGGACCCGGTGTAGTTCTGAGTCGCCATCCGCACGGACAGGTCCGTAAAGAGCAAATGATGATTAACCACGAGAAGTCGTGCCGAAGCCGCTTTCCGGCGCGAGCGCTGATAGAAGCAGGCCTGGAAGTGAGGACACCTCGTCCGCAAGCAAATATCGGGATCACTTCTCACTTCATCCCAGACGTCGTCGCTGGGAACGAACGTCAGGTCAGCTACCGAGCCGTCTTCAGTCCCGTCGATCCAGTTCAGGAGGGCATCGAGTTCGTCGGCTCGGTCGTCCTCGAACAAGAGCGGGGCGGAGTCCGCGGCCAAGCGAGCACGTCGGATCGAAATGTAGTTGCCCCGCCCCTTCACCAACGCCCAGTCGACATCGTCTCCAACCAAACCACGCACAAGCGGTAAATCCTTGCTATCCAGCTGTTCTTGCAAGTTGATCGTATTGGTGGAAAGCACCGTGCGTTCGCCATTCTGCAACGCCCATGCCGCTGCGGGCATCGCGTAGGCCAGAGATTTTCCCGTACCCGTCCCGGCCTCGACGATGGCGACGCCTCCCTCGTTGAATCGCTCAGCAACGAGCCTGAGCATAGCCCGCTGCCCGGGTCGGTCCTCATAATGTGGGTGGTTTCCGACCAGCGGCCCCTCGGGCCCGAGTAGATTCTCGAGCGCCTCAATGTCGAGCGGCTCAACAACGCGAGGAGAGGGCGGCTCGACCACCACGTACAGACCTTCAGCGGAGTTGTCGGTAATGGCCGACCCGAGGCCCTCTTCATACAGGCGCGCCGCGACGTTCAAGTCGGCGTCTGAAGGCTCCAGCACTCCCGAGGGGTGGTTGTGCAACACGACCCCTCCCTCTTCGGCGTCACGAGCCGCAACCAGAACCGCAGCCCGATTCCCACGGGAGACGGCCCGCGGCTCTATCAGTTCGCGGGCCTCACTGACTTTGGCGAGGAAACACACCTCTCTTCCACCCGCTTTCGCGATCTCAGATCGAATCTCCTCTGCCGCGACCGGAGAGAGTCTCAGGTCGGATGTCGCGCCGGATGACTCGGGAAGGCCGGGCCCCTCACTACCCACATCGGCCGAAGCCCTCGAAAAATCCTCGTCGAGATTCACAGGTGTGCTCAGGTCTTGAGCTTCTTCTTCTTGGCCGCCGGAAAGAGGACGTTGTTCAGGATCAGGCGATACGACGGGGAGTTGGGATGAAGATCCAAGTCCGTGGGGGGATCGCCGATCTGGTGCTCGGGGTCCTCCGGGTCATGCCCGCCGAAGTAGGTCCATGTGCCTTCCCCGTAGTTTCCATGAATGTACTTGGCGATCTGACCCTCTTGAGCAAGCACGATGGCTCCGGACTTGAGGCGGTCCATACGGAAGGACGTGGTAAGACCGTAGAAATCCGGGATGACCTCCTGGTGGTTCTGCGTCAGCATGGTCGGAACGGGATCGAACTTCGCTGAAAAATCGAAGAGCGTGAACGTCCCTAGACTCAACCGCCAAGGCGTGTTGACCTGATGTCCGTCGATATCGCTGAACGCGTTGACCGACGATCCGACCTGCACGATCGCGTCGGTGAATCCCATGGTCTTGGACCAGTCCATCTTACGAGTGGCATCAGGGTCGGGCGGGGTGCCGTCGGAGTACGCTGCCGCGATGTCGACCATCTCGGCGCCTAACGCAAGCTCCAGAGTTTCGGTTGCGGAGCACATGGCGAATAGGAATCCGCCATCCTCGACGTACTGCCGAATTTCGAGCGCGACGCCCTTCTTGAGCGTCGGCACGGTCGCAAATCCGAGCCTCCTCGCCACTTCCTCATTTCTCGCCACTTCATCCTGAAGCCAGGGTGATCCTGCGTAGGTGATATAGAACTTGGAGTACTGGCCAGTGAAATCTTCATGGTGAAGATGCAGCCATTCATAGTCCTCGAGCCCCCCGTTCACTACATCGTCATCCCAGATCGTCTCGTAAGGAATCTCGGCGTAGTCGAGAGCCATGGTCACCGCATCGTCCCAAGGTGTGCTATTGGGCGGTGTGTAGATGGCCACTTTGGGGGCCTTTTCCAACACCACCGCATCCATGTTTGAGTCCATGATTACCGCGCGTATTACTGCGACATCGGCTCCGCCGACCGGCTCGACGGTGACGCCGCGAAGCGCGGCTTGGCGCCGGACCGCAGGAGTGTCCGGCAAAAGGAAGGCCCCATCGCGGTAGTTCAGAAACCACTCCGACCGCCCGAACTGTTCGAGAGTCCAGTACGTCAGGCCATAGGCCTTGAGATGATTCACCTGAGAACGGTCCATCGGCACGAGCAAGAACTGCCCGGCCGCACGAACCGGCGCGCAAAGCACCGTCAGCACAACGAGCCATCGTAGAAATCTCATGAGCCCCGCCCCGCCTTCAGTTTTTGAAGCTCGCGTCGAGCCATCGGCACCACGGCGTTCGCCGGCATACTCAGAATAAGGTCCTCAAGGAGCTGGACCGCCTCCTCCACACCTTCTACGGTGGCACCTCGGAATCTAGCGAGTTCCAGTGTCGCTTCGGGGGTCTCCGCAGCATCCGGATAGTCGGCAACGATGAGTGCTCGGAGCGCCGCCGCATCGGTGATGAGCTCCCCTTCATCGGCGAGCCTCGCCCCGTGGGCTAACAGCATCGGTCGGTCGGCTCTAGGCAGCTGATCAATCATGGTCTGAACCTCTTGAACGGCGGCGGCAATCCGACCGCGGTGAGCGAGGACAGAGCTACTCATGACTACCGCCAGGGACTCGCCCTGAAGCTCGTCTAAGAGGCTCAACAACGAGACCAAATCCGTCGCGCTAGTCGGCGGGAGTCCTGGAATGGCTTCCCTGAGGTTCATGCGTGCGGGGACCACCTCGGCGGAGGCCAAATACAAGAATCCCCTTTCAATGAGGCTCTTCGGACCGTCGACCCCGGAAAGGAGAGACCGCGCTCCCATGCCGTCGCCCTCTTCTTCGAGACGGACGGCCAGAGTGACCGCCAATTCGTCGGTCTCAGTGGCGTCGGGATATTCGACCCGGAAGCGGTTGAGGCTGGCCCGAGCGTCCGGCACGCCGCGTGAAATCTCGATCCTGAGCACCTCAGCCAGTGCGCGCCGGCGTTCCCCACTCCCGACCGGTAATCCCTCTGCGATCGAACCCTGGGCGGCGAGGGCCATTGCCGTGTCGCCGGCCACCAGTGCCGCGTCGGCGATACGGTGATCGAGCGCCCGCACCTCCGCAGCATCCGTCGCGGTCTCCTGTAGAGCCATATATGCCCACAGCGTCAGATCCGCGGCCCCTCCGACTTCTTCGGCTTGGCGAGCAAGGGCGGTGAGAAATCCACGTCGCGCCTGCCCTTCAAGTGCCTGCGCGACATCCCCCGTCAACTCCAGCGCCTCTTCAATGAGGCCTGCCTCAACCGCGATCCTGGCCGCAGCTCGTTGACGGGCGACGGTGGTCGGCGCGCTGGCCAGTTGCGCAACGAGGGGGCGTACCATGTCGGCACGATCCTCTTCTATTTCTGTAACCCTACGCATGACCGCGGATACCTGCGCCCCATCGTCGTCGATGACCCGAGCCCACTCGAGGACAGCTTCCTCGACCCTGCCAAGATCCCGGAGAAGATCACCCATTTCCATGGCGAAGAGAGACGGCTGCTCAAGCACCTCTCTTCCGTCGTTCAGAAGCGCAACCGCGCGCTGAGGCCCGAAGACTCGTTCGAAGACGCGGCTGACTTCACGGTACGGCTCGGTAGACATGCCCGATTCCTCGATCCATAGCTCCGCAGCGTCCACGAGATCACCCTGCGCGCCTAACTCCGAATAAACTCGCAGCATCAAAACTCTGGGCGCAGCGGCCGCCGGTTCCGCATCGCGGTAGGCGATAGCCATCGGCAGGACGTCGCCTATGCGCCCTCGGGACCGCAGCACCCGTTCCAAGGCGAACAAGCCTCCGCTGGACGTAGGCCGTTGCGCCATCAGGTCTCTGAGGATGCTTTCGGCCTCGGCGAGATTTCCCTGGGACTCCTGGCTCGCAGAAGAGCGTAGGAGGCGACCCTCTAAGAGTGGGCCGTCAGCCTGAGCGAGAACGGTCCCCGACGTGCCTAACAACAGGCCGAGCAGAACGGCACACGATCTCACGGCGGCACATACGCTAAAGTTCACTGCGAACCTCCGGGCGAGCGACGCTCAGCCCGGTTCAACCGCTCGAAGTAGTCCAGCACCATCTGGCGTTGTGCGGGCGAGAGTCGACGCAGGGTCTCGGCGGGAGGAAGCTGGAAACGGAGCCCGCCCAGGTCCTCGGCCGAAAGGGAGTCGACCTCGTCCCGTTCGAATTCTCCGGGAGCCGTCGATTCGCGTTCCTCTGAGAATTCGTCTTTCTCCAAGCTCCGGCCGGCGTCGAGCATGCGGTGGAACAGTTCCTCTTGCCGTTGGAGGGTCTCGGCGTCGAGCCGGTTTCCGGAAAGACGGTCAGCGAGTTCCATCGCTTCCAAGGCCATGGCCTCCAGATCTCCCAGGGCGTCGTCCTGAGCCCCGGGCCGCTGGGCGATGCCCTGCAACTCCTCGGCCACGTCCTCCTGCCGTTGAGCGGCGTCCTGCAGCTGTTGAGCCATGGCCTGCTCGCCGAGCTGCATCGGGGTCAGTTGACCGGTCTGACTGTTGATCGACCCCTGCTGCTGGGCGAGCTGTTCCATCTGCTCCATCATCTGCTGGGCAGCCTGCGACTGCCCCATCTGGCCGGCTTGCTGGGCTGCGGCCATCGCGGCCAGTGCAACTTGATTGAGCGCGCCAACCGCCTGCTCGGCGGTGTTGAGCGGGGACGGGGTACGTCCGCGCTGATCTTCGAGCGCGGCAAGCGTCTGCTCCATAGCCTGCATCGCCTGACCGATCTGACCGGCCACATCACGCTCTTCGTCCTGCCCCATGCGGTCCTGCATCGACAAATTGTCCGCCATGTTGCGCAGTCCCTGAAGTAGGGCGGACTGGTCTCCCCGCATGTTGGCCAACTCCTCGCGTCCGGCTCCACGCATCTGCTCTCGCAGGTCAGTCTGTTCGCGAGCCATCGTCAAAGCGTCCGTCGCGGTCTCCTGTAGGGCCTCCTCCATGGCCTGCATCATCTGCTCGGCCATCTCCTGCTGGGCCTGCTGAAGCTGTTGCGACATTTGCTCCATCGACTCAGCCGCCGCCTGTGCGGATTGTGCTGCCTCCTGCGTCTGGCCTTCCCTCGACTGCTGCTGTGCCTCCGACATCGATTGCTGGGCCTGCTCCCCCTGTTGTGATGCCTGCTCCACCGCCTCGCTCGCCTTCTGCCCACCAGCTTCTTCGAGGCGCTCCTGCAGCTGATCCATCCGCTCCTGAAGGGCCGCCGCCTGTTCCTCGAGAGCCTCCTGCTGATCCGCTCGCAACTCGGGGTCATCCCCCTCCGCCATAGCGTCCGCGAGCGCCCCCTCCTGCTGAGCCAACTCCTCGGCTTCGGCCGCCGTCGCTCTAAAGTCCTGCTCCATGGCAGCCTGCTTGAAGGCCTCGATGGCTGCTTCTAGCCGGTCACGGAGAGCCTCTTGGTCGGCGGCGAGCTCCTCGAGGGTTTGATCGGCTTCGCTGGAACTCATCTCGTCGAGTCGCTCGCCCAGCTCCTCAAGTCGCTCCTGCATATCGTCGGGAGCCAACTCGTCCATCAGGCGTTGTAGCTCCTCTAGCTGCCTCTGGAGTTCCGGATCTCCGAGTCCCGCCGCCTCAAGGTCCCTATCGAGCTGCCCCAACTCCATCTCAAGAGAATCGATGGCGCTCAGTAGCTCCTCCTGATCCTCTAGCGCGTGTCGGACATCTTCCTGCTCCTGAAACTCCATCCGTTCCTGCGCTTCGTCCGCCGGATTATTCACGGGACTGCGTTCGGGCTCCGGAGGATTATCCAGCTGCCGTTCCAGTTCCTGCGACTCTTGAGCTTGCTCGTCCGCTCGTTCAGCAAGCCCCTCGACTCCCCGCGCCGCGTCATCCAGCCGCTCCTGTGCTTCTCGTCGAAGGTCTGCCTGCGTGGGCGGGCGAAGTACGTACTCAGGGGTCTCGCTAATGTTGGGCGACGGTGCGTTGTCTACGGCGCGGACGAAGTACCGGATCGTGTCACCGGGCAGTAGCTCCCAGCGCGTAAGGTCCATCACAGGGCGCATGAGCGCCCCCCGCGTGCCACCCACCTGCATCGGGCTGACGACCGGCTCGAGACGATCGCCGAACGCTGTAACCCGATACACGATCAGCTCCAATCGGTCGAGTCCATAGTCGTCCGCCGCTTCGAGCACGAGAGGCTGGCGCAGCGACACGGGCAACAGAGTGTCCTTACCCGGGACCAACACGGCCACGTCGGGTGCCGAATCAGGGACGATCGTCAACTCAAGCGGCGGCGGCGCCACTTCAGCTGGATTTTCCTCGATGTCCGTGAAGTGCCAGGAATACACACCGCTAGCCCCCGGACTCCAATTGCCTTCGAAGTCCTGTCCCGACACGGAAAGGCGAACAGCCTCTTCTCCGGACGGAGCATCGAGTCCGGCTGAGCTCAGCGTTCGACTAGCCCGGCCTCGGATCGCAAAGCGGCTTCCGGCGGGGACATCGAGTGGAGGGATATCGGCGCCGTACTCCTCCGGAAATCTTCCGGTGTGGGGCGGAAAGGAAAGAGAGACCGTGACATCACTCACGAGCAGCGGGTCAATCGGCTCGAGCTCGAAGTTTTCGGTGCGCGCTCCGTCCGGCGCCTCGGCCCAGTAGGCCGTGCGTGCAGAAACAGCGCGCAGGACCAATCCGGCCCTATCAGCCGCAACGTCGAGTTGCTCTTCCTCCGCTACATCCCCGGCCGCTTGCCAATGCACCGTTACCGACAGCCGCCCGGGAGCCGTCACTGTCAGGGCCACATCGCTCCCGCGCAGGACCTCGGTCGACCCAGGGGTCACCACGAGTGGTGGAAGCGTCGGACCCGCGAGAAGGCCAAAGGGTCTCGCCAGCCCGGACCAGGCCCCGAACGATCGCGCTGGGAACACCATCGTGAGTACGGCCACCGTGGGAATCAGAACCACCAACCCCCATGTGGCGCGACGGATCCAGCCCGAGGCCTCTCCGGCCAACCGTCCAGCAAGCCGTGGGTTGGGTCCCTTGAGGTCGGTCATGGCCGCTTCAGCAGCCTGAACGGCCAGCGCAGGAGATACGCCCGCAGGAAGAGACCTCGCCAACTCCAATGACCCCTGCAGAACTCCCGGCGCGAGGCCGGCACTCTCCTCCATGCTCGCCGTCAGATTGGGCTCGCGCAGCCAGCGTGTTCCGACCTTCCGGTACACCCCCCAAGCGAGTGCCCCGAACGCGATCAACGACACGTCGATAAGGAGCGGCATCGGTGTGCCCTGACGCCATCCCGCCGGCGCAGCCACGAGCCAAGCCAATAACAACGCTCCGGTCACAGCCGAGCCCAGCCAAAGCCCTACCGCCAGACGCGCGCGACCCAGGAGATGCTCTCGCACGTCTCCCACGATCCGAACGATACGAACGGGGGCAGGACTCACGGCACCAGCTGGCTGAGGACGTAGAGGTAGAGATTGACACCCATTCGAATCGAGGACTCACGCAGATCACTCGAGTCTTCATGGACATCCGGATCTTCCCAGCCGTCGCCGAGATCGGATTCGTAGCTGTAGAAAACGACCAGGCGTCCGCCGTGGAAAATTCCGAACGCCTGCGGCGGCTTGCCATCGTGTTCGTGAATTTTCGGCAGCCCCTCCGGGAAATCGTACATCACATCGAAAACGGGATGACCCGGAGAGAGTTCGGACAATTCGTACTCCGGAAAAATCGCCGCCATCTCACGGCGGAAGGACTCGTCCATTCCGTAGTTGTCGTCGGCATGGAGGAAGCCACCGGCCAACAGATACTCCCTCAGGGCAACGCGCTCTTCAGCCGAGAAACGCACGTTGCCGTGCCCCGTCATGTAGAGATACGGGAAGTCCTTGAGGCCTGGGTCGAGCGGGCGCACGGTCTCCGGACGGCCGGAGACCGGTAGCCCAGTCCGATCGTTGATCGCCGCCAACAGGTTGGGCAGCGACGAAGGATTGGCGTACCAGTCGCCCCCACCCTCGTATTGCAGCCGAGCGATGGACAGAACCGAGTCAGGCGCCTGCACCGAGCCGAGTAACGCACCAGCGAGCAACAGGAAGCTTACCACAAGCCTCCCCATACATCGCTTTCGATGATGTCGTGCGTCGCTTCGCTCAACCCGATTCCTCTTTCCCGGATTCCGGCAAGGAGTGCACGATGTCATACGCCATATTCTTCGCGATCTTCAAGCGGGACGCCACTTCACGAGCCGCTCTGCTTGGGGTCAGTCCGTCCTTCAAAAGGGCTTGGGCCAACGCCTTCCCAGCAGCCATATCAATCCGCTTTGCCCCCTCGCGGGCCGCGCCGGGCGACACAACAACCGTGATTTCTCCCCGGGGCCGCCGCTCGTGATAGTATCGAGCCGCATCATGCATTGTGCCCCGAAAAAACTCCTCATGAATCTTGGTCATCTCCCTGGCCACGACAACCCGCCGATCCTCACTCGCCATCTCCGCGAGATCATCCAACAGAGCGTTCAGTCGATCGGGGGCCTCGAACACGATGGACGTCTCGCTCGCGCCAACGATTCGCTCAAGAAGCGATCGACGGGGGCCTTTCTTCCGAGGAAGAAAGCCGTGGAAGGTGAACGGAACTGTGGGGAACCCCGCGCCAACCAAAGCGCTGAGAATCGCCGAGGGCCCCGGAATTGGTACAACGTCATACCCGGCATCCGCCACTGTACGTACCAAACGCTCGCCCGGGTCCGAGACCAAGGGTGTGCCGGCATCGGACACCAAGGCAAGTCGCTGACCGGATTCGAGTCTATCAAGGATCCCACCGATGCGGGACGCCTCGTTGTGCTCGTGGAGTGAAGTCAGCGGTGTGCGAAGTTCGAAATGGTCCATCAGGACCTTGGTACGCCGTGTATCCTCAGCCAGTACGCCGTCCACCGACCCCAGAATCTCGATGGCGCGTCCGGACGTGTCCGAAAGGTTTCCGATCGGCGTGGCGACGACGTATAAGGTGCTCATGGGAAGCAGTATAGCACGCATATCCTCTTCAGGACTCACCCACCGAACGCTTCACCACCGAAACACAGAGCGGCCCAGGGTCTTCACCCCCGAGATGCTCCACTCCATCCGACTCGCCTCGCCTCGCGATCGAGTTGAGTCTACATATGCTCTTGGATCTTGGCCTCCAGCGTGGGCCGCGGTACCGCTCCGACGACCGTGTCCACGTGCTCGCCATCCTTGAAAAACAGAATACTGGGGATGGAGCGCACGGCAAACTTGATGGTCACCTTCGGATTCGCATCCACGTCGAGCTTCCCGACCTTTAGGCCGCCCTCACTGTACTCCTCGGCCAACTCCTCGACGATGGGAGCTACCATCCGACACGGACCACACCACTCGGCCCAGAAATCGACCATCGTAAGACCGCTTCCCGCTTCGATCGTCTCGGCGAAGTTCTGGTCCGTGATTTCTACGATCTTCCCGTTGTCACTCATCGGTTCTCTCCTTGTACCTTCATAGGATCGGCAATACGATCCGATCCATGATCAGTTTTTTAAAAAATCAACGATGAACGGTTATCCGCTCGATCACGTGGCCATCGCAGTCCGCTCGATTCAAGAATCTGCGGCGACCTTCGAACCCGTCACCGGGTGCGCTTGTTCCACTCCGGAAGAGCTCCCCTCCCAGGGCGTCAATGTGGCCTTCATGGGCACCCTCGAACTGATTGAGCCGAGGTCCTCCGACGGCGCCGTGGCCCGGTTCCTAGAAGGACGAGGATCGGGACTGCATCACATCGCATATCGAGTACCCGATATTCGAGCGGCCCTTCAAGAACTAAAGACACGGGGGTTCCAGCTGATCGACCAAGAGCCGCGACTTGGAGCCCGTGGACACCAAGTCGCGTTCCTCGATCCGAAGACCACCGATGGGGTTTTGATCGAGCTCGTGCAAGAGTCGACCTGACCGAGGTCCCCTACGACACTCGGTACCTCTCTCAGGAACTCGTAATCTTTGCCAGATCGATGAGCTGAATCATCCACCGATCTCGCTCGCCCTCGAATGACATGTCCACCCCAATCCTTCTCCTAACGGGATCGTCCACCAATGACACGCTTTACGAGCGTGCCGGCGTCCAAGACATTCTCTGGGGATCACGCACCGAACGCTTCGTTTATCTGGAAATCGATGGACGAACCTTCGAAATTTACTAGATTGTGGCTTGGGTCAAGACCAACCTAAGTCTCCGACTCACAGCCAACTTGAGAACCTGATTGCACATGTCCCGAACGTCGCGAAGAACCGCCTCCCACCGTCAGACCGGGGTACTTCTTGGGACTCTACTCATCGGTGTCGCGGCAGCCTGTTCAGACAACGCGCCGACGACCGATCTGGCGGCGAGCGAGCGCTCCTCGTTTATCGACGTCTACGTCGACCTGAGGCACGTGGCGCTGCGCAAACCTTCTCGCCTTCTCAACGCCAGCGAACGAGATAGCGTGTTGGCGATGCACAATGTGGTGGAAGAGAACCTTCGGACCTTTTTAGAGGTTCACCACACCGAGTCCGAGTATATGCGTGACCTGTGGAACGAGGTCGAAGCCCGGATCTCTTTGATGTTGGATACGGCCGAGGGGCCGCCAGGCGTCGATGGTGGAGGTGAGTCGAATGATCGACCCCGATATGCTCGTTGAAATCGAAGCCGATGCAGTGGTAGGCTAGCCGAGCCCCACTACTCCCATTCGATGGTGCCGGGCGGCTTCGACGACACGTCGTAGCATACGCGGTTCACCCCGACGACCTCATTGCTGATGCGCGACGAAATTCGACTGAGAACGTCATGCGGGAACGGGTACCAATCAGCCGTCATGCCATCCCGTGACGTCACCGCACGTAGGGCCACTACGTTTTCGTAGGTGCGGTTGTCCCCCATCACGCCCACAGCGCGTATCGGAAGAAGAACGGCGAACGCTTGCCAGATTTCGTCGTAGAGGCCCGCGGCCTGAATCTCTTCGAGGTAAATCGTGTCCGCCTCACGGAGCACATAAAGGCGTTCTTCGGTGACCGGGCCAAGAACTCTGATGCCGAGTCCGGGCCCTGGAAACGGATGCCTCCTGATGAACTCCTCAGGAAGGTGAAGTTCCCGGCCCACCTGCCGGACCTCGTCTTTGAAGAGCTCTCGGAGCGGCTCGATCAGCCCAAACGGAAGATCGTCCGGAAGACCTCCGACGTTGTGGTGGGTCTTGATGGTCTGGGAAGGCCCGCCGGTAGAAAGGGACTCGATGACGTCTGGGTACAACGTGCCTTGGACCAGGTGCTCTGCCCCGGGCACCTCGGAACGAGCTATGCGTCTGAAAACGTCAATGAAAACATGGCCAATGCGCTTCCGCTTCTCTTCCGGATCTTCCACGCCATCCAGGGCGTTCAAGAAGTCTTCCGCGGCGTCGACAACGATGAGGCGAGTCCCCATGTGCTTCCTGAAGGTCCGTTCAACGTTCTCGCGCTCATGCTTTCTGAGGAGTCCGTTGTCGACGAAGATGCACGTGAGTCGATCGCCAATCGCCCTGTGCACCAGTGCCGCGGCCACGGACGAATCGACGCCGCCCGAGAGCCCGCAAATAACGTCGTCGTCCCCGACCGTTTGTCGGATCGCCTCGACCGATTCCTCAATGAAGGCTCCTGCGGTCCAGGTAGGACGGCATCCACAGATCCGCAGGAGGAAGTTCGAGATGATCTCTTCACCTCGTACGGTGTGGGCCACCTCCGGGTGAAACTGGACGGCGTAGATAGGGCGGCTGTCATGCTTGAACGCAGCGACCGAGAGCGTCTCGGTGGAGGCTAGTGTGTGGTAGCCCGGTGGCGGCTCCTCGACGTGATCACCATGGGAGCACCACACCTGGGTCGGGTCCGACTCCTTGAAGCCGTCAAAAAGCTCGCCTTGGTCGTGCACCGTGAGTTCCGCCCGGCCGTACTCGCGCTTCCCGACAATGACCTCGGCTCCCTCCATCTCGGCCAAGAGATGAAGCCCGTAGCAGATCCCTAACACGGGCACACCGAGCGAGAGAAGTTCGGGGTCAGCCTTCGGCACTCCCTCGTCGTAAACGGATGCGGGCCCACCCGAAAGTATGATCCCCTGCGGAGCCCACTCACGTATCCACTCGAGCGAGCGGGTCGGCGGGTGAACCTCCGAATAGACGTGCTCCTCCCTGATTCGCCGGGCGATGAGCTGCGTGTATTGCGAGCCGAAATCGAGAATCAGAATTCGGTCGTGCTCAATCATAAAACCTCAAGGTGTGTAGGATCCGTCGGGGAGCCGCTCCCCTCGGATCAGGTCTTCCAACGTCTCCCGCTGCCGGGCAAGAACGACCTCAGAGCCGTCGACCACCACTTCGGCGGCCCTCCGCCGAGAATTGTAGTTGGAGGCCATGGCGAACCCGTATGCCCCCACTGTACGGACGGCCAAGAGGTCTCCTTCGTGGGGTAGCGCGAGCTCCCGATTTCGCGCAAGAAAATCCCCGGTCTCACAGATGGGGCCTACTACGTCAACAACTTCGGTCAGGGCATCATCCCGAAGCTGCACAGGCTCGATGCGGTGGAAGCCCTGATAGTGGCTCGGACGAATCAGGTCGGTCATCCCACCGTCCGTCACCACGAATGTTCTGGGGCCTTCGTTCTTGACGTACAGTACCTCGGTGACCAACAGACCGGCTTCTCCCACAATGAAACGACCGGGCTCAAGGACCAGCCGCAGTCCAGCCGCCTTCACGCGTGGAACCACCACCTCGGCGAGCGCTTCGACCGACATGCGGTCCTCGTCTGAGTAGCGGACGCCGAAACCGCCCCCCAGATCGACGAATCGGAGACTTACTCCTTCGCTCGCCAACTGCGCCGCCAGATCCAGGACCGCGTCCAGAGCCTTCTCGTAAGGAGTGGGTTCGAGTATCTGAGACCCTATGTGTACATCGATGCCTACCAGTTCGAGGCTCGGACGGTCCGCCGCCCAGCGGTAGAGTTCCAAAACACGATCCAACGGAATTCCGAACTTGGATTCGCTGTGCCCCGTCCTCGTGTACTCATGGGGTGTATCCGCCAAGACATCAGGATTGACCCTCAGCGCGACCGGCGCGCGTTTCCCCATCCGCGACGCCACCGCATCCAGCGCCCGGAGCTCGCCTGCGCTCTCGACATTGAACGCCATGATCCCCACCTCGAGGGCGGCGGCCATCTCCACCTCGGTCTTCCCCACCCCGGCGAAGACGATGCGCTCCGGCGGAACGCCGGCCCTGAGGCAGCGGTGGAGCTCCCCTACGCTGACGATGTCGGCGCCGGCCCCCATGTCCTTGAGACGCCGAAGGATATCCAGGTTTCCGTTCGCCTTGACCGAGTAAGCCATGAGGAAATCGACTCCGTCGAAGGCAGTCGCGATCTGTCGGTAGGCCTCTTCGATGACCCGGGAGTCGTAGACGTACAAGGGTGTGCCGAACTCCGCTGCTAGCTCTGACACCTTCCTGTCACCGGCATAGAGCTCGCCGTCGACCCGTGGAAACGACTGGTTCACGCCCTTTCGGCCCGGTCAGGCATCAGTACGCCCTCGCCCACACCACCTCCATTGTGGAATTTTTCTCCCCGCCGATGCACCGCGACGGAGCCTCCGGTGAGCGGAACTCCTCGACCGGTATGCACCGCAGCGTCGCCTTGGTCTCGTCCTTGATGCGCTCCTCGACGGCGGGATCGCCACACCAGCCCGTGTAGACATATCCCCCTGTGGTATCCATGATTTCGGCTAGCTCACCGATATCATTCACACCGCGGTGTGAATTCGCCTCTCTGCGGGCAATCGCCGTTTCCAGGAGCTGGGACTGGAATCCATCCAGCCGGCTGCCGATGGTAGCAAGCGCCTCGGCTTCCGGCAGGAATTCCTTCCTCGGTTCGTCCTCCCCGCGCATCCGTTTGGCGAGCGCCACCTGCCCCGACTCGAGGTCCCGCGGACCGATTTCCATCCGGAGAGGGACACCCTTCCGCTCCCACTCGTAGTACTTGTTGCCCGGGCTGAGAAAGTCACGCGAGTCGATTTTCACACGGATGCCCTGACCTCGAAGAGTCTCGGCGATCGAATCCACCTTCTCGAGCACCGGTCCATGATCATCACCCTTCAAGATTGGGACGATCACCACCTGCACAGGGGCCAGCTTGGGCGGCAACACAAGACCCTGATCGTCGCCGTGCGCCATGACGAGCCCGCCCACCAAACGCGTCGAGACCCCCCACGAGGTGTTCCAGCCGAACTCCTCTTTACCTTCTACAGATTGGAAGGTCAGCTCGAACTGCTTAGAGAAATTCTGACCCAGAAAGTGTGACGTGCCGGCCTGAAGAGCCTTGTTATCCTGCATCATGGCTTCGCAGGAATAGCTGCGCACAGCCCCGGCAAACTTTTCAGCCTCCGACTTCAGGCCGGTCACTGGCGGCATCGCCATCCAGTTTTCCATGAAGGTCCGGTACACTCCGAGCATGCGTAGCGTATGCTCCTCGGCTTCATCGGCCGTCGCGTGCACCGTGTGGCCTTCCTGCCACAGAAACTCTGAGGTCCTCAAGAACAGGCGAGTCCGAAGCTCCCAGCGCATGACGTTCGCCCACTGATTCACCAGCAACGGAAGGTCCCGGTAGCTCTGAATCCACTTCGCGAACATAGACATCATCACGGTCTCGGATGTCGGCCGTATCACGAGCGGTTCCTCGAGCTCCTTGCCACCTGCATGGGTCACGATGGCGAGCTCGGGCTTGAAGCCTTCGATGTGCTCCTTTTCCTTTTCGATGAAACTCATCGGTATCAGGAGAGGGAAGTAAGCGTTCTCGTGTCCCGTCGCCTTGAACATGTCGTCGAGCGCGCGCTGCATGTTCTCCCAAATGGAATATCCCCATGGCCGTATGACCATGCTGCCGCGAACAGGTGAGTAGTCGGCCAGTTCCGCACGAAGTACGAGCTCGTTGTACCAAGCCGAAAAGTCCTCGTCGCGGGCGGTCAGCTTCTTGTCGTCAGCCATCTCATCTCTGGGTTGCGGACCCGCGATCCGGATCCTTCGTAGTTGGCGTTCTCTGTGATCGGCGTTCCCGAAGGAGCACTAAGAATCCAGGCACCGCAAAAAACAAAAACGACGTCACGACCCACGTAATCCGAAACGAGACACCCGTCATACCCTGCAGAATCCAGGCGGTTAGGGCTCCTGTCACCAAAGCTAGGAGCATGGCTACACCCAGAATGACGTATTCCAAAACATCGAGTCGCCGAATGGCGGTTTCCATCATTCGTCGTGTTTGGGCGTGGGGCTCTTCACCCGAAGTCACTGGAGCTCCTCCAACGGCACCTCACGTTCCTCACCTGACGCCATATTTCTAACCACCGCTCTTCCCTTGGCAACTTCGTCGGGACCTAGGACGATCACTGATGTTGCACCAGCGTTCCCGGCTGACGTGAACTGTTTTCGCACGGCCTGATCTCTCAGGCCATAGAGGACGCTAAGGCCGCGATCACGGTTGGCGTGGGCAATGGAAAGGGCCAACTCACGTTGCTCTTCTCCAATTATGACGATGTAGTAATCTACCTTTGGACGGAGCTCCGGCGTCAGATTACGTTCACGAAGGAGGTTCCCCAAGACCACGTCACCCATACCAAACCCCACCGCGGGAAGCGGATCTCCACCCACCAGCTCGAGCAAGCGGTCGTAGCGACCCCCTCCACAAATGGCCCGCATTTCTCCCCGCCGGTCAAATAGTTCGAATACGATGCCAGTGTAGTAGGCCAATCCCCTTACGATACGCAGATCGAACTCGATGTAGTCTCCAAAGCCCATGGCGTAGAGTTGACCGAAGTAGGTGTTGAGGCGTTCTAGCTCAGGGCCCACGCCATCACGGTCACCCATATCGGTTGCGATGCTCTCCAGAGTGCCCTCGTTGAGGAGTGTGAAGGCGGCTCCAGCGTCGCTCTCGCTGAGTCCCGCCTCATTCACGAATCTCTCGATGGATCGCTCTGGGGTCGCACGCTCGAGCTTGTCGACGATCGCAAACGCAGCGGGCTGCTGCTCATCCGCAACACCGAGCCCAGTCAGCACCGCCGAAAGGAGCCGGCGGTCGGATACGCGCGCCAAGACGTCTTCGGAGCGGAGCCCGAGTTCTCTGAGTCCGTCGATCCCTACAGCCAAGACCTCGACATCTGCGGAAACGCCCTCCTCCCCGACAACATCCACATTCCACTGGTAGTGTTCTCTGAGTCTACCCTTTTGCTGCCGCTCATACCGGAAGAGCTGGGGGACGGAAAACCAGCGAATGGGCTTGGGCAGGGCTCGGCTGTGTTCGGCGAGAATACGCGCGAGCGACGGAGTCATCTCCGGGCGAAGGGCGACGTCTCGCTCACCCTTGTCCTGGAAATTGTACAGCTGACCCAAGATCTCTTCTCCGCTCTTCTCGACATACAGCCCGAGGGGTTCTAGCGGGGGGCCATCATACTGTAGGAAACCATACCGACCGGCGACTCTACGCCAGGCGTTCAGGATGTGCTCACGGAAGGCGAGATCTTCCGGGACGAAATCACGAAATCCGGGAAGTCGCGCGAAGGTACTCTTCAACATGCGGGCGAATCTAAACCCGACGCCTCAAATGTACAGTGGGCGCGCGTCATCTCGGCGGCCGAGTCCCAGCCTTGGAGGCGTCCTAGAGTGAAGAAATTTCGAGAGCCCCAAGGGCGTCCCCGACGGTGTGATTGGACCCAGTTACGACGACGGTTCCAGATCCGGCGATTGCCCTGGCCCGATCGAGAGCCGCCCCGAAAGCCTGATAAATTTCAACACTCGCGGATCCGAAGTGTGACGAGGCCTCGTTCGGGTCCCATCGCCGTTCCGTCGGAGCGGACGGAGCCTGAGTGAACACGGCATGGTCTGTGGCTTCCAAGAGCGAGGGTAGGATCGCACGCCAATCCTTGTCGTCTAAGACGGCCGCAAACAGCACCACCGGTCGCGGAAGAGATAGTCGGTCCAGGACCGCGGCGAGGGCGCGGGCTCCGGCCAAATTGTGAGCAGCGTCGAAGAGCCATGTGCGGCCTTGGCGACGGAGAACTTGCGAGCGCCCGGGCCACCGCACACCAGCGACCCCGACTAGCACATCGTCCAAGCTCGGTTGAAACGCCGGAGGCAAGGCCTGGAGGACGGCGGCCGCCAAGGCTCCATTGACCGCCTGATGTGCGCCGACCAACGGGGTGCACAGCTGCAGTGGACCCCAGGTCCTGGTCGCGGACACGAAGCACGTCCCGTCTTCGGTGACCTCAACGCCCAGCGACGCCGGGTCGGACTCGAGCACGGAAATGGGGGCTCCGCGTCGTGTGCACGTCTCCTCCAGAATCGCGAGTACATCGTCGTCGCGGCATGTCGTAAGCAAGGGGACACCCGTCTTGATGATACCGGCCTTCTCTCGAGCTATCTCGACGAGGGTCTCGCCCAAGTACTCCGAATGATCCTTCGCCACATTGGTTATGGCACTGACCAGGGGCGTCACGACGTTGGTGGCGTCCAATCGGCCACCCAATCCAACCTCGACGACGGCCAGGTCGACCCCTCGGCGTTCAAACAGGTGAAAAGCCAGCGCAGTGGCGGCCTCGAAGTAGGTCAACTCATGGCGCAGGATGACGTCCTTGAACTCGCCGACTAGGGCCCGCAACTCATCCTCCTCTACCGGCTGTCCCGCCACCCGAAAACGTTCACGGAACGAGCAGAGGTGGGGAGACGTGTAGAGACCTGTGGAAGGTCCCGTCTGATCGAGAACCGAGGCAATGGTGGCCGCCACCGATCCCTTCCCGTTGGTGCCGCCGATATGAACCGTGGAGTACGACTCGTGAGGGTTCCCGGTTTCGCGGAGAAACCCCTCCATGCGTTCCAGGCCCCACTCGATGCCGTGGGTCAGTCCTGAGAACAACTCGTCCAAATGGGGACCGACGACCGTAGGGTCGGCGTGGTCGGTGGGCGGTTTGGAGGATTGACCCGGGGTGGGCTCGGGTCCTTCCATCAGCCGATCATATGCCGCAGCAAAGTGGCGATCTCGCCCTTCAACCTCCGTCGATCCACCACGCGGTCGACCATTCCATGCTCGAGCAGAAACTCAGATCGCTGGAATCCGTCAGGCAACTCTTGGCGGATCGTTTCTTCGATCACTCGAGGGCCGGCGAAGCCGATCAAGGCCCCCGGTTCGGCCAGATTGACGTCACCGATCATAGCGTGTGAGGCCGTGACACCGCCGGTCGTAGGATCAGTCAACACCGCGATATACGGGAGTCCCGCTTCATGCATTCGGGCCAGAACCGAAGAGGTCTTGGCCATCTGCATCAGTGAGTAAATGCCCTCCTGCATTCTGGCACCCCCCGACGCACTGACAACGATCAGTGGCAGCTTCCTATCGAGCGCGACCCGGCCCGCCCGAGCAATCTTCTCTCCGACCACAGAACCCATAGAACCGCCGACGAAGCGGAAGTCCATAACGGCCAGAGCCACCTCCATCCCGTCGAGGGTCCCCGTGCCAGAAAGGACGGCTTCATTCCGCCCGACCTTGGCCACCGCCACCTCTAGTCGATCGGAATACGCCTTCAGATCCTGAAATCCGAGGGGATCCGCGCTGGCGATCTCGCGGTCGATTTCGTCGAAGGACCCCTCATCGAGAAGGATCTCCACGTATCTCTCCGCAGATACCCGGAAGTGATGCCCGCAAGCGGGACATACCTGAAGGTTCTGGGCGAGTTTTTCCCCGTACAGGATCTCCCCGCATCCGGCGCATTTGTCGAAGACATCAGATGGCACGTCTCGCCGGTCATCGGACTTGAGCGGCTTCTTGTCCTTACGAAACCAGGCCATCAGTTCCAGACCGCCATGCGCGATGCAATAGGCTTCTTCAACAGGGCTCCAAGGCTCAATCGTCTGATGCGACCCGTGTCGCCAACGCCAATGCGACCCAGGACATGAGGAGGAACGTTCCGCCGTAACTGACGAAAGGCAGAGGTATTCCCGTGACCGGTACCATACCGACAGTCATGCCGACATTCACAAAAATGTGGACCAACCAAGCTCCGAAGATACCGAAGACCACCAACCCTGCAAACGGATCTGCGGCTCCCTCCGCCAACCTTACCAAGCGGTAGATGATGAAGGCAAAGAGGCTCAGGGCCAATCCGGTTCCGAGAAAGCCTAACTCTTCGCCGATCACTGAAAAAATGAAATCCGTGTGCTGCTCGGGGAGAAAGTCCAATCTCTTTTGGGTCCCCTCGGTGAACCCCTTCCCGCTCAGTCCGCCACTTCCGATCGCCACCATGGACTGTATGAGATGATAGCCGGCCCCTCGAGGATCCACACTCGGATCTAGGAATACCAAGATTCGGTTCTGTTGGTAGTCTGCGAGGGAGTTCCAAAGAGGCAGAGCGATGGTGCCGGCAGCGAGGTTGGCCAGAATGACGGCCAGCGATTCGACCAGGAACAACCGATACCGATAAAAATACAGTGACCCAACGACCAGCACGAAGAACACTGCCCAAATTTTGGGTTCAAAGGCGAGGATCAACGCGACCCCCGGGCTGGCCAGGAGAATCAGAAATCCGATCGGCGTCCCGGCCCAGAAGAGCGCGGCGAACAGGATACCGACGAACGCGAGTGCCGTGCCCAAATCGGGCTGGAGAATAACCAGCCCGAGAGGGATACCGACGATCAGCGACGGAGTGACCAGAGCCCTCAGAGTGGTTGGGTCCTCGCGCCGCGTCCCCAGGTAACGAGCAAGGGCAAGGATAGTGGCCAGTTTGGCGAGTTCGGCCGGCTGAAACCGGATGAAGCCGAGGTCCAAGAAGCTCCTCACCCCTGCCGCGGTTCCGGAGCCCGTGCCCACGACCAGAGTCACGGTAAGCAACACAAGACTCAAGGCGTACGCAGGCACTGAAATCCACTCGAACCATCGCGAGCGTACTTGGCGGACGGTGGTGAACGCCACCAGCGCGATGAGGAACCAACGGGTCTGACGTAGCCAAGCACCCTCGGTGACCGGGCTCGGAATATTCAGGACACCGGCGGAGTAGATCATCGCGATACCGAAACCGGTCAAGAGCATGACGGCTAGGACCAACGCCGGGTCCCCGGACCAACGAGAAAACGCTCTACGGAGCACGGGCGAACCTAACCGGCGATGGGGGGTTCGATGAGCTCGACACTACTGAGGAATGCTACTAGCGCACTCACCGGCGAGCCCACGGTGCCGGCCGCCCTAGGTTCCAGTGTTCACCCAGTGTTTGGACGGTATCCACCGGCATGCCATACTTTCGGCGCAGATAGAAGTCGGCCGTCTTGGCGGCGATCGGTGCGGCCGTGGCGGAGCCTCCTCCCCCGAACTCGACCAAGACCACGACCACGATTTCCGGCTCGTCGCCCCACGGACCCGCCATGCCCGCAAACCAGGCATGTGTCCGGTCCGGATCCTGCGGGTTCTGGCCGCTTCCACTCTTGCCAATCAAGTCCCAGTGTTCAAGGGAAGAGGTATAGGCGGTTCCACTAGGACCTGTAACACCTCGAATCCCCTCCCTTAGCTGCTCGATACTTTCGCGAGAAATATTGAGCCGCCAGCCTTCCCTCGGGTCGGGGTTCGCCAAGAGGTGCGGCGCCGGCGCGGTACCATCTCGCGCAAGGGCCATGTAAAACTGGGCTATCTTGAGGGGCGTTTGTGAATTGGGGCCCTGGCCAATAGCCAAACTCAACACTTCCCCTTCCAGCGGACGGTACCCGAACCGTCTTTCCCAAAACGCCCGTTCCTCTGGAAAAATGCCGCGACTCTCCTGGGGCAAATCGATCCCACACTGCTCCGCGAACCCGAGCCGGGTTCCAGCCTCAAGCATGCGGTCCAGTCCGATTCTGATACCGAGCTGATAGAAGTACACGTTGCAAGACTGGGCAATGGCTCCGGCCAGGTCGAGAGAACCGTGGCCGGTCGCCAACCAGCAGGCACGATACTCGCCGCCGTAGACCAACCCGCCGGTGCATGGAATCGGCATTTCCTCATGAGGCCCCACAACCCCGAGGTCGAGCCCGATCCCAGCGGCCGCCAACTTCCATGTAGAGGCCGGGGGATACAGCCCCATCACCGTGCGATTGAGCAATGGCTTCTGCGGATCGGTATTGAGCGCGTCCCACGCCTCGGTATCGATGCCTCCTACGAAATCGTTGGGGTCGAACGTCGGGGCCGAATAGAGCGCGAGGACACCTCCGTCTTCCGGGTCCAACACCACAACCGCCCCGGGGAGGGAGTCCGGGAAAATCTTGTGAATCCACTCCATCAGTTCGAGGTCGAGCGTCAACTCGAGATCTTCGCCAGGAAGGCCTGGGTCCTCTTCAATACCAGCCAATGGGCCCACGATGCGGCCCGTGGCGTCGACCTCCAGGTAGCGTATTCCCTGTTGGCCTTGCAGCAGTTCCTCGTATTGACGCTCGATTCCGACCTTACCCACGAGAATGCCTTGCTCATACTCCGCGAAGCGATCCGACTCCAATTCCTCTGCGGTGATCTCGCTGACGTAGCCGATCGTATGCGCCACCGCATTATCACCGAAGTAACGCCGCTTGGGCCTCATTTCGATATAGACGCCAGGAAAAATCTCGCGGCGTTCTTCAAGCACCGAGACCGCGGCAAACTCCGCATCGATGTCGACAAGCAGAGGTTCGTGTCGCCGGACGCGTCCCATCAGCGTCGCGATTCTAGCGTCGGAAAGCCCAAGATGAGGTCGTAGCCCCTCCAGTGCTTCGCGCGTGTCGTCTCGCGAATCTCGCAGCACGTAAACGGCGTATCCCGGGACGTTATCAGCGATGACCTTCCCGTATCGGTCAAACACGGTACCACGAGGGGCCGGGACAGCCAGAGGACGGAACCGATTGGATTCCGACCGGAGCTTGTAGTCGCTCGACCTAAGCACCTGAACCCTGAAGAATTGGAAACCGAGAGCACCAAGGACGAGGGCCGCGATAGCCAGAGCACCGTGCGCTCTGACTCGCTTCCGGTGGGGGTGTTGTGCTCTCACCGTACTTTCTCCCACCCGATGCCGCTGAAAAACACAACGCCTAGACCAATGACGGCGGAGTATGCCGAGGCCAGCGGAGAGTTGATCAGCATAGTGGCTACGAGGGGCTCCCTTAAGGATTCACCTACCGCAATCCAATGCAGGAGGTCCCTACACCATTTCCCTAAGACGAGATAGGACACTCTGAAGATGAGCGAGTCGCCGACGAACAAGTCCCGAGTCTTGGCACCGGCGGCTCCTAACAGCGTCAGCGCGAACGTATTCGCCCCGAAGGCGAGCACCGAAAAAGCGTCGTCCATGAGGCCCGAGAAAAAGCCGAGTCCGGCCCCAGCCCCCACCCCAACCTCTCGAGCCGCGATAAGCAGGGCCACCAGCAGCAAGTCGGGGGCACTCTTTCCCAACGCGAGGCTGAGATGCAATCCGAAGTGGAGCACGACCAAGAGGCCCACTACGATCCAGACCCGGAGCGACCCCCTCACGAACCAGGCCTTTCGCTCGGTCCAGATTCGGCTGTTTCTGACGGGCCAACCGTACCGGGCTCACCGGGCTCCATATCAGACCCGTTCCCTTGCCAGAGGTCGGTCACGTCGACGGGCTCGTCATTCGCCACGAGTACCAAAACATGTATAGCCTCTCCGGGTGAGACGTACGGCCTCAACCAGTAAGAGCGACGCCAGCCCGCTCTAGCTTCGGCTTCTTCCAGGACGGTACCGATCGGGATTCCGCGAGGATAAACACCACCGAGTGCGCTGGTAACCAGTGGGGTGCCCGGTGCCAACTCTTGCTGAAACGGGATACCATCGAGGAGGAGGCGGTCCGCCTCACGGAAAAGGCCCTGTGTCGCTTGGACTATGCCGTAGACGGCGCCATCCAAGGTCATCGCGCTGGCGCGGAATTCCGGATGTGTCCAGTCCATCCCTACGGCGTTGTTGTCTTGGGATTCACGCACCACACCGAGCAGGCCACGTCCCATGATGACGGGGGTATTGGCCACCACTCCTTGGGCCCTCCCGGCGTCTAGGAGAAACATGCTCTCTGAGCCGGGAGTTCCTGGTCTAATCGCGCTGGCGGCCACGTAGGACGCCGAAAGTCGTCGAGAAAGGTCGAGGAGGCGGCGTAGCCGATCATTCTCTTCCCTGAGCGTTGTCTGGTCCGCGAGGACCGACGCCAACGAATCCAGCTGTTGCTGCAGCACTTCGGTGTCGGCGGCGTGAACCCGCCGACGTGCGAGTCTCTCTTGCGTCATGACAAACGGGCGAAGCACAGTACCGCGCAACAAGGCCGCCAGTTCTTGTTGGGGCGCCGACGGCAAGTACAGTACCAGAAGGGACGCGGCCACGAACCCTGTGGCGATCAACCCACTCCGGTTCGGTTCCGCCCTTTCAGTGTCAGTAGTGTACGTTGGCATAGCTGCTGCCGAGCCCCTGAAGACGGTGCGATGCTGGGTGTAGTCCCCGCGTGGCCCCTACACTACGTGGACAACACCGTACGGTATTTCTGTAGATCATCCAAGATCCGGCCCGCACCTCGCACCACACAGGTGAGAGGCTCTTCGTCGACATGAATGGGCAGATTCGTTTCGTGTTGTAAGAGGCGATCCAGACCTCGAATTAAGGCTCCGCCACCCGTCATCACGATACCCCTGTCCACGATGTCGCTGGAAAGCTCTGGAGGGGTGATTTCGAGGGCGCGCCGCACTGCCTCGACTATGGATTGAATCGGCTCTTGGATACACTCGCGAACCTCTTGCGAGTGGACGTGCACGGTCTTGGGTATGCCGCTCACCAAGTCCCTTCCCTTCACGTCCATCTCCCGCTCTTCACCCGCCTCGAAAGCCGATCCGATCTGGATCTTGATGGCCTCAGCGGTCGGTTCTCCTATCAGGAGATTGTAGTTCTTGCGCAGGAACGTGACGATGGCTGAATCCAGTTCGTCTCCACCAACTCGAATCGAAGTATTCGACACGATTCCGGCTAGCGCGATAACGGCGATTTCAGTGGTTCCTCCACCGATATCGATGACCATGTTGCCCGTGGGAGTCTCCACCGGCAGTCCAACACCGATCGCGGCAGCCATAGGCTCAGCAACCATGTAGACCGCCTTGGCACCTGCGGATATCGCGCTTGATCGGACCGCTCGCCTCTCCAGCTCGGTGATACCTGAAGGTACCCCCACTACGACCCGAGGCTTGATTCGAAAAACGCGCTTGGCCGTCACCTGCTTCAAGAAGTGACGAAGCATCATCTCCGTTACATCGACGTCGGCGATCACTCCGTCCTTGAGTGGTCGAACCGCCTCGATACCCTCCGGAGTGCGTCCAAGCATACGCTTCGCTTCGAGCCCAACACCCATAATGCGGCCAGACGCCTTGTCCACCGCCACAACCGAGGGTTCGTTGAGGACGATTCCCTCGCCCTTTACGTATACGAGGGTGTTTGCCGTGCCGAGATCCACCGCAATGTCATTCACGGGGATGAGCCGGCCAGCTTCAAGCCATTCTTTGAATGTCTGCGCTATCAGGGATTCTCGCTGGTATGAGATCTCGAAGGCATCACACTACCATCACCTAAAGATCCCTGCAAGCAATGTGGCGTCAAGTTATTGTCAAACGGTCAGTTGCAGGATCTGGGCCACCACTCACTCCCGGCCGGTACTTCCAAACCCGTCCGAGCCTCTGGCCGTGGCTTCGAGTTCTTCGGCCTCGACCATTTCGGGAGTCTCGAACCGATTGAACACGAGCTGGGCAATCCGCTCCCCACGCTCGATCCGGACCGCCTCCGGGCCGTTATTCTGCATGATAATGCGCAATTCCCCGCGATAGTCTGGATCAATCGTCCCCGGACTATTGGGAAGCGTGATCCCATGCCGAAGAGCCAATCCCGAACGAGGCCGGACCTGACACTCCAGTCCAACGGGCAGTTCCATGCCGAGACCCGTAGCAACCAACCTGATTTCCTTCGGCCGTAACACGAACGTCTCTTCGGCAGAGCGCACATCATATCCGGCAGCATGCTCCGTCCCGCGACTCGGCAACGATAAATCCGGATTCCCGGGGAGACGCCTGAACCGCACTACCTCACTCACCCGTCAGGCCTGCGGCGTGGCGTCCAAGAAATCATTCACATCGGCACACTCAAGCCCAAACGCCTCGGCAACCCCAGGATAGGTAACCTGGCCGTCCACGATATTGACTCCCAAAGCGAGAGCGGGGTCGTTCTGACACGCGGCCTGCCAACCCTGGGTCGCTAACGTGACTGCGTATGGGAGCGTAGCGTTGGTCAAAGCCAATGTGCTGGTTCTCGGCACGCCGCCAGGCATGTTCGCCACACCGTAGTGGATGACGTCATGCACCGTGTAGATCGGGTCGCCATGAGTAGTTGGGCGAATGGTTTCGACACAACCGCCCTGATCGACCGCGACATCCACGATCACTGACCCCGGCTTCATGGCCTTGAGGTCATTCTCAAGGATGAGATTGGGTGCCTTTGCGCCGTGAAGTAGAACCGCACCCACAACCAGGTCCGCGTCTTCGATTTGCTTCCGAATGGCATAGCGCGTGGAGTAGAGCAGATTCACGTTGGCCGGCATGATCCCTTCCAGTTGACGAAGACGGGCAAGGGATACATCAAGGATCGACACGCGAGCACCAAGTCCGGCGGCCATTTGCGCCGCGTGGGTCCCCACGATTCCGCCACCCAGGATCACGACCTTCCCTGGTAGCACGCCCGGAACTCCACCCAACAACACGCCCGCTCCCCCTGAGTGCCGCTCGAGGTACTTGGCGCCCTCCTGGACGGCCATGCGACCCGCCACCTCACTCATCGGAGTCAGGAGTGGTAGCTCCCCGCTCGGCAGTTCCACGGTCTCATACGCGATCGCCACCGCATTGGACGCGAGTAGTGCTTGGGTCAGCGGTTTAGACGAAGCGAAGTGGAAGTACGTAAAGAGCACTTGCCTCGGACGAATTTTTTCCCACTCCGACTCGATCGGCTCTTTGACCTTCATGATCATTTCGGACCGGGCCCAAATCTCGTCCGAGCTGGGTACGAGTTCGGCTCCGGCGGCGGCGTAGAAATCATCGGTGAAGCCACTCCCTTGGCCTGCACCAGCCTCGAGCATGACCAGATGTCCGGCCTGTGTCAGCCCCTCTGCACCGGCCGGCGTGAGCGCCACTCGATACTCTTCGCTCTTGATTTCCTTCGGTACTCCAATGAGCATGATATCTGGGATTGGGTGTGGATATCGTCGACGGTCGATCAGCACAAGAAACTACCCAATCGAGGTACTTCCGGCGACCCTCTGAGCGTCTCGTTATTTACTCCGCGAGCCGTCCCACTTGACCCTACGGACCGAGACTCAGCACGTACTGGTCGGCGGGGTCGAAATAGCGGGCACAGGCCGCGTTCACCTCGTCGAGGCCAACCGCATCGACGCGCGCCAAGGACTCCTCCAGCTCCCGATACGGTTCCTCGCGTAGCGCGTATCCCACCGCCCGCATCAGTCGAGCTCCGGTGGACTCCATGGAAAGGATTATCTGTCCCTTACTCTGGTTCTTGGCCTGTTCAAGCTCAAGCTGGGCGAGGCCATCGGCTTGTAACACTCTGTACTCCTGGAGAATGGCATCACGGGCTTTTTCGCGAGCCTCCGGTCGGGTACCGACGTACACGCCGGCGATACCAGCGCGACTATAAAATGACTGGAAGGAAAAGACCGCGTATGCCAGGGCCAGCTCTTCCCGGATCCGTTGGAAAAGTCGGGAGCTCATGCCCCCTCCAAAGGCGCTGGAGATCAAGATCATCGCGTCGCGAACGGGATCCTCGTGGGAGGCGGTGCGGGTCCCGAACACCAGGTGCGCTTGCACCGCGTCTCGGACGATCACATCAGAACCCGATGCGGTGTCACCGGGAACGGCGATCTGAGCGCTGCCTCCACCTTCAGGGACCGAGCCGAACAATCGAGTGACGTGTTCCACGACCACATCGTGTTCAACGTTCCCGGCGCACCCCACCAGCATGTTTCCGCCGCGGTACGTCTCGGCGTGCAGCCGCCGAGCGTCGTCGATGCTGAGGGCACCGACCGTGTCCCTGGTTCCCAGAATCGCCTGGCCATACGAGTGCCCGTTCCAAAGGCGCTCACCGTGCAGATCGAAGACCAGGTCGTCGGGGGTATCCTCAACGCCCGCAATTTCCTCCAACACCACATCGCGCTCGAGCTCGAGGTCAGCCGGATCGAGTGTCGGGTGTAGGACAAGGTCCGCCAGAACATCGAGCGCCTCGACTAGGTGCTCGTCCAACACACGCGCCTGGTAGCTGGTGTGCTCACGCGTGGTGTATGCGTCGAGACCGCCCCCGAGGGACTCGAGAGAAAGGGCAATTTCGTGCGCTGTGCGCCGTTCCGTACCCTTGAATACCAGGTGTTCGAGCAGGTGACTGACTCCCAGCAGTCGGTCCGACTCGTGCGCAGAACCCTGTTTGACCCACACCCCTGCCGCGACGGAGCGCACTCCGGGAATGTGCTCCGTGACCAAACGGACTCCGTTGTCCAGCAGGGTCTCACGCATCGGAGGGGGCTATCTCCTCTAAGGGGGTCAGATCCTGGAAAAAGCCCGGGGGGGCATGGACATGTCGCCCATACCCCCCCGGGAGTGCTACCAAGGCGCAGCTGGTCAGCTGCTCGCCCCCTGGGTTTCCTCCGCAGCCTCTTCGTCCCCACCGTCGACTGAATCGTCGCCGTCAGAGCCCGAGAGGGAATCCTCGGCCAACGCCGCCTTCCGAGAAAGCCTGAGCCGGCCCTTCTCATCGATCGAAAGCAGCTTCACACGAGTGATATCACCCTTGTTCAGCACATCTTCTGTCCTCTCCACCCTGCCCTCAGCAAGCTCGGAGATATGACAGAGTCCCTCGATTCCGGGTACGATCTCGACGAACGCACCAAACGTTGTCGTGTTCTTCACCGGGCCCTCGTAGATGCGCCCGACCTCTGGCTCCTGAACGATCGCTTCAACCATCTCTCTGGCCCGTGCTCCGGCTTCACCGGAAACCGCGGCGATCTTAACAAGACCCGAATCGTCGATATCGATTTTCGCTCCGGACTCTTCCTGAATCGCCCGAATTGTCTTGCCCTTGGGCCCGATGATATCGCCGATCTTGGATGGGTTGATCTGGATCGACACGATCCGAGGAGCGTACTGCGACAAATCGCTCCGCGGCTCGGCCAGCGCCTGCTCCATGCAATCCAGGATGTGCATCCGACCCTTGTTGGCCCGCTCGAGAGCGGTCTTGAGGACGTCACTGGTCAGCCCGTCGCACTTGATGTCCATCTGGATCGACGTGATGCCGTCACGCGTGCCGGCAATCTTGAAGTCCATGTCACCCAAGGCGTCTTCGAGGCCGAGGATGTCAGTCAGGATCGCGACGTCGTCACCTTCCTTAATCAGCCCCATGGCAATACCGGCAACTGCGGACTTGATCGGCGCACCCGCATCCATCAACGCCAAGGAGGCGCCACAGACGGTCGCCATTGAGGACGACCCGTTGGACTCGAGAACGTCGGAGACGATACGAATCGTGTAAGGAAAGTCGTCATAGGCTGGCAGCAGCGGACGGATGGCCCTCTCGGCCAAAGCCCCGTGACCCTGTTCGCGCCTAGTCGTGCCGCGGAACGGCCTAGCCTCACCGACGGAGAACGCCGGGAAGTTGTAGTGGAGCATGAACGACTTGGTCACTTCTTCAGCGGAGTCGATCGAGTCGATCCTCTGCTCGTCACGTGAAGTGCCTAGCGTGGTGACGACCAAGGCCTGCGTCTGTCCACGCGTGAAGAGCGCGGAACCATGAGTCCTCGGCAGAACACCGACCTCGGACGTAATGGGTCGTACGTCTTCCAGGCCCCTCCCATCGGGACGCTCGCCGGAGTCCAGAATCCGCTGACGCATCGACTGCTTCTCGATGGTCTTCAGAACCCCCTTGATCGACTTCTCATGCTCCGAGTAGGCCTCGTTTTCCTCGACGAGGCGACCGATCACGTCTTCCGCCACAACCGCCATGGCTTGGCTACGCTCGATCTTGTCGCCAAGAGTGAGAGCTTCCTTGATGCGATCCTCGGCCATCTCGGTCACACGGGCCGCCAGAGCCTGGTCAGGCTCAATAGGAGACCACTCCATGTCGGGCACCGTGTGGCCCTCCAAGATTTCCTTCTGAATCGCGATGAGCTCCCGGATGCCATCGTGAGCGATCTCGAGGCCTTCCAGGATGTCTGCTTCAGACACCTCTAGTGATCCACCCTCGACCATCATGAGCGCGTCTTCGGTGCCCGAGACCACGATGTCCAAATCCGAGTACTCGAGCTGTTGGAAGGTGGGGTTGAGTACCCACGTATCCTTGATGCGCCCGATGCGTACGGAGGCGACCAGGGTGTTGAACGGGACCTTCGACATGTTCAGGGCCACGGAGGCTCCGAGCATGGCCAGCACATCAGCCGAGTTTTCCTGGTCAGCGCTCAGAATGAAGCATGCGACCTGAGTCTCGTGCATGAAGCCCGAGGGGAACAGAGGCCGGAGCGGACGGTCGGTCAGGCGGGCCGCGAGGATCTCGTTCTCGCCCGGACGGCCTTCTCGCTTGAAGAAGCCACCGGGGATCTTACCGGCCGCGTAGCTCTTCTCACGATACTCGATCGTGAGCGGGAAGAAGGGCAGGTGTGTGGGTCGGTCTTGGACTGTGACGGCGCAAAGCACCACCGTGTCGCCAAACTGAACGAGGCAAGAGCCCTGTGCGAGTTTGGCCATTCGCCCGAACTCGAGGCTTAGTGTGCGCCCCGCAAACTGGCGTTCGATTCTCTGAATCATTTCTCTCTTTTTCTGCTTTTTCCCGTCGAACAGGACCATCCCATTCGACAATTGTCCGCCCGTCGGGGCATTCCCGATCAGGGCGATTCAGCAGGCTCCTAAGAGAGATCGACCGCCGCAGGGTACAGGGCACATAGCCCCGACCGATTGCAGCAATCGGTTAGGCCGATTCTCCAGGGGTCCTGCCGGTCCAACGCGAAACGGCGACCGGCCCTCGGGCCGCCGCAGCTTCGTACTCCACCTTCAGTCTAGTGGCGGAGTCCAAGGTCCACGATGAGTGCGCGATAGCGCTCCACGTCGGTCCTCTTGAGATACTCCAACAACCGGCGCCGGCGTCCAACCATCTTAAGGAGACCACGGCGACTATGGTGATCCTTATGGTGCTCGTCGAAGTGGGTTCTGAGGTCATCGATACGAGCCGTCAGGATCGCAGCCTGGACCGGAGCGCTCCCAACGTCTCCGTCGTGGAGCTGATGCTTCTTGATAATTCCTGCTCTACTGATTGTCATGTTTCTGTCGCCTCCGCGAGAGTCTACGCTACAAGGGAAGCTGTTTCGTCGTATTACGAACAGCGATTTAAGATAGCGGAACGCCCAAAGGGCAACAACGATCGTCCCTTCTCAGGCCTCGGAAAGAATCGCTCGCGCTTCGCGGACGTCCTCGCGCATCTGGTCGATCAGTGTCCGCTGCGAATTGAAGGGCCGAATTTCTCGAAGATACCGCACGAAGTCGACTCGCACCTCTTCACCGTAAACATCCTTCTCGAAGTCCATCAAGTGAAGCTCGATCGACGGAGGAGACCCCTCGAACGTCGGCCGCGGACCCAGATGCAATGCGCCATCGTACGTTCCAGATTTCAGGATGCCCCGGACAGCGTAGATACCCGGCGGCGGAATCAACTTTTGGCCTACAATGCCACCACCTCTTACTTCCAGATTGGCCGTCGGAAATCCGAGCGTGCGCCCTCTTTGCTCGCCCCTCACAACAAGCCCTCGTATCGAGTAGGGGCGGCCGAGTCCCTCTCTCGCCGAAACCACGTCCCCCTCCAACAGTGCTCTTCGAATATTGGTGGAGGAAATGGGTCGTTCCCTTGCCCCAACCGGACCTACAACATCGACATCGAATCCCATCTCCGCGCCCAATTCACGGAGAGTGTCAGCGTCTCCCGCTCGGCCCTTGCCGAAGTGATGGTCGTATCCGACGACCAATTCCTTTACCCCGAGTCTTCCAACCAAAATTTCCTCCACGAACCGCCGTGGCGTGTATTCCGCGAGGAGCGGCGTGAAAGGGAGAAACACAACGTAGTCGAGTCCCGACTCAGCAAGGATTTCTTTTTTCTCCACCGGAGTCGTCAACATGGGCGGGGCCAGTTCAGGGCGCACGATGGTAAGCGGATGCGGATAGAACGTCGCCAGCACACTACGGCGCCTCGTCTCGCGTGCCCTCCTGCGGATCTGGGAAAGCACCTCCCAGTGGCCGCGGTGGACTCCGTCGAAGGTCCCGATCGTGACCACGGTGCCCATTCCATCCGCCGGGAGTCCCGACGGCAGAGCGGGGTCGATGGCAAAGCTCTTCACACCAGTGCGCTCTGCAGGATTTTCTTAGGTGCCAACTGACCTTCCTTGACCTCGGCGATCCCGAGTAGGCCCGCCCCGTCCACAAGCGACACGAGTGTGCCAGATTCGGCCATCTCCTCCGGCATCGGAATCCTCATTCCATTGCACAAGAGCGTGACCTGTTCGTCCGAGACGTGCACTGTCGGCATGTGCCGGACCGCCGCTTCGGCCGGGATCCATTGTCCGGAGTCTGGGTGCACCCCTATCTGAAGCGCCTCTCCTGCCAGCGCTCTATCGATCGAGAACTCTCCAACGCTGGTACGTCGCAGTGCCGTCAGGTGGGCTCCGACACCGAGATTTTCGCCCAGGTCCCTAGCCAACGCCCGAATGTAGGTCCCTGCCGAACAGGTCACCTCGAAGCTGAGATGCCGCCCATCGAACGCGGTAAGTCGCATCTCTGAGACCTCGACTTCTACGGGTTCGAGCTCCACGACTTCTCCCCTCCTGGCCTTCCGGTACATCGCCTCACCGTCGACCTTCTTAGCCGAGTACTGCGGAGGCACCTGCCTGATAAGGCCCTCGAATCGGCTCAGCTCCGCCTCGACTTTTTCACGCTCAACGGGTGCCGCGTCCCCAGCTTGCTCTAGGACGCGCCCCTGAAAGTCGTGGGTATTGGTCCTTACACCCAAACATGCGGTCGCCGTGTATGTCTTGGCGTGCCCCGACAAGTACTCGGCCAAACGCGTCGCGGGGCCAAAAAGCAGAACCAGCAAACCCGACGCGAACGGATCAAGCGTGCCGGTATGCCCGACCCGCTTGGTGCCCAGTGTCTTTCGGGCCCACGCCACGACATCGTGCGAAGTGGGACCGACCGGCTTGTCGACCAGAAGGGCTCCGCCACGCTCGGGCAATACGAAGACGTTAGCCTTCAATCGGGCTCAACATCCGTGGGCGGTGGACGATCGTCGCTGCCGATCCCGCGAAGAATTTCCTCGATACGATTGGCCTGATCGAGCGTCTCATCCTCTAAAAACCGTAGTTCTGGAATCCGTCGAATGTGAAGCATCGACCCGAGTTCACGCCGAATGAAACTCGCTGCGGCAGCCAAACCCTTCATTGCCTCTTTGCGTTGCTCCTCCTCAACGGCGATTCGGACATAGACTCGCGCAAGCCAAAGATCCGAGGTGACCACGACCCCCGTGACGAGAACGTTACTCACCCGCGGGTCCCGAACGTGTCGCTGGAGAATTCCAGTGATTTCGCGTCGGAACTGCTCGTTCAGTCGTTCGAGGCGTCTGCTAGGCATTGGTCCAATGGGGAAAAAACTTCCGAGGGCACCGGCGGGTTCAAAAGAGGTCTCTCTTGCTAGAGAGGATCACGGCACGAGTCTCCGCTTCGATCGCGCGATCGACCTTCGACAGGATCGGGTCGGCCAGTCGCCCGTCGCTCATGACCAAGGCGATCGATAGCTGCGCCCGCGTCCAGACATCCTGATGTGCGGTCTCAGCGACCGACACGTTGAACCGGCTACGGAGCCGATCCTTCAGCGACTTCACGACTCTCCGCTTGTCCTTCAGCGACGCGCATCCAGGAAGCGACAATTCCCACGAGCACGCGGCCACCAGCAATGTCGCTTCCTTATCGGCCGGTGCGGCTAGGTCGCCGCTCCGGCGAGCGTGCGGGCCACCTCTTCGACCGAGTAGCATTCGATCACGTCGCTGACCTTGATGTCGTTAAAGTTGCCAATTCCGATACCACACTCAAATCCGGCGCGCACCTCTTTCGCATCGTCCTTGAAACGCTTCAGCGAAGATATTTCGCCTTGGTAAATGACGATCCCGTCGCGGACCAGCCTGACTTCCGACTTGCGATCGATGACACCGTCGATAACCTGCGAGCCGGCAATCGTGCCGACCTTGCCGACCTTGAAGACCTCTTTGACCTCGGCGGTCCCGAGGATTGTCTCGCGCCGCTCCGGAGCCAACATGCCCTCTAGCGCAGCGCGCACTTCGTCGACCGCCTCATAAATGACATCGTAAACTCGAATGTCTACACCGTCTCGCTCGGCATGCTTGCGGGCGTTGGTATACGGCCTGACTCGGAAGCCGACAATGACCGATCCGGAGGTGCCGGCCAGCAGAACGTCTTCCTCATTAATCGCTCCGACCGCCCGGTGAACGATCTGGACCTTGACCTCATCGGTCCCAATCTGTTCGAGCGCATCCGAAAGAGCCTGGACCGAGCCGTCCACATCCGCCTTGATGATCAACGGCAACGTGTCCGCTTCGCCCGCGGCCAGCAGTCCGGAGAAGTCGCCTAGTTTGACACCCCGTTCCTTGATTCGGAGCTGCTTCTCCCTCTCCAACCGCATCCGACTCTGGGCGATCTCGCTAGCCTTGTCGGGCGCCATCACCTGGAACGAGTCCCCAGCCTGCGGTACGCCGCCCGAACCGAGAATCTGGACCGGAATCCCCGGGCCTGCCTCATGGATTGGGTGTCCGCGCTCGTCCAGCATAGCCCGCACGCGACCCTCCAGGTGACCGACCACAAAGGAATCGCCGACTCGTAGCGTCCCTCGCTGTACCAGAAGCGATACCACGGGACCCTTTCCGATGTCGAGCTCGGCCTCGACGACGATGCCGTTGGCCTCCCGATTCGGGTTCGCCTTGAGCTCTAGGAGGTCTGCTTGCAACGCAACCTTGTCGAGCAGGTCGTCAATGCCGTCGCCTGTCATCGCGGAGATATCGGCGCTGAGCACGTCACCACCGTAGTCCTCGACCTGCACCTCTTGCTGAAGCAGTTCCTGCTTGACCTTCATGGGATCGGCAGCCGGAAGATCGCACTTGTTAACCGCGACGATGAGCGGCACGCCGGCATTACGAGCGTGGCTGATCGCCTCTCTGGTCTGGGGCATAACGGAATCGTCAGCGGCCACCACAAGAATTACGATATCCGTGACTTCTGCGCCCCGGGCGCGCATCGCGGTAAACGCCGCGTGCCCCGGAGTGTCCAAGAACGTGATGTGGCGTCCACTCTCCAACTCAACGTGATACGCACCGATGTGCTGCGTAATCCCTCCCGATTCTCCGGCAACCACGTTGGAACTCCGGATCTTGTCGAGAAGGAGGGTCTTTCCATGGTCCACGTGTCCCATCACGGTCACGACAGGACCACGCGGCTCCAGATCCTCCGGCGCATCCTCTTGGACCACCATCTCCTCTTGAGCGCTGTACTCTTCCTCGCGCACCGCCGTGAAATCGAACTCATCGAGAAGCATCTCGATTTGATCGAAATCAAGCCGTTGGTTGATGGTCACCATCAACCCAAGGTTCTTGAACGCCGACCCGATGAGCTCCGTAGAGGACACATCGACAAGCTCTGACAACTCCGAGACAGTCAGGAACTCGTTGACGCGTACCGTCGTCCGCTCCCGCTCCTGCTCCACCGCGGCCTCCTGCTCTGCGGCTTCCTTCTCTTCCTTGGACGGAGTAGACCCTTTCCGACGGCGCTTCTTACTGCCGCCTTTGAGCTCTGCCATGACTCGCTGAATGTTGTCCTGCACGGCACTCTGGTCCACACGAGCGCGCTTCTTCCCCTTCTTCTTGACACGTTGCTGCCTTTGACCGTCCGGGGTATACCCCTCGGCCTGCACGCGAACCTGTCCGGGTGCTCCGGCGCTCGTGGCCGTCTTGGGTCGACGGATAACACGCGCGGGTCCCTCGGGAGCCGCGTGGCGTACCGGCTCGGGGGGCGGTGCCGAAGAAGCAGGCGGCGCCTCGTCCACCACCTCAGGCACGACTTCTTCGTCCGCCTCGGCGGGCTCAGCGGACTCGATCGGCGCCTCGGGTTCTGTCGCTTCAACCGAGTCAGCATCTGCGACCGCCGCGACCTCATCCTCGGCTTCCGATTCGGCAACCTCGACCTCTTCCGGCTGGGCCTCGACCTCTTCTTCGACCCCGGCGGGTTCATCGACCGAATCAGACACCTCTGCCTCTTCAGCCTCGGCGACGAGCGGCCCGGAAGCCTCCTCCTCCTCCTCCGCGACTTCTTCCGGCTCGGGTTCGGCCGGAATTTCGCTAACGCGCCGGCGCCGGCGCTTGCCGGCGGTCGGCTTCGCATCTTCGATCGCGGACTGAATGGCTTCCGCCGCGTCCGTGTGTCCGCCACGGCGCTCTCGCTCAAGTCGTGCGAGGATGCGCGAAACATCCTCGTCGCTCATCGGAGCATCTGAGTCTGGGACGGGGATCCGCATCGTCCGCAGCAGGCTAAGCAGAACCTCCGGGGCCACCCCGAGGTCGCCAGCTAGTTCTACAACCCGCATCTACGTTGCCTACCTCCGCTCAGTCTCATCACTCGTACGCACGCTTATGGCCAACTGGCCGCCCAACTGTCTTGCAAAGTTCTCATCAGTTACCGCGACCGCAGACAGGGGTGCGGAACCAACGGCGGAACCTAATTCAGCCCGGTCTCCCACTGTCACCCGGGGAATATCCCGATGACGCAGCAGTTTTATCACCTTCTCCAACTGAACCTCAGACGCGTCCCGGGCAACCAACACCAGCCTGGCACGGCCATCTCTGACGGCCCGCTGTGTCGATCCAGTTCCGCGCTCCAAGGCGCCAGCTCGTTGGGCGAGTCCCAGCAGCATCAGAACGCTACGCCTCGACCGCGTCGTCATCGTTCGTCTCTGCCGCTTCGTCGGACTGATCCGGCTCATCGGCTAAGGCGCCATCCGCCGCCACCGCTAGGACTTCGTCCGCCTCGGCCTCGGGCTCAGGCTGCTCTGCCTCGGCCTGCTCTGCCTCGGCTTCAGCGACCGGCTCCGCAGCGGGTTCGGACGAATCTGCAACAACCGTGAGCTCATCGATGAGAGCCAACAGCTTGTCTGCGGCCTCTTCGGTGAGGCCCTCGATCGCAAGAAACTCGGCGCGATCAAAATCGATAATCTGAAGAAAGGTGCTGTATCCTGCATTTCCTAGAGCACCCAGCGTTTCAGGCGCGAGACTCAATTCAGCCAGTGAGAAGTCGGAGGTTTCATACTCATCCTCCGGCGATTCTTGGAACAAAGAGAGATCCGCGCCCAGTTCAACCCACTCACGTGATCCGTACAGATCGATCTGCCATCCGATCAACTGGGAAGCCAGTCTTACGTTCTGGCCATTCCGACCGATCGCCAAGGAGAGCTGGTCCTCGTCGACGATGGCGGTGATGACCTGCCGCTCGGGATCGCTCATGACCTTCGAGACTCGCGCGGGTGCCAGCGAGCGCCGAGCAAATATCTCGGGTTCGGCATGCCACGGCACGATGTCGATTCGCTCACCGCCGAGTTCCTGGACAACCGCTTGGACGCGCGAGCCCCTGAGTCCGACGCAGGCCCCAACCGGATCGATCGACTCATCGCGACTATAGACGGCGATCTTGGTACGCCCGCCCACCTCACGAGCGACCTCTTTGATCTCGACGATGCCCTGATGGATCTCAGGCACCTCCAAAGTAAAGAGCGCCGCTACAAAGAGGGGGTCACCCCGGGAAAGAACCAACCGGGGACCCTTCGGCGTTTCCTCAACCTTCTTGAGGACACAACGGATGGGATCACCCTGCCGAAAGCGCTCCCGGGGATTCTGGTCTTTCCACGGAATAATGGCATCGGCATCGGCCGAGCGGTTGAGCATGACAACGATCTTGCCGCGCTCCATTTGCTGGACCTCACCCGAGAGCAACTCGCCGATCCGGTCCGAATACTCGTCACGAATGCGATCGCGCTCGTTCTCCCTAACTAACTGGAGGATCCGCTGCTTTACCGCCATGACCGCGTTCCGACCGAATTCCGTAAAGTCGACCGGAATCTCCATGACGTCGCCGACTTCAAAGCCGTCGTCATCCCACCGGGCTTCTTTGAGACTGATCTCGGAAGAGGGATCCTCAACCTCCTCGACGACCCGCCTGAGCACGACGATATCGAACCCACCCGCAGTATCGTCGATCTTGATTTCGGCTTGTACGTTTGGACCGTATATGCGCGCCAGACCCGCCCTAATCCCGTCTCGGAGGAGTTCGTTCACCTCGTCGGGAGTTAGGCTCTTCGTCGAGGCTACATCCCTGAACGCCGCTACGATTTGGCCGGTATCAACAGTCATATTGTCCCTCGCCCGTACACGTCTATTCCCAGTTAAAAAGCAGGTGGGCACCCTTGATGTCCTTCAGGGGCACACCCACCTCTATTCCATCCCCCAGTCGGAGCCGAGCTATCGGCTCCGGTCCATCGTGCAATCCCAACAGTTCCGCTTCCAACCGTGTGGACCGCCCTGCGAGCACCCCGTGGCCCTTCACCACAACGGGTCGACCCGCAAACCGCTCCCAGTCTCGCGGCTTGACCAGCGGCCGCTCGACTCCCGGAGACGAAACCTCCAGCACGTACCGCTCAGGTACGTCCCCATCTTCTTCAAGCCAGGCCTCGAGGGCCCGGCTCACCTGAGCGCACTCGTCCACTGTGACCGTCGACTCCGTCCCCGAGTCCGGCCGATCCATGCGGATACGCATGATCGGTCGCCCTCGGCTACCGGCCCAGTCCAACGAAACGAGCTCAAATCCGAGAGACGCCACCTGCGCCTCCATTTCGCGCTCGATTTCGGGCCGTGCTAAAGCCATGGCCACCCTTAACGAAGGCCCCTAAACGCAAACCTCCGAGAACAAAAAAGCGGGGGCTACCAACTCCCCCACTCACAAAAGTGGCCGCCCTAGGGGCGGCCGTTACGAGCGATAATATAGACGCAATACGTTGTTTCCTCAAGACTTGCAGCGCTGGTGGGCCGGTGCGGAGTCCTAGGCGTCTCCCTCTTCCGCGGCCGACTCTTCGGTGTCGTGTTCGGAATCCAACCCTAAGGAGCGCTCCACCTTTTTGACTCTTTCTTTAAGATCGTCAACTGCGCTTCTCAGGCCATCAAAGTCCTTTTGCTTTACCAAGTCCAGCGCGTCTCGGGCCTCTCCAGCCTTGGTCTGGGCCTTTTCTAAAGTTGTACGCATGACTTCTTTCGCCCTCTCTGGGGAGAGGTCGCCGCGTTCCTTGGCTTCGTTCAGGGTTTCCTCGATAGCGTCCTTCATGGCGTTGAGCATGCTCATGCCCTGCCGAATACCACCCTTGATACCATCCGCCCTGCTCTTCTCTTCTTCGTTCTGCCCGGTTCCTGCAGCGTTTCCGTCTTCCGAAGCGTTTTCGTCCGACATGATGCGAATACTCCGTAAAAAGTGTCCGTGGCGGTCCGTCTGAACCGCTCACCGCCCTACGTTGGAGGCGGGACCTAGGTTTCCGCTTCCACGGGGCCGTCGTCAATCGCCTACTGCTGGGCTTCCTTCCTCTCTATCCGCGCCCCCACTGCGCGTAGACGCTCATCGATACGCTCGTACCCACGCTCTATCTGACGAATGTTTTGAATACGACTTGTGCCCTCGGCCCCTAGAGCTGCGATGAGCATCGCCATGCCAGCGCGGATGTCCGGGCTCTCTAATGTTGTGCCGCGGAGCTGAGAGGGCCCCGCGACGACCGCCCGATGTGGATCACACAAGATGATCTGCGCACCCATAGCCACGAGTTTGTCGGTGAAGTACATCCGGGATTCGAACATTTTCTCATGAACTAGCACAGTACCATGGCACCGGGTCGCCGTAACCACCGCGATCGACGTGAGGTCTGCCGGAAACGCAGGCCATGGGCCGTCGTCGATCTTCGGCACCGCTCCGAAAGCGTCGCTGGCCACGTGGCACTCCCGGTCTCCGTGTACCGTTATGGAGTCCCCGTCGACGGTGACCTCCACGCCAAGCCGAGCAAAGCCCAGCAAGGTTGAATCGAGGTGTTCGATCGGGGCTCCTTCGACGACCAACTCGCTTCCCGTGACCGCCGCTAGACCGATAAACGAACCCGTCTCGATGTGATCGGTCCCGATTCTGAACGTAGTACCGCCAAGCTCACGTACACCCTCTATGCGAAGCCGATTGGTGCCGATGCCCTCGATGTTAGCCCCCATGCCGTTGAGGAGGTGGCAAAGGTCTTGGACGTGGGGCTCAGAGGCAACGTTTCGCATCAAGGTCTCCCCCTCAGCCAACACGGCCGCCATGATCGCATTCTCTGTGGCCGTAACAGACGGTTCGTCCAAGAAAATGTCGGCCCCCTTGAGTGCCGGCGCATCGATCTGGAAGCCTCCGTTCAGTCGGACCTCGGCCCCTAAGGCTTCGAACGCCAGAAAATGCGTATCCATGCGCCGCCTACCGATCACGTCACCCCCGGGAGGCGGGAGATCGACTCGTCCGAAACGGGCGAGGAGAGGGCCCGCCAGTAGCAAAGACGCTCGAATGCGCTCTGCGAGGGCCCGATCGACTTCAGCAGAGACCACAGTAGATGCGTCGACCGTTACGACATTGTCATCATCCCAGGAGACCTTCGCGCCGAGCGAAGCGACGATCTCGAGTAAGGTCTCTACGTCACGAATCCGAGGGATGTTCTGGAGGGTGACGGGCTCGGTCGCAAGCACCGTGGCCGCGATCGCAGGTAACGCGGCGTTCTTGTTGCCGGCAGGTCGCACCGACCCACTCAGGGAATGGCCACCCTCAACGATGAAACTTGGCATGTCCTCCTTGAGATCTCCGAAGTATCGGGCCGACCGCCCCACTGGGTCGATTCCCACGGTAGTTTGGTCGCGTCGCGCTCGAACATATTCAACCGTCCCCCGACGCTGCAACCGGCTCGTCATCAATCTCCCCTCCCGTATAGTGGCTCCCTCTCGTATACGGTCACCCCCCCCCCGTGCCCTGCGAGATGACCTGTGATACTGTGGTGCACGTAGTGTGCCGCGTTTCCAAGAGCCTCCAGCGATGGGGTTTCGCAGGGCGACGAAGGTTCTCCTCGGGTCCCCATCGGACGCTCCTGGAATATTAGTTCTTAACGCCTAACCAATTACTACAAATGCGCTTAATGAATTTTCTAGAAGCTGGTTCGACGCTTTACGGATTTCGTGCGAGCTCACGGGACGACACGATCGCCTTGTTCTCCGAGACGCTCGCGAGTCGCGGATTGATCCAGAACGAGTCGGCCGTGTCCACCGGCCTGACGTGGACCGAGGATGTGCACACAACAGTTATCGGAAACGGAGTGGCGATCCCCCACGCAACCGTGTCGGGGCTCGATGCCACCCTCCTGATGATCGCCGTGTCCGGAGACCCGATCGCGTACGGCCCCGCGGAAGACGACCGTTGCCACGTGTTCTTTGTGCTCTTGTCCCCCCCTGGCCTGGGAGGCCAGCACATCCGTCTGCTGGCACGGATCGCACGCTTGGCGTCCGATCCGGCCGCCGTGGAGTTGCTCCGGTCTGCGGGATCCGACGAGCTCTTGATGGAGGCGCTGCAGGCCATGGACAACCGGCGCTGACGGGCCGGACCATGCACTTACTCGTCGCGGTGGTGAATCAGCCGGAGAAGTTGGACGAAATCCTCTCGGGGTTCGTTGAACTAGGGGTTCGGGGTGCGACCGTCATCAATTCCGAGGGCATGGGTCGCGTACTTTCGCACGACATCCCGATCTTTGCCGGCCTGCAAACCTTGATCGATCGATCTCGGCCCCATAACCGCACGATCTTCACTGTTCTGAGTGATGAGTTGGTAGAGGAAGTCATCGTTCTCTTTCAGGACATCTGCGGAGATCTCGAAGACCCTGCGACCGGAATACTCTTTACGCTTCCTCTCGATCGGGTCGTCGGACTCTCAGCTACGGAACTGGGTGAAGCCCCGGCGGGTGAAGCCCCGGCGGGCGAACTCTCGGACTAGGCCTGCCAATGGATCCGCTCCTGGCCACACTCATACTGATCCTGTTCGCGTTCTTGGGGGCACGATTTTCATTTTCGGCCGAGAGCGTGCCAGCCGGTCCGCGCCTCCTTTTCCGCACCGGGACTCACTTCATATTCGTCGGCTTCGTGCTCGGTCCGTCCGCGATGGAATTCGTAACCGAAGACGCCCTTGAGCATCTCTTCCCTTTTTTGGCCTTGGGTCTCGGCTGGGTGGGGCTCCTCTTCGGACTTCAGTTCGAACGGGACACGTTACGAGCGTTCCCTCTCCGCCTCCACCTCTTCTCGGCAGGGCAGGCGCTCCTAACGTTCGCCATGTTTTCGGGAGCCGGGCTCGCCGTACTCTTCAGCCTGGGCATGGTCGGAAGCTCCGAGGTGCTTCTCGTGCTCTCGGCTGCGGCCACCGCGTGTATCTCCGCCCCGGCAGGCATCGCCATCATCTCCTCGAACTTTCTTGTTCGAGGGCCAGTTCGTGAGATGTTGCTTTTCGTTGCCTCCATGGACGCCGTGATCGGTATCGCGATCCTACAAGTCGTCTACTCTACCTATCACGTCGCCGACACGTCTGTCCTCCTGGGCACTGTACCAGCGCCGCTCTGGACACTACTCGCGATTGGCATCGGAGTCCTTTGCGGCATCATCTTCGTGTGGTTGACGCGTATCCGCACCGAAGTCGAAGAACTCGTGCTCTTCCTAATGGGGATCACAGCCTTCACGGCTGGCGCTGCGCTTCAACTCCAGCTGTCGCCACTCTTTGTGTGCCTGGTGACGGGCGTGGTGGTGGGCAACTTGGTCCCGGACCCGCGCCGGGTCTATCGCATCATGGCAAAGTGGGAAAAGCCGGTCTACGTGGTTTTCCTCATGCTGGCAGGCGCCCTGCTCGACTTCCCCTCCCTTTGGATTCTTCCACTGGCGTTCGGCTACGCGATCCTCCGCGCCGGAGCGAAGATCGTGGCGTGTGGCGCAATGGTTCGGATCGCCCACCCGGGTTTCGACATCCCTCGGCTGCTGGGTCTCGGCCTCATCCCTCAGGGTGGTGTTTCTCTGGCCATGGCGCTCTCCGCCTATCTGACCTTCTACGAGCTCGAGGTCGAGGGAGTCGATGCCGGACAAACCCTATTCAGCGTGGTCGTCTTGGGCGTCGTGCTTTCCGAACTGGTCGGCCCCGTGTTCACGACCAGGACACTTCGACGGGCGGGAGAGATTTCATCTCGAGTCGAAGAAGCCCTCTCGGAGCGGGATGACCAACTAGCCCGTACCCAAGCGGCACGGCATACGCCCGGAGCAGATCTAGACTCCGACCTGGAACTCTGAGGCATCAAGCGTATACCTTTCGCCATGATTCAACCATTCCTGATCTCCGCCGTGGCGCCCATTCAAGGCACGACTCAAGCGCTGGTTCAGCCCGGAGGCCTCGAAGTTGCTGCGGATATTTCGACCGTCGCCCTTGCCGCGATCTCCGCTCTCCTGCTCTTGGCGATGCTTGCATTGATGGTTCAACTGAGAAAATTGTTGGCCGCTCTTCAGCAGCAGATGCAACCGGTCGCGGACCGCGCCCGCGTGGCCGCGGAAAATGTCGAATACATTTCGGCCGTGGTGAGAGAGGACGTACAAAAGGTCCACTCTTCAGTGGCCGAACTCTCGGATCGTCTCAAAGAAGCATCGGGTCGGATGGAGGAACGCGTTGGGGATTTCAACGCCTTGATGGACGTCGTACAGGACGAGGCAGAGTCGGTCCTCTTGGACACCGCCGCCGCCGTCCGTGGAGTCAGGGCCGGCGCGCGGACCATCGGCGAGAGTATGGCCCCGCCGAGTCCCGAAGATGAAATCGGGGATTCAACCACCGGGGCGGGCTCTACGCCGGCGGGTACCGAGTCGCCCGATGCCGACGAACCGGAAGGAGTGCTGGTCAAGGGAGACGCCGAGACGGAGTGAAGATCCCTCTGGCCTTAGCCGTGGCCCTCGGCTGAATCTTCTTGGGTCCGGAGCCCCTGTGGGCGTGAGGGCCAGGCACGCACATCGCTCTCGGGGAGACACTGCTCGCGTCGCTGTATCTACTCCCTCCTGCCATGCGGGCCATCATAGAGGCCCACCCATTGCACTTCTTGTATGGCTCCATCGCCGCGGACATCGCCTTCGCCAAGAAGCACGTCCCGGAAGGCAGGCACTGCCATCATTGGCCCTTAGGAGAGGAAATTCTCGCCACGGCGCAGAGTCCCCCGCTTGGCCTCGGTCGGCTACGGGTATCTGGCTCACCTCGCCGCTGACACGGTGGCCCACAACCTCTTCCTACCGCGGCAGTTTCTAACAACGAGCACCAGGCAGGCTCTCGGACATGCATACTGGGAACATCGGATGGATGTGCACGTCGGAGAGGAGTACCTGACCAAAGTAAGGCACTTGGTCATGGAGAACGATCACTCTGAGGCGGATGCCCTCTTCGCCGAGGTTTTGAGTAGTACGATCCTCACCTTCCAGACGAATCGGCGAATCTTCCGTGGAATGAACCGCTTCAGCGACCACAACCGTTGGTGGCAAGTCTTCGATCGGGTGTTACAGAACTCCCGATTCGACCTTCCGTCCGTCGCGGTAGCGACGTATCGGGCGCTCTCGTTCGAGTACGTGGCGGACTATCTCGTCTCGCGGGGTGAGTCCAGGACCGGCACGCTCGACCCTACGGAAGAACTAAACCTCAGGCTCGCGAAAAAGGTCAGGCGACTCACGATGGCTCATGGGGGAGTCGAGAACCCCGCGCACCTTCTCCACGGCGCCGACGAGTTTTTCCACTTCCGTCGGACGCCCTGATTCACTGGCCGAACCGCGAGAGGGTCACGGCCATCACCGACTGAGTCAGTCGAAGTCGCGCCGCAGCCCTGCATACCGGACCAACAGCTTCTTACTTCCGACAGTCTCGAAGTGAATCGTTACTCTGAGATCTCGCCCGAATCCGGATACTTCACCGACCGTGCCGGATCCGAAGGTCTCGTGCACAACGTTCTCTCCCTTTAGGAAACGGGGAAGGTCTTGATTGAATGCAGCATCGACGTCATACCCGTCCTCCGGAACCTCCTGTGCGTCGCTTGAAGAAGACCTTTCGCGGGGTGCCCGGCGTGAGAGATATCCACCGGTGGTTCCCACGACCGCCGTCTCCGTCGATTCAATGAGGTCCTCCGGGATCGCCTCTACAAAGGGCGACAAACGCCCATACATGATCTCGCCGGCGCGTCGACGTTGCCGAGCGTGGGTCAGGAAGAGCTTGTCCTCAGCCCTGGTGATCCCGACGTAAAAGAGGCGCCGCTCCTCTTCTAGCTGAGCGGGATCGTCGTACGCACGACTCAACGGGAAAAGGCCATCTTCGAGACCGGAGATGAACACGACGGGAAACTCGAGACCCTTCGCGTTGTGCAGGGTCATCATAGTGACCGCGTCGGCATCGGGGTCGTGACGATCCACATCGGCCACCAGAGCAACCTGTTGAAGGAAGAGATCGAGCTCCGTGAAGTGATCGAAATCCTCCTCCTCCTGTTCCTCGAGAAGCTCGGCGTTGTAGTCGAGAGCTCCGGCGATGAGCTCGCGTACGTTGTCGGCGCGATCCTCCCCCTCGGGGCCCTCATTGTCCAGATGCCTTTGGATTTCCAACTCTTCAACTAGGCTTTCGATCAGATCACCCACCCCCATCTGCGAAGCTAGGGCAGAGTATCGCTGGACCAGAACGGCGAAGCGCTCAAGGCCTCTGACCCCGACGGCCGGAACGTCGGGTGCCTCGTGAGCACGGGACGCGGCTTCGAGCAAGCTGAGATCCTGAGACTCAGCCCAGGTCGCAAGACGCTCCTGCGTCGCCTTCCCAATGCCACGTCGCGGGTAGTTCACGATACGGTCGAAAGCGCCGGCATCCAGCGGGTTAGAAATGAGCCGCAGATACGCGAGGAGGTCCTGAATCTCCCGGCGCTCGTAAAACCTGACACCACCCACGATCTGATAGGGTACACCGCGCCTGCGGAATACATCCTCCATCGATCGGGACTGGGCATTGGTTCGATAGAGGATCGCGACCTCACGGTGCAGGAGTTCAGGATCCGCCGCGCGACGACCCTCGATTTGATCACAAATCCACCTGGCTTCGTCGGTCTCGCTAGCCGAAGTCACTATGGTGATCCGCTCGCCCCCTACCCTGTCGGTCCGGAGTGTCTTGCCCTTTCGCTGAACGTTTTCCGCGATCACCGCATTCGCGGCGGACAAGATCACCTCGGACGACCGGTAGTTTTGCTCAAGACGCACGATGTGCGCCCCTGAGAAGCCTGACTCGAATTCGAGAATGTTCCGAATATCGGCGCCTCTCCACCCGTAGATACTCTGATCGTCGTCCCCTACCACCATCAGATTCTGATGGCCCTTGGCCAGGAGTTCTACGAAGCGAAACTGAGCCGCGTTCGTGTCCTGATACTCGTCAACAAGAACGAAACTGAAGCGCCGACGGTATCGGTCCAACAGGTCGGGATCGCCCTCGAACAACTCTACGGGTTTGACCAATAGGTCATCGAAATCGAAACCATTCTGCCGCTTTAGCGACGCTTGGTAGGCCGGATACACCCGAGCGACGTTGCGGGCGAAAATGTCGAAGCTACCCTCGTTGTCTTCAACGAACTGTTGCGGCGACACGAGCTGGTTCTTCGCCCCACTCATATGCCCACGAATGGCCTTGGGGCTCCACCTCCGCGTGTCCAACCCCACGGCTTCGGCGGTCTTCTTCACGAGCTTGAGGCTCTGCTCCGCGTCGAAAATCGTAAAGGTGTTGGTCCAGCCCAGTTGCGGAGCGTGTCGCCGTAGCAGCCGAGCTCCCAGCGCGTGGAACGTGCCGGCCCACATGCCTTTGGGTTCTGCACCCAAGAGACCCGCGATCCTCTCGCGCATCTCACCGGCGGCTTTGTTGGTGAACGTGACCGCTAGAATCCGATCGGGCGGGACTCCTCGCTCGTGGATCAGGTGCGCGATGCGGGTCGTGAGTACTCGCGTCTTGCCCGATCCCGCTCCCGCCAGGACGAGCACCGGCCCCTCGAAGTGTTCGACCGCTTGGCGCTGGTGGGGGTTGAGCTGTGCGAGATACTCAGACGAGGCAACGCCCGTACGACGGTTCTGTGTGTCAGCAGAGGTTTTCAGTGTACGAACTCGGGTAACGCCGCCGGTAGACGGATTTCGAACGTTGCGCCAGCACCTTCGGTGTCCAGCAGATAGATTTGGCCGTGGTGGCCAACTTCGATGATGCGTCTCGATAGTGTGAGACCGACCCCCCAGCCGCGATCTTTACCGCTGACGCCGGGTTCGAAAATCTTGTCACGCACCTCGGGGTCCACGCCGGGCCCGGTATCTCGCACGCGCAGGTGTACCCACCCCGGAAGGCCCTTTCGAACCTTGAGCCGGATTTCACCACCCCGTCCCGCCATCGCATCAAGCGCGTTCTTCACGACATTCTCGAGAGCCCACGCAAGCAGAACTTCGTTGCCGAAAATTTTCGGTACTTCCTTCGGCACGTCCACGACGATGAGGATCCCAGTGGTCAGCCTGGGTAGGCGGGCCTGGAGGTAACGCTCGAGCTCTCTCACGATCTCGCGGATGTCCAAGGGCTCCAGTTCGGGATCTCGCCCGATTAGCTCGAAGCGATGGCTGATACGCTCGAGCCGCACGAGGTCCTCATCGATGCCACCGGCCACCGTATCGACGTCGAGTGATCCGGGGCGTTCCTCCAATGGCAGACGAAGAAGCTCCAACCAACCTTGAAGGGACGAAATTGGCGTTCCTAACTGATGTGCCAGTTCTCTCGCCATGGCAGTCCAAGCCTTTTCCTGCTCCGCCCTGCGTTGATACCGGATCACGAGGAACCCGATGAGAACGGTGATCAGCAGCCCGCTGGCCTGGAAGTATGGAATCCACTTGAGGCCAGAAAGCGTGGGCGTATCCCCGAAAAATATGACGTTGCCACCGGCGCCGACGATCGGCTCGCGGCCCGTCGCAATCAGGCGTCGTACCAGAACCTTCACCTGCTCTTGTCCTTCGGAGGTGTAGATATCCGGCTCGCCGGGCACGTTCTCGACAGACAGAATGCTGTCGGCCCCATCTGTCACGATCAGGGGGATGTACGACCGGATCACTACCCCTTGGAGCTCAAAAAGGGCGAGGTCGAAGCGACCGGCGTCCCTCATTTCTCCTTCGATGTCTGACCGCTCCAAGTCGCCCGGGTCTTGAATCAGCTCCTGTGCGAGCATGAAGACTTCGGTCATCAGTTCCTGATTGCGATGCAGCCCGTCTACGATGCGTTGCGAATACAGGAGATACCAGGCGAGTAACGCAAAAAAGAGGATTGCCAACGCGACCGGCCAGCGGCGGCGCATCATGGCGTGGGTCCTCCCTCCCCGGCCACTAAGCTTCGATGGTCGAGAGGCCGAGTCGCTCCTGGAGAGCCTCGGGTACTCGGACCGAACCGTCGGCGAGCTGATACGTCTCCAGGATGGCCACCATGAGTCGCGGGAGAGCCAGAGCCGACCCGTTCAGCGTGTGAACGAATTCGGGTTTGTCAGCCTCCGTCGGGCGGTACCTGATGTTGGCTCGACGGGCCTGATAGTCCCCAAAGGTGCTACAACTGGATACCTCGAGCCACTGGGCCACACCGGGCGCCCAAACTTCGATGTCATAGGTCATTGCCGATGAAAACCCGAGATCGCCAGTGGCCAGCGTCAAGACACGGTAATGAAGTCCGAGCCGCTCAAGAATCGACTCCGCCTCGGCCGTCAGCTCTTCGAGGGCCTGTCTGGACCGCGACGGGGCCTCAAACCGCACCAACTCGACCTTGTCGAACTGATGAACTCTCAGAAGCCCTCGCGTGTCAGCCCCTGCCGCCCCGGCTTCGCGGCGAAAACACGGGCTGTAGGCAGTATACCTAACGGGGAGATCGTCCGCCGAAAGAAGCTCGTCACGATGTAGGTTGGTCACCGGCACTTCCGCGGTAGGGATCAACCACAGATCATCGCGCTCGGATTGGTAAGACTCTTCAGCGAACTTGGGAAGCTGCCCGGTACCGGTAAGCGAATCTCGGGTCACGAGATAGGGAACCCTCAGCTCCGTGTATCCGTGCTCTTCGGTATGGAGATCGAGCATGTAGTCTATGAGGCAGCGCTGCAATCGAGCGCCCATCGCCTTTAACACCGGGAAGCCCGAGCCAGACACCTTCGTTCCCCTCGGCAGGTCCATCAGATCGAGGTGCTCGCCGATATCCCAATGGGGCTTCGGTTCGAAATCGAACTCCGCGGGCGACCCCACCACCCGAAGGATTTCGTTCTGGTCCACATCACCTTCGGGTACTTCATCGGAGGGAAGGTTCGGGATCATCAACAACAATTTCCGAATGCGGCCGTCGGCCTCAACGACCTCCGCGTCGATTGCCGAGATGCGATCTCCGACCTCTCGCATGGCGACGATCATTTCCTCGGCGTCGCCACCAGCTCGCCTGATCTCCCCGATTTTCTTGGAGACCTCGTTTCGCTCGGCCTTGAGTTGGTTCACCTCGGCGAGGTGGGCTCGCCTTTCTTCGTCGAGCTGCAAGAGCTCATCGACGGACTCTACGAAGCTTTTTGATCCGCGCCGAGCCAAAGCGGCCTTGACCACATCGGGCTCGCTCCGGATGCGACGAACGTCGAGCACGCGTCAGTTCTGGTCTGGAGCGATGAGATCGGTACCGCCGCACAAAGGGTTGGCATCGTAAACGAATAGCAGTGTCCCTCGCTCCGGGTCGACCTCTAAGGCCTCCATTTTGGCGTAGAACACGCAGTTGAAGCCGAATTGATCCGACCCCGTATGGGTCCGAACGACATAGACCGACCCGAGGTTGACGGTCACTACGTCATCGATAGTGTAGGCGGTCGAGTCAGACGGGGCCTCTGCCACTTCGTCGAACGTAAGGCCGGGAAGCTCGATTATCCGTGCATCACTGGGTATCCCGAGGGCCTCCGGTAGCAGAAAGACCAGTCTCCCGTCTTGAGTATGCAAGACGAGATCCCATTGCCCGGTCGATGCCGGCGCCTCAAGGACGTGCGCGAGGCCCAGGTGAAAGTCAAAGGCCGAGGGTAGATTCGGTTCCGGACGCGCCAGTGAAAAAAGAATCACGGTGTCCGGACTCTGGGTCCATCCGATGTCGAAGGGATCGGTCCCGCCGCACGCAGTGAGCCCGACGCTCATCGTGATCGCAGCGACACCGGCGGTCGCCCATTTTGGGAAGTCGAAGCTGGTCACATCAGAACTTTTGGGGGGTGGGAATAGAGGCTCAAGGCTACCCGAAATGACTCGAAGGTGTCAACCCTGCAAGTCCGCTACGTTCCTTGACTTCTACACCGATTGCCGGGTAGGTTCCCGCCCCGAGCCCGCCTCAAACGCGAGAATCTCCCCGAGAAGCTCAGCGACAGGCTCAGCGAGGAGCACAACATGCCACAGGCGGCGGAGTCCTCTGCCCCACGTGGGCAGATCCTGATTGCCGATGACGAGCCCCATATTCGGCGTATCCTCGCAACACTCTTGGAGTCCGCATCCTTTGGTGTCGATCCTCAGCCCGACGGTACCGCTGCCATCGCGGCTCTCGAGAGCGATGCCCCGTACGACTTGATCCTCCTCGACATCATGATGCCGGGTGCTTCGGGACTGGAAGTCCTCAGCCACCTGCGAGGGCTGGAGCATCGCAAGTCGACGCCGGTTGTTATTCTCACGGGCAAAGGGCAGGATGCAGACCGTGAGCAAGCGTTCTCGCTCGGAGCGAACGATTTTCTCACCAAGCCCTTCAGCCCCAAGAAGCTCCTTGCCAGAATCAACGAGATCCTCGACGGCTCCTGACCCTCACCTCTACATCACTGTCCTAGCGGGAGGCGTGGGCAGTCGCTTCTGGCCGGCGAGTACTTCCACGAGGCCGAAGCAGCTACTCCCCCTCGCCTCGACCAACCCTCTCATCGTCGACACACTCGACCGGGCGCGATGCGTCGTCCCCGACGACCGGATCCATATCTTGACCGGGTCCGCACTGGCTCAAGCGTTTCGAGCGGCCGACCCAAGCCTCCACTCAGATGCTCTCATGATAGAGCCGCGAGCCAGAGGGACCGCACCGGTGCTCGTTTGGGCCGCCTGGGAATTTGCGAAACGAGACCCCGACGCGGTCCTGATCTCGCTCCACGCCGATCATATGATTCAACCGGAATCAGCGTTCGTGGACCTATTGCACGCCACGGCGCGATTGGCCCGCCAAGAGGACCTTTTGTTCACCGTAGCAGTACCCCCGACCCGGCCGGAAATCGGGTACGGCTACATCGAGCCGGGTCAAGCGATTGGGGAAGCGAGCGGAGTGAGCGCCTTCCGGGTGGCTTCTTTTCGCGAAAAACCGGACGAAGAGACGGCCGAGGCCTACGTTCTGGCTGGACACCTGTGGAACAGTGGTATCTTCGTGTGGAGGGCGTCCACCTTTCTAACCGAGGTACGAAATGTGGCCCCCGAACTCGCTGACCTACTCCACCTTCTGGAAGAGGACAAGGTCGATGAGTTCTTCGACCGGGCCCCCGTCTCGACCGTCGACGTTGCCGTCCTTGAACGTAGTAGTCGGGTGGCCTCAGTCGCGGCGACATTCGAGTGGGACGACGTAGGCAGCTGGGAGGCACTGATGCGTACCCAAGAACCGGATGATGAAGGGAATGTGGTCATTGGGAGCGGCCACTTGGTAGAGAGCTCCGGGAACGTGGTGTACTCGCCCGATGGGACCGTTGTGGCCTACGGGGTCGATGATCTGGTCATCGTACGGTCCGGAGACACTACCCTGGTGACACGCCGGGACTTGGCGCCGAGCCTTAAAGACCTGTTGGACGAATTGCCGGCTGAACTCCGGGCTGACCCCAGCCTAGGCGGGGACCTGGAGTCGGAAGAATGACTCTCTACCTATTCGACGACGCTCAAGCCCGCGACTGGACACCCTTCGCCACCACCAGACCTGTGGGCGAACTACTTCTGGGGTGCCTTCTCCTGCGTGAGCGTGCCGAGCGTTTCTGGGAAACGGAGTGTGCCGGAGCGTTGGTGGATCGTGACCTAGCCGGATTCGCAGAGGCTGGCACTCCGCCCATATTTCATGATGTGCCGGTCCCGAGTGACGAGCCCCTGATTCTATTCTCGAGCCGGGCCGCGCCCAACCTCGTAGCCGCTCCGCTTCCTCTTCCCTCGATGGAGACCACCGCGAAGCTGATGATCGGTGATGAGCCGGTAGGATGGATTGTGCCGCCCGGTGCTGCCCCACCATCAATCGGCGATCTCATGTCCCCAGACACGGCAACGCCGGAGGCACCGATCGTCCAGATCAAGGGAAATGTGGTTGGACGACCGTGGGACCTCATCGCGATGAACGGTGCGCAGATCCGTGAGGACATGCCGGCCTTGTCTACGGGTGGCCATTCTTCGATTCCCGAAGGAGTCCACTGCGTAGGCGCCGAGCAGATTTCACTCGGTCACGGAGTGCATCTGGAACCTGGAGTAGTCTTGGATGCCTCAAATGGCCCCATTCACCTCTCGGACAACGTTGAGGTGCGTGCGTTTACCCGTCTCGCCGGACCGGCCTTCGTGGGCGAAGGGACCCGTCTTCTCGGTGGCGCCTTCGAAGCAGTCAGTATCGGTCCGCACTGTAAGATTAGAGGCGAAGTGGGCAGTTCGGTGGTCTTGGGGTATTCCAACAAGGCTCACGACGGATACCTCGGCCACTCCTACCTGGGGAAGTGGGTAAACCTCGGCGCGCTTACCACCACCAGCGATCTGAAGAATACGTACGGCACAGTGCGGGCGCCGACGCCCGAAGGTTTGGTAGACACCGGCTTGCAGAAGATCGGCAGCATGATCGGCGATCACGCGAAGACCGGAATCGGCACCATGCTGTCCACAGGCAGTGTGATTGGGGCAGGTAGCAATCTCTTCGGAGACGTGATGCCCCCTCGCTCGGTCCCTCCGTTCACATGGGGGGGGGCGGGCACCGCTCTCGAGGAATACGACCTCGAACGCTTTCTCGCGGTGGCCGAACGTACTATGGGTCGACGGAGCGTTACTCTTCGCGACGAGGACCGTACGCTGCTTTCCCGCGCATGGGAGAAGACTCGGCCGGATCGATCGTGAGCCTCGGCCACGTCGGTCACCCTCCGGGTCCGGCAAACCGTCGCTCGGCGAGCCGCCCGTGAAGGTGTGCGTGCTGGGGACCGGGAGCCGCGGCAACGCGACCCTAGTCGAAGCGGATGACACGCGCGTCTTGGTCGATGCCGGTTTCAGCGGGAAGGACCTTGAAAGGCGCCTACTTCAGATCGGCCTCACACCTGAGGCGATCGACGCCATCGTCATCAGTCATGACCACGGCGACCATACGCGCGGCGCTGGCGTCTTCAGTCGTAGACATGGTACACCCGTCTATATGACTGAGCGCACATTGGCTGCGTGCTCGAAAATCTTCCGAGGCACAGAGCCCACAATTACGTACCGAACTGGACGGCAGTTCGAGATCGGCTCTATACGCGTCGAACCGTTCATGACGGTGCACGACGCAGCTGATCCGGTGGCTGTGGCCCTGGTGGACACAAAGACAGAAACCCGCGTCGGGGTGGCGACCGACCTTGGGCGCCCCAACGCGCAAATCCGACTCGCGCTGGCGAATGCCGACTTCTTGATCCTCGAGGCCAACCACGACGAGGAGATGCTGCGTACCGGACCTTACCCGTGGGCCGTCCAGCAGCGTATCGCTTCGAGCCACGGGCACCTCTCAAACCATGCTGCAGCGCGGTTCGTGAGCGAGCTGATGCACCCGAGACTGGCCGGCGTGCTGCTCGCTCATCTCTCTCAGGAGTGCAATCGTCCCGAGTTGGCCGAGGCGGTGGTCGGGAATGCGCTGAAGGCCGCGGGCTTCGAGGGTTTCCTAGGCGTGGCTCCTCAGGATCAACCGACCGAGTTCATCGACATCGAAGAACTACGCTTACGTATGGGACCGGCCCAGATGACGTTCCTCTAGAGACCGAAGAGTCTCAGGATGTCGTTCGAGAGCGCCCAGAGCATGATTCCCATGACCACCAGGAATCCGACGTGACTCCACCGTAGCCGCTGTTCAATCGACAACGCCTTGCCTCGCACAGCCTCGATTCCCAGGAAGACGAGATGTCCTCCGTCCAAGACCGGGATTGGCAGCAGGTTGATGATCGCGAGGTTGACCGAGAACAGGGCCATGAAGCGCAAGAACGTCTCGAGCCCCATCTGAGCCGCTTGACCAGAGGCGGCGCCGATCGTGACGATGCTCCCTACGGATCGAGGTGACACCCCGCCCGTCACCAGGTCTCGGAGGAACCCGAGGATGAGTCCGCTCACACCGACAGTCTCCGCCCAGCCAAGCCGAATGGCACGACCCAGCGACACGGGTTGATAGGCGGCCTCCATCACGTTCGGATATATCCCCACCTTCCCGACCCGCGTGGTCTCCCCGGAGAAAGCATCCTCTTGGGTCACTTCGTCCGGAGTGACGAAGTGCATTAGCGACACTCCGTCACGCTGGAGCAACAACTCGGTGCGCATCGCGGGCCTAGACTCGATGACGTCCACGAAGTCGTACCAGTGAGTTATCGCCACACCGTTGGCCATCAGAACCCGGTCGCCAGGCTCTAGCCCACCCTTGTCCGCCGGTGTGCCAGGATTGATAGCTCCCACCACCGGCTCGATCCACGGCCGCAGAGACGCGAGGAGCCGGAGTCGAACATCCGGATCCGTTCCGAGATCAATGGCAACAGACCTAAAGGGTTCTGCGGTGACTACCTCGAGGCGTCCTGCCGGCGCTTCGATGAGGCCGTCCCGAATGTCGCCCCTGTGTCCGATTTCTCGGTCACCAATGCGAACGATGCTCGCGCCCTCGGGAATACTCGCGAGTACCTCCGTCCCCTCGGGAAGCATCCGTGCTTCGACCCGAGCAATGCGTTGCTCGGCCATCTCGGCCAATCCCCAAACCGCGTTTACCCCCACGTAGACGCCAAAGGCGAATAGCATGTTCATGATGACACCTGCCAAAATCACGAACGTCCTCGCCCAGATGGGTTTGCTGTCAAAGTCGCTCGGCGAAGGCTTTCTCGGCTCCGCCGCCGCACCACCCTCCAAACGATCCATCACCTCATCGTCCATCCCACCCATCTTCACGTATCCGCCGAGTGGAATCCAACTGATTACGTACTCGGTCTCACCTTTTTGGAAGCCGAATATCGTGGGGCCCAAACCGATGGAAAATCGCCGCACTTCGATGCCCACCGATTTGGCCGCAAGGAAGTGGCCCAACTCGTGTACGAAGATGAGAACGCCAAGTACAACGATGGTGGCCAAGATGGTCATTCAGTCTCCAATATCCCTCTCGTGGGCGCTTCAGGCCCGACGGTGCTCACGGCATTGTTCCGGTGCGAATCAGCCACTGGCCATCGACCGGGATGAGGATACGAATTCGCGAGCCGCCGCGCGTGCGGCAACGTCTGCTTCCAGTACGTCATTCACGACCTGGACGTTCCGTCGCGGCACACTCTCCATCGCATGAGCGACCACATCGGCGACCTCCATGAATCCGACTTGCTCGGCGAGAAACGACTCGACGGCGACTTCGTTCGCGGCGTTGTACACCGCTGGCACGGTCCCCCCCCTCCGACCGGCTTCCACCCCTAACGCAAAGAGAGGAAATCTCTCGAAATCGACCGCTTCGAAAGTGAGAGGGGAGGAACGTACCGGGTTGAACGTTCTGAGAGCCGAGTCCTCGACACGTTGCGGATGGGACAAGGCGTACAGGATCGGGAGTTCCATGGTCGGGAAACCCATTTGAGCCAACACGGAGCCATCCTTGAACTCGACCATCGAGTGTACGATCGATTGAGGATGGACCACAGCTTCAATCCGGTCGTAGTCCATTCCATAGAGAAAATGGGCCTCGATGACCTCAAGAGCCTTGTTCGCGAGCGTCGCGGAATCAACGGTGATCTTGGCACCCATGTCCCAGGTGGGATGCTGCAGAGCCTGCCCGGGGCGGACAGACCGTAGCTCCTCCTTGCCCATCCCTCGGAAGGGCCCTCCAGATGCTGTCAGGACTAGGCGAGCTACAGAAGCCGGGTCGCTCCCTTCGAGGCACTGCAAAATCGCCGAGTGTTCGCTGTCGACGGGAATCAATTCTCCCCCGCCCTGGTGCGCGGCCTCCATGACAAGAGGGCCACCCGCAACGAGCGACTCCTTGTTGGCTAGGGCCAGACGCTTGCCAGCCCGGAGAGTAGCAAGGGTAGCCTCCAGCCCGACCGATCCCACGATTGCATTTACTACCACGTCGACATCAGGTCCAGTTGCTAATTCCAGGATTTCGTCGGCCCCCGCGCTCCACTTCGCGGCGGGAAGAGACGAACTGTCTAACAAGACGCCTGGGTCCGCGATGACCGCGCGCGGGACCTGGTGCTCGACGACCTGCTCAGCGAGGTCGTCGACCGACCGGTGGGCCGCCAGAGCTACAACCCGAAACAAATCCGGATGACGCTTCATAACTGATAGCGTGGCGCGGCCCACAGACCCCGTCGAACCCAGAACGGCGACGCGTATCACGACCAGTACTGCACGGTGATCAAGAGAGCGTAGGCGAGGGGCACCGTGAAAAAGAGCGCATCCAAACGATCGAGCGCGCCTCCGTGCCCCGGGAGCAGGCTGCCGGAGTCTTTGACCCCGGCCTCTCGCTTGATGACCGACTCGGCTAGGTCTCCCACCTGGCCCACTGGAGAGATGAGTGCACTCACCCCAGCCGCTGTAAGCATCGACAAACCAAATACCGGCAAATCCGAGAGCCAAAGCCACGAGTACAGCGCGCCCGCGCCGATCGCGCACCCCCACCCTCCCAGCGCTCCCAGGACGGTCTTCTTTGGACTTACTTTCGGAATCAACTTCAACGTACCGAACCGTGTACCTAGTCCGTAGGCAAAGCTGTCGCCGAACCACGTGACCCAGATCGGGAAAATGAGCAGTACGGCACCATCAAAAGCAGTGGCGACGGCTGAGGTCTGTTCAGGAAGTGCTCGCAGAAGGACCCAAAAGGATAGGGTGCCACCGGTGTACAGCGCCCCGCCAATCGTGGTTGCGGCGGCAGCGAGAGGCTTCCCGTCAGGCCAGCGCCGCCAAAGAACCACGGCCACCGCACTCAGGGTCCCAGCCAACACCAGCGTGAAGGCCGCCTGGGAAAACTCGGCATACGTGGGATAGAGCGTGGCGAGAGCCGGAAGGGCCATCGCGAGAGGGATCCCCAACCACCTGAGTGGCCTCGATCCCTTCGCCGCCGCAAGCGAGTAGTACTCTGCGGCCGACACCCCCGATACCACAACAATCATTCCCCCGAGGTACCACCCGCCCCAATAGATGATCATTGTGGCCATCGGAATTCCGACGGCTGCGACGATCAACCGACTGGCCAGTTCCCCCTTTGGCATAGGCGGACCCTAGCGGCTAGCTAGCAGGAACCCGACCGAATCGTCGATCGCGTTCCTGGTAGTCTAAGAGTGCGCCATAGAGATTCTCCCGAGAAAAATCGGGCCATAGCACAGACGTGATATGTAGCTCGGTGTAGGCGAGCTGCCACAGCATGAAGTTACTAATCCGAAACTCACCCGATGTGCGAATCAAAAGATCCGGATCAGACAGCCCCCGAGTAAAGAGTGCGTCGCCGAAAGCGTCCTCGTCGATGTCTTCAGGAGCCAGGTCACCCGCTGATACGCGCTCTACCATGGCTTGGCAGGCTCGGAGTATTTCGGACCGACCCGAGTAGGAGATCATGAGATTGAGACGCAGATTCACACCACCGGAAGTTTCAGACATGAGCTCTCCGACCGCTGCCCGCGTCGCTCCATCCAGCGCATCAAGATCGCCGAGGACGTGGACTTCCACACCTTGCTCCTTAAGTTCCGCCCTCTCCCGAGTCACATACAACCTGAGAAGACCCATGAGCGCGGTGATTTCACGCCGTGGACGTTGCCAGTTCTCTGTGGAGAAAGCGAAGAGTGTGAGAATCTCCACGCCGGCGTCGATGGCAGCTTCAACGGTGTCTCGAACCGCCTTCATTCCCTCCTTGTGACCTGCCACCCGCGGTAGTCGACGCTCCTTGGCCCATCGTCCGTTGCCGTCCATGATGATGGCGACGTGGCGAGGGATCTGGCCGTGGACGCGGATTTGTTGAAGGAGTTCGGAAGACGACATGACGGAGGTGGCCGGCGAGCGGTTGCCAGAGTGAAGCGAGCGCCCAGTCAGATGGCCATGACCTCTTTTTCCTTGGCCTGTAGCATTTCTTCGATTTTCTGAGAGTACTCGTCCGTAATTTTCTGAATATCCTCGAGCTCCCGGCGGCCTTCATCCTCTCCGGTCTCATGATCCTTGATAGCCTGCTTAACGTCGTCGTTTCCGACACGACGAGCATGCCGTATCGATACCCGACCCTCTTCGGCCATCTGGTGCAGGAGCTTGGCGTATTCCTTCCGCCGCTCCTCGTTCAGAGGCGGGATAGGAACCCGGATCAAGTTCCCGTCGTTCGCAGGATTGAGTCCGAGATCAGCGGTCAAGATCGCCCGCTCAATGTCCTCCAGGACGCCCTTGTCGTAAGGCTGGATCACTAGCAGCGACGCCTCGGGGGTGGAGATATTGGCCACCTGATTGAGCGGCATTTTGGAACCGTACACATCAACGCGTACCGAGTCCAAGAGAGCGGGGCTCGCTTTGCCCGTGCGAACCGTAGCAAACTCCCGACGCAGCGCCTCAATGGTGTCGACCATCCGTGACTTGGCTTGTTGCAACGACATTGTCACACCTCCGCGTTTAGGTGGGCCCGTGCGGGCAGTCAAAGTGGGAGCCTAGGAAACCAGGGTCCCTACCTTTTCTCCCTGAATCGCTGCGGAAACGGCTCCGCGATCCTCCAGATTGAGGACAATAATCGGGAGTCCGTTTTCCTTACAGAGCGAGACCGCAGGGGCATCCATTACGCCGAGCTCACGGGTCACAATTTCCTGAAAAGTAATCGCCGGAATGAACTCTGCCGAGGGATCCTGAACGGGGTCTGCGCTGTAAACACCCTTTACCTTCGTCGCCTTGATCACAACATCGGAACTCATCTCGATAGCTCTTAAGACCGCTGCTGTATCGGTGGAGAAATAGGGATTCCCGGTACCACCCGCAAAAATTACGACTCTCCCCTTCTCGATATGTCGCATGGCCCGCCGGCGAATGTAGGGCTCCGCAATCTCTTCCATCCGGATCGCAGTCATCACCCGAGTCGGAACCCCCTTACGCTCCAGCAAGTCTTGTACAGCGAGGGCATTGATGACCGTTGCAAGCATCCCCATATAGTCGGCCTGGACCCGATCCATGCCCTTCTGGCTCGCGATGGCCCCGCGGACGATGTTTCCACCGCCAATCACCAAACCGAGCTTCACACCCATCTCATGGACGGCCTTCACCTCATCCGTAAGGCGGTCCACCACCGACGGCTCGATCCCGAAGCCTTGGTCTCCTGCTAGCGCTTCACCCGAGAGCTTCAACAGAACTCTCTGGTATTTCAATTCTGGAATCGGGGCCATTTCGACGTTCAAGCTACTCGCCGACCTTCATACGAGCGAATCGGCCAACCTCGATCTTTTCCCCAGTCTTGGCGGAAGTCTCCGTAATCAACTGCTCAATCGTTTGATCTGGATTTTTCACAAACGGCTGAGGTAGTAACGTGTTCTCTTTAAAGAACTTCTTCAACTTACCCTCAACGATTTTCTCAGCGATATTCTCGGGTTTGCCCTCTTCCTTCACCTGCTCCAGATACACCTTACGCTCACGCTCGACAACATCAGTCGGGATGTCCTCCGGCGAGACTGCTAATGGGGACGTCGAGGCGATGTGAAGCGCAAGATCCTTGGCCAACCGCTTGAAGTCGTCTGTGTTCGCGACGAAATCCGTCTCGCAGTTTACCTCGACGATTACCGCAGTGCGGTTATCGAAATGGATGTATGAGCCGATAGTGCCCTCGTTCGCCGATTTCTCCGCTCTCTTCGCGGCCTTGGCTGCTCCCTTAGCCCGAAGTAGATCGATCGCGGCTTCGAGGTCGCCGTCGGTCTCCACCAGAGCCCTCTTACAATCCATCATCCCCGCGCCGGTTCTATCTCGGAGAGCCTTTACGTCTTTCGCAGAAATCGACATTCGGTTCAGTCCATGTGCCTAGAGTTTATATTGCGACTAAAAGAAAGAGGCGGGAGCTCCCTGCTGCTCCGCCTCTATCAGCCCCGCGTCAAACGGGGCGCAGTTACTGTGGTGCTTAGGACTCCGACTCGGCCCCGCCTTTTTCAGCCTCGGCGTTCGCGTCGTCCTCCCCCGAAGCCTCCGGGGCATCCTCAGGTACTCCCGGTGCGGCCGCCTCTTCTCCATCAGACGCTTCAGCCACTGGAGCTTC
>Ga0115002_10000269_pt1 | contig 76407 bp, 46 predicted proteins | sample ArcticOcean_MG_C_8_FD_89576 | JGI IMG/M metagenome (GOLD analysis project Ga0115002, IMG submission 89576) | Marine microbial communities from western Arctic Ocean - ArcticOcean_MG_CB11_86 | ecosystem: Environmental > Aquatic > Marine > Oceanic | place: Arctic Ocean: Canada Basin | collected... | reverse complement strand
CAGAATTCCTCATCATCCAACCAGGCCAACCAAGCCTCTGCATCAGAATTCAACAAGCGATATGCACGTCGCTCCAAACCCTCCAACAAGTCCGCAGTCATCTCGGAAGACCTCGAGGCATCCTTCCATTCAACCTGGAATTGCGCGATCAATCGTTGACCCTCGGCGTGATTGTCAAAATGTCGCTCACAGGTGGTTCTCAGTTCTTCCAACCAGACCCGCGTGCCCTTCACATGCGGGTCTTCAATCAGCGGGCGGGGCTTTCGCTTGAACGGCCACCAACCCATGAGATTCGCTGAGGCAGGCGACTGATGAGGCTTCGCACCCTTCATGACTCGACGGCATCTGCCCAGACCATGGCGCGCATCGTCGTACACACGCACGGCAAGGCGCGAGAGAAGGGTTATGCCTCGCTCATCCACAAATACGCCGAGCGACTCGAGGGCCGAGGTGTCAAACTCATTACCCATTCTGAGAAGTTGGATCACGATGCCTATCTCGAGAAACTCACAGCCCAATCCGGCCGTCTGATTTTACTGGATGAGAACGGAGAGAGCGGGACGACAGCCTGGATGGTCGAGCGGTGGAAGGCGTGGAAGATGGCATCCGAAACGATCCATCTCGCCATCGGCCCCGTCGATGGATTCCAAGTCGATGGATTCGAGACGATGTCATTGGGTCCGTTGACCATGACCTACGAGATGGCCGCGGTCGTGCTCCTCGAACAACTCTATCGCGCCAGTGAAATCGAGCGTGGCTCCCCCTATCACAGAGAGTGAAGAAAGGGTGCCGGTCACGGAGTGTTATCAACCCGATTCGACCGTATGTCCAAGGCGACAATTCGCACCTCATCGAGGAGGGCGACCAGGCTGTTCTCATCGACGGAAGGGTTGCAGATGACGGGCCTTAGAATGGCCTTTCCATCGACCAGTGCAAGGCTGACCATCACGTTGCCTCGCTTGATCATCTCGCCGCGGATCGCCTCGTTGAATTCGTTGAGTGCATCGCCCTCAAGCCCCGGTTCGAGCCAGCGGAAGCAAACGTTGGTGAAGGCGCGAGCCGAGCATAGTTCGAGATTCTCATCCGACTCGATCATCCATTCGAGTTGGGCGGCGAGCGCCACGTATCGCTCTACACGCTCGCGCCAACCGTCCGTACCGACCGACTTCCATTCAATCCACAGTTTCAGCGCGTCCACGCGTCTGCCGCACTGCAGACTGGTGCGCCCGAGATCGTAATCCTCACCGGGCTCGTGGAAGAGGTAGTGGGCGGACTTGACATAGGAACAGGTGGCGGCAAGTGCGCCCTTGTGCGGGGTCAACAATGTCGAGCAGGTCAGTGGAACCCCCATCAGCTTGTGTGGGTCCCAAGTCAGGCTATCGGCCCTGACCAAACCCGCGATCAAGTGATCCAGTTCAGGTGAGAATAGACAAGGCGCACCGAGGGCGGCATCGATGTGCAACCACAGGCCATACTCATCACAGAGATCTGCGATCGGCTCGATCGGATCGAAGGCACCCCGCACCGTCGTGCCGGCGGTTGCGACCACACAGAACGGCACCCGATCGGTCGCTTCGATTGCAGCACGGAGCGCCTCTGGGTCCATCCGGCCGTGGTGATCGGTGGCGACTTTGACCACGCCTTCGCTGCCGATGCCGAGCACGTGCCCACTCATCAGCAGCGAGTAATGCGACTCCGCAGAGACGAACAGGGCGAGGGCAGTACCGTCAACCCCCGTCTGCATGGCATCGGGAAACATTCGATCTCGGGCAAGCATCATCGCCAGCATGTTGGCATTGCTGCCCCCACTGGTGAACGTACCCTCACCGTCGGACCACCCCGCCTGGGCGCACATTGCGCGTACCAATTCCTGCTCGACGATGGTGGCGGCCGGGGCGAGTTCCCAGGTGTATATGCTGGTATTGGCAAGAATGGTGGCGACCTCACCGGCGAAACCCGTTTCGGACAATCCACCCCACAATGGTTGGAGGAAGTTGGGGTGCTGCGTTTTGACACATTCTTTGAGATAGACATCGATGGACTCGAGGATGGAAGCGGGGTCCATGCCCTCATCGCGAACCGCGACATCGAGAGCTTCAGTGACCTGTTCGACCGTTCTCCACTCTCTGACTTTACCGTCTCTCTGGGCCTTGAAATGACGCCGCACAATGTCAAAGACACCTTCGAGCAGTTCAGAGGTCATGGATGGGCCTCACAATCGCTGGCGCCCGTGGCGCTGTGCATCGGTGGCGCAGATCGCCGCCATATGGACCACATCTCTGACGCCATCATCTCGTTGCAGGACGTGAACAGGCTTGGCCATGCCCTCGAGAATCGGGCCGGTCATCTCCGCATCACCGAGCCGCTGGAGCAGCTTGTAGGAAATATTCGCACTCGCGAGATTCGGGCAGATGAGCACGTTGGCTGGGCCGCCGAGGGACATGAACGGATAATTTTTCTGAATGTCTGTCACCAGCGCGGTATCGGCTTGCATCGGACCGTCGATAATCAGGCCGGGATCGAGTTCTCGCGCCATCTCAAGACTGTCTTCGATGCGATCGCTGCGATATTGTCCAGACGAGCCGAAGTTGGAGAAAGAGAGCAGGGCGACCCGCGGCACGATCCCGAATCGGCGGGCGACCCGCGCCGTCTGAACCGCGATTTCCGCGAGGGTGCGCGCATCAGGATAGATGTTGATCGTCGCATCGCCAATAAACATCAGTTGACCCTTGATGGTCATCATGTAGGTGCCGACCACACGGTGGGCATCGCTGGCCATACCGATGGTCGAGAGACAGGGCTTGATGAAGTCCGGATAGTCCCGAGAAATGCCACCGATGATGCCGTCCGCATCGCCCAATTCGACCATCATCGAACCGAACCACGGCCGCGATTTCAGCACGCGCTTGGCATCGAGCAAGGTCATCCCCTTGCGGCCACGTTTCTCGTGTAGGGCTTCGGTGTAGGTCGTGCGCCGCCGTTCATCTTCACGCGGGTCGATCTCTTCGCAGTCGAACTCGACACCGAGTTCTTCCTTGGCGGCGGCGATCTCGTGCGAACGACCGAGTAACACGGGTGTGCAGATGCGCTCTTGGATGCATTGAGCCGCCGCTTTGATCATCGTCGGATGGTCGCCTTCTGTGAAGACGATTCTCTTGAGTGAACGACCGGCCTGATCAATGACACCGCGCATGATGGAACGGGTCAGGCCCAATCGGGCTTCGAGCTCCTTTCGATAGACCTCAACATCAAAGGATTTCGCGATTTCAGGACTGACGAGTCCCTCGGCCACAGCGGCTTCTGCCACCGCGCTCGCCTCCCAGATCAGGACGCGGGCATCGAACGGTTTCGGGATCAGATATTCGGGTCCGAATTGAATCTGTTCGCCATCGTAAGCCGCCGCGACATCGTCGGGAACGGGCTCCTTTGCGAGATTGGCCAAGGCCATCGTCGCGGCCATCTTCATGCCCTCGGTGATTTCGCTGGCACGCACGTCCATCGCACCTCGGAAAATGTAGGGGAAACCGAGGACATTGTTGATCTGATTCGAATAATCCGAACGACCGGTCGCCATGATCGCATCATCGCGAACCGCAGCGACCTCCTCGGGCATGATCTCAGGCGTCGGATTCGCCAACGCGAAAATCAGTGGTCGGGAGCCCATCTTGGCAACCATTTCACCAGAAACAATGCCACCTTTCGACAGGCCGAGGAATACATCTGCTCCGACCAATGCTTCAGCGAGTCCACCCTCGGGAACATCTCGGGCATATCTCGCCTTGTAGCGATTGAGTTCACCCGCCTCTTTGCGCTGCTTTGTCATGATGCCACGGGAGTCACACATCAGGAGATTTTCCTTGCGCACACCGAGTCGGATATAGTGGGCCGCACAGGAGATGGCCGATGCACCGGCGCCCGAAACCACCACCTTGACCTGGCCGATGTCCTTGTCAAGAATTTCAAGGCCATTGAGCAGGGCGGCCCCCGAAATAATCGCCGTACCGTGCTGGTCGTCATGCATCACAGGGATGTCGAGTTCCTTGACCAAACGCTTCTCGATTTCGAAGCATTCTGGCGCTTTGATATCCTCGAGGTTGATGCCACCAAATGTCGGTGAAATTCGCTTCACGGTGTCGACGAATTCGTCGATGTCCTCGGTGTCGACTTCGATGTCGAACACATCGATGTCAGCGAAGGCCTTGAACAGCAGTCCTTTGCCCTCCATCACCGGCTTGCCAGCCAACGCGCCAATGTTGCCGAGACCGAGCACGGCCGTGCCATTGGAAATCACCGCCACAAGGTTTGCACGAGCGGTATATTCCATCGCTTTGGAGGGGTCCTTCTCGATCTCCAGACAGGGATATGCAACACCCGGAGAATAGGCCAGCGAGAGTTCTCTCTGGGTCGAGTGAGGTTTGGTCGGCATGACAGTGATCTTGCCGGGTGGGAACCGAGAATGGTATTCCAACGCATCCTTGCGCAGTTGCTCCTCGCTCACAAATCACCCTCCTCTTCTCATTCGGGTCGGCCTTCCCCCTATCCACCTTCCGCACCCTGAGACTGCAGGGGAGGTGATTCCGCCCTACGGGCGAGATTTCGATGCAGATTCGGGGCACGTTGGCCATGGTATACTCTGTATACCACTGGGACATGGAGCCATCACCCTCAAATGCGGAACGAATCGCATCGGGCTCAATGTCAGCCTCAAATGGCCGCACGGCCCTCATTCTTGTCCTCTTGATGTTGGTCTCTGTACAGACGCCGATGGCGTCGCTGCCAGACGCTGATTCCAATCGCGGCGTGGTCGCGGAATGGGGCAGCGAGGGCAGCAATGACACCGGTTGGATTCGCATGGCAGCCACCGGGGCGGATGCCGCGGTCGGCCAGATGGCGATGTCCAATCTCATGCTCGATTTCGCGCCGGGTGCCGATATCGACAATCTGACATTCGAGATTCGGGTCAATGGGTCGAATGGCACGTGGATCGAAGAGCCCCAGATTCTCCTCCCAGACGGACCGGCGAGCATGCTCGATTGGCGAGGATTGGGTGGATTCGGCCAGCAGAATAACTTCGTTGGACCGAACCCTCACAGCAGTCGGCTCTCCCCGCTGAGCGATGCCAATGCCGGCTGGGTCCTGCCCGGTGGTGCGACGGTCACCGACGTGATCATCGAAGCACTTCGACCCGCCGACCCGCTCGTGAGCCTTGCAAAACTCGACGTTGAGGTTCAGGACACTGCAATCCATCCGGACGATGGGCGCCTCTACATCGCCTTCGCAGATTCCATCATCGAGGTCGATGCCAATAACGACCCGCCAATGATCCACATTCACGAAAACATCGATGCGATCGACATTGAAATCGATGCGGGCAATGGTTTGCTTCACGCCGCGACCAGCGACGGTGAAATCGTCATCATCGACCTGTCCGATGCGTCCACCATCGGCACCTACACCCCACCGAATGGTGCAGGGACTGTCACCGCCCTCTCCGTGGTAGGCCCAGGGCTGCTCTACGCAACCGATGGTGCCTCGTTGTGGCAGGTTCAAATCAGCATCGCATCCGTCGGGATTGGCAATGTCTGGAACCTGGTTGCAAGTCTGGCTACGAATGGGGCTCCCGCCACCGACATGATGGTTGTCAGCACCGACGTGTGGGTTTCCACCGATGGCGCAGGCGTCTTCCACCATTCGTCTGGAACAACCACGCAGTACGACACTCAGAACGTCTTGCCCAGCGACCGAATCACCGGCCTAGAGATGGCCAATACCCACATGCTGATCGGCACCATGGATGCTGGCGTGGTTCGCCGTGACATCGTCAATGGAAATTGGCTCGCGACCTGGAACAGCGGCAACTGGCTGGCCAGCGACGATATCCATGACATTTCCAATGTCGATGGCTGGGTTCACATCATCGCCGGTGATACGGTTCAGAGCTACAATTTGACCAGCCTCTCTTTCGGTGCCTCCTACGTCATCTCGACGGACCTCAATCTGGCCCGCAGCACTGGAAATGCCCTGATTCCATGGCCATCGGGAGGGGCGCGTGCCCCCATGGATGACCGTGTATTGGTCGGGGATGGCTCCGGCACCTTCGCCGTAATCGAGCCCCAGAACAACCCTGTCTATGCGGGTGAGATGGTGTTCGCGACCGGGCCGAGCGCCAACGAGATGAATGACGTTCTCGAGTTCAATGGCACGGTCTACATCGCTGGCGCATCCGGCATCGAACGATTCCACCTCGGCTCGGACCGCTGGCTTCTGCCGTGGTCCACCGGCGGATTCGAGGCCATCTCTGTGGGCACGGATGGCACCGATTTGTTCGTTGGTTCAGAGGGTGGAGGTCTGCTTCACCTGTCTGAGAATGGCACGCACATCGCCGACTGGCAGACATCAGATGGGCTGTCTGGCAGCTGGATTTCGGACATTGGCTACGAGCCCGCAACGGATTCGATCATCACCCTACATCCCTCTGGAGGATTGTCGGTCATCAGTCTGCAAACCGCCACAGTCTCGGACACATGGACGACTCAGGATGGATTCCAAACCAATGAGATGTCCGCACTCGCCGTGCGCGGCGGCATCGCCTACGCGGGCTCGGTAGACCACGGTGTCGAACGGGTCGACATCATCAATCAGACCTTGTTGACCGCCTGGACTTCCACCGGCGTGGATGACACCACCCATGCGCCGATCGTCGTCGATGGCAATACCCTCTATCTCGGCCTCAACGGATTCGGCGTCATCGTCTATGACCTTTCGACGGGCGAACAACTCGAAATCTGGCGCCAACGCAGTTCCAGCAACAGCGGAGGACTGCCCTCTGCATCGGTCAAATCCCTCTTCCTCCAAAGCCCCGGCACTGTGCTCGTCGGCACCCAGCAAGGGGCGGTGAGACACTCCTCAACCGGCTTCCAGAACTTTGGCACAGGCGGCGGTTGGAACGGCCCTTCCGACTTCAATGACTTCGCACAGGACAACACCAACATCTACGCCGCGACCAATTCCGGCGTCTGTATCTACACAAAGTCGACACTGAGCTACCAATCCTGCTGGGATGACGACGACGGCATGCCCGGTCAGTACACCATCAGTGTTGAGATGGTCGAAGCAGGACGTCTCTACTTCGGGCAATACCAAGGTGCGGGCATCATCGATGTGACCAACGACACTGTCAGCCATGCATGGGAGGCGGGCTTGGAGACAAACAATGCCAAGACACTGGTCTATGGCAACATCACCTACATCGGCTACGACGGCATCGGCATCATGCGCTATGACCTCTCGACAGACGAGTGGTTGACACCGTGGGATTCCACCAACATGCTCGACGACAATGGCGTCACCTCGCTCGTTCACGACGCGGTTGCGGGTTGGATTTGGGTCGGCGGTGACGGCGGGCTGGACAATATCAATCTCAACACCGGCATGGTCGGCAAACATTGGGATCTCGGTAGCAATACGGATGGCGTCACGCTTCCCAATGCGGCACCGGGGGAACTGGTGCTGATGGGAACACGACTGTATTATTCTCAGGAGCGCCCCGCCCAATGGAATTCCAATGATTTGATCTACAGTTATGATGTGATGAATTACACCCAGTACACGACCATCGATGCTGGCGCAGGGGAGAGTTACTCCGCCTTCGTCCATGGCATGGGCGGGGTCGGAGACATCCTTCACATCGGTATTTCGCCAACGGCTTGGCAGAATGGAGATGGGCATTTGGTTCGCTGGAATCATACCTCTTCCTCATGGATGTCCTCCATTGCAAGTGAAGGCCAGGTCAATCGAGTGAATGCGAAATTCGCCGGAGATTGCTGGCCATCTGTGACGGCGAATTGCCACCTCTATGCCGCCTACGGCGACACCCCTCTACACAAGGTCGACATGAACGGAACGCTGGTTCAGTCATGGGATGACACGGTGATCGAAGGCCCGGTTCGCGGCATTGAAACATGGGGAAATACCGTCCTGTTCGCCACGCAGTCAGGCGTTTATCGTTATGATTACACCAACGACACATGGATGGCCGAGTGGACTGAAGGCAGTGGTCTGCCGCAGAATACCGAAGACGGCATCTATGCCATGGAGGTCATCGGCGATGACCTGTGGGTATCCTCGATGTCGAACAGTGGTTGGAGTCGCAACGCAAAGCTCCTACAGAAGAACGGCACGTCCGGACAGTGGACGATCCACGATGTTGGCAGTGGCCAGATTCCCGAGGGCTATGGCGCCGATTTCGGTCTCTGCGACGGTATCGTTCACACGGCGATAGGCCGTTGGGCGGGCTGGGGAAATCAAGGCGGCGTCGCTCGATTCGACCTCGCATCCTCGACTTGGCTTTCAGATTGGAACCAAGGCCAAGGAGGGCTGCCTCATGATTTCGCTTCTTCGATTGCCTGCGATGAGGCCTACGATATCGTCTACATCGGATTCCAGGAAGACGATGGCTCTCTGGCGCGCTATGACTACGTCAACGGGCAGTTCCTCGGCGTTCTCGACGAGGATGACAACATGGTCTCCGAACCGATCTTCCCAGGCGGAATGGAGCACACTGGAAACCAGCTGATGGTCGGGCATTTCGAAGGCGGGGGCCTCACCTTCGTCAGCACCACCGGTGCGATTGTCAACAGTGTCATCGCCATCGATCATGGCACCGAGACCACCAGTATCGAGCCGGTGCCCGGCGCGTCGGCATTCGCCCTCGGTCGAGCCGGTGGTTCAAGTGGTTACAGCCGCGTCGACAATTTGGATGTCAATGGTATCAACCCGGGTGCATGGGATGTGCTCGCAACCCTCTCGACCGGCCGAATTGGAGAATTCGTCGGCAATTCAACCCACATCTGGGTGGCGCCCATCGATGATTATTGGTCGTCTTACGGCACCGCCATCCTCGAGGGACGACCCCTGTCCAACGGCAGTGTGGAATGGCTGCGCGCTTGGAACCTGAACAGCGAAGTCGTCAATGAGATGACCCTCGATGGGACGGATCTCTGGGTGACGACGGCAGGCTGGGGCATGCTCAAAATCGATCTTGCGACCGGCTTGATGGCTGGCACGACCGGTGTACCGCTCCACTATCAGCAAGATGGAATGGCGATGGTCGGCAACGAGTTGATCGTCGGCTTGATGGGGACGTCTTCGACCGCTGCGGGCGTTCAGCGCTTCGACACGACGAATCTCACATGGGGTGCAGGCCGATTGGCCGCTGGATTGCCTTCGAACATCGTCACCGATTTCGAAAAGATTGGCGATCATACCTACATTTCAACATCTGGTGGCCTCGGTGTATGGAACCTGACCTTGGATGACTGGGATGACCCAATCACCACCGCAGATGGGCTTGCAACACCCTTCCTGAACCATCTGACTCAACATGACGGCGACCTCCTCGTCGGCACAGGCAGCGGCATCTTCGGCTACGACATCGCCACACAAACCATCGGACCGATGGCTGGACGGGCACAGGGATTGGTGGGCGATGCGGCCAGTGGCTTCTCTTGGAATGCCAACGGCACAGAACTCTATGTCTCACACAATGGCGCAGGATCAACCCGACCGGGCTTCACTCAATTGACCTCGATGGGAACGTGGTTGGCGATCACCGACACGACCCTGGTCGATATTTTGCCTAGCAATGACATCACTGCCATCACAGGAGATTCATGGGGCATCCACGTCGCGACAGATGAGGGTCCAATGATGCATTGGAACGGGACCTCGCTGGAGATGGAGCAGGGATCTGCACCGTGGGGCTTCCGCGATTGGCCGGTCACGAATTTGGTCAGCGATGGCACGAATTTGGTCGCCATCTCGGACCTCGGCGTCGACTTGGTCGATGCGACCGGCAGCTTCCACGCGGCGACCCCGCTGTATTCCTACGCCAATCTTGCGGCCGGATCCATCACGGCGAACGGCATCTTTGTCGTCGGCTCCGATGGACTTCACGCTTGGGGGCCCGCACCGGGGCATATCGCCAAGGAGCGCTTCTCAATGCGACGTGCCGACCCGCTGATGCTGAATTTCGGTGGTGATTCGACCGATGCGACCGCCACGGCACGCCCAGGCAATGACATCGTGCTCATCGATCCATCGAATGCCGTGACCTTGCCCATGTTCGGCACGGCTGGCCCCGGCAACATTCCGATGACCCAGGACATGCTCACCATCACGAGTCCGGTCGCCCGCGCCCCTGTTTGGGTGGCGAGCACACGGCTCAATTACTCTGGAACTTGGGATCTCGCCGCGCTCGATTCCACAGTGCAGGACACCGTCCAACTGGCCATCCAGAACAGCGTGTTGACCACGCAGGGACGCACCCTCCACATCCAACTCCAAAGCCCGCGTGATGGCGCGCTTGAAGTCCGATTGACCTATGATTGGGTGCGTTCGGAATCACCGTCTGAAATCATCGATCTCTTCGACCGACCTGAGGATGGTGGCGGCGTATTGACCACGCAGTGGACGGTCACTCAGGACGCCTCTTTCACCGCGTACCGAATCTACCTCAAAGAGGGCAGCAATTGGACCACCCCGCCGACCTCTCTGGACCTGCTCAACGCGCAGTGGGATGGCCGCACTCCGGTGTGGCAGACCACAACGATGGACCTGAACACCCACAATGGGTTGCCATTGGTGGACGGCACCAATTATTGGGTTGTCATCGCCATCGAATATCCCGACGGCAGCATCGGCCAACCGAGTCTGCCGTTCGGTCCCGCCACGCCGACCGATGAGGTCCCCTTCCCACCGACGTGGGCCGACGCTGCACCTGTGCCCGATGAGGCGGGAGGCGTCGATGGCGACCTCACCATCGAGTGGGCCGAGTGCACCGAACTCGACGCCCACGTGACGCGCATCTGGGCCAGCCCCGACCTGATTTTCGACGCCATTGGCCTCGTGGGGTCGGTCGACCTCAGCCATGAGGCGGGCAACTCAACCACCCTCAGTCTACAGGAGGGCCGACCGTATTGGATCGCCTTCACCTGCGTCGATCAGGCCGGTCAACACGACCCGGCGAACGCGACCATCATCGGACCGGTCGTTCCGACCGGCGGCATCGACGATGGCATTCCACCCGCACCGCTGGCCGACATCGATGCATGGGATACCCCGGATGACGAGGGCGGCAGAATCAACGTCTCTTGGACCCCGAATACCGAGGATGATTGCGCCTGGGTCACCATCTACATCTCACCCGAGATCAGCGATGATCCACCCGCGGATGCGACCGAAGCAGAAATCGCGAGCATCCTTGTCAACTGCACCTTCGATGGCAGCATCATCTCACAGATTGGCAGTGAACCGCTGATCGATCAGAAGCCCTACTGGATCACCGCGGTCGCGGCCGACAAGTGGGGCAATGAGAATCTCCTGAACATCACCTGGGTCAGCGCATTCAGCGTCCAGGACAGCACGGGGGTCGACCCCCCACCCCGCGTCGCGGGCCTTGCGGCTTGGGACCACCCGGATGACGACGGCACCGCAGTCGATGTCCAATGGGACCCAAGCGAGGTCGATGACTTCGATTTCTACGTCGTCTGGGCAGCAGAACAACCCCTCGGGGACGTGGCGCTCAAGTGGACGGCGTGCAAGGATGACCCCGCAGCCTGTGGTCTGATGGTGATTCGTCAGCAGCGACAATCGCCGATGGACCCGATGCTCGTCACGGTCGAGGATGCGCTGTATGGGACCGATATTTCAAGTTCGATTCCCGGCACCATCGTCGCAGGCCATCCGATTTGGGTGACCGTCACCATTCACGATGTCAAGGGCAATGCATTCCTGACCCGACTGGCGGATCACATGGTATTGGTGACGCCGATTGACAATGAAGGAGACCGCATCGCGCCGGACCGCCTGAGCGCACCCCGCGTCGATGATCGTCCCGGTGATTCCGGCGATGGTCTGCTGATTGAGTTCCAAGAGAGTGGGGCGAGCGACTTGGCCCATTACGAGGTCTATGCGGACGTCATCCCATTCGATATGGTCGGCAGCCGCACCCCGGTGATGATTCTCGACCGCTCGGCAAGTCAACCGTTCGAATTGGAGATGCTCTCCAATGGTCAGGACATCGAGCCCGGCACACCGGTCTGGGTGACCGTGGTTCCGGTCGATACCGCCGGCAATGCTTGGCGAACCGATCTTGCGACCGCTTCCGCAACCCCGATCGACGACAATGCGACCGACCCCGGTCTCCACCTCCCCATCATCACTGGTGTGGGCGCGGAGTGGAACGAGGATGGCAGCGAACTCATCGTCACATGGGACGAGAGCCGAGATGCACAGGTTCGCGGATACATCATCCACACCAGCGACGAGGTCTTCGACGATCTTCGCTACGCGAATCTGGCCAGCCCATCGGCCATTCAGGGCACCCGCCTCTCTGTCAACGCCACCGAACAGGGTCTAGACAACAGCATCATCCAGTACGTCTCAGTGGTCGCTTCCGACGGTGAGGTGACGCGCTATGGCGTCGATTCCGTGCGCGTCGACCCCTATGTGGAGAGCACCGAACCCACCCGTGAGGGTGACCAATCCGAAGAGGGATCGGGCGCCTGGTGGGAACAGTTGACGTCGATGGAGGTCGCCCTCATCACCATCCTGTCGATGATGATTATGCTGCTGACCTTCGTCATCGTCTTGCGATTGCGCAAGCCGCGCTTCGACCCGATGTTGGACGCGACACCGAATTGGTCTTTGCAGGTCGAGGATTGGAGTGATGGTGGATTCGCCACCGAATTGCCGCCCGATGTGGACTTCGCCAATACCCTGATGCCGGCCGCTGCCGAGATCAAATCGAGTGCGGCATCGGACGAGTCGTTCGCCTCGCCCAGTCCGGCCCCGTTAGATGACCTGGATTCGCTGGCCGGTGACCTGCTCAGCGGACCCGCACCGAAGAGGGATGACATGGACACCGATTTCCTCGATGACCTGCTGTGAGTTTGGGGCGTGACTTGAAGCGCACGAGCCCATTCGCAGGACCGATTCTCATGGGGGATGGTCCACCGCTCGGCGCGTCGGTCTTCACCACGCTTCGGTGGCTTGACGGAAAGGTCGCTTGGTTGCCTCTTCACCTCGTTCGCCTTCGCGCGCACGCGGAAAGGGTCGGCATCGATTGGCCAGAAACCATGCTCGAACGGCTCTCGGATCTGTCTGTGGAAGGGGAGGGCAACCTCTGTCGAATTCGTTTGCAGCGAGATGGCGAGATCATCGTCAAGGTTCGAAGTGTGGACTTCGGTGACTCTCCGTTGTGTGCTGTTTCAGCGGTCGCACCCCGGTTCCCCAAACGGGTTCAGGGCACGAAACATGCGAATTGGCACCCCTATCGCGAGGCCCGTGCCGCCGCGCTCGACGCCGGCGCGGACCTTGCTTTGCTGGTTCACGACGGCGCGGTGGTCGACGGGGATCGCTGCACACCCATCCTGCTCGACACAGATGGCGTGGCCTGGGCGCCGGCCGCCGAAGAGGGCGGGGTCGATTCGATCACACTCGCCCTGCTCGCCCCTGCCATCGAAGCGGCGGGCATCCCATTTCGCCGGGGTCGATTGACCGAGAATCTCATCGGCCGAGCCCGTGAATTGGTCGTCGTCAGCACCGGGCTCGGTGTCTGTTACGTCGATGAGATCGATGGACAAGCGGTCGGAACGGATTCACCAGGGCCGCTATTCGATGCGGCCCTGACCGCCTTCAATGCCCTGATCGCGGATGCTTGGACCACTTTGGGAGGCGAGGCGTGATGACGCTTCTCAAGACGGTCAGCCACGACGATGACACGCCTCTGGCCCTGCTCGCCCATCTTCGTTCAGTCGGTCTGATGGGTGGCGTGCACGGCGCGCCAGACGAGCTTCTGCTGCACTCGGGCGGGCCACATGGCGACCTTGCGCGCCAAAGCTTGCTGATGGGTCCGACCAGGCGCCGATACATTGTCCGACAATCGACGAACGACCCCTTGCCCGCTGACCATTCCCCGTTGGCCGGCGAGATTCGTTTGCAGGATGGCCCGGCACCCCTCCACATCGAAATCGAGGATTGGGATGGCAGATGGAACCTCGTCGAGACCATCGAAAGCGCCGACCTTGCGAGTGGACTACGCACCATTTGCAAGGGACTGCAACCCCACACGTCGGATGCGTTCAGCCCCGGTGGACTGGCCGGCCTTCTCACCTATGACATGGTCCAGCACACCCAACCCCTGCGCCTGAGACACCCACCGGCCACCGGCACGCCCCTGATGGTGCTCTACCGCGCCGATCGCTGGCTCATCCACGACCGAACCGATGGCATCATCTCCGCCCACTCCTCCATTGTCGACGATGCATGGTTGGACGCGGTCGAGGATATCGAGGTACCACCTCTGCCTCCACTCGAGCCACCCATCCCCCGCACACCGGCTTCGGAATCGGATGCATCGCACGCGGAGAAGGTCCGTCTCACCCAAGCCGCGATTCGTGAGGGTGTGCTCTATCAGCTCAATTATGGCCGACTATGGTCCGCTCCGATCGAGGATCCTTGGGCGGTTTTCCGGAGATTGGCCCGGGACAATCCCGCCCCACTCGCTGCCTATCTTTCCGCTCCCGACCTGTCGCTGGCCGTCGCCAGTAGCAGTCCCGAACTCCTGCTCCGTCAGACCGGCCACACGGTATCGACCCGCCCCATCAAGGGCACACGACCGCGTGGTGATGATGCCGAGCACGACGCCAATCTACGGGGAGAACTGGCCGGCAGTCGCAAAGAGATCGCCGAGCACCTGATGCTGGTCGACCTCGAGCGCAATGACCTCGGCAGGACCTGTAGACCGGGCAGCGTTCGCTGGAAGCGCTGGCGCATCGAATCCTATCCCAATGTGCAGCACATGGTCAGCGAGATCGAAGGCGAATTGGCTGAGGGCGCCGATGGATTCGATGCCCTGAATGCCGTATTCCCAGGTGGCTCGATCACGGGCTGTCCCAAGACCGCGACGATCGCTGCAATCGATGAACTGGAAGGCGCATCCCGAGGTGTGTGGACCGGTAGCATCGGCCACATCGACCCCCGGACTGGGATCTCGGAGTGGAACATCCTCATCCGAACGCTCGAGGCCCACCGCGTCGAAAACGAATGGCGAGCAACCATCCAGGCCGGTGGCGGTTTGGTCATTGCCTCGGATCCGCTCGAAGAGGTTGAAGAGGCGAAGTGGAAGGCGCAGGCGTTGTGTCTTGCAGCGTGGGATCACGCCCCTGCGGGAGATGCTGTGCACTCACCTCGCGATGGCGGCCCGGCCAGCATCCATCCGATCCCCCCGGTCACCCCTGCAGTCCGCCGTTTGCTCAAGAGTCGTGAATCTGGATTGGTCACCCCACGCGCCCCCGTCGTCCCCACCCCGATGCTGTGGCAGCCCGGCCTGACGTTGACAGCGCCCTCATGCGCGCGCGTGCTCTTTGTCGACAACCTCGACTCATTCTCATGGAACATCGTCCATGCCTTCGCCTCGCTCGACGCCGAGGTCATCATCGTGCCCGGGCGACGAGATTCTGCAGGGGTCGAGTCCCTCCTCGCGGCGCTCAAACCGACGCACATCGTGCTTGGACCGGGCCCAGGCCGGCCCGAACAATCCGCACTCACGATGGCCTTCGCAGCGGCGGCATTGACCGGCCAAACCCCGCCGCTGTTCGGCATCTGCCTCGGCCATCAGGCGATTGGATTGGCCGCCGGTTGGCACCTCGGCTCCGCCGACCACGGTGCGGTTCACGGCGTGCCCGAAGCAATCATCTCAGCCACTGGCCCACTCATCATGACCCGCTATCACAGCCTTGCATTACACCCCACAAATACCACTCTTGAGGTGACGGCGACCGATGCCGCCACCGATTCCCTGGTCATGGGATTGGCCCACCCCAGCCTGCCCATCGAAGGGGTGCAATTCCATCCCGAGTCAGCCGGCTCGGTCGAGGGGATGACGATCCTTTCGGACTTTTTGTCTCGATGAGCACTGCGAAGCGTTCAAGAAACGCCCTCCGCTCGAACGCTTCGATGGCCACCTGTCGTCTGTGCAAGGGGCAGTACCCCCAGAGTCAGTTCATCGACGGCAATGGGCCGCGACATCTGGTCTGCTCCCGCTGCGCGGTCGAGGAGGGCTACCTCCCAGCCGAAGATGTGCCCAACCTGTTTGATGACCGTACGGCGATGGCGAGGATGTCATTGTTCGGCCGTCGCTATGGCCCTCTTTTCTGGCTATTCGCCTGCTGGATGATCTGGGCCGTGCTCTTCCAGGGCATCGAATTGTGGACCACATTGATTCTCGTCGGACTGCTTCTGGCCACTCTCGCCGTCCCGCTCCGCTTCTTCCTTCACACAGCCAGATTCAAAGCCCAGCTTCGCCAACTCACCCCCTGAACAGGCGTGGGGATGCACGAGGCAAGCGGTCAAACGCTTGAAATAGGGTCACGCTGAGCGCTGTTGTAGAGGGAACACCGGGTTCCCTATGAACAAACCGTGGCATAATTGGCTGAAATTGGAGGAACGAACGAAGGACTGCGAGGCGATGTGGAAAAGACGGGCGCGCCCCGTCGAAGCGTGGAAACGCACCATATCTCCGCCCGGACCCAACGCGACGGCCCCGAGCGCAAGCCTTGCCCCCCGCAGACCCTCCCAGAGATCGACATCCCCAATGTGGGATCCATCCTGGAAAGAGAGAACAGCGGGTTCTCTGAAATGGTTTACAACAATAGGAAGTGAAACGAAATGATGAAAAACAACCGAAAGAACCTGAGCATACTTGTGTCTCTGTTCCTCGTCATGATGACGGCTGCGTCCGTTGTCAGTGCAGACGGAACCGACCCGCTCGACCCCTCCGATGGTGGGGCTGACTGGGACGGCGACGGCCTGACGAATGCCGAAGAGCAGCAACACGGAACGGACATGACCAAGGCCGACTCCGACGGAGACGGCCTCCCCGATGGATGGGAAGTGGCCTACGGCCTCAACCCGAACAGCGGCGGCGACGCCAACGGCGACGCCGATGGTGACGGACTGACCAACGCCCAAGAGTACGCGCGCGGAACCAATCCGAACAGCGCGGACACCGACGGCGACGGTCGACCCGATGGAAGTGATCCTTTCCCGAACGACCCCAATGACGGCGAGTATTCGGACTCGGACGGCGACGGCATCCCCGACGCCTACGACCCGGATTACCAAGACGCTGAGACTGGCACCGGAGACGGCGGCACCCAAGGTGGCGGCGAATCCAATGACCAGGGCCAGGGCGAAGGCCAGGGCCAAGGTCAAGGCCAAGGTCAAGGCCAAGGTCAAGGACAAGGTCAGGGCCAAGGTCAAGGCCAAGGTCAAGGCCAAGGTCAAGGTCAAGGTCAAGGCCAAGGCCAAGGTCAAGGTCAAGGTCAAGGTCAAGGTCAAGGTCAAGGTCAAGGACAAGGTCAGGGCCAAGGTCAGGGCCAAGGTCAAGGCCAAGGTCAGGGCCAAGGTCAAGGCCAAGGTCAAGGCCAAGGTCAAGGACAAGGTCAAGGACAAGGTCAGCAAGGACAGCAAGGTCAGCAAGGACAGCAAGGCCAGCAAGGCCAGCAAGGACAGCAAGGTCAGCAAGGACAGCAGGGTCAGCAGGGACAAGGATCCCAGCAGGGTCAGCAGTCCGGCCAGCAAGGTCAGCAAGGCCAGCAAGGTCAGCAAGGCCAGCAAGGTCAGCAAGGACAGCAAGGTCAGCAAGGTCAGCAGCAGGACAACGGTCAGGGACAGCAGCAGCAAGGCGGTCAGCAAGGTGGTCAGCAAGACAGCGGCCAGCAGCAGGACCAGAATGGTGAGAACCAGAACGGTGAAAACCAGCAGCAGCAGGGCCAGACCCAGAATGGACAGCAAGGCCAGCAAGGCCAGCAGTCCGACCAGCAGCAGGGACAGCAGCTCGACAACCAGGAAAACAACGGCGACAACGACAACGATGGCGATGGCATCCCCGATGACATCGACACCGATGACGACAACGACGGCATCCCCGATGACGTCGATGAGTTCCCCGAAGACCACGACAACGACGGAATCGACGATGCCGAGGACAACGATGATGACGGCGACGGAATTGACGACCGAGAGGAAGTCAATGACGGCGACCCGAATACCAACATCTACGACCACGACAACGACGGCCTCGCCGACAACATGGACCTGGACATCGACAACGATGGCATCGACAACGACGACGATCTCTACGAGAACGGTTCGTCCGCAGCGCGAGATCACGACAATGATGGACTCAACGACGGCGTCGACCCCGACGACGACAATGACAACATCCTTGACGTGGACGAGCTCGATGGTGCCACCGGCGACTGGCGATACGACCACGACAACGACGGTTCAACCGACGTGATGGACACGGACGACGACAACGACGGCCTGTCCGACTGGTTCGAAGCCAACGATGGCAACGATGACACCGGTCAGTTCGACCACGACAACGACGGAATTGAGGACGTCACCGACGACGATGATGACGGTGACGGAATCCTTGACGAACTCGAACAGTGATCAAACCGATCTGATATCGAAGTCAACCTGATGACGCGCGCCTCCTTCGGGAAGCGCGGTGACAGGCACCTCCGGGGGCGATGCCCCCGGAGGGCCGACACCTCTTTTCCTTGATTTCCAACCCTTTTCAGCGGGTCTTGATACCCGCAGGGGTTCGTGATACGCAATTGCACGTTCCTGCCGAGTCGTTGATATATACGCCGCGAGTGGCGATGCGCTTCACTGGGTGAAACCATGACTGAACTTGATTCGTACCTGAAAAACCTCGCCGCTTGGAAAAAGACCAGTTGGTCTTTGATGATGGTGGCCTTGATGATTTTCTCAACCCTTGCCGGGTTGCAGATGCCGACCACCGATGAGACCCAACCGAACTGGGATGCTGCGGTCCAGCGCACAGCTGTGCAGACCGCTGACCAGGACGACCAGCCCTTCCGCTATCGCGGTGAGCTGGCCACGCAGTGGATTCCTGGCATGCACCCCGCTCTGCTCAATGTGCAGCATGGTGATCCGGGCGTTGCCTACGGCAAGGTCAGCGACACGAGTCTGCTCGACCTCCGCGGCAGCGGTTGGTCGCTCCATCTGGAGGAGCGCATCGGAGATGACCACGACAACGATGGCATCGATGATCTGAATGACCTCGATGATGACAATGATGGCATCTACGACCTGATCGAGCGCTTCGACGGCTGCTACGGCACCGGTCCTCTGGATCACGACAATGACGGCATTGGGGATGAGGACGACTGGGATGACGACAATGACGGCATCCTCGAGGGCCCGCTCGACATGAGTCAAGGCGCCGACCCTCTCAATGTCTCAACCGATCGATACGTGCAGCCGGGCCTTGTTCACCCGTGGACTGGCGACGTGATTCCGATTGGCTACCTCGCCGACCAGAACCCGTGGGACCACGACAATGACGGCGTGCCCGACGAGGATTACGACGGCAGCGGTTCCGGCTCATACGATGAGGACGACGACAACGACGGCCGCATCGACCAATTCCTATGGCCGTGTGACTTCGATGGCGACGGCATGCAGGATTACTTCGATGCCGATGACGATGACGATGGCGTCATCGACCGACTCGATGCCCACCCCTACGATGCGTCGATCACCACCCTGCTCAACCCGATCGCGCCGACGACCTGGACGCTGAATCAGTACGCCCAGTACAGCGGCGGCATCGACTTCGTCGCCCAAGAGGCCCTGTACCACCCCGGTGCACCGACATTCACGACGATTGTGGATGGTGACTTCGATGGCGATGGCATCCCCAACTTCCTCGACCCCGATGACGATGGAGACGGCACGCCGGACAGTGCGGATACCGATGATGACAACGATGGCCTCCTCGACATGTCTGACCCTGACGATGACAATGACGGGATTCTCGACGCCTGCAACAATGTCGATTACAATGGCGATGGCCTGAACGACTTCACGGGTACGAACACCGCACCCTACCAGATCGCCGGTGGCGATGGCGACAATGATGGAAATCTCGATTGCGAAATGGATTATGATCGCGACAAGGACGATGACCGCTGGCGCGCAATCGACCAGAACTACAACGGCGTCTGGGATTGGTTCGACGAGGACATGGGCGGCAACGCCACCCCCGACAACCCCCTCGGTCGCCCCTCGTGGGACATCACTGACCTCGCGTGGGACATCGACAACGATGGCATAGAAAACGAGGATGACCGCTACCCCACCACGCCCACTGCGATTGTGAATACCTGGAACTGTCTGACAATCAACCCCGACCCGAAGTGTGACACACAGCGCGCTTCCTATGCGGGTTTCAACGATTGGGATGGCGATGGCATCAACAATTGGGATGACATCGACGACGACGGTGATGGCATCGTCGATTGGTTGGATATCGACCCCGATTGCGATTTCGACAATGATGACGACATCCACCAAATCAACGGCAGTCGCTGGCGAGACGACGGCCCCAACAGCCTCGACTCCGATGTCGACGGCGATGGCCTAGAGAACAATGTCGACTGGGACGATGACAACGACGGCATCGTCGACCTGTTCGACCCGGATGACGGCAACTGTGGATTTGTCGACAACGACCCGAACGACCAGTTCTACCGCTCCTACTACCCGCAGAACGATGGTGATGCGATCGACGGCAGTTTGGACACGCAGGAATACTCGGACAACGTGCTGGATCACTGGAACATGAGCTACCTGATGAATCCGTTCACCGCCTCCCAGAACTTCGTTCTCGACTACAATGGATTCGATCCCACGACCAACCCCGTCACCTCGGGCGTTGTGCCTGAGTTCTACTGGTATGTACTCGCTCGCTGGTCGCCATGGAACGGCGGCAACGATGTCGACATCGACGGCGACGGCGACAGTTTACAGAATGGCCTCGACGTCGACCAAGATTCCGATGGGCTACCCGATTGGTGGGACCAAGACGAGGGCAATGATGGCCAATTGGACATCAACGATTTCAAGATGGGCGGCACGCTGACCAATACCAATGAGTGCGGCTGGACGCGCGAGTTCCAGTACACCTGCGGCTGGAATTATGCAGCGACGTACCGCCTGCCCCTCCAAACGGGATTCCAGAATGGTCAACTCAGCGTACCGTTCTCGATTCGCCCCGACCCAACCTATACCGATGGCACCTATGACGGCGCCAACTCTGCCCCGTTCGAATCAGAACGGTCCTGCACCTCCGCTTCGTGTTACCAAATTGAGTTCAACGGACAGACTGTGGCGGCGTTCAACTACTCCGAAGTCGCTCACAACCGGGACCTATTCCTGACCTGGATCGGTCTTGGCACCGGCTTGTGGACGTGGAATGCGGACATCAACGGGAATTGGTTCCCCGATGAGCACCTCGCTGACATGTACAACGACGATGTCGACCCCGATGACGACTGCGGCAACGATGTCGTCACCGGTGGTGGATTCACCTATGCCCCCTCATGTCAATTCAACGATACCGCGGACCTCGACGATGATCTTGACGGAATGTACGATCTGTTCGATGTCGACGACGACAATGATGGGATTTGGGACTATCTCGAGGTCGACACCAATTTCGATTGGGATGATGATGCGAATACGCTGCCGCCAGGCAATTTCTTTACCGGATTCAATTGCGCTGACAATGACGATGACGGCACCGATTCGGACCCCGATGATGACGGCTGGTATCAAGCGGTCTGGGATCAGGGTGTCCAAGGTCAAGGACTGCTCTCCCCCGAATTCTATGACGTTGACAACGACAATGACGGCGTGCCGGACGGCGAAGATTTCGACGACGACAACGACGGCGTCCTCGATGTGGATCAGGAACTGATCTGTTTCTGGGGTGAGGAACAATCCCCATGGGATCACGACAACGATGGCATCCTCGACTGGGCCGATGACGATTGGGACGGCGATGGCCGCTCAAACGCGGCCGAGAGCGGCGAGGCCAACCCGTTGGTGGCTCCATGGGACCACGACAACGACGGTCTGCGCGATGACATCGACCTCGACGACGATGCCGACGGCATGCACGACGAGGACGAGATCATGCTGTGGCCCACGCGATTCGCTCGCAACTCGACGAACCCCTGGGACCACGATGACTTCGGTGGCGGCGAGGGTCTGGCCAATCCGTCCGACCCCTTCACAGGACCCGATGCGGTGGATCTGGATGATGACAACGACAGCCGAGAGGATGCAGACTTCGACATTCTTGAAGAGGGCGAGACCGCTTGGTGCAATTCCACGAATGTGACGAGCAGTGACTGGGATCACGACAACGATTGTGTGCTCGACGAGGACGACAAGATTCCGACCCGCGTCGAGATGTTGATCCCCGAGAAATTGTATCTGGATGCTCAATTCCCAGCGATTTTCACAGGCACCGTCTATGCGCTCAATATCACATCGGGCAACTTCACACCCACCGGTTTCCTTCCCGTTCAGGTGCATATCGCTTGGATTCAAAACGGCACGACGGCGGTCGAGACGATCAACGTCCTGTCGAATGAATGGGGTGCGTTCAGCGTCGGTCAATTCCTCTTCCCTGAGGACATTCATGTCGGCGACAACACGACCTATGAAATCTGGTCGGAAGTCACGGAGATGTTCATTCACGACGGCTCGGAATCGACGAAGTATCCCATCGCAGTGCATGCGAACTTGTCGCTGGATTACGTCGCTTGGACCTACTTCCGCAGCGATGAGCAGCCGCTCTGGCTCGACTTCAAGAGTCACTATACCGCCGATTGGGAGCGCGGCATCTTCGACCGACGCATGGAGCATGCGCCGATCACCTTCTCCATCTCTGGTGGTCCCTTCGGCAATCGCACGACACCGACCAATTACACCGGCTATGGCATGGGCTTCCGCGCCGATACCGGTGGTTGGGCGAGTATGACCTATGTGCAGCAAACCGGCGCATTGGGCGATTGGAAGCAGGTTCGATGGAATTCGACCTTTGACAATGGTCTGGGCATGTTGCCCGGCGGCTACGAGGAGATCGTGTGGAACAACTTCACGCTCGGTCACGATGTGGTCGGCACCTATGCCTACTCCAACACGAGTCTACCCGTCGGTGATTACGAGATCACCGGCCGCGTCGACCCCTCACTCGCGGGTGAATGGCCATGGCCTTACACCACTGGTGATGAGACCGAGCCGTTCATGATTCGCAGCATGCACCGCATGTATGTCGAGGCGGAGATTATCATCGAGGGTGTCAACCCGGTCTACTATTACGACCTCACCCAGTTCACCGGCAGCAGTTACGGCGCTTGGCGCGCCCTGTTCAACGAACAAGGTCTCATCAATGGCGGCATGAGCTTTGACGAGGCAAAACTCGGCAAGCCCTACGCACAATTGTGGGATGGGGACCCCGCCACGTTGATCGGTGAATCGAGCAAGTTGCGACCCTTCCTGCGCTCCAATGGGACACATTGGTTCATCACGATGCAGAATGGCGGCGACTTCGACGCACCACCCTGTGGCCAGATTGACCCGACCGACCCGATCAGCCCACTGCGCTGTGAGATCGTGCCCGAGATGAATACGGGCGAGACCTTCCGAGTCATCGGCAACGTCACCAATCGCACCGGAACGCCGTGGATTCAGGACCCGATGGCCCTGCAGGTCGACCTCGACCACAACGGCATCTTCCAAGGCAGTCAGGAGACCGGCTACGCGCGCGTGCCCAGCATGTACGGCGGCGAAGCTCGCTTCGACTACAACTGGACCTGGTACAGTCAGTATCAGGCCAGCACCTACGGCGTGCGTGTCGACTTCACCAACTCGGAGTTCTACTTCACCGGCAATCAGACCAATGTGCTCGCTCCAACTGGGGCGTACAACAACATCTCGGTGGTAGGAACCACAGACTTCCAGCTGAACACGCTGCCACGTCTGTATCGCAACCAGAACACGACCGTCGAGGCACGATTGGTCGACAATGCATTGCAACCTGTGAAGAACGCCCCAGTCAATTGGACGTGGTCCGCGACAGGCGAGAACAATTTCTCAGAGACCGATTCGAATGGTGTCTTCAAGATCGACTTGAACGTCAGCGAACAGCATCAGTTGGGCAACTTCAGTTTGCAGTTCTCCTTCCCCGGCAATCCCAGTCTCAAGGGAGTGCTGGTGCATCAGGAAATGTGGGTGGTCAGCCGCACCTTCGTCGATTTGATCTCGACCACGCCAAATGTCCGCAGCAGCGGCGAGGTGTGGCAGTTCACAGCGATGGTGACCGACGACAATCGCACGCCAGTGCTCCGCGACACCGGTCAGGGCCTCGATGGCTCCGGTTCGGAGGGTGGCATCGTCCAGGTCATCTTTGAGGGCACGGACTTCGACAACGTGCAGCACCGACAGGTGATGTTCGAACTCGAGCCGAACGCCGGCAGCATCCACGAGCAGATCCTGCTCAATGCACAGATTCTGCGCGAAGACCCGGCCTCTTACCTGCCGGATGGATTCGGACCGGTCAACGTCATCCTTCGATTCGAGGAAAACCTGCCGAACGAAGGTTGTCAGGAATTGGAGGATTACCAACTCGACCTGCAAGGTGCATGGGACCCGTGCATTGCAGTGCAGGGCAGCGACCACTACCGTCGCATCATGCAGTACAACGTCGATGGATTCTCCCTCATCGGGCGCACGACGCTCGATGTCGATGACCAGATCGTCTACACGAGCGAGGTCGACCCGGTCACTGGCGAGAACATCGAGAAGCCGATGACCGTCACCGGCCAATTGATCGATGAGTTGGGCAGCAACCTCACCAACCGTGGCATCCGCGTCTCATACGAGATGCAGGGCGGTGCACAAGGTGTGGTCTCCTGTCAACCCGGCAGCACGGATGCGGACGGATTCTTCGACATCACCTGTCCGCTCGATGACGTGATGGCAGGCCAAGCGCGCGTCACGGTGGAGTACAATGCGTACGACAACAACGACAAGTATCGCTACAAGAACGCCAGCATCACCCGGCTGTTCCCTGTGTTCAGCAACTCCACGGTGCACATCTCCGAGGTGGGTCCCTTCAAGACCGACGTCGACACCTACCAGTTCCAGAACGGTCAGGTCTACCCGGTGCTCTACCTCAAGGAGAGCTACCACGTGCAAGGACTGCTGCAGCAGAGCAATGGCAACCCGCTCGGCGGCAAGTGCCTGAACATCTACATCGATCCCGAGACCAACACCCGCCCGGTCGCGACCGCGATCACCGGCGATGAGTTCGGTGCCATCGATTGGTTCAGTGGCGATGCTGACCAGAACCCGAGTCGAAAGGGCATCGAACCGAGCGGAAATACCCTCGAGGGCTTCCGCACGCTCCGACTGGCCTACGAGCCCGACATCGAGGTACCTGGCGGCTGCCGCAGTGAAGCGAACGCCGTGGTCAATGGCTCATTCATGGACATCCAAGTCCTTGTGCGAAGCCGTGTTGACATGGTTGTGAAGACGCCGTGGCACAATGCCGACGGATACCAGCCAGGTGAGCAGATCGATGGCGCTGTCGCCATTCTACGCGACCGCATCGACCTCGCTGTCGAGAACGAGCACGTGACCTTCGTCTTCCAGTACGAGAACGGAACCGGCGTGTGGGTCACAGAGTCGATCGAATATCACCGCACCAACGAACAGGGCGTGGCGAACTTCTCATGGAAGTATCCAGGCACCAACGTGCCGAGTGATTCCACCGGTGAGGCGAGCGCCCGAGATGGACGCTGGCGCATCACGGCGATGTTCGAAGGCAGTGATCTGTTCAAGGAATATGGTGACAACCGCAGCCGAATCGTCTTCCTCGGCGATGCTCCGGAGGCACAATCCAGTGCGTGGGACCTGAAGGTGATGCTACCGATCATCATCGCCTTCCTGTTCGCTGCCATCATCGGCGCGGTCATGTACAAGCGCTACAGTGAACGACGTCGAATCGAGATTCTACGCGGCATCCTGACCGACTCACTGCTCGCCCTCCAGGCGCGCAATGAGTACATCCAGGTGATCTTCAACTGCTACAAGGATCTGGTGAGATTCTTCCGCCAGCATGGCTTCATGAAGAAGGTGTATGAGACAACCCGTGAATTCGAATGGGCCGTTCGCAGCGCGTTCTACATGGTGCCTACGGATCAGTTGGATGGGTTCCTCGAGATCTTCGAAGAAGCCCGCTACTCGGACCACGACATCGGCCTCGCTCAGCGCGACAAGGCGATGGGCACGCTGACGGCGATCACCCAATCGATCTCGATGGCGCTCGGCGACTCCATGATCGCACGAACCGAAGATCACGATGCCTCCCTACATGGCAACCTGGTCAAGGCAGGCGAGTTCGTCGATGCCGAGGGCAACATGCAGCAGGCTGGACTCGGCGAGGATGCCGAAGACAGCAACTTCAGCTTCTGAGCTGAATGACAACACGAGCCTTTCCGGGGGCGGAAGCCCCCGGGAAGGGACTCAAGCCAACCATTGACAGGCGCGGGCCACCGTTGTGCACAGGCCGAACGCGTGGATTCGCTTCATTCGATGGCCTCCTCGATGAACTCGCCTTTGGCGTCGAGCAGTTCGACGGAGAGGTCGACCTGAGCACAGATATCGAGGATTTCCTCGTGCATCTGATCGCTGAACAGGTCCAGTGCATCCAGTGTTCCACTGCCGCGAAGCGAGTCGAATAGATGGTTGAGAACACAAGATACACCGTAGGCTTGACCGGCGCGGAATGCATGGTCCACGCCGCCCGCCTCGGGATCCTCTGCCCGCAGCCGCATCATCACCTGCTGGGCATAGGCGGCGAGTGCTCCGTAGGAAATTTCCATGGTCGCCGCCGTGCCATCGTCCGCCTCCAAACCCGCCTGCGCCGCGGCCAAAGCGACCGCTGCACACTCACCAAATTTTGCGTGGGCAGCGATGGTATCGCTTGCCTCAAGTTCCATCGCCTCGTTCATCAGCTCCTTCCAGTCAACCATGTGAATCACACCGTGCGCGGGGCTTGACCAACATGAGCATTGGCCCGTTCACGGCCCCCGTAGGGGGCCTAAGGTCAGGCGTGGGGTTCATAACACAAGGGCCGGTCGCGCGGCTACCCACGTCGAGGGAGTCATATGGCGAAGAACACAAAGACCAACCCCGGCCTTGTCACCCTCATCGGTGAACTCAAGGCCCAGACCCGGTCGAATGGTGCTCCGCTGTGGCGAGACGTCGCGCTGAGGCTCGAGAAGAGCCGAAGCAATTGGGCTGCACCAAACCTGAGCCGCCTGAGCCGCTATGCTGCGGACGAGGATTTGATCCTCGTTCCCGGAAAGTTGCTCGGCAGCGGCGATGTTGAGGGAAAGCACACCGTCGCCGCCTACAGCATCAGCACTTCGGCCCGCACGAAGATTGAGGCAGCTGGCGGCAAAGTCGTCACCATCCCTGACCTCATGAAGAAAAACCCAGAAGGCAAGGGGGTGTACATCCTTGGTTGAAGGCACCACCTACATCTACAACGCAGAGGACAAAATCCTCGGCCGCCTGGCGAGTATCGTCGCAAAGCAACTCCTGACCGGCCAGCGTGCCGGCCTGGACACGCGCGTCATCATCGTCAATGCGGAGAAGGCCGTCGTCTCGGGCAAGCGCACCAGCGTGTTGACCGATTACCGGTCCAAGTACGAGTTGAACCACGCCCGCAAGGGTCCGTTCTTCCCGCGCATGCCCGACCAGATTCTCAAGCGCACCGTGCGCGGCATGTTGCCCTACCAGAAGAACAGCACCGGCCGCGGCGCCCTCAAGGCGCTTCGTGTCGAGATCGGCACCCCTTCGGACCTGTCCGGAGAAGACCTGCCCGATGGCTGCGAATGGGGCGACCAAACCAAGATCGACCGCCCGCTTCCCGCTCGATACGTCCGTTTGGGCGAGATCAGCAAGGAGCTCGGCGTCACCGTCCGATGGGAGGCTGAGTGAAGATGGCGAGGAAGAAGAAAAAGCAAGCCAAGGTGGTCAACACCTCCGGCAAGCGCAAGACAGCGATCGCCCGTGCCACCGTCAAGGCGGGACAGGGCCGTGTTCGCCTCAACTCCGAACCGATCGAAATTCTTCGACCGGACCTCGCCCGCAACAAGGCGATGGAACCCCTGACGATCGCGGGCGCGATGAATCGCCTCGCCGCCGTCGACATCAATGTCAACACCACCGGCGGCGGCCAGATGGGCCAGGTCGACGCGATTCGCACAGCGATCGCGCGCGGCCTCGTGCACTTCAACGGCGGCGCCGAGGGAATCGACGAGGAACTTCGGGACGAGTTCCTCCGATTCGACCGCAGCCTGCTCGTGAACGATCCGCGCCGCAAGGAGCCCAAGCACCAGATGGGCCGTGGCGCGCGCGCCAAGTGGCAGAAGTCCTACCGATGAGGTGAAGATGAATGATTATTCCAGTACGATGCTTTTCTTGCGGCCATGTCATCGGTCACTTGTGGGAACGATACAACAACGGCGTCAACGACGGCCGCGATGCTGGCGAGATGCTCGACGAAGTCGGGCTCGAGCGCTACTGCTGCCGACGCATGTTTGTCTCTCACGTCGAGCTCATTGACGATGTCGCGCCTTACAGCGTGACCCGAAAAGAGTGACCACCGAAGGAGTAACACCGGGTCATCTGTTCGCAACAGATGAACACGGGCCCGTAGGTTAGCTTGGCCTATACTTGACGGCTGGGGGCCGTCAGACTCCGGTTCAAATCCGGACGGGCCCACCTACTTCCTCCACTGACCGCTCGGGGCAGGATTCAAACCCCATCCCCAACGACACGAACCCATGCGACAGCGCAGCCTCTCGATTCTCATCCTGACCGCGCTCCTCCTCGCGCCCTTCCTCGCAGCAGCGCCAGAGGCGCTGCGCTCGCCCACACACGAGGGCGTCGTCCACACCAGTGACGTCACCTGGAGTGGCAACATGACCCTCGATGAAGACGTCACCATCGCCTCAGGCGCCACCTTGACCATCGAGGCGGGCACCAACATCAACGTCACCGAGGACATCACCATCCGCATCGAGGGCGACCTTTCCATCGAAGGTGTGGATCAGAATGAGGTCACCATTTGGGGCTCCCACTTCGAAGCCACCTCCGTCCAAGCGCGCTGGGAAGGATTCCAGATCGCCAGCGGTGCCAGCGCAGATGTCGAATGGGCTCACATCAGTGATGCCCGCGGCGGACTCGTCGTCGAATCCGGCGGAAATCTCACCATTGATGCCTCTACCTTTGAAGACGTCATCATGGCCGTGTGGGCCCTTGGAACCCTGACCCACGGCGGCGACCCATTGCAATCAGATATCCACTGCCGTGGTGTCCATACAGCCTGTCTGCGCGTAGATGGATCCGCAACTCTCGACTCAATTTCAACGAGCCCCTTTGGCAATTCATCCAATGGGATGACAGCTGTCGTTGGCAATGGAGGCAACTTGAGCACGGTCGGCAATCTAGGTATCATTGCAAGAAATGGTTCGGATGCATTGGTCCTTGAGTCTGGCTCAACATTTCGCGGTAATGTATCAGCCAGTTACGTTATGCGGGGTATTCGGGTCATGGGCACCGTCGACGCAGTTGTTGAATTATTTCTCATTTCAACTTCACTGGATACGATGATATCCTCCACGGATGGTGCAGGTCTGATCATTGAATCGGTAAATACAACCGCTCCAGAAGAATGGTCTCGCTCTTCACATGTCCCCATTACTCAACACGTAATTACGGGCACAGTCCAAGACATCACCCTTCTACACGGAATGATTCCAAGTGTAGATTCCGCCTTCGATGTGCAAATCGATGGGACCCTCACGATTGGTGATGTGGAGATTTCTTCTACCCCTCAGATGTTCAACCTACGCGGAGATGGTCAACTCGTGTTGCAATCAACGATTCTCAGAACTTACTACGGGGTACTGTTCGATGCAGTGGGCTCGGGCACGATTTCGATGACCGATGTGATCACGACAGGATCGAATGATCTCGGGATCAATTCGGGCTGGGATCTTGAGGTCGAGGATTCAACCCTCCAGACACGGAATCAGGGTCTGCGGTTGCTCTCTGGAGAACACGAATTCGACAATGTGACGATTTCGCGTAACTATGATTCGAGTGATTCTACTTCGGTGGGTCTGGACATCGTCTGGGCCGATGTCGAGACGGATGATGTCACCATCACGGGCTTCAATGAAGGGGTCCGATGTGGCGCGCAGTGCACGCTTGAGGGCGATTCTTTGGCGTCGGGCGGCGGCGGACCCGTCAGCGGATCTGGGCTGACCGTCGACGGGGGATCAATCTCGTTGGACAGCCTTGAGACCTCGTCTTCAAACGTCGGAATCGATCTGGTGGATGGCGATGTTCATCTATCGGATTGGACCGTTTCGAATGCCCATGGAACCTATGGGATCGAGTTGGCAAATGACGCCAGTGCGACGATTCGCAACATGCCGGGCTACACCTCTTCAGGTGCCTACGATGGCTTCGGCGATGGCACGCTCCTGTGGGGTTCGACTGGGACGCCCAATCTCGCCGTGAGTGTCGAGGCGCAATTCACCGAATCCAACGTGCGCGTGACCGATGTGGTCGGCACGGCACTGCCTGGGGCTGTGACAAGCGCGCACGGATTTGACGAGGATGCGGACACGTTTGGTGACACCTCACTGCCCCTGTTGTCGGTGGGTTCCTTTGTCGAGGCGCTCGACCCGTCGAGCGGCATGGGGTCGAGTGCAACGATGAGCCCGCCGGGTGGGACACTGCAGATTGCCGTGATCCCCGCGACGGGTGATTGGACGATTCCCGCCGGCGTTCAGGCCATTCTCTCGGGAGGAAATTTCACCCTGAATGGTGATTTGATTATCGAGAGCACGGCCTCGCTATCGCTCATCGATGCGACCTTGACGATGCCCGATGCAGCCAACTTGACCATCCAGCCAAACGGCTTACTGAAGGGCGATGATGGGGTGCTTATCGGTGGGGTTGCAAGCCTCTCCGCGGGTGTGCCCTTCCTCGGTTCGGGGGGCGGTCTTTCCGTCGGTTCCGACATCACGTTCACCTGCTATGATCCGTGGAGTTGGTTGTTCACCGATTTGGATGGGGACCTGTCGATGTCGCAGGATTGTGAGTTGATTCTGGAGGGCGGTCATGCCTCTGGGCAGATTTCCTTGGGCACCGACGCCATTCTCTCTGAACAAAATCGCCTCGTGGTGACGATTCTCGATGCGGGAACCGTGGTCGAGGGGGCGAATGTTTCGGTCGGCGGCAATGTCGTTGCGACCGGTGTTGATGGTCAGGCTTCCTTCATCAGTACATGGCGCGTTGTCGATGGTTCTGGAGAGACCCTTGCGGAGCGAAAAACCGTTGTTGCGCAGCATGCGAATGTGAATCGATACCGCAGTTGGGATCCTTCGTCTGGTGAGTCGCTGGAGATCATGATCTCGACGGTGACGCCAGGGGCGACGACCGGTCTTGTTCGCTTGGAACCCATCTTCTCTCCGTATCACCTCGGCGGTGATCTGACCGTCACTTCGGGCACGACGCTCGATGTATTGCCCGATGTCGAGTTGACCATCGCGCCGGCGGTGGGCATCACCGTGGAGGGCGTCATGCAGGCCGAAGATGCATGGATCGGTGGCACGGGCTCAAACGGCATCTCGGTGACCAGTGGTCAACTGATGATGTCGGATGGGTTCTACTCCGGTGGCGCGCTGGATGTCAGCGGCTGGGCTTCCCTGTCCCGAATGAGTATCTCCGACGCGCAGGTTTTGGTCAGCGGCGCGGTCTCGATTTCGGACGGAATCATTGGAACGACCGATGTCTGCGTCCGTGTCACCGGGCTGCTCTCGATGACGGGAACCATCCTCTCGGATTGCGGCATGTATGGCCTGTGGACGACAAATGCGGCGGTCGAGATTACCGACATCACGCTGGCGTCCGGCAATTCAAATGGGGCTTGGATTCAGCAGGGTTCTGGCAATATCTCAGGCTGGGATGCCAGCGCTCACGATGGCGACGGGCCTGCCCTTCACCTGCAATATGTCGATGCGGGCCTTGCCGTGACCGACATGACCCTGTCGACGGGACCGGGAGAGGCCGCGCTACGCATCGAACAATCCGATGGGATTGTGGTATCGGATTCAGTGGTGACCGGTTCGCCTGGCATCTCTGTCGCGAATAGCGAAGCGTGGTTGTTGCGAATCGATGTCGATAGCGATGGGACGGTTGGCGCGGGCATCAGTGTGCTCGGCGTTCCTTCGGCCGGCACCGTGATCGAAGACTGCGATGTCGATGGCTTTGCCATCGCCTTGCGTCTGGAAGGCGGACCCGACGATGCTGAATCCACCGGTGCGATTCTCATCGATACCGAATTACACGCAGCCGTCGCGATCAATTCGAACACCCTGCCATTCACCATGCGCGGTGGCGTTCTCGACGGGGATATCGAAATGATTGCCATGGATAAACCGTTCACAGCGACCCTGATCGATATCGACCCGGGCGCGGTCCAAATCACCGGGCAAGCGACCCTCTACATCTCTCACACCTGGACCGTGGATTCACCTGTGCCTGTACAATTGCAGATCAACATCCCCGAATTTGAGGCCATTCTCGGAGACCAGGAACTCAGCTATGATGGGCCGCAGGAGCTCGTTCTGAGGCACGGTGCCTACACGGAGAGCGGCCGAACCGATTCACTCTACGGGGCATGGACGGCGACGGCCAGTGGATTCCTGCCCGCCTCGGGGCAACTCCTGCTCGATACTTCAGATGCACGCATTCTCTCCATCGCGATGGGCCCCAATGCAGCCCCTGTCGTGACCATCTTGGGCGGGGATCTGTTGGAATTGAACGCGGGGACGAACCTGGATATGTCCGCCACCGCCACCGATGCGAATGGCGATGTGATTGCGGAGTGGGTCTGGACCCTCGAAGCGGGCGAAGAATCCCATCTGGTTGGCGACAGCGAAGCGATCACCATCGATGACCTTGAACAGGGAGACTGGATTCTGCGCGCCACGGCCATCGACGCACACGGTGCGTCGGGAGATGACACCGTCGCGCTGACCGTCAATGCCGCCGATGCGGACGACGATTTCGGCACGACCTGTCCCCAACAAGGGCAAGGGGCATGGTGGGATGCGGAGAATGGCTGGTTCTGTGGCCCGGATGTCTACGATGAGGATGATGATAACGATGGCATCCGAGACGACCGCGACCGATTCCCCAGAGATCCATGCGCCCATCGCGATACCGATGACGACGGCCTGCCCGACTCGATCATTCCGAACTGTGAGACCGACCTGATCATCGATGAGGATGACGATAACGATGGCGTGATTGACGCCGAGGACCTCGATCCGACCAATCCCGAGATTGGCAGCGAACCGGCGAGTGAGACGGCTGCCAAGTCGTGGATCTCCACGGTGTGCAGCCCGGCGGTCGTGTTGAGTGTGGCCGTGATCATCGTCTTCACCATCTTCGCCTACATGCGCTCAAACGTGGACATCCGACGAGAGGACTGAGGTGAGCTCGTGGAATCGGACCGCATCGCCCTGACCGTCGTGCTGATGACGGCGTGTGTGATCGTTCTCGACGGCTGGAAGTTGCTGCATGCACGCAAGCACATCCCGAACATCGGGCGATTTCCCACTGGCGGCATGGCGTGGCGGTCTGATGTCGGTCATGAATTCGTCCGAAATGCCATCATGCTCGGCACCATCGCTGTGATGGCCGTCGCACCTTGGTTCATCGCTGAGCGCAGTCACACATCGCAGCATTGGGTCATTATTTTCGACGTACTACTCTCCGTTCATGGGCTGTGGTTACTGGTGCCGAAGCGCTATGCGATCACCCGTGATGCACTGTGGGTTGACGGGTTCCGCGTCGACTGGAACCGTCTGTGGTGGACCGGTCACAAACCCGGTTCTCTCATCGTGCTCCAGCGCAAAGGTTGGTGGCGGCTCGCACCGATTCCACTCGGTGGTGAGGATGAAGATCTAACCGCCGCAGCGCTGAGAATCGATGCGGTCATGGCCGGAGAATGGGAAACCTTGCTCGAGTTGCTCGCTGAAGAGGAATGAGTGGAATCGCTGCCCTCAAGTAGCCCCACGCCCCTGTAAGGGGCGTGGGATGGATTGACTTCGAGTCCGATGAGGCCGCCGAGGCTCGTATCGCGGCATTGGCTGAGGCGATTGCTCACCATTCCGATCTGTACTACAATCGGGCTTCCCCCGAGATCAGCGACGCGGCCTTCGATGCGCTGTGGGACGAGTTGAAGGCGCTCTCGCCCGAGCATCCGCAACTTCGTCGGGTCGGTGCTGCCGTACCGCCGGGGTCGGTCAAGGTCGACCATCGCTTCTCGATGCGCAGTCTGGACAAGGCGACGACCGAGGATGAGGTGGCTCATTTCGTCAGCGAGACCACAGCACATGGTAGGCGCTTCGTCGCCCAGCCCAAGTTGGACGGCAGCGCGCTGAGTCTCGAGTATCGTCGAGGCCGCTTGGTGCGCGCTGCGACCCGCGGCAGTGGTGACCGCGGCGAGGATGTGACGGCCAATGCGCTACGCATCCCGAATGTGCCACATGAACTGGGATGGGCGGGGGATTGCCATGTTCGAGGCGAGGTCGTGATGCATCTCGAGATCTTCCGTTCCCGCTATGCCGAGATCGCGCCGAATCCGCGCAACCTCGCCGCTGGAAGCCTGCGACAGAAGCATGTCGAAGCTGGTAAAGGAGATGCGGTGGACCTCGCATTTCACGCCTATGATGTGCATTTCCTGCCCGAGGATGAGAAGCATCCCGACAGTCCCACACCCCCCGCCTTTGACCATGATTCACAAGCCATCGCCTGGTTGAGAACCGTCGGCATCACCCCGGCAGAGGAGGTCGTCATCGAAGGCGAAGGGGACGAGGACACGACCGCGGCGTTGTTGGCCGAGACCGCGCGCTGGACCGAAGGCCGGGACGCTGCGGCGTGGGAGATCGATGGCGTCGTCTTCAAACTCGATGGTTTGGTCAAGCGTGACCTGCTCGGCGAGACCGCGCACCACCCGCGTTGGGCCCTGGCTTGGAAATTCCCTCCCGAGGAGGCGACCACCGTCCTGCTCGATGTTGAATGGCAGACCGGACGCACCGGTGCCGTGACCCCCGTGGCCCGTGTTGCGCCGGTGGTCGTCAGTGGTGTGACGGTGGAGAACACGACCTTGCACAACGTCGGTGAGGTCGAACGCCTCGGCATCCAGATCGGCGACAAGGTGCGCATCGTCCGCCGCGGCGATGTGATTCCGAAGATCATCGAATCGCTGGGGCCGTCGACAGCGAAGGATCTCAAGAACCGCTTCCACGCCGATGGCACGCCGTTCTCCGGTGTGGCCCCCACGCATCGGATCACACCCCCGGATTCCTGTCCTGAATGCAGCACGTCTCTCGAATTGGATGGCGCCTTCCTGCGCTGTGATAACCTGTCATGCCCCGCCCGCTTGGCCCGCTCGATTCTGTACTGGTGTCGCGCCCTCGAGATGGATGGCATCGGCGAGAAGTTGGTCGATCAAATGCTGGATGTCGGCATGGTCAGCGATCTGCCCGACCTCTATCGAATCGACCGGAATCAGTTGGAGTCACTCGACCGAATGGCGGAAAAATCTGCGACCAACGTCCTCGCCCAGTTGGAAGCGACGCGCACATTGAACCTCGCACAATTCCTCTCCGCCCTCGGCCTGCCCGGCATCGGACCCGAATTGGCCCAGGCCTTCGCCGGTGAAATCTGCACGATGGATGCATTGCTCACCCTCGGCGAGGAAGACATCGAGAGGCTGGTCAGTATCGAAGGCGTCGGGCAAACCGTCGCAGAATCATTGCTCAGCGGCATTCAGGCACGGGTGGAGATGCTCAGCGATCTCGCTGATCGATTGGACATCACACCCGTCGAAAAAACAGCCCTGCCCTCCGGTCCATTGGTCGGTTTGACATTCTGTATCACGGGCGCCTTGTCGCGCCCGCGCAAGGAGATTGCGCTGCGCATCAAAGCCGCGGGCGGCAAGGTCGTCTCGACGGTCTCCGGCAAGTTGGATCATCTGGTTGCGGGTGAGGCTGCTGGGTCCAAATTGGACAAGGCCGATCGCCTGTCGGTCAATGTGCTCTCGGAATCGGATCTCGATGCCTTGCTTCAACCGTAGAGCATCGCGTTCGGCCCGTCATCCTCATCCTCTTCTCCAGTCGCACCGAGCTGGTGGGCGATCATCGCCTTGATCTGGGTCTCGATGCGCTCGGCCTCGGCGAGAAGCGGTTCGGTGTCGAGTTGGATGGCGGGCAGCATTTGGTTGAGTTTCTCGATGACGCGCGCCGCAGCCCGGGCATCGGGAATGTTGCCGGCGGATTCGGCGACGATGCACATCATGTTGAGGCCGCGCCGCCGACCTTCGCCGAGCAGCACACCACTCATGCCAGCGATCATGCCGGATTCGAGCAGGGGAACATCCATATTTTGCAATTGTTCGACCGCCCAATCCGTCGCGCCGATGCCGAGAAGGGTCTCATCGGTATCATCGGTGTCCATGACCTCGTGTCCGCTCTCCTGCGCATGGCTGAAGGCATCGATCAGGACCCCGGCGGTGAAACCTTTCTGATGGCTGAATTCGAGCAGGGCTTCGGCCAACGGCAGGCAGAGTCGAGGCGGGATGGGTGCCTCGGAGACGAGCACGACCACATTGTCACATTGTTCCATGTTGCACACTGGCTTTCCAGCATACATTCGCACCGGCGGCATCGGCTTGCCGTCTTGAATCAGGGCGACCGGCGGCAATCGTTCGTCGAGAACACCGCCGATAAACTTCAATTCGAGTCGTTCGATGAGGTAGTGCGCAACGATGCTGCTGACGTGACTCACACTGGGAAAGCAGGAGACGACAAGCGCGCCTTCCGTATCGATGCTGTCCGAGACCTTGACCCGCGGCGTTGGACCCATGCGTGATGCTCGGGCATCGGTGATGTTAATGGTTGGGCAGACAAGGCCCAGTGGCCGGAGTGCAGGGGAGGGGACGTATTGGCGATGAAGGAATGGTCATACGGTGAGCGCGGCCACCAACTCTCTCCCTCCTCTTGGAACAATTTCGCCTCTTGTCCACGAAAGTTCTGGCTCTCACGCCAACGCTTGCCTCGAAAGGCCGGAATGGCCAGTGCGATCGGTACCGCGGTCCACAATTCGGTCGAGGACATGTGCAATCTCGACCTGACGGGGCGCGATGGGGATGAGGTCGGCTGGCTGCCCCCCACGGCCAATGCAATTCTTGAGAAGCAGTGGGAGGGTGAGAAGGAGACCTTCATGGCGACACCGCGGCATCCGCGCTGGAAGCAGGAGGAATATCCTCGCGCGCGAAAACTGTTGATCGGCTCGCTGAACATCCTGTTCGCCAAGGCGCGCACAGGTCAGGTCGCCCTGACCGAGGTCAGCGTCGACATGTGGCGCGACATCCAGAAGATGATTCTCGCCGCAGAAGGCACATTGCGCACCTCGTGCGGACGCCTGATGGGCCGGCTCGACCTGCTCGTCTCCGACCTCGATGAGGATGGCAATGTCGTCGGTTGGATCGTCGCCGATCTGAAGACAGGAAAACCGCCCCCGGGTGAACTCTACGACACCGTCAGCCGTCAACTTCGATTCTACCGCGATATCCTCTGTGAGAACAATCCGGATCACCCACCCGTGCGAGCCGAGGGTTGGTACTCCAATGGCTCGGTGGTTTTCGCCGCCGAAGGACCGAGCGTGCTTCCAGAGGCCTTTGAGGCCTGGGAGGCCAGCCGGATCACCGAGACGCCGATGGAGGCAAAACCCGACAACGAAGCCTGTGCATTCTGCGAGTGGAAGGCTTGGTGTCCAGCCTGGCTATGGGCGCAGAAGCAAGGCGAATTGACGCCATCAGGCATCTTCCGAGACATGGTCGCCGTACTGGAAAAGGTCGAGGTCGACAATGGAATCTGCTTGGTGGAGCGAATGGCACCCATCGATGAGGAGGGCACACTCGCGCCGACTGGACAGCGGGCAGGCGCCGTCTTTGCTGGCCAAGCGCTCGACCGACTCAAAGATCTGGTAGAATCCGGTCATGAAGGACCCGTCTTCCTCGGCGGCGTCCGTTTGGATGGTGAAACGTGGAAACTCGGCGATTGGTGCGATGTGCTCCCCTGGACACCCCTTCTCCAAGGCAGAAAACAGAACTGAACCCATTTCGCCTAGCGCGGGATTGAAGAGTCCGAGCCCCCGTTCCAGAGACATGGGTGCGAAGAAAGGCGGCAAGAGAGGTCGCGGGCCGCCCAAGAAGGAGAAGGAGCGCAGCCCACCCACTCAACCCCCTCCCGAAGATGAGGAATGGTACGAGGAGGTGGTCGATGAGACCCCCGGCGACACGGGCGCATTCGGCGGATTCGAGGTGCGACGCCCGACGATGGGCCAGACAGAACACGCCGAGGGTGAGCAATGGGAGCGCTATTTCTCCAAGCAATACCACGGCAAGGCCGATCGCAAGGTGGAGAGCATCGAGGAGGATTGGGACGCCGCCGTGCCCGACTTTCAATGGGGAGACCTTCTCGCTGGACGGCGGATTCTTCCATTGGGTGTCCAATCTCTGATGGTTGCGTTGCCGCTTCTCGTGATGTCCGGCGCCATGGCATGGGGCGGCCAATCCGCCCTTCGATCGATGGAGGGTTCCGCCGGTGCTGCGGTCAACCTCACCCTGGTGTTTCTGGCGCTCTGTCTGACGACGATCGCCTTCATCCAAATCGTGGTGACTTCGGTCAATCAAGCGATGCGCGAGCGCTCCGTCCGTGTGGATGGCCCCGACATTACCCTGCTCGGTTGGATGGGTGGTTTTCAGGTCGCGAGCCGGCTATTCGTCGAGATGATTCTCACTTTCCTTCTGGTCTGGGGCATTGAACTCGCGGGTCTCTACCTGCTGGTCGGTGGTGTACCGGACCTCTCGATTCCGGCCTTGGACCCCGACAATTTGTCGGCCGGTGTTCTCCTCTATCTCCTCGGTGCAATGGGTTCTGCTTTCGCCATGTTCGGGGTCATCCCTTATGCCATTCAGGCCGCCATCGATCGTGCCTGATCAGCCTCGGGCTTGGGTGAGGGCGGCGACCGCATCGGCTTCGAGCGGCCCGGCGGCTGAGGACAGCCAATCCAGATAGGACGGGTCGCTGGCTTGGATTTCTACGACGGAGCGGCCGCGGTTGCGACCGCGGGCGATGATCATGCCATCGACACTGGTTCGTAGCCAGCCCAGACTGCCATCGATCGGTGGCAGGTCTTCGATGCCGGGGCCGAGTCGGTCGGCACTGTCGCGTCGGCTCGCATTCCCTTGAATCCAGTCGAGGATTTGCTCGATTGATCCGCGAAAGTGCTGCGGATTGGCAGCCATCAATTTGTGCAACAGGAGCAGGGTGGCTGCCGCATCCGCACCGGCGGTGTGTGCATTCTCCAAGGAGATCGAATACCGGCTGCAAAGCGCGCCGAGATTGTGCCGAGGTGGCACCTTCAGTCGCTTGGCGATGCGAAGGGTATCGAGCATCGCCGCGGGCCGAGGCATCGAGACACCCGCACGGGTGAATTCAGCACGCAGGAATGGCCAATCGAAGCGTTCGACATTGTGCCCGACGATGATCGCCCCCTCCATCGCGGCTGAAATGGCTGCTGCATGTTCCTTGAATTCGCCTTCCCCGATCACGTCGGCATCATAGATGCCGTGGATGCGACTGACCTCCGCGGGGATGCGCATCCGCGGGTTGACCAAGGATTCCAAATGCACCGCTTGACCCTCCCGGTCCGAGCCAATCAACGCATATTGGACGATGCGATTGCGGCGTGGATCGAAGCCGGTGGTCTCAAGGTCGAACCCGAGGACCCGCTGACCGGCCAGAGGATCGAACGCCATCGGCCTTCTGTCCGTGCGAGGTCGTGCATGAACTCTCGCCTCATTCCAGACCGTTTGGGGGTCCAGAAACTCCCAATAAGGAGAGGTTTTCATGTCCCAATTGAGCGTCACGCTTCTAAACTGAGGCAGTCGACCGATGGTGTGATGGGAGTGGGAGCGAGGCTTGGATTGAGTGCGCGCAAGCGCCTCTGCCTGTGCATGGTCGCGGCATTCCTCATGCCGATGTTGGCCGGCTGCACCGGGCTTGGAGGCCCACCCGAGCCCAATGCTCGCATCGAGGCGGACCGGACCCAGATCGACGCGGGCGAATCGGTCAACTTTGACGCCCGCACCTCGACCTCACCCGACCCAACCCTGATTACTGGATTCACCTGGGACTTCGGGGATGGCAGTGAGGGCGAGACCATCCAAGGCTACACCAGTCACCACTTCCCCGAGGCCGGATTGTATGAGGTCACAGTCACGGCGACCAATGACCAGGGTGGCGAGGATAGCGCCACGGTCAACGTCTACGTCAACGGTTTCCCTGAGATTTCCCTCTCCATGCCGACCGCGATTCGAACCGGCGATGTCGTGACGATGGATGCGAGTGGGTCCAGCGATCCTGAAGGTGGCGAATTGACCACCGTGTGGGACCTGGATTGGAATGTCGATTCCGATCGTGATGGTGACCTGACCAATGACAACGATGCGATGGGCGCCATCCACACCTTCACCCCCGACTCCAGTGGCAACATGTCCGGCTCGGTCACGATCACCGACGAAAAGGGCGCGAGTGCCACGCGCACCTGGAATATCGCCGTCTTGCCACGGACCTATCAGGTCGTCTGGGAGGAGCGCATCGTGCGCTACGAATGGGACGGTTATCTCGCCCAGGGTGAGACCCATACCATCACCCATCTGCCCGGCGAAGAGGGTCGATTGATGATTGTCAACGCCACGCTGACTCTCGCCATGGACGTCCTGCCAACGATGCTACCTCAGGACAACTTCTCGCTGACTGTCGACGTTGCGGCGGATGGATGGCGCAACACCGTTCGCACCGAGCAGGAAAACATCACCCGTAACGCCTCAGCCTCGATGGAGCGCTCCGGGCTCAACCCCTCCTCCGATAATGCCTACAATTTGACTGCGGATTCCCTCGATGCCCTGATGGAGAGTTTGCTCAACCAACCGGGTGCACGCTTTGGCCAAGGCGAGTGGGTGTGGATCATCGAGGCCGAGGAGGCCGACCCGGATTTGCCGGTGGATGATATCGATCCCGACGGCGGCAATGACTGGGAACTCATCATCGAATTCACCGTCCTGATACCACGTGTCAGCGAAGTCGGCGTCTGAGCCCCCCACCCTCGCATGGGAAGCGATTTGAACCCTAGCCTGTTGGGGTGCTTCGATGGTCACCTCGATTGACATCCGAAAGGTCTCGAGCCGAGGCAAGGTCGTGCTCGATCTCGACGTTTGGATGGATGATCCGAACGACTACGAATTCAGCCCGCGCGTCAGCCTGTCCGGTAATTGCATCGAGATGCGCGTGGCCGGCGACGAGGCCGTTATCGCCAGCATTGACTTGGATGACGATGCCCTGCTGCTCGCCGAGCGCGACCGTGTCGTCGAGGCCCGAATCAAGTTCAGCGTCCACGGCATGCATGGCACGCTGACCCACAAAACGGCCAATACGCGCACCGGGCCCAAGGCGAAGAAGCTCGCCGAACCACGCTGGAAGACCCTTCTACCACTCCAGTGACCGAGTTCCCTCATTGGGGAACCCCGGGGTTGCCCCTTCTCAACCTCATATATCCTCCAGAGCAGATGGAATAGTATGGCCAAAGGAGCACAGAAGGCAGCCAGGCTGCGTCGCCTGAAAGAAGAGATATTGAATTTCGTTGGCTTGAATCCAGGTTGCACCGCCTCGCAGATCGTTGCCTGGTTGTCCATCGACCTGCGCATGAAGAACCACGGGTTGACCCCGCGGAAGGTCGGCTTCTTCATTCCACGATACTGCAAGGAATTGGCATGGCAGCAGGACTCCTTGACTGGAAAGCGCATCTACTCCACCCACGGCTGAACCGTTCGGGTTAAGACCGGATGGCCGGTCGCCGGCTCGCTGGACCCATAGTGTAGCCTGGATATCACTGGGGCTTGCGGAGCCTCAAACCCGTGTTCGAATCGCGGTGGGTCCGCCTTTCAGGCTGAAGAGCGGGAGCCATCGATGGCGGACCCGACATCTTCATCGATGGGGGATGGGAGTCAGGGGATATGGCCGTTCAACTGCAGCGTCGTGTGGACTTTCCAATGGTCGACATGGCCAAGGTCGTCTACTACCCGGAATACTTCGATCTCGCCCATCGTTTCTTCGAGGAGGCTTGGCCGCGGATCTCTGGGTTGGATTATGCCACGATCACCGGTGATCTCCACCTTGGATTCCCGGCGGTGCGATGCGAGGGAAATCACGTCGCGCCGCTGCGATATGGTGACATCATCCGCTGCAAGTTGTGGATTGATAGCGTCGGCAATACTTCGGTCATTTGGCGCTACCAATTCTCCAATGCGGATGGGTTGTGCTGGGATGCGACCGTGGTGACGGTTTGCGTCGACATGCGCAGCTTCGAGAAGCAGCCAGTTCCCCCGGAATTGGCCGCAGCCCTGCGGAATTGCACCGAGGATTGAAGGACATCATTGGCGAAGGTGATACCATGTCGGAGGAGATCGGTTCGGTTCTGATGGATATCGAAGAAGAACTCGTCATGCCGGACATCCCCATCAAGCCGAACAACGGGATTCCGGTCGCCATCGGCATCATCCTCGTTCTCGGTAGCCTCTTGGCAAGCCTGCTCGCCGCGGGCATGATCGCATCCTATGTGATGCGCGATGAACTCCTCGAAATGGAAGGTTTGGCCGAGGCGGACGCGGCGAGTATCGAGATGCTCGTGGATTCGGGCATGGCTTTGACATTCGGAATCCTCTATACGGCGATGACACTCTGTCTCTTGGTCGGTGGCATCATGATGATGCGCAGGAAACCCAAGGGTGTTCACCTGAGTGCATTCGGCGGTTGGTTGTACGTCATCGGTGCGATCATCTCGCCGATTTGGACCTATTCGGTCGCTGCAGATTATGGCTTGCAGGCCGCTTTTGGAGGCCAGGATTTGTTGAACGTGATGTGTGGCAGTTTCTGCATCATGTTGCCGATCATCGCCGTGATGATTCCAGAGGGTCGGGCTGCGCTGTATCCTCCAACGATTGTGCTCGAGACCCACGAAGAGGAATGATTCAATCTTGGCGCGGCCATTTCTTGGAGAGCGCCGCGCGCAGGTCATCGTTCAACTTCGCATCCCACCAATTCGCACCACGCCACACGGCGTAGCGACCGCGGATGCCGCGTAGATCGGCGCGGTCGAGGCGAGCATTCTGCAGATTTGCCAGTCCGAAGCGAGCCTTCTTGGCCTTGATATCGCGCATGTCAGCCCCATCGAAGGCCGTTTTCATCGCATTCGTGCCGACCATGCTGGCGTTGCGTAGGTCGGCCCCGGACAGATCGGCACCCTCGAGGTCCGCCCCATCGAGAATGGCGCGGCGCAGATTCGCTCCGGTCAGGTCCACCCCTCGCAAATCCCGGTCGATCAGCGATTGGAACGAGAGGTCCGCGCCGGGACCGATGTCGGTCATGATCTGCCCCTCAGGCGCCGGACCGGCGGTCGAGGTGTGCCCGCCCTTCTGGCGTCAGCACCGCGTATCGATTCTTCTCGGGTGTGCCCGGCGGATAGCCGAGGAATCCTCGCTCGTGAAGTCGGTTCAGATAGAGGGAGAGATTGTCGGGTGCGGACAGGTCACCATCGTCGAACAATTGCTTGAGCACACGGGGCGGAGAATCGCCCACGCCCTCGACCTCGCGCAGGTATTGAATCGCCGCGAGGACCTGGTCGGGCTTCTTGGTCAGACTGCTGTTCTCAATCAGGGAACGGAAGGCGGTGCCACGCTCGGGAAGTCCGCTTTTCTTGGCGGCTTCGACCGCGGCGGCGATGGCCGCTTCGCGGGCGCTACGAACCTTGGCGATGGCGGTGGACCATTCCTCTCCAGCCCGGATTTTCATCATCTTCGCATCCACCTCACGCTGCGAACCGGAGATGTCGATTTCGACTTCCCCGACCCGGATCAGCACACGGCTGCCAACAGTTCCTTCCGAACCCGCCACCAATCTGTCACCTGACCGCTACCAACCAGTCGACTGGTTACTTTAATCGTTGCTACGCTAACGTTGTGAAACACCACTTGGGCGTGGTGAACGTCGGTTGAATTGGTGATTGCCCGCAGATGAAGTTCAAAGCGGATTCTGAAATGTATCGGACGCTGGTCGCCGAAGGCGACTTAACCACCTCGGGTTGTCCCCGTGGGTGATGGCCCGACCTGCGACAAGCGCTACGCGCTCGGCAATCATCGCAATTCTGATGCTCAGCAGCATCCTATCGGGGATGCCATTGACCACTGCTGATCACCCGAGTTCGGGGACGGTGAGTACCTTTGCGGATGGCACGTCAAGCACCACCGTCGACACCAATTCCAGTGCCGCTGAAACCGTCATTCTCACGATTCCAAAGAACTCGACGATCGGCGAAGCGACCTTCCATCTGACCTATGACATCCAAGACCCCAGCCCAGGTGCAGTCACCCTTGATATCGACAGTGATGGGCAATGGGAATGGCACCTCGGTAGCCCCGGTGATGGCGGATTGGGCGAACAAACAGAGTTCGATGGCGGCGCGACATCGACTTCTGCCAGTCTCAGCGGTAACCAGACTTGGATCCCTGCCGGCCAATGGCGACTGCCGCAAGCCGCCACGATGTCGACCACAGATATTACCGTTGGATTTACGCCGACCCTCGGCTCACAATTCAGCAGCATCGGTGCGACCTCAGACCTCGGTTCGGGTGACATGGACGGAGACGGCCATGACGATGCGATCTATCTGGTCACCGACCACGTTGGCACGAACGGGACTGCATGGCCCCACATCGGCTGGTTGAACTGGACCGGTTCTGCAATCAACACGAATTGGATTGCCACCTGTGAAGGGGCGGAACGATTCATACTCGGTGATTCCAATAATGACGGTCAAACCGACATTCTGAGCATCGATGAATCCGAGGATACCCTCTGCCAGCACCTTTCCGGCTCGAGCAATTGGGCGCATTCGGTCAACCTGACGATGAACGCGAAGTTCGTCGACGCATTGCTCGCCGACTTGGATGGCGATGGCCAGGATGACATCGTCACATTGGATGCCGACGGCACCCTCGGTATGCACTCCTTCAACGCCGGTGGCTACGCAACAGCCATCACGGCGACGGTCAGCTCGGGCTCCCAGATGCCGGGCGCCGAAAATTTCGCCAACATCGCAGCGGGGGCCTTCTTTGGTAATGGGACCATGATTGCGGTCGCTGAGGAAGACATGATGACCGATTTCAACACCCTGTGGAACTTCTCCAACAACAACTGGGTGGTCTCGACACAGGACTTCGAGTGCACTGGGGGTCCTTTGCAAGCCTTCGACTGGAATGGCGATGGCGTCGACGATCTGATGGGGCCAACCCCGAGCGGTGGCTGTCTCGCGACGTGGAACGGCACCGATTGGAACACCCAATCGATCTCCTTGACCGGCTTGACCAACGCCACCGTCGGTGACCACGATGGCGATGGCGACCTCGATCTCTTCCGTGCCATCGAAGGCAGCCCAGACGGATCGGATTCAACCCAGACCGGGAGTCTCGACATGCATGCATTCGACGGGAATGGTGGAATATTGGGTTCAGCCACCACCTTCAATCCGCACACCTCGCCCCGTGACATCGTCTTCGTCGACCTCGATGGCGACGGTCTCTCCGAGCAGATTATCTCCGCCGGTGAAGCCAGTGCCGGTCTGTTCATCGGTGCATGGAATTTCGTTGAGTGGGACCTTGAGGGCGATGGTATCATCGAGAAAAACATGGGCGGCTATGCCAGCAGCACGAGCTCGCTGAGTCAAGTCGATCAAGGCATGATTATTCAGGAGGTCTCAGCTGAACTGATCAATGCGCAGACCACATATGACGGCTATGAGACCGCTTGGGCAAATTTGGCCCCAGTCGTCCGCAGCAATGGCGCGGGCATCTTTTCGCAATCCGAACTCAACATGACCTATACGGCCACATTTATCGTCGAGGTAAATCCGACGAACACCAATCTTTCAAATGTCTTGAACACGTTCATGGTGCTCGGTTCAGGCCACATAAATGTCAACCTCAACATCACCTCCAGTCAGAATGGGACAATCGCGTTGGATTCGGTGCATTTTGATTGGGTCCATGGAACAACCAATCTCCAACCTCCCCCCGCTCCGATTCTGACGCTTTTCGATTATGATCACACTCAGGTCAGCCTGTTTTGGACCAATACGACCAGTCCAAATGACCTGCTCCACTACCAATTGTTCCGTGCACCAGTCGGGACCCAGATCAACATCAATCAACCGCTGATTGAGAGTCCGAGCATTGGCTACATGGACACCGATAGCGTCACCAATATCGATTGGGATTATGCGGTCAGATCCGAACACGAATTCGCAATCTTCTCGCCTTTGTCCAACATCATCACCGTGCAGGTACCCGACACGCCACCGGTCGTTGATACAACACCGCCAGATTCGCCTGTGGTCGTGCTCTTGGACGTGCCGGGGGATACCGGTGGTGCGATGAACCTCTCCTTCACGCCTTCCGCCTCGACCGATGTGGCCTACACTCTCCTGTTCCTCGAGACGAATGCGTTCACCAATGCGACCGGGCTGACGCCGTTCGCCAATGTCAGTGTGGCCGATCTGAATACTCACTTCGAGGTGATGGGCTTGGTCGATGGTCAGAATCATTGGGCAGCGGCTGTGGCCGTCGATGGAGATGACAATGCTTGGTGGAATGTCAGTGCGATCGGACCCGTGTACTCGACCAATGAGACAACACGGGCCAGTATGCTCAGTCTGGACGTGACCGGCGCGGGAGATTTTGACGATGGCACATCTGTCGGCGTCAATGCAAAGGCCGGCTCTCCGCTGAGCATCTCCCTGCAGTTGACCACCGAAGGTGCTCCTCTCTCCAGCGAATCCATCGATCTCACCCTGACGACGAGTGAAGGGGAAACGACGCAGCAATTGATCACGGGTGTGACCGGTTCAGCCAGTCTCTCCTGGAGTGATTGGCTCGATTATGTGGCGACAGAAGGCGCCTATGGTGGCATCATCCAGATCAGCGCATCATGGGGTGGCGGCACCTATGGTGCCGCATCGCAAACCGTGGCGCCGACCAACGCGGCTGAGACCGTCATCGTCACCGTCGATGCAACGCTAGAGGCCGTCTCGACCTCGATTCAACTCGATGCGGATGGTATCGGCACCGCAGAATTGAGCCTGTCGACACCACTCGGCTTGGAACAGGCCGTGCTCGACGGCCTCGCCCTCGATTGGCAACTCGGAAACGGCACCTCGGTGATTGGAGAATCGGGGAGTGTCACCCTCGATGCCCAAGGCGAAGTGGACATCTCGATCGATTACTCGTCCGGCGGCTGGCTCGACATCACTCCACAGGCGCCGTGGTGGCTCGATCTGAATCCGACGACGATTCGCATCGACCTCTACCCGCCGCCGCCCGTCCAAGGTTGCACCGACGCGACTGCAAACAACTTCGATACCAACGCAGCGGTCGACGACGGCTCCTGCACCTACGACTCGACTCTCGTCTTCCTCAACCTGCAATGCAACACAGATTCATGGACGATTCTGGACAACAATACACAGACACAGACGAATCTCGCAGCCCAGTCGATCACCTGCACCCTGCAGAATCCAAATGATGTCGATGTTCAACTCGAATTTGATTTCGACTTCAGCCGAAACACCCCCACCTTCTCCCACGACCTGTCGAGTTCGACGGTGTGGATCGAAAATTTATCCACGGTCAATTTCACTCTGAGCCCAAATGCCTGGCAGGAGGGCACAACCCTGGACAATGGCACGGTGACGGTGACGGTGACGTTGACGGCGACGGATTGGGTCGGAACCGAGGGCAATTTCCTCCTCAGCTATGGCTTCACCGAGGCGAGCGACTCCACCGGTACAAATGGCGGGCCGGATGAGTCCACGGGATCCAACAAGAACGCCGAGAAGGAGAGCAGTCCCCTGTTGATGATCGCAGCCGCGGCACTCATCGTCGCCCTGGTCGGATTCGTTGGCCTGCGCATGCTGATGCGTGAGTCAGAGAATGATGACGATGATGAAGAGGAGATTATTGACGAGGACTGGGAGAAGCCGGAACCCGAGAAGATTCGCACCCAAATCGACCTCGACGACATGCCGACCGGTCGCAGCCTCGACGAACTCACCTCCCGTGGCGGCGCGGGTACGAAGATCAGCATGACCAAGTCGAAGAAGGTCGATCGGCGCGCCGGCAGTCGACCCGCGCCTGTTCGAGATGTAATCGAGGATGCCGAATCTGAGGCTGATGCCGAGGAAGAAGGTGAATGGGATTACACCGACGACGAGGATTATCACGTCGATGATGAAGGCGTGGAATGGTGGAAGGATGAGGTCGGTCAATGGTGGTTCAAGTTCCCCGATGAAGAGGACTGGGAAGCCCTCGAAGAATGAGCGAGGGTTCATCAGTTGGCGATGAGGGAGGTCATTCGATGACGGGGGATGGATATGCGCTCGTGTTGCACGGCGGTGCCGATGCATCGCGCCTCGGTGGCACGGCCGTCTGCGGTTTTTCAAGCACTGGTATGGTCGGTGTCATCGCTGCCAGCCACATCATCCGCGCCATGGGTCTCGATCAGATGGGCACCGTTCTCGACGAGAATTTTCCCGCCATGGCGCTGGTTCAGGAATCGGTGCCCAAGCACCCTGTTCGCGTCTATCAGGGCGAGGGCATCGGCGTCTTCACCAGCGAGATTCAATTTCCCTCCGCCTATGATGTAAAATTCGCTGAAACCGTTCTCAAATGGTTCACCGAAGGTGGGTTCGACCGCCTCATCATCATCGATGGCGTGGTTGCGGCCGAACTCGGCGAGAAAGAGGAGAGCGACCTGTGGGGCGTGTCGAGCAACGCCCTCGGGCGCAAGGCGCTCGCCGCCGCTGGCGTTTCCCACATGAAACAGGGCATCGTCTCCGGCATCGCGGGCTATCTCCTCTCTGAAGGTGACCGTCGAGGACTCGACGTCACTGCACTCCTCGCTGAGTGCAATCCGATGTATCCCGATGCGCGCGCAGCCGCAATCGCCACCGAAGCGGTAAGCGAGTTGCTCGACAGAGAGATTCCCCTCAATGAATTGCTTGAGGATGCACGAAAAATCGAAGCGAATGTGCGCGACATGTTCGAGCGCAGTGCATCGATGCTGCCCGCGCCTGAAGGTTACAATGTCAAACCGTCCAACGACGACCCCATGGTGAACTGAGTATGCGGCAGGTCATCTACACCAAACGGGGTGGGATGGATGCCATTGACATCGTAGAATCCGTGCCTCCAACGCCGGGTGAAGGCGAGGTTTGCATCGAGATACACAGGGCCGGGATCAACTTCGCCGACCTGATGATGCGCCAGGGACTCTACTCACCGGTGCCCCCGTTCCCCTTCACACCGGGATACGAAATCTCGGGTGTGGTCAAAGAACTCGGCACAGATGTGGAGCGAAGCGGCCTCTCCGTCGGTGATCGTGTGGTCGCTCTGTGCGGAATGAATGGATATTCCGAGCAGATCGCCGTGCTTGCCGAGCGTTGCTTCAGGCTTCCTGACAATATTTCATTCGATGCTGCAGCCGCGCTTCCAGTCACCTATCTGACGGCCCATCACATGCTGACCCATCTGGGAAATTTCCAGGCCGGCGATTCGATTCTGGTGCACCACGCCGCCGGTGGGGTCGGTACGGCGACCGCTCAACTCGCCACCGCGCTCGGGGCCTCCAAGGTATTCGGGACCGCTTCGACCGGTAAAGCCGACTTCGTTCGCTCGTTGGGGATGCGCTTCATCGACCGTGAGAGTGAGGATTTCGTCGAGGTCTGCAAGCGAGAGACCGACGGACACGGCGTCCATCACGCGCTCGACCCGGTGGGGGGCAAACACATGATGCGCTCCTACAAGGCGCTGCGCTCAGGCGGTCGACTCTACGCCTTCGGTGGGTCAGCAGCCGTGAAAGGCAGCAAGCGCTCTCTGCTGACAGCGATGCGGATGGTATTCACCACTCCGAAATTCAATCCGTTCAAGATGATGACTTCGAATAAAGCGGTCTTCGGCGTCCACATGGGGACGTGGAAGGACGAGGTCGTCCTGAGAAATCAGGTATCTGGGCTCGTCGAAATGTTGGAGGATGGCCGAATTTCCCCGATTGTCGACAAAGTCTTCCGATTCGAGGACGTGGCTGCGGCGCAGCAGTACATTCACGATCGCAAGAACAAGGGCAAGGTTCTGCTCGATTTCTCACCCCAGTGAGAGAGGTTGAATCAGTAAAATGGGTTCGTGCCCGCAGCGTGATCGGTCACGTCGACCACACCTGTGATGCCTTCGACCTCATCGGTGATCATCACTTCTATGCCTTGCTTGAGGGTGACATCCGCCATGCCGCAGCCTTGACAGCCACCGCCGAATGAGATGACGACCACGCCATCGTCGATACCGACCAGGCTGACCGTGCCGCCGTGTGCTGCGACCGCGGGGTTGACCTTGGATTCGATGACCTCGGCGACGGCCTGTTCGGTGGGATCCGCCCACATGGGATTGGAATTCTCAAAGTGAAAACCGCCTCCCATCAGGCTCTCCTTGAAATCGAGGGTTGCGCCGTCCATGTGAACCGCGCTCTTGGCGGCGATGGCGACGGTAACGTCATCGACCTCACAGAAGACGTCGTCGTCCGCGGTATCGGCGCGGCCGACGAGCTGTAGATCGTATTGGAATCCGGAGGCGCCGCGGCCGACGATGGCCACGCGCAGAACGAGATCGGTCGCATCGTCCGCTTGGGTCGCGAAGCCTGCGAGCTTCTCTTTTGCAAGATCTGTGATGGTGAGCAAGGGGGCCGCCTCGTAATGAGACGGCCCCGCTTGCCTTCTATCAATCTGCGTGTGCCATCCGCTGATCAATCAGCCACACACAGACGGGTTGTCCTGGGTCTCAGATGCCACCGGTGATGCGTCGGCGCAGGAATCCTGCACCGAGCAGTGCGATGGTGCCGAGGGTCGAGCCCGCAGCTGCATCTCCGACGTTGATGACGCCACCGGACTCGGTTTCGAGAACGGGCTTGTCCATCACATCGTCGAGCTGCTTGAGCATCGGCTTGCGGCTGATCGGCTGCACGTCGATGGGGACCGGGCGGGGCTCGATCTCTTCGTCGACTGAGCAGTCCATCTTCCACTTGCCGCGGAAGACGCCGGACTCGCCGGTTTCGTTGGTCTTGTAGTGACCCGCCATGACGCCTTCGATGTCCGCGTCCGCGGAGCTCCACTGGCCCTTGAATGCGCCATCTGAGTACAGACCGCGCAGCACACCGGTGATGTCGCCGCCACGAGCGCTGAACTGTCCGTGGTACTGGCCTTCACCGAAATCGCCCCAGAGGTGTCCGATCACGTCGCCATCGGCGTTCATGACCTGGCCTCTGAAGGAGCCGGTACCGTCATCGTTCACGTTGAGCTGACCCGCGAGCAGGCCGCCGGGGCAGCCAGGTGCAGGGTCGACCGGGGCATCGAACCAGTTGACGATCAGGCGACCATCGTAGTTCGCGAGGCGCTCACGCATCTGTGAGTAACGCATCGGACCGTATCGGTCCACTTCCACACTGCCATCTTCGTAGAAGACGACCACAGTGATCCACGCGATGTGCCCATCGGTATCGACGATCACGAGCACGCCCGTGACCTCGTTCTCATCGACCGCCTCAATGTCGCGCAGATCGAGATGATCCGCGCTCAGGCTGTCGCTGAGTGATACCGCGTCTGCAAGCTCGAGAGCCTGCAAGTCCAGTTCATCCAATTCATTCAGGTCGGCGGCATCGACGACCACTGCGTCGAGTCCGAGATCCAACTTGTCTACGGCTGAAGCGTCCTTGGTCGCACTCGCTTCCGCGCTGGCCATGCCACTGAGGGGCAGGATCAGCAGGGCGAGCGCGAGAACGAGGCCTCGTGCCAGCATCTTTCCATTTGTTTGTATCTTATCCATAGGTTTTCCACCTAATCTGGTTGTTGTGCTCCGGAGTATATGACCGACTTAGGGGGACCCCCGGGGCCTATACCCTGCTCTGGAGTGGTATACCAGCAGCGTTGGCGGAAGGCTTGAACATCGCCGGGTGCAGTCAGGGGTCTATGGCGGGTTTGCGAGACCTCAGAGGGCGTGGTTTGCGCGATCTCCGCATCTCGGTGACCGATCGCTGCAACATGCGCTGTCGATACTGCATGCCGCGCGAGGTATTCGGTGCGGATTTCCCCTATCTCTCGCGCGCGGGTGTGTTGACCTACGAGGAAATCGACCGTTTGGTCGGGATTTTCGTATCCCTTGGGGTGGAGAAAATTCGACTGACTGGCGGCGAACCCTTGTTGCGAAGAGACCTCCATGAATTGATCTCCATGGTCGCCATGCACGATGTCGAAATCGCCATGACGACGAACGGTGTGCTCTTGCCCCGCTATGCACCGGCTCTCTCCGCAGCGGGCTTGGACCGAGTGACGGTGAGTTTGGATGCCATCGATGAGACGACCTTCGCTGCGATCACGGATTCGGGCCACACGGTCGCGGCGGTTCTCGCCGGCATTGAAGCGGCCGAATCCGTTGGACTCGGCCCAATCAAAATCAATGCGGTTATCAAGCGAGGTGTCAACGAAGACGAGGTACTGCGCCTCATCGAACGGTTCTCAAGCCGCGATATTGCGGTCCGTTTCATCGAATACATGGATGTGGGGACAACCAATGGATGGGTCATGGAAGACGTGGTCCCAACCGCCGAACTCAAGGCAGGATTGGGCACGCTCCTTCCCCTTTCTGCAACAAATAGAGGTGAGGTTGCCAAGCGATTCAATCTTGAGAATCAGGGCGAGGTCGGCTTCATCAGCAGTGTGACTGAGCCCTTCTGTGGCGATTGCAACCGCGCCCGACTGTCCGCCGATGGTCATCTCTACACCTGTCTATTCGCCTCCAAAGGACTGGATTTGATGACACCCTTGAGAGAGGGTGCATCCGATGATGAATTGGGAACACTGATCGCGCAAGTTTGGACTTCACGAGATGACAATTACAGCGAGCAACGGGCGGGCGCCACCGAGATCGCGAAGGTCGAGATGTCCTACATCGGCGGCTGACAGGCCTTCGTCGCCGCGACCACGGCAGCCCATGGCGCATCGGTTCGGATGGCGGGTGCATTCCAGCGTGCGATGGCCGCGCGGTGTCCCGCTTCCTGCAGAGTGGAGACGAGGTTGACCAATCGGGGTGGACCGCTGACACCGCAGAGGGCGGGCAGCATGTCGGTGATGATGAGGGAGGGCACATCGGCAAGCGCCGCTTCGGCTGCCCAATGGCGCACGGCGGGTTCGGCTCCATCTCCGGACAATTCGATGGCCCGCTCGACGGTCATTGACGCCAGGGCCGCTTCATCGAACAATGGGCCGGTCCACAGGGGCCCAGAAACACGTGGGTCATCTCGGTTCACCGGGTGACTGAGGGGAATGAGACAGAATGGCTGTCCCTCCTGCGTGCCGTTGGGGTGTAGACCCGCATTGACGGAATCTTCGATCTCCTCCACCGTTGGAGTAGCGATGCGATAGCCGAGACTTTCCTCGACGATGTTGGCGCTTTCGATGGAACGCTTCGTTCGGATGGATACCCGAATGTGATGGGAATCCCACGATGAGAGTAGTGGCTCGATGGCGCGGTCGTGGCGGGCAGCGGCTCGGGCGATGGTCGCCATCAACAATCGCAGGGCGGAATCATGCGCCATCTCATCGCAGCGAATGCGCGCGCCATAACGTCGCATGCATGCGCTCTGAGTCGACCCTGTCAACGCCGCGGTATCCGTCGCGGTGATCTCCATCACGGCCTTGCGGGCACTCGATTGCATCGCCGCATCGAGAAAGGGCAAGGGTGAGCCGAACGGGTCGATGTCAATCCATTGCCAACCACTCGACAGCAATACTTGCCTCGCATCCTTGTGAATGAATTCAGCACCGGGGCAGTTCTGGCGGGCGAACTCCAACGCCTCGCCATCGAGATCCACACCCACGGCGAGGAGTCTCTCGGCTTTTTCAGGCGGCAATTCGGTCAGCCATCGGTTGATTCGACTGCCCGTCGCACAGAGTGCATCGATGGTATGAACCGTGGATTTCTTGAACCAATCCGTGTCCAGAATATGGTCGAAAAGCAGGACACTTCGCGTGCGACAGCCCGCCATCGCCGGGTTGTGAAAAACAGACCGATGGGCGCGATCCGCCGGTCCTTTGCCATGCCGCTCAACTTGTTTCTCGGAACGATCATCCCGGGTGGGCGGAAGGCGGTGGGTCGTGCGCCCCTCGACGATGACCTCGGCCTCCATGGCACTGCGGCCCGTCTCTGGGATTAGGCATCTTCGCCGGTTTCCGCGCTGTGAAATGCGAGGCAGGTGGCGAGCACGACGGCGAACAGGATGCTGAGCGTCAGCAATCGGCCGGTGTCCTGCGCGGGTGGGAACGCAGCGAACGAGAGGAGGACGAAGACCGAGACCGAAGAAGCGGCCGACCACCATCGGGCAGCGGTATCGGCACGGGACGGTGCATGTCCAGCACTGGCGTGCGAGAGGTAATCCGCTGCGAAGCCCATGCCGAGAAGCACCGCGGGTGCACTGTACACACCGCGACCACCGATCAGGCTGGCCATGCCGTCGACGGCAATCCCGACCGCGATGGTACCAACCGCGATGCGGGCGGCGCGTTCCGGGTCTTGAACGACATACCCCGCGACGATGAAGATGGCTGCACCAGCCAAGACGATCTGGGTGATTCGGGTCTCTTCGAATGTACGGGCAATCTCAGCACCGATCGGCAGGTCACCACCAACGCTGCCGGAGAGGTCGTGGTGTTCGAGCAATGCAGCGACGTCGGCTTTGAATTCCAGCGCGGCATCGATGTCTTCCCCATCGATGAGTACCGCAATCGCAACGCCCGTGGTCACTCCATCGCGTTGCAGCCGAGCATCCTCTGTCAGCAGGCTGCCCGTGGAATCCACCGCTGCGCTGTCCACGGTCGAATTCTCAGGCAATCCCACATCCATTGGGATACCGATTACAAGGGGTGCCCGATGCATACCAGAATCCAACTTGATGACGCTCGAGTGATCTCCGAGTTGACTCTGGAGGTTACGTAGTGCATCGAAGTCGTCCACAGAATCCCCGTCGACATCGACCACGATCCAGGCCACGGTTGTCGAGGCGAGCACGTAGCGCGAGCGCAGATCCTCAAGATCATCCAATGCGGGGTCATCCTCGGCGAGGAAATCCTCGATGCCGAATACATCGACACCGGTCGGGGCAACCAGCGCGATCGAGGTCAGCACCATCAGCGCAATCGGCCAGGACCAAGACATCGCCTTCGTCGTCAACAAACCGGCAGTTCCGCGAGTCTCATCGACCACATCCTGCCGTTGAGAGAGGAATAACCCCTCGAGAAGGAAGCGCGTGACCACCCAACTCAGGACGATGCCACACACCATCACCAGCGCCAACGAGCGTTGGGCGCGGATTGGACCGAACAACGCCAGTGAGACAGCGGCCACCGTGGTTATCATTGCGATCAGCAGCATGCTGCGCACCTCATCGCGGTCACGCGAGGATTTACAGTACCAGAACGCACCATCGACAGCCACCCCCATGATGATTGGAATCGCGATACCATCGAGCACAGAGAACGTGTGGCCAAGAGCCGAAAGGGCCCCGAATTCCGCGCAGACGACCAGGATCACACCGCCGAGGGTGGCGGCGGCGATTCGGATATTTCCAAGTCCGAAGAATAGCATTGCACCGAGCAGGATGACGGAGGGGATGAGGACCCGTGAAAGATCCTGCACCGCATCGCTGCGAACCTTGGAGAATAGCATGTTCACGCCGACACCGGTGACCTCGAACTCGGTGTTCTCGCTGACCTTGTCTGCCCACACCTGGAGGGCCCCCCAGTCCACCGCATCGTCGTCAGATTCAAGCCATACCATCCAGATTAATTCGTTCGCAGCGGGCGGTTGACTGGCATTCGCACCGGCGAAGGCAGGGCAGGCGACGCCTGGATTCGCATCGTCGGGCAACAACAGGATGGTGGCTTCGAAGGCCTGCCGCTCCTCGGGTGTCGATTCATTTCCACACCAACCCATCTCGATTTCAGGTTGGAGTACATCGGCCCAACGGGTCGCTTCGGAAAGGTTGCGATCCCGTGAAGCAAAGGCATCTTCCCATAGACTGAACGGGGTTTGAATGCGAGCGATTCGAATGTCTTCCGCCTCCCAGGATGTGTCGGGGTTGGACCCGTCGAGCGCCTCTTGCTCGAGCTGCATCAGCGCTTTCACCCGACCGAGATCACTGGTCAAGGCACCGCCATCGTCGTGATGAATTCTGAGAACGAGTTGTGAACGACTCGAATGGCCCACCGATTCTGTTCGGATACGTTCGTCGACTGGATCGTCGAATAGCACCTCGGTCGTCATGACCGGTTCGACGGGGAAGGCGAACAGCAGACCCGCGCACGCGAGCAAGCCGACCAGTAGAGCCGCACGTCCCTGTTCGGGAGTCATCAGGGCGCCATAGGCGCCCTGTGGGTTATCATGACCACTCGTTCCATTGTCCGGTCGCGGGGTCCTTCCACCACCATTCACCGCTTCCCACCGGGTGTTCGATGGTCTCGTAGCCATCGTTCATCGTCCCGACAGTTTCTGGAGCCGGTCCACGCGTGGCTTGAATCATCGGCGGCGCACGGGTCGGCCCGGCGCTCGCTTGGGTCGGGGCATCGAATAGTTCGTCCTCGACGAGTTGGTCATCCCAGATGCCCTCATCCGCAGCACTGCGGCGTCGCAACACGAGTAGAATCGCCGCGGCCATCAGCAGCACGGTGACGATCACCGCAGCGATGATGAGCATTGAATTTGACTTGTCATCACCCGAGTTGGACCCGAGTTCAGCATTGTCACCGATGCCATCTCCATCGGAGTCCGCCCATTCGTTGGGATCGAGTGGGAAGGCATCGTCATTGTCGCCGACACCATCCTCATCGGTGTCCGCCACTTCATCGGGATCATCGGGGAATTCGTCCTCTTCATCGAGCACACCATCTCCGTCGGAATCGGCTGGCAATTCCTCACCATCCTCGGTTTCGATGCCCTCCTCAGTGACGATGATCGTCAGTTCGGATGGGTGGAACATGCCACCCGAGACACGCACGACAATCGTGCCCACAGTCACACCGAAGTGTGCTTGGCCATGTTCATTGCTGATCAAGCCGTACATCGTCACATTATCGCGCATGAGCGTGACGGATAGGTCGGGAACGGGTTGGTAGTTCTCATCCAGAGCCGTGATCTGCACAACATCACCCGGGAGGGGGTTGGCAGGGCCGAAGGACAGCGTCAGATTCTGCATCACCGGCGGCTCGGGATTGGGCACAGCCACCTGTGCACCAAGGGCGGCCACAGCGGTTGCACCAGACCCTTCACCCAACTGGGCCACCGCAATCACGGTGTACTCATCCCTCGGACTGGAGAGGATCGGCAGGCGCAGATCAGCGCTCGAACCAAGGCCCCAAGCGACCGAATCAAGGCTTGAGAAGAACTCATCGAACATGGCGAATTCCTCCGCATCGGTCTGGCCGACCTCCATCGAGCAGATTTTGTCTCCATCGTCATCATCTCCTTCGTCATAATCGATGTAGTAGTGATTCTCTTCCTCATCGTGATACACGTCGAAGATCCACTCGAAGTCGCCAAGAATCAGAGTAAACGTATCCTCGCTGGTAAGGTCGAGATCGTAGAGAGCACCCCATGAGTCATCCTCCCATTCTTGTTCCGCCCAATCCTCGATCTCGGCTTCGGTGTTGCCCTCGCCATCGGTGAGAATCGCCCCGGAGGGGTTGAAATCGTGCTGCATGGACGCCCATTCGTTCTGGGAATGCCGCAGGGTAATGGCGACATTGTGTTCGCCACCCCAATCCTGCTCCTCGACGCGCATGCTGATGCAGAATTCTTCGACACTCAGTTCAGCATCCATCCATGACATTTCATTGCGCGCTCCTTCTTGCCAGATCAGTTCTGTGAAGGCTGAGAAGTCGATTGACGCGGGGTCGAATCCGAGTTTCGGAGCGGCCATCGCGAGAATTCGATTCGCTTCACCGGTCTCAGCATCCAACGCGATGTTCGTCGTTTGCCCTGGACCGAGTGCCCCGGTCATCTCCAATCCGCCCGGGTTGGCGAGCAGAACGGCGGCGTAGAGCGCTTCTGGGAAATTGGAATCTTCCGATTCCACCGAGATTGCGAGTAGAGACACCGGTGCGGTGATGCGCACTTCCTGAGTCCGTTGGGTGTCACCTGATTGGAAGTCGAGTTCGTATTCGCTTTCAACTTCCTCGTAATCGAAGTCGGGGAAAGGCACGGTGAGATCCAACGGAGCGATCATCATTTTCGCAACGTACGCCTCAGTATCCACACCTGTGGGAACGATCGTGATGTCGGCCAAGCCACTTGGACCCGGTGTGATGCTCAACACGTCGAAGCCCGCGATGGTCGTCTCGAGGGTCGGACCATCCACAGAGACCAATCCATTCGTCGCAATACTGAAGCTCATCCCGATGCCCGTCATCGTCTCGCCATCGGCGTGGACTACCTTCGACTGGACGATGGAGACGTAGATACCTGCCATACTCGGATTTGCGACGAGGCTTGCTTCACCATCCGCATTCGAGGGCAGAATCTGTTCATCCATGACCTCTCCAGGCCCGTCGGTGATGAACCCATCAATGATCTGGGCGGAGGGCATGGCCTCTGTCCACGAATCGAGATCGCACCAGCCGCTCTCGACATATCCATCTCGTTCGCCATCGCGCTCAAATCCCTCGTTTGGCTTGTAATTCAGGTAATGGCTGACCCCGCCACCATTCACATCTGTGTAGGTGATTGTGATGTCGTAATCATTGACGGCCCACATCGGGTCGGTCTCACTGTAGTCGTAATCCACCCAGCCGGATTCCTGATTGGCATTGTCCGAGTATTCCTCGGGCGTTGTGCCGTCCCCCCAGTCGATGGTCATGGTCAAAAGGTCGGGTTTGTCGTAGTGGACCTGACCTTCGTCATTGTACATGACGAATGGTGAGTAGTACCAATCGATGTAGATAACAGATCCACCTGAATGGCCCCGCAACGCCCCACAACCGCTGGTTTCTGGCAAAGGAACCTGCTGATGGAACTCAAATTCGAGTCCGGTGTCCGTGGTACCGCTGGTCATGACGTTGGCCAGGCCCCCTCCGGAGGGCAGGTCTGTCTCGCCCCAGTAGGTTCCCATGCCCGTGACCTCAATCTCATCCTCGAGTTCGGCCCTCTGCGGATGTGGCATCCTTTCCTCATCCCCTTCGAATTCGTAGATGGTTGCGCTGAGGTCCCCATCGAGGTCGCTGCCGTCGTATCGGCCGGTAATCTGATCCGAGGAGATTGTCAACTCGACCTCGCCTTCAGGCTCGAATTGGGCGAAGGCACCCTCGGCTTGCTGGGGAGATATACGCAGAATCGCGATGTCGACCTCTGCACCTTCTACTGCGCCCTCGTGGTCGTACGTCATCGTGTCGACGGTGTAAGATGAATCAATTGTGACCGATTCGTCCTGCTCGACCAGCACACCGATTGAGGATACCAAGAAGGTCTCATCAAGGCCTTCGGGAATCATGACATCCATCATCGAATCGCGCAGGGATTCCATGCGGAATTCAGCGTTGGAGACGTCGGTAGCGTCAAAGCCCGCCATCGGTTGTGAAAATGTCCATGTCGTGTCCTCAATCTGGGTCGCCGTCAGACGTCCGAGGTAGCGCTGGGTCTCATCATCATCCTGCGCCAGAGTGGCGCTGACAACATCCCCTCGGTCATTGGTCATGGTCATGACAAAGTTGGGAGGGTAATCTGATTCTTGAGGACCCCAGAACTTGAGTTCAAGTCCGAGATCGAGCACATGCTTGTCGTAAATCGAGGTGCGAATGTCGTACAGTTCTTCGAAATGGACGCCTGAAGGCGTACCCTGCGGTTCGCCCTCTTCATCATCACCCTCGTCGGACGGCCACCACATGTGGCGTTCAATACCAGTCGAGTTGTCCATGAATTCGCCGAAGGCCGCCATCGTATCGCTGACTCCGCCCCAAATGGGGTCGTCGACTGACTCTATGACGTGGGCGAGGATGTCCTCTGGCAGCATGTTGAAATCGTCCATGATATCGTTCACCCACGGTGAATTAGATTCCATTTTCGCGGTCCAGGACTGACCCTCAGTGGTCTCTAGAAGATACTCATACTGGAAGGTGATGCGGTCGGGAATTTCATCCCCATCTGTATCTTGAATGTCGGTCTCCTCGTTGAGTTCCGACGCCATCTCAATCCATCGGACGACGTACTTCTGAATCGGGGTCATGGTTTCGAATTCCCCCTCCATCAAAGGACCGACCCAGGCTTCGACAGCCTCTGCGATGGCCTCAGGGTGGATCGAGACGGCGAGCAGGGCCAAATTTTGCATCAGAATTTGGGCGGATTCAAATTTCTTCGTGCCATTGGCCAAATCATCCAACGCATCCCTCATCGCAGAGAATTCATCCGCATCGAGAAGGGCATCATAGGCGGCTTGGAAATCGCCGGTCCCTTCGAAGCGGGTGAAATTCTCAATCGGGTCGAACAGCAGCATGTATTCGACCATCTCATCGAAATCATCGAGCGTTCGCGGTAGGGGGAATTCATCCAGATAGACCATCAGGCCGCCGATCATCGCACTGAGCGCCGCCTGGTCCTCGGATCCGAGCAGGTCCATCCAGGCTTCGAGGAAATTCGCCCCAGCCGACATGTTGTACTGATTATGGCCCGCGTCAATCATCGCATCCCACAGTTGTTCGCTGCCACCAATCCCTGGTTCATCTCGGGATGTGGTGACGAAGACTCCCCAGCCGCCATTGTCCTCGGCGGCGATATCCAATTCATCGAACTCGCCCTTGATGTCCAGCGTTGGATTGGCTCGATCCCAAGCATTGTCGACCGCGGCGAGAACCAACTCGATCTGCTCGCGGAAGACTTCAGCCAACTGGGTCGGGTCATCTGTGACCCTGAGGTTACCATCTTCAGCGGTGATTGAGGCGCCATAGACGCCGCCGACCGCATTCACTGGAATTGTGTAGACGGCTTCCCAGGCCATTGTGTCCGCATCATCATCGTGGGCACCCACTTGTGAGAGAACGACCATGTCGACGTAATTTCCACCCTCGGGCAGGCTGACAGAGGCGATCAGGTCGATTGCATCCATGTTCGGGTAGTGAATGATGTTCGCAGTGACGATGGTGTTCTCAGAATGACCACGGGTCAAGGCCTGAATCTGCACATCGGCACCGACGCTGACGAACTTTGTGAGCACCGTCCCATCGATGCTGAGGGTGAGCGGTTCTCCCGCATTGGTCGTGTTGTCATTCGAGGTGGGAATCTGGGCCAAGGTGGGCGGCAGAGACATGCAAAGTAGCAGGGCAACGATGGCGAACGCAGAGCGCTTCATGCGTACGCGTTGCGTTGTGACAATATCAAAGATTTGGAGGTGGGTCATTTGTGCACCGATTCGATATCAATCGAAAACGAGGGCGTAATCAAGCCGTAGTGCCCCGTTTCCATCGATCAGAGTACCACAGTCAACATTTTCAGCATCGACTTGAGTCCACGTACCCGCGGGGAGCCTGAATCCACCGCTCGAAACTCCGGTCGCCTCGAGCCACAGAACCATCGGCGCGAACTGTCCTCCACCGCTGCCAGTGGTATTCCAAATCGAGACCGATTCAGCCGATTCATCCGCCTCACAAAGGGTGTTGATCTCACTAATTTCAAATTCAATTTCAAGCACTTCACCCGGGGTGGAATAGGTCGATTCCAATCGAATGTCGGGTTGTTGGGAGGCTTCACATCCGCGACTGTCCGGCAGGCATCCCTCGACCAGGCGCGTCCCATTGAGCAACGGTCCGATGAGAACCCGAGGGCCCGTGCGACTCTCTTGACCATCTTCGGCGGTCATGAATGCCGAATTCGACCGATCCGCCGGCTGCCAGCGTGGCGGGTCGTGAATGATGTGCACCTCAGCATCGATGTGAATATCGCCGGCATCCCAATCGAGAATCAGCCATTCCTGATGGATGAATCCGTCCGCCGTGACCTCTTGGAGGTGGGTCAGCGAAAGGTCGGCTTCGATGCGTCCCAAACGCCCACCCTCATCGATCAATTCCGTCAGAATCACCTCGCCGGAGAGCCGAATACCCGTCGGCGCGATGCTGCAATTTGAGCAGTCGGTGACGACGACAGACATCACTGCGAGGTCCACCGTCGCGATCGCGCCCGGCTCATATCCCTCAAAACCGAGTGAATCCATGGCATCTTGGGTCGACAATTCGATCGTTCCCTCGATGTGGCGTAACTCTGGCATCGGCGTCTTTTCCGGGGTTTCTACATCCAGAGAGAGTGCGGCCAGCACGACCAGTGCCAAGATGAGCCATTCGAGGCGTGGAGTGGGTTCTTCCTCCACCTATTTTCACCTCAATAATGCTCGAAGATGATCTCCGGGTTGACGTGCGTGACGCGGTGGCCGTGGTCGCGAACCTCACCCACAGCGGCCGTGCCATCCAGTCTAGATCCAAGCCAGTTTTCGACCGCTGAAGCGTGTGATTTTTCGACCACGATGACCATGCCCATGCCGAGGTTGAACGTCCTCGCCATCTCACGATCCGTGATGTCACCCAGCCGCTGGACCCACCCGAATTCGGGGAGTTGGGGCAAGGGGCTGGAGATGTGCCAGCCGAGTGATTCGTGCAGCCGGAGGAGGTTGGAAAGGCCGCCGCCCGTGACGTGGCAGATGGCGTGCAGTGCATCGGCTGGGCAGGGCCCTGTCCCGTCACGGCAGGCGTCGATGAGGTCGGTGACGGGATCAACGTAAATGCGGGTGGGAGTGAGGAGAACCTCGCCGAGTAATCGCGATTCATCGAAGGGTGCGGGGTCGGTATAGGCCAAACCGCTGAGCTCGACGACCTTTCGGACCAGAGAGAAGCCGTTGGAGTGGATGCCACTGGCGGGCAGGCCGATCATGACATCGCCCGCACAGAGATTCGCGCCGGTGATCGCCGCGCCCTTCGGCAGCCAGCCGAGGGCCGTGCCCGAGAGGTCGAGTTCGGTGACGATGCCGGGCAGGCTGGCCGTCTCTCCACCCGCCAAGGTGACCCGAGCGAGGGTACAGGCCTCTGCAAGGCTCGCTCCGATGGCGGCGTGTTGGTCGGGATTGGGCTTGGGAACGGCGATGTAATCGACGAAGGCGATCGGCTCCGCACCGACGCATAGCAGGTCGTTGACGTTCATCGCCATGCAATCGATGCCGACGCCGGAATAATCCCCCATGATCGAGGCGATCTGCAATTTGCTGCCGACGCCATCCGTGGCGAGCGCCAATAGATTGTCACCGAATTCGACCAGTCCACCAAATCCCCCGGGGAGGTCGACCGGTGCACCTGGACTGCCCGCCGGTCGAGTCGAACGCGCGAGTGCGCCGACCAGAGAAGCGACCGAAGCGCCCTCGAGGTCGATGTCGACGCCGCTGCTGGCGTAGTCCAGGCCCTCGGCACCGTCGCTCATCGGTCTTCGCGAACCCAAGGCCCCCCTTCAGGATGCCGTCGATGGCCGACTCGTTCTACGAACGAGGGAGCAGGAGTGTTCATACGACATCCAGTCCCCTCCGCGAGGCACGGAAGTGACCTGATGAGCTCTCAACGTTCCCTCTTCGTCTTGCTGATGACCACACTCATGTTCGGTGCGATCCTCTCCGGTTGCATCGGTGGAGATGATTCTGACCCCATCGATCCAAGCCCCAAAGTCGACACGACCCCGGGCGAGGACACCGATGGCGACGGCATCTACGACGTCATCGACCAGTGTCCGGGCACACCGGAGGGCACCGATGTGGATTGGGCCGGCTGTCCGATGGCCAGTGATACCGACGGCGATGGTGTCATCGACGATGAGGACGATTGTCCGAACAGCGAGGCCGATGCCGAGGTCGATGAAAGCGGTTGTCAGATTCAATATGACAGCGATGGCGATGGTGTATACAATGGCGATGATGCCTGTCCGGGCACCCTCGCCGGTATCGAGGTCGATGCAGAAGGTTGCGAAATCATCCACGATGAGGATGGCGATGGCGTCATCGATGCGAACGATGCGTGCCCGAATACACCCTCGGGTACAGTGGTCGATGCAGCGGGTTGTGCCGTGCCTCAGGATTCTGATGGCGACGGCGTGCTCGACGCCGATGACGACTGCCCCAACACCCCGGCCGGCATCGAGGTCGATGCAACCGGTTGCGAGGTCTTCACCGGCACGGTGACCGATGTCAAAATCGGTGTACTCACCCCCCGAACCGGGGCCAACGCCGACATGGCAGAAGGTCTTGAAAATGCAGCCCAGATGGCGATTGATGAGATGAACGATGCCCAGAGCGCCTACGAATTCACCCTCGTCTTCTTCGACACCGAATCGAGCAGCACCAAAGCCCACCAAGCCACGTGGACCCTGATCGAAGGCGACGGTGTCTCCGGCATCATCGGCGGTTCCTCTCTCGCCATCATCGATGGGGGATTGACCAAGCCTGTCGAGTACGGTGTGCCGATCATCACCTCGATGATCGACAGCGGTGGCCTCGACGAATTGACCGATGACGGGCTCGTTTGGCGGGTGATTCCCAGCGAGGCTGATGCCGCTGCTGCCGCGGCCATGTGGGCCAATATCTACGAGTTGTCCGAGGTCGGCATCATCCACGTCGACGATGGCTACGGCCGGGCCTATGCTCGAACGTTCACCGAGATCTACGGGGCGGAAAATATCTGTCATACGGTCGGCTATCCATCCAATACAATCGACTTCTCCGAGGAGGTCTCAGAGATCAGCAGCGCAGGATGTGAAAACATCGTGCTCGGTACCTATGCCACCGATGGCGCGATGCTGATCGACGACATCGCCGCAGCCGGACTCGGCGGCGTGCGATTGGTCAGCAGCCAGCACCCCGGATTCGAAGGATTCCCGGACCTGCTCGAGGACAAGACGGCGATTCTTGGAATGGTCGGTGGCCTCCCGGCGAATTACACCTCTCCACTCCAGGCGGGCTTCGATGCGGATTACTTTACAGTAAACGGCGCCGATGCACCCGCCCATGCCGGACCCGCCTATGACGCGGCGATGATCATGGCCAAGGCTGTCATCGCCGCGGGCTCTGCCGAAAGCGCCGACATCCAAGCGGCGATCGGCGGCATCGGCATCCAGTATTCCGGCGTCGGCGGAATCATCAATTTCGATGCTCAAGGCAATACGCCCGGCATGGATTACGATCTGTTCCGCTTCGAGACGATCGGTGCGGGTGAACAGGCAGATACCACCTTCGAACAGATGGGCAACTGGAACGAATGGGACGGTATTTCCTCGAATTGCCGCCCGACTGCAGACCCCACCACCATCGGCATGCTGAGTCCCCGCACAGGCATCCATGCACCCTATGCACTCGGCGCGGAGAACGGCGTCCAACTCGGCGTCGAATTGCTCAATATCAACCAGCGTGCCCTGTGCTTCGGCCTCACGGTGGCCGACACAGGGTCCACCCAAGCAGGCGCAGCAAGTGCCATGCAGGCATTGGTCAACGCCGGCGTGATTGGAGTCATCGGTCCCCACTCCACAGAGGAAGCACTCGGCGCATTCCCCGTCGGAGAAGCCAATGAAATCCCCATCATCACCTACGGTTCATTCTCGGATGAAGCGATGGAGGATGCCTGGGAGGATGCCAACCCAGACCTCCAAGATTACGGATGGTTGTGGCGCGTATCCCCCGGAGCGGATGTGCACGCGAATGCACTCACTGCCCTCATCTCAGATGGTGGTCATGGCGATGTCGCCATCCTCCACAGCTCGGGCAAGGACCACAGCGCCATCGCTGCGGGGTTGAACACCACGTGTGGCACGCAATCCTTTGCGACCGATGTGACCGATTTCTCCTCCCAAATCACCGCCCTTTCAGGTTGTGATGCTGTGGTCATTCTCACCGGCTCGACACAGGGTGCTGCCATCCTCGGGGAAATCGCTTCGCAGGGCTTGAGCATCTCGATGATTGGCGGTCACGGGATGGGTGACATCTCTCTGGCCAATGCGGTCAGCGACCCGGCACACCTCGCGAACCTGACAGGCATTCGCATGGGCATCGACCACGACATGGCTGAATTCGATCACGAACTGAAGTATGTCTACGAGATGAATTACGGCGGTGAAGTCCCTGCATACACCGGATGGGCGGGCGATGCAACCCTCATCCTCGGCACAGCAGCCGCCACTTCGGGCACCGGCGGCGATGTATCCGGTGAGCGCATCAACAGGTACGGCATTCTGTTCGCCGCCGATGGATACGCGGTCAGCACCGGCGAGATTACCTTGGACGATTCCACCGGCATGACCAGCCACACCAACATGGATGTCTACACGTGGGCTGCAGATGGCACCCTCAGCGAGATCGGCCAGTGGCGAAGCGACCTCGGCCTCATCATCGACTGAGCAGCGCAGCCGCGGCCGCGAAGTGGGGCATCGCCAATTGCATGCGGTGCCCATCCTCGATCTCGAGCAGGGCGACCACACCGGGCACCTTGCGTGAGTTCTCGATCGGCACGACGTCATCATCGGTCCCATGAAGGATGACCGTTGGATGGTTGAGGGTGGGCCAGGACAGCTTATCCGCAGCCTCCATGAAGTCCCATGGCAACTCGATATGATGACCGAATCCATGGTGATGATAGGCGATGGAACCCGTCGTTTTCCACGCGTCCATCTGTGCTGCAGGCATGCCCGTTCGCCACAGATCGGCGAGACCAAATGCAGGCGCGATCAACAGCAGGGAAAAGTCCGCGTCAGGCCGCAGTGCACTGGCGTTGGCCGCGGCGAGACCCCCCATCGAGGAACCGGCGACGATGTCGTACTCGTTCGCATCGATGAGATCCAGAAGCACTTGGGTCTCCTGCCCGATATTCCAGCCCTTCGCACTCATCACAGGCGAGGTCACCTCCCAACCGAGCACCTCGGCCATGTAGGTCGACTTGCCACCGTCTGGCGTCCCCTCGAACCCGTGGGCGAATAGGACTCGCATGCCATCAACTCTCGAAAGACAACGGCTTGAATTCACTGCCCGCCACCGAGCAGCGGGTCATCGGCACCTGCACATTCTTCTCGAGCACACGCAGGTGGATTTCAGCGACGACGTGAACGGTCGTTGCGAATAGGTGCCCGCCGTGAACAGTGTGTTCATCATCGGACAGCACGATGTGGATGTGGGTGAACGGTGCCCCATCGAGGACGGCGACATTGCCCTGCATGCTGAGCAGTTCACACGCGTCTTCGAGGACGATGCGGTGGTAAACAGAATCATCACCGAGGAAACCGATGTCGGTATCGCGCACGCGCCCGATGCCGCTGGTGATCGCCGCGCCGCTCACACCTTCGATTCTGCAGGTCTTCTGAATCGATGCATGAATCTCATCACCGGGGTCGAGTCGGAGGAAGATATCACTGCCAGAACGTGTGTGCTCCATGGCCCGGCGTATGGTCAGATGTTCAAAGGGATTGCCTCGGCTCGTTGTTAGAAATCCAATTGAACCGTGCCTCCATCGGAAATGCCGGATGCCCCCAGTGAGTGCATCGCGGGGTTCTGATTCCACTGGAAATGAAGGGGTTGACACCTCCCCTTCCACTAAGTTCAAAGGCCTCGGAGAGCCGATGCGGATGCCCTGTGAGGAGGAAGATGTATGCTTCAGGTCCATGACTCCGCCGCCCGTTGGCGGTCCTTTTTGCAGGAGACATGCGCGAACGAGATTTCGAGTCTTGCCGCCCAGTGGCCGGACACACCTGCTCTGGTTATTCCGTTCGAAAAGCTTGGGGCCTGGGATCCCGCCTTCGCCGAGTTGGTTCTCGAGCATCCGCGCTCGGTGCTGCGCCATGCGGATGAGACGCTCGCCGCGCTCTGCCGCGAGTCTGGATACGAAGTCGATCCGCGCATCCGAATCGAATTGCTACCGCCCGATTCTCAACGTAAATTGCGTGATGTTAGTAGCGAGGAGATCGAGCATTTCGTCACCTCGGAGGTCATCGTCACCAAGGTGAGCGAATTGATGCCCCGCATCTACAACGCGGTCTTCACCTGCACCACCTGTGGCAATACGATGGAACTGGGCCAGCCAAATGAGCTCGAACTCAATGAGCCATTGGAATGCCCCGAAGGAAACGGTGGTTGTGGCCGCCGCCGGTCCGGCGGTCAGACGCGATTCGACCTGCGGTTCGATGATTCGACGATGATCGACAACCAGTGGCTCGAGGTCCAGGAATTGCCTGAGAATGTCCAACCCGGTTCCCAACCGGTACGCATGAGTGTCCTCGCCGAGGCCGACCTTGCGGGCAAGCACATTCCCGGCGAACGCGTTCGAATCAATGGCATTCCTTACGTCCGCACGATGAAGAAAGGCAACCAGAAGACGCCGATGTTCGATGTCTATCTCTCCCTGCACTCCAGTGAGCGCAAGAGCATCCCCTTGGAGGAGATCACCATCACAGATGAAGAACTCCTGGAAATCCAGACCATCTCCGAGCGCGAAGATATTGTCGAGTTGTTCACGCGCTCGATCGCGCCCTCGATCATCGTCAGTGATGAGTGGATGCTGGGGGTCAAGAAATCCCTCGTCTTCCAATTGCTTGGCGGCGTGGCCCGAAAGTATGCGGATTCCACACGAACCCGTGGCGACATCCACATCTTGCTGCTCGGTGACCCGGGTGTGGCGAAGTCTCAGATTCTGTCCTACATGGGCAAGATTTCCCCACGCGGCCGATTCACCACCGGTGGTGGGACGAGTGCGGCGGGCCTGACGGCGGCCGCGGTTCGCGACGCCTTCAACGACGGTAGATTCTCACTGGAAGCCGGCGCCTTGGTGCTGGCCGACATGGGCCTGTGCGCGGTCGATGAATTCGACAAGATGTCCAATGAGGACCGCGGTTCGATGCACGAGGCGATGGAGCAGCAGCGGATCAATATCAACAAGGGTGGTATCAGCGCGACGATGCCGACCCGTTGTGCGATTCTCGCCGCTGCCAATCCGAAGGATGGCAAATTCAAGCGCGTCGAGATTGATGATCCGAAGACCTACCTTTCCAAGCAGATCGCCCTTCCGCCACCGTTGGTATCCCGTTTTGACCTCGTCTGGATGCTGAAGGACAACGTCAATTCTACTCGCGACCGTCGCATCGGCGAACACATCATCCGCGTCAAGCGAACGGGCGTGCCCGAGCATCTGATCGAGAGCGGACAAACCGTCGAACCCGATTCGGTGCTGAAGGACAAGGTGTTCACCCGAGATGTGGATGACCGCGAGGTGCTAACCTCTGAATTCATCAAGAAATATGTCGCACATGCCAAGCGGAACTTCCATCCGACCAGCGACGCCGCCGTCATGGATATTCTCGTCGCCTACTACACCGACAAGCGAGCCGAGGAAGCAGCGCAACCCGATGGCATGTCATTGACAGCACGCGCCGTCGAAGCGACCCTGCGCATGGCCGAAGCCCGGGCTCGTCTGCACCTTCGGGAGCACGTATCGACTGAGGATGCAGAGCAGGCCATCGCCCTGGACAAACTGTGGCGCCATCTGGCCGATGAGGGCCACATCAATACCGGCGATGATTCTGGTGTTCCAAAGCGTGCACAGAGCGCCGAGCGAACCATCGCTTCGATGGTGCGGAATCTATGCCGTGAACTCGGTGGAGAATGTGGCACGGTCGATGTCTACAATGCCGCCAGTGAGCAGGGCTTTGATGAGGCAACCGTGGATCGTGTCTTGTCGACGCTGCGAACCCGGGGCACGCTGTTCAGCCCACGAGTCGGCCGATGGCGATTCGTCTGAGGATGTTTGCGCTGCCCCTTTAGGGGGGCAGGGGTTGGAACGGAGTCGATGACAGGCGACCCTTGTGGTGATGTTGGCGACGCCAATGGGCTCGACCCCGCCGCGCTCGGCTTCATGTGTGGCCTTGAGGTGCATCAGCAATTGGCCACTGGCAAACTCCACTCGCGCCAGCCGAGCGAGTTGTATGAGCAGGGCATCGACGAGATTCCCGACACCTGGCCGACCGCCCACCGCCGCCTCAGAGCTGCGCGTGGCGAAGGCGGCAGGATCGACATCGCGGCGCGTTTCGAGCAGCGCCGCAACCGCTCATTCGTCTACGTCCAATCACCTAACGCTGGCCTCATCGAGATGGATGAAGCCCCGCCGCTCGGCCACGACGACGCCGCGGTCGACGTCGCATTGACGATGGCGGCAATGATGTCCGCCAAACCGGTAGGGGCCCTGCAAGCGATGCGCAAAACCGTGGTCGACGGGTCGAACACGAGCGGCTTTCAGCGCACCACCTTGGTCGCAACACATGGCCACATCGACACACCGACGGGCTCGGTCGGTGTCGACGTGATTTGCCTCGAAGAGGATAGTGCACGAAAACTCGAGACCGAATCCACCGCCGAAGGCGAGATCGTCACCTACACGCTCGACCGGCTCGGCGTCCCCCTCGTCGAGGTCGCCACAGCCCCCGATGTCCAAACACCTGAACACGCCGAGGAGTGCGCACTTGCGCTCGGCACACTGCTGCGCGACACACGTCGAGTGCGGCGCGGACTCGGCACCATTCGCCAAGACCTCAACGTCAGCATCGGCGCGGGTGACCGTGTTGAGATCAAGGGTTGTCAAGATCTGGCTTGGATCCCTCGAATCATCCGATTGGAAATGGCGCGCCAACTCCATTTCCATCGCCTGGCACAGGAACTGAGAGCGGCACTGAGCCTGCCGCTTCTGCCAAATCATAGGGACCTCGACGATGCGGCCACAGAGGTCTCGGTGGCCGAGACAGTTGCCGCTTCGATACCGCTCGACATCATGGATGTCTCCACCTCATTCCGCGGTTCCGAATCAAAGATGATCGAGGATTCCCTCGCCTCGGGGGCCGTCGTTCTGGGCATCGCATTGCCGGGATTTGCCGGCCACCTCGGCACCAAACAACTCGATGCCGAAGGCGCCCAAATGCCCCGCCTTGGACGGGAGCTGGCAAGTGCGGCCAAACTGGCCGGCGTCAAGGGCATCTTCCACTCCGATGAACTGCCGGCCTACGGGATCACCGAGGCCGAGACCGCCGCCTGTGCAACCCACCTTGGCGAATGCTTCGTCCTCTGCGTCGCCCCAGCCTGGCAGGCCGAACTCGCCCTCGAGGCCGTCCTTGCCCGCGCCCGACTCGCCTTCCATCGCATCCCCCAGGAGGTGCGCAACGTCGTCATCCGCAAGGGCGCGCCCGACGATGGCACGACCACGGCCATGCGACCCCTGCCCGGTGGCGCCCGGATGTATCCCGAAACCGACATTCCTCCCATCCTGATCTCAGCTGAACAGTGGGCTGGAATCAAGGCCAATATGCCCCCTTCCCGAGCCGAACGCCTCGAGGCGATGGACACCTTCGACCTCTCCGATAATCAAATTCAAGCACTCGTCTCCGCCGAACTGGATGACCACTTCACAGCCGGGATTTCCGGAGATCTCAATCTCCCCGCCAAGGCCTGGGCCAGCGCACTGCTCGACCATGGTGCCTCCAACCTCAACGCCTTGGGCACCGCCGTTCACCTCATCGCCGAGGGCGAAATGACCCGCGATGGCATGACCCTCGTCTCCGAATCTGAACTGGATGATGGTCCCACCCTGCTCGCCTGGATGCGCAGTGAAGCCGCTCTCAGGGGCCTTGAGCCCGCCGACACCGGTGCGGTCGACGCCGCGGTGGCTGAAGTCCTCGCCGAACGGGCCGATTTCGTCGCCGAGCGCGGCATGGCAGCGATGGGTCCGCTGATGGGTGTGGTCATGGGCAAACTCGGTGGCGCAGCCGATGGAAAAGCCGTCTCCGCCGCGCTCAAGGAACAGATCTCGAGGCTGATCTGATGCGCCGCGCTCTGGCCCTGCTCATTCTCTTCCTACTCGCCTCGATGCCCGCCTCCGCCAGTGAGGGTAGAGGCGGCGAGCATCACACAGAATACGCCCTGCCGCCGGTCCAATGGAACGCCAGTGTCGACATCGGCTACATCTCGACCGCACCGCTCGTCGCCGCCGGACTCGTCATCGTCAAGGGCGGCGGTGACCCGATGACCGGCGAGGGCGCGGGCCTGGCCGCATTCCGAGCAGATACCGGTGAAGAGGTCTGGAGAGCCCTCCACGAAGAGAGCACGGCTGGATTCGAGGTCGCGCCGCTCCTCCATTCCCCTGCCGTGGATTACGGGGGTTGTTTGTCAAATGTATCCCAGGTCATCACCGGCTGGTCCACCGGTTCGCTGACCGCCCACTATTTGTCGAATGGAACCGAAGCGTGGAACATCTCCACACCCGCCCCTCAATGGGGCATCAGCGGTGGGGGGTTCCTGAACAATGAGAGTGTGGTCTGGCCCACCGAGACCGGTGTCGTCCGTATCTGTCAGGTGAATGGCACACAGCTCGGTGCCTATCACGACCCCGACCTGCGCACCTATCGCGCCGGTATCGGCTTCGAACCGTACGAGGGCGAATATCACCTCGGCACCGAAGACGGCACTCTCCTCTTCTTCGATCTGGAACTGAATCTGACCGCCGAATACGATTTGGCCGCCGAACTGAATCGCAGTGGGTCCTGGCGCATTCGCTCAGTTGCTCAAGCCATCTCTAGTGCCTGGATTCTCGCCCATCTGCATGGTGATGGCGAGAGTGTTAACGCCCTGTTTGATTGGAACGGAACGGAGATCTCTCTGAATCGGAGCTTCATCCTTCCCGGGGGCACGTCGACGAAATCCGCCGGGATGGCCTGGCAATATTTCGTCGGTACGAATGGCGGTGTCAGTCATTTGAATGAAGAAAACGGCAGCCTCGTCATGACTCCCTATCATGATGCGAAGAATGTCGTCGGTGAACTAAACTGGGTCACGTCGAATGAGGTGCTCGCCCTCTGTATCCCACAGAATGATGCCCATGGGAGCTGGCTGATGGCTTTCGATGAGAACCACAGTGAAGAATGGGTGCCCGATGTAGGTGGCTATCTGACCGCTGGTTGCGGTTCGGATTACACTGTCATTGCCGCCGCCAACGATGCTTCTTGGCTGGAGGTTCGCTACGACGAGAACAATACCTACGATATTCACAGGCAGGTGGAGGCGACCCTCGGTATCGAGGTCGAGATCGATTCCGAAGACATTCCTGAGCGGGTCGAAGAGCGCGACGAATTGGCTGAATCCGAACCTGAGCCGGTGGACAATTATGCGGTCGTATGGGTGCCGATCTGGGGCGCAGTCCTCGTCTTCCTCATCGGCTGCATCGCCCCGAAGAAGGATGTTCAGCGCCAGATTTTCGCCGGCGCCGCCCTGATGCTCCTGCTCGGCCTGGTCTTGGTTGCGAGTGTCTACAGTCAGGCCGTTGTCGACGACCCAGTCCCCGATTCTAGCGGTCGAACCCAAGCCAGCGACCTACATAATTGGCAGGCAGAGGAGGGGGTGGTGCACGTCGCATTCCACTTCCCTGAGGATGTCGCTCCAATGTATTGTCAGAATGAAATGCATTGGATTCGAGGTTCCCCGAATGGCGGCACCTTGATTGCGAATTGGCAGATATCGGAAACACCTGGCAGCCATTGCGTCTGGCTGATGTCAATCCCGGTCGAGGGTGCGACCACGGCCGAGGAGGTGACGGTGGAGGCGTTGAATGTGTACTGGAGAACTGCCTATCAGATCGAGATGCAGACGATGGGTCCGTTCCTCGCCGATGTCGAAGATGCCGTGGGCGGCAGTGAGAACCGCTGGTGGACCTACGACCTGAATGGCGGCTATGGCACGCTCGGGATGTTCGAACAGGTGGTCGTTCCGGGGGATGAGATCGACTGGCATTTCGATGCTGGGCAGTTCTGAACAAGGTCAACGCTCAAAGTCTGGACGATGCCGACTCGCCTCCATAGGAGGCGGTTGAATCTCTTCATGGGGCTGGCAGGGTGAGGCGGCAGCCCGGATTGGGCCGCCCCGGCATTTCCGCCTACCCTTCCTCGTGCTGGCTGTTGTGCTGCCGCTTCTGCTCGCCGCGCAGCAGTTGTTGATGTGGGGCGCGCTTCTCATCGTTTGGTCCGTGTTGATGGTCGGTGTGCGAGGGTTGTTCGGCTGGTTTCGCGTATGGCTGCCACTCTCGCTTCTGTATGGTGCGATGCTCTACCTACTCGGTGGGGCGCATGACCCAAACGAGGTTGGACTTCTCGTCGGGCGGATGCTGACAGCATTGCTGGGGATGCAGTTGTTGACCTGGTCGGTGCCGCCTTCGGAAGTCGTTCGCGCCTTCGAGTGGGCCCTGCCCCGACTGGGGGTGTCCTTGGCCATCTCATTGCGTCTGGTGCCGCGGCTTGAGCGCAGTGCGAAGTGGCGTCTGGCGACGTTGGAGGAGCGCGGCTTCATCGATGCGGAAGGTGGCCGATGGCAGGCGTTGCGCACCCGCGCTTCGATCTGGCCGGGCTGGCTGGCCGATTCTCTGGATCACGCCCATGACCTCGGCGATGCCGTGCAGTCGCGCGGCATCTTGGCGCCGCGGCGCTGGCGCCACGGCATCCGTCATCGATTCCTTCAGGGTGTGCTCGGCGAGGAGGTGCGTGAAGACGGCATCTCGCCGCATCGATTCTCGGACTCGGTCCAATTGGGATTGGACCTCGAGATGCGGCTGCCCGAGGGCCGCGCGATCGGTCGCCACAAGGAGATGCTACGCGGCGGCAATATCGTGCTACTGCGCGGCCCTTCGGGCTGTGGAAAATCCTCACTGTTGCGCCTGCTCGCCGGGGTTTCACCCTGGCAGCATCCCATCACCGTGCATGGGCGTGCGCATCTATCCGGTCATCCCACCCTCGGTGAGGTCGATCTGGCGGATGGACCGTTCTCCGAGGCGATCGCCTGCTGGGTGCCGCAAGACCCGGACCGGCACGGATTGGCTGAATCCGTGCATCGGGAATTCCGCATCGCCCGTCGTCTGGCAGGCCCGTGGAATCAGAACGAGATGCTCGAGACGTTGCGCGATTGGGGGCTTCTCGACAAGTTGGATTCGCAGCCCGAACATCTCTCTGATGGCGAGCAGCAACGGCTGCTGCTCGCCGCTCACTTGGACCCCGCCCAGCCGATGTGGTTGCTCGATGAAGCCGATGTGCATCTCGATGAGGCCGGCTTCATCGAATTGGGCAAGGCGGTGGTCAAACATCGCGCCCGTGGCGGTCTGGTGATTGTCGTCGCCCATCGCCACGCCCGCTGGAAGCGCATGGCGGATGTTGAGATCGAGATGGGTGATGCCAAACCGCCGCTGGACTATCCTTCGGTCTGGGTCGAGCGCGGCGCTGATCTCGCCCTGCCCCCGAAAATCGACCTCTTCACCCACGAGATGAACCCGGTCAAGGCCGGAGACCTCGTCCTGGTCCAAGGCGACAATGGCACGGGCAAGACCACCCTGCTCTCGGAATGGTCGACCGCCTCAGGCCTGCCCTTCCTGCCGACCAGCCCGGACCGGCGATTGCTCGGCATGACCATCGGTGAGGAATTGAGTCTGCAGCACCCCCTGCTCCACGAACAGGCATTGGCTGGCGATGCCGTCGTCATCCTTGGTGCGGAGGACCTCGCCGTCCAACAATCTGGCCTTCGCCTCGACCTCGGCCTATCCCATCTATCGATGTTGACACCCGTGCACGACCTGTCGACCGGTGAACGGCGGCGGCTCTCGTTGATTCCGATGTTGATGCAGGAACCGGATGTTCTTCTGCTGGATGAGATCGATCACGGCCTCGATGACCTGACGCTATCCGACCTGTTCGAGTTGTTGAACGCACAACGCCAAGCCGGTCGTGCGGTGGTCATATCCTCGCACTCCCCCGACCTGCTGACCTGGGCGCGGGTCAGCGGCGGTCGGGTTTGGCACATCGCGGATGGCACAATGTTGGAGGTGGAGGCGTGAACCTTGCCGAGGTGCAGACGTGGGCGGCGACGCCCGGCGGCATCGCCGTTTGGTTGACCGCGCTGTTCGGACTCATCTTCGGCACCATGCTGTGGAGTGCAGACCGGCGCATCCAGATGGGCCGAGAGGCGGCGCTGATCGCTT
>Ga0115002_10000267_pt1 | contig 76688 bp, 68 predicted proteins | sample ArcticOcean_MG_C_8_FD_89576 | JGI IMG/M metagenome (GOLD analysis project Ga0115002, IMG submission 89576) | Marine microbial communities from western Arctic Ocean - ArcticOcean_MG_CB11_86 | ecosystem: Environmental > Aquatic > Marine > Oceanic | place: Arctic Ocean: Canada Basin | collected... | reverse complement strand
GGGGCCGGGGGGTTAGGTCAGCGGTGATGGGCAACCCGATTGCCCCAGACAGCGTTGCGCTTAGGGATTACCAAAGTGCACTCAATAACAGACCACCAGATCATACAACTAAGGAGAACCTCAGTGAACCTCGAATCCATCACGGAAGTCAAAGCGCATATTCTGAAAAACATGTCAGAGGCTGTAACCAAATTCCTTCCCGATTTCCAGGAAGATACGGGACGGTTCCTGAGCGAACTCGAAGGTCCCCCTGCGCCTGGGGCCAAACCTGAAGACATCGGCTGGTTCATCGTCAACCAGGACATCATCTATCCTCTCGCGCTGCTCTACACAACGCCGGGCACGCGATTTCACGGAGACGCTGCCATACTGAACATGGCCCTTAGAGGAGGCGACGCCATCCGTGACTTTCAGTACCCGGATGGCAAGGTCGAATTCCTCAAGGTGGACGGCAGCAGATGGGGTCCCACCTATATGGGCTGGACCAATTACGCATGGCTCGAAGCCTATGCGATCCTGCGTGATCAGATGGGTGAGGAACGGAGGAAACGGTGGGAAAAAGGACTTATTCTTGCCCACGATGGCCAGGCCCAGGAAATCGGCAATCTACACGTCCATAACATCCCCTGCTTCAAAGCCATGAGTTGTTACCGCGCCGGAGAATTGTTCTCGCGAAAGGACTGGCAGGAAGCCGCAACCGCCTTGATCCAGGCAGCCGTCGCAGCCCAGGCTCCAGGAGGTTACTGGGCGGAACACGGCGGTCCAAGCACCCTGTACAACTACGTCTACGTTCACGGACTGGGTCTTTACTACAAGTTCACAGGAGATGAAGCCGTATTGCCTGCCCTCGAAGCGGCAGCAGAATTCCACCAGACCTTTGTCTATCCTGGGGGTATGCCCGTAGAGACAGTCGACGGTCGCGTTAAGTTCGGTGGACGCATGATGCACCAGGGGTGGGTGGGCTTTTCAGCCACCGCAAAAGGTCGGCGCCTGGTACGCCACATGGCCGGACAGATGGACGCGGAGCGCGACACCCGAAACTTCCAGGGGGGTGCCATCGCCAGTGCTGCGCAACACCTCATAGATGGCGATGAAGAACCGATCAATCTGGACAGCGCCTCTTTCCACCATCGGTACCGGGATTGGTCCGTTGTGTGCCGCGATCAGTCGTGGTTCGCCTGCCTCAGCGCCTTCGTCTGCCCTCCCGTCCAGAGCCGATGGGGCCAGGACCGTCAGGCATACCTTTCCCTTTGGCACGATGATGTCGGACTGCTCCTGGGCGGCGGAAATTCCAAGGACCAGGCCGACTGGTCCAGCTTTATCGCCAACGGAAGGCTGATGCCGGACAAGGGAGAGCTTCTGCCTGACGGTAGTGGCATCGCACTCTCATTTGGCAACATTCGCTGCCTGCTCAAACTTCGATTTGAGGAAAAAAAGGTCCTCATCGAAGCCACCGCAGAAGGCGGACCGGCGCTCCAGCAGTTCATCGTCCAGGCCAAGTCCGGCGCCACGATCCGTTCGTCTGCAGGCAATCAACTCACCTTGGGAGATGGTCCTGTGATCTGGGGTCACGTGGAAATGGGAGACTGGATTGAAATCAAGGGGATTCGCATCCAGGTCCCACAGGGTGCCGAGTTCCGCTGGCCTACGGCAGCATTCAATCCGTATGCAGCCGATGGCGCTGCCACCTTCGGGTCAGAAGCGGGCATCCTTGCCGTCCGCCTCGACAACCAGTCCGTTCTGTGGCAGGTCGAGAAGTCGGCATAACGCCACCTGTCATACCATAACTCCACCTGTCATCCTGAGCGAAGCGAAGGATCTCTGAGCCCTGGGAGATCAGAAAGTTGATGCCATCCCTCGCTCCCTGGGAAGAAAGGACTGAATGAATATCCTGGTTACAGGCGCAGCAACCCCTTTGGGACGAGCTGTTGCCGCAAAACTGGCTCCGGATCATCGCCTGCGCCTCCTTGACGACGCCCTGGACCCCGAGGTTTACGAGCTGGGAGATCAGGTCGAATTCGTCGAAGGCACGATTCTCGACGACGACACGGTTTTGAAAGTCGTCCGGGGAATGGATGCCGTCATTCACACAGGTGAGCCGCTCCGGGATCTGCCTGTAGATGGTCTGGCAAGCGAACAACTCCTGCTCGACCTTTACACACGTGGCACACATATGCTATTCAAGGCTGCCGTTGGCGCCGGAGTCAAGAAACTCGTCTACGGCAGCACACTCGAGATCTTCAATCCGTATCCCAACGACGTCTACATCAGCGAAAACTTCAAGCCATTGCCTTCACCTGAGATAAACCAGATGGCCCGATACCTGGGCGAGTGTGTTTGCAAGGAGTTCGCGCGAGACCATAGGGTGACGGTTTCCACACTTCGTCTGGGTAATTTGGTGATGGAAAGTGAGGTCACGGGGCAAGAGCCTGACCTGATGTGGCTGGATTTTAGGGATGCCGCAGCAGCCTTCTGCCTGGCCCTTGAGCGCGATGACAGCAATGCTGTTCAGTGGACGCGTAGGCTGGGCGTATTCCACATCTGTGCAGACATTACCAATCCAAGGTATCTGATTGATCAGGCGAAGAAGATTGGCTATGATCCGGCCCACAACTTTGAATCCAACTGGAAGAAACCATCGGTTCCCTCACACAGTGGGGGTCAAGAATGAAAAAGAAAGTTTTGCTGTTGGGTGCGTCAGGAAACATCGCACCTCACTTGCTCTCGGGGTTGGAACCGAGCTTCGATCTCCAACTCACAGACATCGTGCCGCACCCGGACGGAAGGCCGATTGGCACCGTGGACGTGACTTCATATGAACAGGTACTGGAAGCGGCTCGGGGAATGGATGCCATTTTGAACTTCACTGTCGTTCGCGAGGACCCGGTGCATAGCTTCCAGGTCAACACACGCGGAGCTTGGCACGTCATGAAAGCGGCCGCTGAACTCGGGATCAAGAAAGTAGTCCACACAGGCCCGCAGGCCATCAGCTATGTTTACACACACGACTTCGACATCTCCGATGTCCCCAGAGCGCCAACCACCTCATATTACGGGATAACGAAAAACCTCGGTCTCGAAATCTGTCAGATCTACGCTCGGGCATATGATATCCAGACCATCTGCCTGCTGATGTTGGGTCTCAGGTCCAAACCTGTGGAACCATCTGTCGGAAAGGACTACTCGCCATTTGCGGTAGTCTACGACGATCTCGCCCACGCGTGCAAGCTTGCCCTGGACATCGAATCGGTACCGGGTGGTTTCCAGGAATTCAATATGCTCAGCTTCGAGGGTCACGGTAAATACAACCTCGACAAAGCCAGGAGAATTCTTGGATTCGAACCATTGGAGAAATGGGAGAACTATTTCAGAAGGACACAATAACCGGAGGATCCCGGCATTCAACTCAGCTTTCGGCACCGCCATTGACTATCACCTAAGAATCCAACACCCCCTCTCTTCTTCACGCGATCACTCCGTTTGTTCGAGTGATCCTGTTCGAAGAACAGGATTGTATCGAGAACCAGGCATTCAACCCAGCTATCGTTTTCGCATTTGACGCCTCACTGATGGAAAGTGAGTTTTGTCTGACCTCGAATGACCTGCACAAATTGTCAGCTGATCTCTTAACTGATATGGGAGACCCACCTGTGAACTTGAAAACGCTTGAAGTGCTCTATCGTGAAATTCTGGGACATTTTCCAGAACGCGTTCCACTGAACCTCGAAGTGCTTGAAGAAGAGAACTGTGGGGAATTCACCCGCACTCTGATGGCCTGGGACAACGACGCAACCGAAAGAGTGCGAGGCTATTTACTCTTGCCGAAGGGTGTAGAAAAGCCACCTGTTTCGTTGGTGTTTCATGGTCACGGCGCGTGGGATCAGGGGAAGAAGTCAACCGCAGGAGTGGGTGAACAAAAGAACCCGAGTTCCGGACCCGAGTTGGCAAAACGAGGGATCGCTGCCCTCTGCGGCGATGCCATCTGTTGGGGGGATCGGCAAAATCCGGGTGGCGAACCTTCCGGCGTGGCCTACGAACGCATCGTAGCGATGCGACTCCTCGCCGAAGGTCGGTGCATGGCCTCGCAATATGTGTGGGACGCCATACGCCAGTGCGATGTCCTTCAGTCCCTGGATTCTGTGGATGGTGATCGCATCGGAGCTATGGGTGTTTCAATGGGATCCGGACATACCTGGTTGTCGGCCATGGTTGAACTGCGCATCCGTGCACTCGTTGGGGTTTCCAGTTTCTATACCTATAAAGCCCTCTACGAACCGCCCATTACGCACTGCTTCATGAACCACTTGCCGAATGTCATCAAGTATGGCATCGAAACCTACGACCTGTTCAGATTGATCGCCCCACGACCCTTCCTCATGATCAACGGCACAACTGAAAAACAGGATCCCGTAGAGGCCACACGGGAAGTCTACGAAAAGGCGCTACCTGAATGGGAAGCCGCAGGCGCTAAAGACGACTTCAAATTGCATTTTCACGAAGCAGGCCACGGGTTCACACCAGAAACTCGCGAAATGGCGTTCGACTGGCTCATCCAAAAACTTGGCAGGAAACAGTAGCCAATTGTCGAACACAAGGTCTCGCAGTATGAGGAAGTGATCTTTTTTTGTACAAGAGACCGTAGGCTATCGCGATGATTACGCTCCGGTGTCCGCCGACTTGTCTACCGTCCTGTCCGCCATCCTGCCCGCCGTAGCCTGATTATTGACGCAGGTGGATATCGACAACCCGCCGAACACACACAGATTTGTTTTGCCTTTTGTCTCTGATCTTTACTCAAATCTCAAAACTCGTAACTCTTTTCTCGGAGTCAACCCATGATCCTCGTGAACGCCCTTGAAGAACACGGCTACACCTTCCGCCAGCACCTCGAGGAAGAAGGCTGGACAGCACGCAAACTCACGGTCATTGATCTCGATGCTGAACAGCGAGAGGCGCTCGAAGAAAAGGGTACTGATGGGCTCAGGACCCTCCTGAACGCACAGGAAACATGGGCCTTCCCTTCCCTGGAGATCACGTCTGCTTTACCCCGAATCACACACTCTGCGATCACCGAAGGCGATCAAACCAAAGCCACCGTGGTCGCTGCAGATCCCCAACTGAATATGGCCCGCGCCTTCATCCGGGAAGTCGCCGATAGGTTCGGTCCAACCCTTCCTCTGATTCGCGATGAGGAAGCCACGCTGGATCTACTACAGAGCGGTCACATCATTCTGTTTGGAGGATCGCATCAGAGTCAGTTGGCAATGGCACTCGCAATGCGCTATCAAACCTGCTTTATAGATGCAGCTGTACCTGGATCCGATGGGTGGGCTGTTACCACACACCTTGGATTGGAAGCCGTCAATCACAATGTCATCCAGATCGCGTCCTCAGATGCCACCGAGACGGACGCGCTGCAATATTTGCTCGAGCATCTCGAAGGAAGCGGTGATGAACTCGCATTCCCGAATCTCCACCACATCGTGATGGGACAGGAAATGAGAGCGCATTTCCAGGCGTGGGAAGAATTCGCTTTGGGTTACGTCACTAAGGAAGAACGCTCACCCCATCTGCTGGAGGACCTGCACCAACTCGCGGAACTTATAGGGAAAGGATTGGACAGTGGGGGGCCCGATGTCAACCGGTACAATGCGGCGCCTGTGGACACTGCAGTCAGTTGTGCCCGATACTACCAACTCTCGGGGGACCCGCGAGCCCTGCAGCTCTTTCGTGAACTTCTGTTCCAACTGGCAGATTACTATCTGAAGACTCCTGAGGGGGCAAGTTATATCGCGGATCTCGACTTCCGCATCGGCTCGCTTGTGCTGTATTACTCAAGACTGGAACACGACGCTGTCTTCAGCGATTCGGATCGTTCCATTCTCGCCAGCCTGCTCTTTTCCTGTGTGCACTCCTGCTACGAATACGCCATGAAAATCTGGCCAATCGAACCGAATGGCCCAACCCGTCATAACCACGAAACCTTTCCTGCCCGATCCTTGATGTTCGCCGCCGACCACTTTGATCGATATGAAGTACCACTTACAGACTTGTGGTGGGCATATACCAACGACGTGTTCAGTGGTGGAATCTGGAACAGATTCAAACAGAAAGAGAATGCGCACCATTACGAACAAACTGCTTTCGAGCACGCCGCGAGCTATAGCGCCTTCACTGGTCGCGGGCTCTCCCTCTTTGGGCCGGACTGCCTGCGACTTGCAGCAATGAAACAGGTCATCGCCACGGACAACTTCCTGCGGCCGGTGGACTACGGTGACACCAGTATCCGGATGACCAATGGCGACACCGATATTCTGCCGATGCTCGCCTCCAGTTCAATGGATGACCCAACCTTGAAATGGTATGCGAGCGAGTCCTTTGCTCAGCAGCACCATTACCTGCCTTCACCAATTCATGGCATCCCTGGCATTCGCACTTCACCTGGAGGCGCCATCCCCGATTCCGGCACCTGGGAAAGAATGCCCCTGGACAAGAGTTTTCTCTCCGATTTTTCACCCGGATTCCCGGATACTTACGCCTTCGACAAACTTGCTTTCCGAACAGGATGGGGTGACCAGGATCATTACCTGTTATTCGAAGGTGTGGGCAACAAGACAATTTCCCACAGTCACAATGACCTGAATGGAATTGTCCGCCTGAATCATCTGGGTCGACACTGGATCGTTTCGAACGGATACGGTCGCCTCGCCGGATTGACGAACGTCAACAAGTCATTTAATACGCGTGTGCGAGGGCCGGAGGATCACAACGTCCTCGTACTCAAGAAGGAGAATGAAATCCTTGAGGATCTGCCGGTCTGCAATGCCCTTCTGCAGCTCACACAGTCGGAGGATTGTGCACTGGCCACAGGAGCCGTCCTCGGATACGCCGGTGCGAACTGGTATCGGACATTACTCCTGCTTCCCGATCGATTCCTGCTCGTTCTGGATCGTCTACACCTCGTCAATCCCGAATTCGACAGCGCCCATATCGAATGGAATGGACTCGGCAGCCTCCAGGCGACCCCTTCCGGACATCTCCTGGAGCAGCAGGGCCATTTCATGCACATCAGCAGTCCATCGGGTTGGACACCCATTGAGGGAATCGCGGATCGGTCCGCCGACTGGCAGCGAGTCCTTGAAAGTGGGTCCTATCCTTTCGCGAGCTTCCCACTGGCAAAATTGACTTTTAACATTCCAGAAATTGCTGCCGGTCAAACACATCATTTCGCCACCTTGCTGGCCGCCGGCACATCTAGGAATCCGATATATGAGATTTCCCAACCGACCAGCGGAACACTGCGAATCGATTCAGCAGGTGATAAATTTCCTCTTCTCGACCTGGCAGACCAGGATGTTTCAGTAAAGTCAGCATCCGCACAACTCGAATTCCGGTATTCAGAAACACCCGAAATCCCGGATGCACTAAAACCTTATGGTGCGAACTGAAACCAGATTTTCTGCTCGATTTGACGCTCCTGATTATGAAACTGAGATCACAACCGGATCCGGCTGGGTACCACCGTACTCGTAGGGTGCTTCGCATTTCCCGTCAGACAATTTGCCAATTTCTAACCACTGATATCTGGTAATCTGAAACTACCCTTTGACAACTGGCCCCTCGACAATCTTTGTATTATATTTCACCATCGCATCAATCCACAGGAGGGGGCATGTCAAGGGTGGGGTTCATCGGGCACACCGACTACCTGAATCACAACACGGGTTTCGGTCACCCCGAAAGGGCAGACAGGCTTAAAGCCATTCATCAGCGACTCGAGGAATCCGGTGTCCTGCAGGAACTTGTGCGCATCGAGCCCATAAAATCCGAGACGAGCTGGCTGGAAAAGGTACACGCACCGTCCCACGTGGTAAATGTCAGAACGAGGTGCGAAAAAGACCTTTACCATATGGGCGATGAAGAAACAATGATCGCCCCCGCCTCATTCGATGTCGCAAGACTCGCAGTCGGTGGAACACTGCGGGCGGTGGATGCCGTGATTGAAGGATCGGTAGATTCTGCCTTTTGTGCAGTTCGCCCGCCTGGCCATCACGCGGAATACGATCGGGCAATGGGGTTCTGCCTCTTCAACAATGTGGCTGTGGCGGCGCGTTACATTCAGGAAACCCACAAACTGGATCGTGTAGTAATTATCGACTGGGACGTTCACCACGGAAATGGTACCCAGCACATCTTTGAGCGTGACGCTTCAGTCTTCTATTTCAGTACCCACCAGTTTCCTCATTATCCCTGGTTCAGCGGCAGTCACGATGAAACCGGCCTGGGTCCCGGCCTGGGCGCAAATCTCAACGTCCCTCTGTCAGCTGGTTCGGGCGACCAGGAACAGCTTGATGCCTTCGACCAGAAACTTTTGCCGGCAATGGAAACCTTCCATCCGGACTTTGTAATCATTTCAGCAGGATTCGACGCACATGCCGACGACCCGCTCTCTGCGCTACAGGTCACCGAATCCGGATTTGTAGAACTGACAAAACGCGTCAAGTTTATTGCTGATACCTACGCAAACGGTCGCATGATCTCTGTGTTGGAAGGGGGTTATGATCTGCCTTCCCTTTCCAGAAGTGTTGAACGACACCTGAAAGTGTTGATGGGAGAATAGGTGGATCTGCCTGCACAGATCACGAAAGGAAACCTTTCCGGAACCAACTTCGTCAATCAACAGTTATAGGAAATGCCAGCCTAAAATCCCCCAAAAACAAAGGCGGCACCGTCCTGGTACCACCAAAAACTGACAGGAGAAACATTAAAATGCACTCTGACAACCTTCATCTATGGCAACACACTCATGTATTCGGCCAAGACCAAAAGCACTCCGGTGAATTTCGCACCTTTATAGTCGTTGCTATTACAGCCGTCATGATGATTATCGAAGTAGCCACCGGTATTATTTTTCGTTCTATGGCCTTGTTCGCTGACGGTCTACACATGGCTTCCCATGCCGTTGCGCTCACGATTAATGTCTTCGCTTATGTCTATGCACGGCGTCGTGCCAATGACACTCGATATAGTTTTGGCACTGGCAAGATCAACGCACTCGGAGGATTTACTGGTGCGGTTCTACTAATCATTTTTGCGTTGATAATGGCGGGTGAAAGTATCGAGCGCATCATCAACCCAGTGACTATTGCATTCAACCAAGCCATTTTCGTAGCTGTCCTTGGATTAATTGTCAATGGGATCTCTGTTTTTATCTTGGGTGATCATCACGATCACGATGTTCACAGTGACCACGGAAAACACAATCATACGCATCATCAAGATCACAACCTAAGAGCCGCATATTTGCACGTTTTGGCTGATGCCCTCACATCACTCTTGGCGATCTTTGCTCTATTGGTAGCCAAATTTTTCGGACTGATCTGGATGGATCCTCTCATGGGAATTGTAGGTGCAATATTGGTGTCCCGCTGGTCGGTTGGTCTACTGCGTGCAACCAGCAGCGTCTTGTTAGACAAGCAGGCTTCCGACGATATTCAGTTGGAAATCAAAGATCGTATTGAAAGCTATTCTGATAGCCGGGTTGCCGATCTTCACGTTTGGTCGATTGGTCCAAGTATCTATGCTGCAATTGTATCAGTTGTGGCCCATGATCCTCAAACTTCGGCGTACTATAAAGATTTACTTTCATCCCATCTAGGCTTGGTTCATGTTACCGTGGAAGTACATGAATGCATTGAAGAACATTCCGAATTGACTGGACACCTCTCCTGACAGCGTATGCATGGGTCAATCTGTTTAGAGTATAGTCGGACCACGCTGGGGCGGTGATAAATACAGAGGCCTCGCCGTCCTGGCGAGACCTCACCCAACCCCTAAACGGCTGTGATTGATTGGTTGACTGATTGTAAAAAAAACCGATCTCTTTTTTGATGCACCGCCGCATCGGGCATTCAAACCGTTAACTGCAACTTTACTACTCGGTTTCAGGAGCACCATTGAATATTGCTGAGCCCAATATTGGCTTCCAGGGCGAAATGGGAGCTTTCAGTGAAATGGCTGCCCGCGCCTTCTTTGGTAACGAGGTCCGGTTGTCACCACAACCCGATTTTACGGCCTTGTTCAATGCGGTCACAAAAGGCCAGTGCACACATGGAATGGTTCCCATAGAGAACTCCGTGATGGGGAGCATCCACGAAAACTACGACCTGCTTTTGCAGCACGATCTGCAGATCATCGGCGAACTGAAACTCAGAATCGTGCACAACCTGATCGTGAATCCGGGTGTTGAGCTGAGCGATATCCGGAGAATCTACTCGCAGGCCCCCGCCCTCGCCCAGTGCACAACCTTCATCCAGACCCTGGAGCACGCGAGAGCTGAAGTCGCTCACGATACGGCCGGTGCGGTAAAGGCCTTGAAGGAAAGCGGGTCCAGAGATGCCGCCGCCATTGCGAGCGCTCAGGCTGCGGCTGATTACGGTCTCAAGATTCTGCAGACCGGCATCGAAAACAACCATCAGAATTTCACGCGCTTTCTTGTACTATCCAGAGAATCTGTAGTTCCTGAAGACCCTGCGAAAACATCCGTCGTATTTGCAATGGACGATGTCCCCGGTTCACTGTTCAAGAGCCTGGGTGTGTTCGCACTCCGGGACATCAACCTCCTCAAGATTGAATCTCGCCCGCTGAGCGGTCGTCCCTGGGAGTATGTATTCTATCTGGATTTTGAAGGTCACCTGGGCGGTGACCTGGCCCGGCAGGCAATCGACCATTTGCGACAAATTGCTACATTTATCAAGATCCTGGGCTCTTACCAACTGGGAGAAACCGTAGAGGGTCGGATCAGAGAAAAGAGAGCACAGTGATGAAACTTTCAGATCGAATGTCCCTTCTGGGAACGGAATCAGCCTTCGACGTTCTGGTGAAAGCTCGAAAGCTGGAGGCCGAAGGTAAAGACGTCATCCACCTTGAAATCGGGGAACCCGATTTTGAAACCCCCGGTCACATTGTCGATGCCGCCAAGTTGGCGCTGGACCAGGGATATACCCACTATGGCCCTCCGGTAGGGCTCCCGGAATTGCGTGAATCTATAGCCTCCTACGTCTCCACCTCTCGAAACATATCTGTTACTCCGGATCAAGTGGTCGTTACACCCGGTGCCAAACCCATCATGTTCTACGCGATACTCGCGCTCGCACAGCCGGGGGACGAAGTCATTTACCCGGATCCAGGGTTCCCTATTTATGAGTCGGTCATCAAGTTCGCCGGCGCCAAACCTGTTCCAATTCCTCTCAAAGAAGAACGCGGATTTAGCCTGGATGTGAACGAACTGAAGGACCTTGTCACAGACCGTACGCGTCTCATAATCATCAACTCTCCTCAGAATCCGACCAGCGGCATCATACCTCCCGCGGATCTCCAGGCCATCGCAGAAATTGCGGTTTCTCGAGGCATCCCGGTACTAACTGACGAAATCTATTCTCGCATCCTCTACGGCGGCGAATTCCACAGCATCACAGCTTACGATGGCATGGAGGACCTTGCGATCATCCTGGACGGGTTCTCCAAAACCTATGCGATGACCGGGTGGCGCATCGGATACGGTGTCATGCCTCCAGCGCTTGCCGAACAATTTGGTCTCCTGATGGTGAACAGCAACTCCTGTACGGCCGCCTTCACCCAGCGTGCGGCAATAGCTGCCCTGGAAGGGCCCCAGGATGCGGTAGTGGCCATGGTCGCTGAATTCAAACACAGGCGCGATGTATTTCTATCGGGTCTTCGTGAGATCCCTGGAATCAGCTGCAACGAACCGGGCGGCGCCTTCTACCTTTTCCCCAACATCAAGGAACTGGGCAAATCCTCTCAGGAGTTTGCAGACTTGCTCCTCTACAAGGGGCACGTTGCCGCACTCTCCGGTCACGGGTTTGGGAATTGCGGCGAAGGATATCTCCGTTTTTCCTTTGCCAACTCGGTTGAAAATATCCAGCGGGCCCTCGAGCGTATTGCAGACTGCGTGGACACCCTTGTCTGATTCAGTATCCAACGAATACCTTGCCGGATGCACAGTCGATCCTTCCCGGATCGAGTCGTGGGTAGACACCTTCCATACCCAGGGCTTTCTTTTTCTTGAAAATGTCCTGCCCCCTGACTGGTGCGCCGAAATGCGTGATGACCTGGACAAAGGCCTGTTGGAAGACCCGAATGGCCTGAATGTCAATGCGGAACACGTCAGACTGTGTCATCGCATGTTCGAACACAGCCCGGCCAATTTGAGACTCTTCGACGTGGAGCCCATCGTGAGTCTCGCGGAAGCCATCATTCCTCAATCCTGCCACGTGATACACAATAATTCCTTCCAGTCCCCTCCGGGAGGAGGGCTCACGAGCTGGCATCAGGACGACGCCCCACACTACATCGTAACGGAAGGCGAGCGCCCTCGAAATGTTCATCTGCCTGTCCTCTTCTTCACAGCGAACTACTACCTGACCGATGTCACAGAAGTAGCGCACGGATCCACTGAATGCATCCCTGGATCCCATCTGTTTGGTGCCCCGTCCCCAACAGATATGACAGGAACCGAATGGGAACCCCTCATCCAGCCCAGTCTGGGCAAGGCCGGCAGTGTGGTCCTCTTCAACAATCAGGTCTGGCACCGCGGTGGACCCAATCTAAGTGACCGCACCCGCTACATCACCCAGATCACCTATGCCCGCAGAATCATTGGACACAAATATTACCCCTTCATGAATTACGCAATGCCCGAGCACGTCTACAAGGACGCCGACACCCGCCTCAAACGCCTCCTCGGCTTTCTCGACCGCGGCGCATACGGCTGATCCCGTTTCCGTATTGCGCAAAAACAAAAGCCCCAACGGCTCACACCGTCAGGGCTTCTCTATCATCTGCCACAGGACTGAGCACACCGGACACCGGACACCGGACACCGGACGCTTCTTGCCTCTCGCCTCTCTCACCACATCACCCGGAATTCCGTCTCCGAACTCGCCTCCTGTAAACTGTTCAAATCTACTACGACCACTCTGAATGCTCGCAATCCAGGCATCGCATCCAGATTGAGCACCTGATAAATGGGTTCCCAGTCTCTGTTCCCCTGATGAGTGTAGGAGACCGCCGTTGTCCATTCCTTCTCCTCTGCCGCCTCGCTATCGGCCTCCGTCCGCACCTGATAGGTGACCTCGTACTTCGTCGCCCCGAATTCGTCCTTTTCCATATTATAAATCTCGTAGTAGAAATAGGCCTGACCCAGGCGATTGCACTGCTGCAGAGGGTTGGGCAAAATCAGAAAACGTTGACGATCCATCGGAACCTCTTCCCGTTCTACCACTTTTCTCGCGAGAAGAAGATCGCTTACCTGAAGGGTGTCGTGACCGAAATGCTGAACATTGACGTTGCCTCTGAATGTGCCAATGGTTTTCTTGACCTGATCCTCCGCTTCAGCGGCCAGAAAATAGCTTCCCGGATCCAGCAGCATATTTTCACTCGCGAAAAGGTATCCTTCGCGTGTCGACTCATACGTCACCCAGGGCATCATCTGGATGCGGCCTACCTCCTTCCGCACCGTATCCCATTTTGAGTCGAACAGGAACAGACCCTGATTGATATCTACCTCTTCCACACCTGGACCAACCTTCTTGTGGTTAACTTCTTCGCCGGCCAGGGCGTAGTAGACTTCCACCCGTGACTTTCCCGCGCCTCCTCTGAACTGGGCGATCTGGAAGGGTGCGTCATACCGCTCCCATTTGTAAGGATCCTCGTAGAACTCGGGAACCTGACTGGTTAGCCTTTCGAACTCCACAGGATGCCTTCCAAGCCAGCCGATTCGGTAACGCCAGGTGTCCCGTGTGTCGATATTCACAAAAACCAATCTGAACGGACCATAGTCCCAGAACTCGGTCCTGGGGTGGTGTTCAAAGGGCATGGTACCCTGTGAATTGAGATACGCCAAATGGTCCTGATACCACGAGGGCTCGTCAATACCGGTATCGATCTCCGCAGGGCGTACACTCCGGGCGGCTGGGCGCCCATAGCGGATATAGGCCTGTCCCTTGTCGGTCGACCACCCTGGAATATCCCGCTCGGGATCGCCGAACCGAAGATTCGCATACGCGACACGTCCACAATGTTCCATTAACCGCTCGTTGACAGGTGTCAGGAACAGAGGGTCCTTCCCGGTCCAGAAAGCGCGAATAGCCTCATCATTGGGCAGAGCCAGTGCTTCGTCGAGATCCTTTTTGCCTGCCAGCATGAACACCGACATCATGAATTGCTGTTGTCTCAATGGCATTTTCGCAAGGCCCTTCACATAAGAAGGGTATGCCCGTTCGAGATTGTCCTGCGCCTGGTATCCAAGCCCCAAAAAGAAGAAGGCGTCCGAGTCATCCGGATGTCGACCCACATAATCTTTGAACAGACGCACCAGCTTGTCCGGCATTCGTGCCTCATAGTATACCAGACCCAAAAGTAGCAGGGAGGGTCGATGATCGGGGTCGATGTCCAGCGCCCGCGTCAAATATCCGAGTGCTTCATCCCTGTCCTGTTCGCCAAACTGTTCCAGGCTGTATGACCGAGCGCTCTTGTTTCCCATACTGTCATACGAATAGTCTACCCGTTCACCCTCCAGGTATCGCGACATCTGATAGGCGGCGTAGCGCCCGGCCATATACAACGCGCCAACGTGATTCGGATCCATTCCGATTGCTTTTTTGGCGGACTTGTAGGCGCTCTTTCGCTTGCCTGCAGCCCAGAGATGCCGGGCGTATGCAATCCGGTAATCCAGATTTTTTTTGTCTTTCCTCATTGCCCGTTGAAGCCACAACGAAGCATCCCGTCGCATATGTATCGAATTGGCTTCCAGATACAGTTCGGCCAGAGTGAACATGGCTTGCCCGGAATCGTCGAATTTGATTGCCCGCTTGACCAGACTCACACGGTCCTTGAAGCCGACTGTGGTATCGGAAGATGACGCCAGCAGTGAATCCACCATCGCGGGATCCGCCTTGGCGGCACGAGCAGGGGCGAACCAGATCAAAGAAGCCAGAAAACCAGCCATCAGGATGCGATACATCACCTTCTCCTTTTCCCCCGGCATTTCAGCCCTGGGTTTCGAGCAAACCATCAAAGGACAGTCCTCCAGTATCAATATAGTAATAAGTCCAGTCTATAAACGAACGGCAACCGAATTGGTTCGAAGCTCAATTGAACCCGTGAAGTATTATCTGGAAATGAAACACACAAGCTATTTGTTTACAATTATTTATATCTTTAATATTCTACTTGATGTTTGGAAAGACACCTCCCGAACCTGGCAGGTTCACAGGCGTGTGGCACATCGCTTGATTATGATGTATCGTAACAGTGTGCGGTAATGCCCCGGGTTCTCATCACCGATCCAGCGATGAGCACAGTGGCAGTCCACCGTAGAGCCTGAAGCGTCGGCACGCGCCGCCACCCTCTGTTTGAATATATTGCGAGCAAAGGAGGTTCCCTTGCTGGACCCTTACAAACAACGATCTGAAAGCGTATCGCAACACATTGCCGATCGGCAGCGACTCCTCCGCAACGAAACGGAGGACTACCTTCGGAATCTCGTGCTCGACTACGAGCCGCGCAGAGCGGTTCATTGGGATCGCAAGTACGAGTCCATTGAGGCTTTCGAAGCCTCAGTTGCACCGAACAGGTCACGTTGGCAGGAGGCGATCGGGCTCTTCGAATACGATGGCACACCCCTGGAGCCGATACTCGAGCCCTGGTTTGAGAACGACCGTGTTAGCGCGTCTTGGATAACGGTCGGCTTGTTGGGCGGTCTCCGGGGCCGAGGCATACTGGCGCTCCCCAGGGGGCGTAAAGGGCCTGCTCCGCTCGTTATCGCCCAGCACGGTATCGGATCGTCACCTGAGAAAGCCTTCGGTCTGGACGATCCCGCAGACATCTACAAGAGTTACGCCCGACGTCTGGTGGAAGAAGGGTTTGCGGTCATAGCCCCAATGAACATCTCGGGTGGTCAACCCAGGGCACGTCAGGAGCGCCTGTGCAAACTCCTGGGGAAGACCTTGTGGGGGCTGGAAATATTTCGCACACAACGCCTGCTCGATTACCTGGAGACACGCGAGGAAGTCGATGTTGAACGTACGGGAATGTACGGCATCAGCCTTGGGGGCGCGTACACAATGTTCACCACGCCTCTCGAATCGCGCATCAAGGCCGCGGTCGTCTGTGCCTGGTTTAACCATCGACGCAACAAAATGGCCGTTGATGATCCCCGATACAGTTGCTTCCTGTCGGTCAATGAAGAGCACGTCTGGATCCCGGGGTGGCTTCGCGAATTCACAGACAGCGATCTCGCCTCACTAATCTGCCCCCGCCCGCTTCTCGTTGAGCAGGGAAAAGCAGATGGGATCGCATGGTGGCCAATGATGCTGGAGGAATACGAGGACACCACAGAACACTACACGAAACTCGGCTGTGCAGATCGCATCGAAATCGATCTTCACGAAGGCGGTCACGAAATCAGGATGGAAAAGAGCCTCGATTTCCTCAAGAAGTGGCTTGAGCCCGAAAGGTAAAGACATCAGGTGAGTCAGCATACCACGCAAAAAGTGGCGCTTTACGGTCGTTTCGAGTATAGCGTTGAAAACACCCCCAATCCGCTCCAAACCCCTGGACTGGCAGCCACGTTCACCTCACCATCCGATGTTGACCATAGGGTGGAGGGTTTCTGGGATGGCGGTACCACTTGGCGTGTTCGTTTCTCCCCGGGAGAATTGGGAGAATGGCGTTTCGTTCTCGAACCCAGTGGGGAAAAGATCTCGGGTGTTTTTTCCTGCGTACCCAACCTCGGTGAGACACCCTTCGACAAACACGGCCAGATACAGGTCGGTCCCACTGGAAAACACCTGGTTCACTCCGACGGGACACCTTTCTTCTGGCTGGCCGACACGGCCTGGAACGGGGCCCTGAGGTCGACGGACGAGGAATGGAATGCCTACCCTCTCCAGACGTTCCGACCAGGGCTTCACAGCGTCGCAGTGGGTTACCACACAGTGGCGAGCAGCGCCCGAGGGGGATATCAACGGAAACGTCGCCTTCTCTGGCCATGACCACATAGAGATCAACCCAACCTTCTTTCAGAGACTCGATAAAAAAATCGAGGCCGTGGTTAACGCTGGTCTACTCCCGGAGCCAGTGCTCCTCTGGGCGATCGGCTCAAAATCCAAAGACGAGATCAATCCCGGGTATGGTCTGCCGGAAGACCAGGCCATAGCCTTGGTCAAACACATGGTCGCACGATGGCAGGCCTACCCCGTAGTTTGGATCCTTGGTGGCGATGGGAACTATGGAGCCGAAAAGGCCCAGCGATGGCGGAACATCGGCAGGGCCGTGTTTGGGAATGGCCCCCACGCACCCGTCGCTATGCACCTTGGGGGTGGGCAGTGGGTAGCCGAGGAGTTTCGCGATGAGCCCTGGATGAGCCTGATGGGATACCAGAGTGGCCACGGTGACAGCGACAACACCCTGGACTGGATCGTTCAAGGGCCGCCGTCCAAACACGATCCGGATCTTTTTTATATGAATTTGGAGCCTTGTTACGAAAACCACGTAGCCTACCATTCCAAAAAACCGCACGACGCTTTTTCTGTTCGCCGTGCCATCTACTGGAGCCTGCTCAATGCACCCACTGCAGGAGTAACGTATGGGGGTCACGGCGTCTGGGGATGGGACGATGGAACAACACCTTCCGTTGACCACTCCGGATCCGGTATACCACTCCCTTGGCGGCAGGCATTACGCATGCCGGCAGCAGAGCAAATGCGCCACCTCTACAACAGTTTCACATCGATCAATTGGTCAGCCCTGGTGCCCGCCCCCGACCTCTTGGTCGACCAACCTGGCCTCACCAATGTTCAGCAACACATATCTGCCTCCCGATCGCTGTCTGGTAATCTCGCCGTCGTCTACATACCCATAGCGACCACTGTAACATTACGGACCGAATCTCTGCAGCCGGACCTCACTTCAGCCTGGCACAACCCAAGAACCGGGGAGCATTTACCAGCGAATTCATCCCAAATGGACCACCTGACCTTCATACCACCCGACAAAGAGGATTGGCTCTTGATCATGTCTTAGAATTCGCTCACCAAACCACGAGCTATTTCAATCGCAAACAAACTATCGACTCCGGACGCCGAACCCCGGACTCAGGACGCCTTTTGTCTTCCAGAGGTCTTCTATGATCAAGCTTGCCGTCTTCGGTTGCGCAGGAATCGCCACGCATCAACTGAACTCTATTTGGCCCGACAATCTCTTCGAACTGGTCGCGGGAGCAGACATTCGCTCCGAACAGCTCGATATTTTTAAGGACAAGTTTGACATGCAGCATGGCTACGAGGATTACCGGGTGCTTCTAGATGAGGCAGACATTGACGCAGTAATGGTCTGCACACCCACATTCCTGCACATCGAAAATGTCATAGCGGCTGCAAAGGCGAGAAAACAGATTTTCTGCCAGAAACCAATGGCATTGAACACAGACGACTGCAGGAAGATGATACAAACCTGCAAGGACGAAGGCGTGGGACTCCAGCTCGGATTTGTTCGCCGGTTCGACAATGACTGGGGAACAGTCAAGAAGGTCCTCGATTCCGGCGTGCTTGGGAGTCCCGTGCTCTGGCGACAAATATCAGGCGGCTCACCACCTGGCAGCCCGTTCTTTATGGACAAGGACAAGGGTGGAGGTCCTCTGATCGACGGGATGGTTCACAACTATGACTTCGCCTGTCACTGCTTTGGCGAACCTGTCGAAGTCAAATCCATGCCTATGAAAATTCACCACTCCTCCACCGCATGGGACACCGGGACCGTGCTTGTTCGTTTCGAAAATGGAGACCAGATCATGGTATGCTGGACCTGGGGCCTCCCCTCGGGTGTTCGAGGCAGGGCAGGCACAGAAATTCTTGGACCGAACGGTGTCCTCTCTTTTCCCGGCAGCTACGATCCCGCTCTGGTCGAGGGAAAATATGATCCCGAAACGCAGGGTGCTTACTTACTCACCCTTGGCGAAGACAAGACCGAAGTCATCACATTCGAAAAACAGAACATGTTCCGCGAAGAATTGCGACACTTCGCAGACTGGGTCTCCAAAGGATCACAACCCATGGTCACTGGAGACCATGGTCTCCGAGCCACTCGTATTGCAGAATTGGCCCTCAATGGCGGAGGCATGTACTGAGAATCACTACTCTCCAAGAAATCACCATGGTTTCTCATCCGTTACTCGACACTCGTCTTTTCTCGACACTCGCCTTTTCCTGATCGGACACACTAATGCAAGGACTCTTTGGTCTCCTCCCGACCCCCTACAAGGAAAATCTCGAAATCCACACCGCGGACCTCCGTGCGGTTGCAGATTTCACCTGCAAATCCGGGCAGCACGGCATTGTCTGGCCGGTTATGGTAGGAGAATTCTATTTCCTGGGTGAGGAGGAGAGAATCAGCAATCTGAATGAAGTCCTGGAGGAGATCAACGGACGTGTCCCGCTCATGTTCGGCTGTTCGGGCATCTCGATCCCCCAGGTTCTCTTGTTCGCCCGAGCCGCTCAAAAGTCGGGCGCGGATGCGGTAATTGCAATGGCGCCCGCCAGGTCGAACGCCACATTGGCGATCGAAATGTATCACCGGATTGCAGATGTGTTCGACGGTCCAATCGTCGTTCAAAATGCAGACAATTACGCACCACTAACAGGCGAACAGATCGCGCAGCTGGTGAATGATGTGCCATCTATTGAATACATCAAGGAGGAACGTCAGCCCGGGCCGAAACACATTCGCGAAGTCTATGACCTCGTTGGAGATCGTGTCAAAACCATCTTTGGGGGTGCCGGCGGAAAATTCCTTCCGGATGAACTCGAAAGAGGCGCAAATGGATGTATGCCGGCCTGCGAACTTGGAGATGTGCTTGCGCGCTTTTTTGAACTCTGGTGGGATGGAAAGAAAGAGGAAGCGCGCAGCCTTCACCGAAGAATTCTACCTCTGATCAATCTCCAGACCCACCCGTTTATGAGATACATCCTGAAGCGACGGGGAATGTCACGTGAACGGCCGCGAACGTTTTCTGGCTGCACTGCGAAGGGAAGAGCCCGACAGAGTTCCCATATGGGAACTAATCGTCAATGAACCAACACGTTCTGCCCGGGGCGCGAACTCGCTCGAGGAATTCGTCCTGCAGGAGGACCTGGACGCCATCACCATTTTCGAGGAAATAACCCTCAGAGATCTTGCCGAACGGGTCACAGACCCAGGTCCAGGAAGCAGTAAAAGAGACCATCACGAAAGCAGCTCCTGGCGGGGGATACATTCTGGCCTCCAGCAACTCGATTCATCCTTCGGTCAAGCCGGACAACTACAAGCAGATGATCGATACAGCCCGTAAATAGGGCGCCTATTCGCTGGATGCGGAAATGGTCACAGAATTCCGTGAGAAAAATTATATCGAGATACTTGTTCATTCCAGCACCGCTTGATCACCTGGTCCACCATCAAAACAGAGCTCAATGACACCCAGAGAACGTATCCTGGCAGCAATTTCTCGGAAGCCTGTAGACCGCTTCCCATTCGCCACCTACAACTGTCACCCCTTTTCCTGGGGTGCGCACTATGGTGCGGATGGATATGGCGGAGTACTCCAGAAGATCGCGCTAACCAGTGTGAGCTGCCTGTGCAAAGTTCAGGTCGGCTCATCCTCGCGCTCGAGCGCCATGCGATCCGAGGAGCGATTCGAAAACGGAACGCTCTATGCCACTCAGATTTGGAGCACGCCCGAGGGACCTCTCACGCGCGTGACACGCAAACCGGAGAACCAACCGTCATTCTGTGTGAAACCCTTCATCACAGACGTCGAAGACGTACGCAAGTTTCTGAGTGTGCCCTATACACCGGTGGTTTGGGACGTGTCAGACACGATCTCCCAGGCAAGTGAAATTGGCGAGAAGGGCGTTCCCTACATCGCATATGGCGATCCATATTATTTTGTCTCCAGCTTGTTCGACGAAGAAGAGTTCGCCATTCAGACGATCACGGAATTCGAGTTTATTCAGGGGATGGTGGAGTATCGGTTCGAGTACACCCGGAAGGACCTGATCAGTCTCCTCGACTTGCTTGCCCCATACGACCTGCCATTCCTTTTTTACACCGCCGGACCCGAGTTGGCCACACCACCGCTCGTATCACCTGATATCTTCGAGCGACTGATCGTTCCATATCACACGAAGCTCGTAAACTTGATCCACGAATATGGATACCAGGTTTGTCTTCATTGCCCCGGAAGAATCGCAGAGATTTTTCCCCACGTGCTCGCTTGTGGCTTCGATGCGATCGAGCCCCTCGAGCCGCCGATTCAGGGGAATATGTCTCTTGAGGAACTCACAAAGATTGCAGGTGAGAAAATAGGCTTGATGGGTTATGTTCAGGATCAGGACTTTTACCTGCTTTCTGAGGACCAGATTCGGGATCACGTGAGGAGAATCGCTGATCACGTAGGAGAAAAATCCGGATACATCTGCTGCTCAACTTGCACGCCGTTCCAGCATCCTCCTACGAAGAAGTATGTAACCAACTACCTCGCCTTTCTTGATGAAGCCGAGCAAGCAGCATTCTAAACCGAAAGTTTTTACACGCAAACCACGAATCTGGTAATCGTTGAAGCCAACCAACTGACTTAACGGGAGGAACAAGTGGGAAATTCCATAAAGCTTAAACCAAGATACTACCGCTGGCACGTCGATCCGGGTGTGGAATGGGTTGAAAAGAATACAGGGTACGCGAATCTCAATTGGGACATTCCACTGTCGCAGGTGGCACTCGTTTCAGTCGATGTATGGGATAGACATTACATAACCGACACGGAGGCTCGAGGTGAACAGGTCATCCAGGAGAAAATCCTGCCGCTGATCGCCGCCTGCCGCAAAGGAGGGCTGGAGATCATTCACGCCCCCGCACCTGGTCGAAACCTTGCACAGAGCAATCCCGCATACGTAAATCTGGTCACCAGCGAAGAGGTCAATGCCGGCCGGGACAAAGAGTGGCCACCCCAGGAGTTTAGAGGTAAGTCCGGCCAATATGAAGCCTATGCCCGTCCGGTAGAACCCAGAGACAAGGAACGTGCCGACCGGGTTGCCGACCTGGTTATGCATCCACAGGTTCAGCCCGAAGGAGATGAAGTAGTCGTGGCTTTCGGCGAAGATCTCCATCGCTACTGCAAAAGCAAAGGGATATTGTTTCTGATCTACATGGGATTCAATACGAATGCCTGTATTTTACTCCGAGACTACGGCACTGTTGAAATGTCCAAACGCGGCTACGAAATTATCATGCTCCGTGACTGCACAACAGGTATGGAATCTTTCGAAACGCACGACGACCTCTGGCAGACACGGGGGGCCATTCTGTTCCTCGAAATGTTCGGGAAATACTCCATCAAATCCGATGAACTCATGGCTGCGCTCTAAATTCAGTTTGGCACTTGGTTCCGCAACTGTCCAGACATGGACTCCAATATGTCAACACGCGTACTCACAATCCTTCTCGCGACCACCGCCTTCGCTTCCAAGATTGTTTTCAAATCCAATGGCGGACGTGCTTTTGATATTTCGTGCCGAATTCCACATCCTTAACCCGTAGTCCCAAACTCTTATCTCGGAGCACTCAAATGAGCACGGTTCTCAATTCCGGAATGATCGGTGCCGGCAATATCGCCGGAGGTCATCTGAACGCCATCTCCAAACTCGACAACATTCGTGTCGCTGCCATTATGGACGTCGACATCGACCGAGCCAGACAAGTCGCCGACAAGAACGGGGCCAAAGCCTATGGTGATCTTGAATCCTTTTTGGCCGATGACGAAATCGACGCGGTGCACGTCTGCTCACCCCATTTCCTTCATGCTGATCAGGCCGTCGCGGCGGCCAAGGCTGGAAAGCACGTATTGGTTGAAAAACCAATGGCGCTTACGGTCCCGGACTGCGACAGAATGATTGAAGCCTGCGATCAGGCCGGTAAAGTACTGATAGTCGGGCAGGTCATGCGAAAGTACCCGGTCCACTACAAAATCCGGGACTTGATCAAAGCAGGAGACATCGGATCGGTTGGCCACATGATGAGACGGCGGTATGGTTATTTCGACACCAGCGGACCGGGCAGCTCATATGGCGGATGGTACATGAATCTCGAAATGGCTGGAAACTGCGTGCTGTATGGCTTCGGATCCCACGAGTTTGATATTCTTCAATGGTTCGTAGATTCACCCGTGGTAAATGTCTACGCTCAGGGTACAGAGAGCACTGCGCTTTACAAGGGCCAGAAAGATTCCTACACCGCCGTTATGAATCACGAGAATGGAACCGTCAGTGTGTTGTCGCAGTCGGTCGTGTGCAAGCCCGGAGCTGCAGACCAGTTCATTGTCGGAAGCGAAGGCACGCTCCACCTTGCCGGTGGAAAACTGACCCTGGATGGCGAACCCGTGGAGATCGGCGAAGGAGATGGGATGGCAAACCAGATTCAGGAATTTGCTACTTGCTGTCTCGAGGGAAATGTGCCAGATGCCTCAGGACGGTCTGTGCGTCATACCATGGCCGTCATCGAAGCCGCAAAGCAGAGCGCTGAAAGGAATGAAGCTGTTCTGGTCTCCGAGTTCGACTGACGCAGAAGCCCGCTTCGAAAAATGAATGAGTACCGGAAGTGGCCGTCGACCATCATGGAGGAGGGAGTGATCGCGTGAGAAGACGAGAAGTGAGATGGGAAAGGATGTTTCCCGACGAGCTGGAGGCTGCGTTTGAAGCCTGTCCGGTAGCCTACTTGCCGTATGGACTCTGTGAGCCGCACGGTCCGCAGAACGCAGTAGGCATGGATGCCCTCAGAGCCCACGCGGCATTGTGCCGTACTGCAGAAGCTGTGGGCGGAATTGTCGCCCCACCGGAGTACTGGCACTGTCACGAAGTCGGGTTATACGCCACCTGGGCGCACAGGCAAATTGGCGAGGCCAAACCATGGCTCACTGCCGTTCCGCCGTGGGTCTATCTCAAGAACATCTGTTATCACATCCGTGCGGTGGACGCGCTTGGCTTCAAAGCCTGCATCTTGTTCTCCGGTCATTCGGGTCCACATCACAAGGACGTTCCGGTAATTATCGAAATCATGCAGGGTCACGTAGCCACACGTCTCTACTCCCTGATGGGAATTGGGACCAGCCAATCCCGGTTCGATGACGAAAAGGGTATGGGAGGACACGCCGGAAGAGGGGAAACCACCTTGTTGTGGGCCTCGGATCCGGATTGTGTCGACCTCTCCCGGCTTCCGGAGCCGGATGCGCCGGGGCCCCACTTCGCTATGGGTGCCCACGTAGACTCATCGAATCGTCTTGCAGGGGAACAGATGATAGATGACATCGTGTGCCATCTTTCTGAGAAGATCGGAGAGCTGCTTGCGGAGTATCCGGTCGGAGAAGCGTCTCCCTCGCCGTTGTCCTTCGCAGACCTTGAAAACATCTGGGAAAAGGAAATTGCGCCCGGATTCTCCGAATTGGCATCTATGCAGACAGGAGAAAATCCACCTCCACGGGATTCTCAGTGGTTTCTCAACTATGAGATTCCGAATCGGTCCTGAGAATCACGTCGGTATGCTCCAGGTAGGTCGGAGAAACAGGCTGCTTCTGCAGGGACTATAGCATCTATCTGAATACTGTGTTGTTCTGGAGTTATAGGAGAGTAAATAAATGGAGACTGTACGTGACAGGTTTTGGATTTTCACCTGCGTAGAAGGGTCTGACAATGACTCCCTGAAAAAGGGAGGATTTCCGGAAGGGTCCCGGATGACGCCGGCGGAGGGGGCATTCTACCTGGATGTGCCCAATCTGCAAATGATCAGATGGTGCGGTCTTCCTGCGCACCCCTACGATCAGTGGGCAGAGGCATTTGCACCACTCAAACAGATCGCATGGTCCATCGTGGGTAGTGGCGGGCGAATTGACGGCGAGGAAATAGACTGGGTAGTGGATCTAGCCAAGAGATATCCCAACGTCACAGGCGTCTACCTCGACGACTTCATCAGAAAAGAAGGTGACGGTGCGTTAACCCCGGAGGATCTGAAGCGAATCCGTCCTCGCCTGGATGTTGCCGGCCGACACCTGGACATGTGGGTTGTGGTTTACCAGCGACAGCTCGATCTGCCAATTGCGCCCTTGCTCGAGCAGTGCGATATCGTCAATCTGTGGACCTGGGATTCTGAGAACCTGGTCCACCTGGAGAGAAACCTGGAACGTCTCGAGAAAGTGAAACCAGGCGGGCGAGTATCTCTGGGGTGCTACCTGTGGGACTATTTCAACCAGTGTCCGGTCTCCATTTCCAAAATGGAACATCAGTGCAGCCTTGGACTCAAGTGGCTTCAGGAGGGCCGAATCGAAAACATGTCCTTCCTTGCCAACACAGTGATGGACATCGGTATCGAATCTGCCCCCTGGACCCGGAGTTGGATACAGGAAGTTAAAGACATCGAGCTATAGGCCAGTGTCCACCCAATGACAATACTTTCTCATGCGATCTTGCGATCCATTCTGGATGTGCATTGTCCGGAGCTGGCAGGAGACGTCTCATTCGAGCCCATCACCACCGGCAAGTTCAACACCTCCTGTTTCGTTAAAGCGGGAAATCAGGAACTGGTGCTTCGAATCGCACCATCCCGGAATGAAGTATTCCTGTTTTATGAAAAGGAAATGATGCGGCAGGAACCGGAGATCCACAAATGCCTTCGGGCGGAAACCACCGTCCCCGTGGCAGAAATTGTGGCATTCGACGATTCACTGTCCCTCCTCGAGCACGATTTCATGCTTCTGGAGAGACTCCCCGGGTCTCCACTGTCCGACGTACCTTCAGCAGATTTCAATGCCGTGCTCGCCCAGGTCGGGGAGCTTCTCGCTCAGGCTCACCGGATAACTGCCGACGCGTGCGGTTACATCGGCGCGCATCACCCAATGGAGCCGCAGATCACGTGGGTGAATGCCTTCGAAATCATGTGGAATCGACTCATCGATGATATCGTCTCCGTGGGTCATTTCGATCCTGCGGAGGAAGAGCGCTTCCGAAATCTCCTGACCCGAAATCTGATCCACTTCGATCGGCCTGTATCCTTCAGCCTGCTCCACATGGATATCTGGCATCAGAATATCCTGGTTGATCGAAACAGCAAGGTCACGGGCATTCTCGACTGGGATCGCGGTCTGTGGGGAGATCCCGAAATCGAATATGCAGTTCTGGACTACTGTGGAATCTCGGAACCCGCATTCTGGGAAGGATATGGCCAGAGGAGAGATACTTCAGCAGAAGCCCGACTCAGGCAGACCTTTTACCTTTTGTATGAACTTCTCAAATATATTGTGATCCGCCAGGGCAGAAATCACGATGCAGCAGGAGCGGCGAGATACAAGCAGCAGGCGCTCGAAATCGTCTCACGTACATTCCCTTCAGACTGACACATCATAAAGGAGCAACCCTACCGTGAACATCATGATCCCTCATATGGATGATACAAAGATGAGCCGGCTTCGAACTGAATGTCCCGGCGTGGAATTTCTGCATCCACAAAACAACGAGGAAGTCCTCTCACTGGCCCCAAATATCGAAGCTACCTACGGGTTCTGCACGCCGGAACTGATCAATGCAGCACCGAACCTCCGATGGGTGCAGGTGGGAAGTGCAGGCGTCGAACGATACCCTTTTGACTTGATGCGGGAAAAAGACATCGTGTTTACGAATGCCAAGGAGATCTATGGTCCGCAGCTTGCAGATCACAACATGGCCATGATTCTGGCGTTCAGCAGACAGCTCCCGTTCCTGTTCAGAGCTCAGCAAAACAACCTGTGGGAAAGCCGAAAGAATTTTCCTCCGGGGGAACTTCACGGGGAAACCCTGCTGGTCGTCGGTCTTGGTGGTACGGGGTTGGAGACGGCCAGAAGGGCCAAAGGATTCGGAATGCATATTCAGGCCACCCGACGTAAACTGGATCTCCCCTGTCCGGATTTCGTGGACGGAATTCACCCTCCCGAAGCGCTCCACGAACTGTTGCCAGCCGCCGATTGGGTTGCGGTCTGTCTCCCCCTCACAAAACACACACGAGATGCCTTCGCTGACAGAGAATTCGCGTTGATGAAAAAGTCAGCCTACATCGTCTGCGTAACCCGCGGAGGAATTATCAATACCGAGGCGATCACCAGAGCCATCCAGAAGGGGGAAATCGCTGGAGCCGGCCTCGATGTGACGGACCCCGAGCCTTTGCCCGCAGACCATGCCCTATGGAGCTTCGACAACGTGATCCTAACACCGCACGCTTCTGGCCATTCGCCCCATGCTGGATCACGCATGTTCGAGTTGTTCTGTGAGAATGTACGTCGATTTGTGAATGGACAGGATCTGGTCAATGTGGTGGATCTGGAAATGCAATACTGATCACCCCCTTGGTCGTGCAAAAAGCCGTTTTTGACCCGTGGGTGGGACATACTGCGGATTCAGGATACTCGGAATGAATGCAAAACCATGCCGCCCACAGGTGCTCATTCCAGTGTCCTTTTTCGGCCACCAGAACCCGTTTCTCACAGATTCCTTGACACGGAGGCCATTTTTTTGGTTCTTATATAGATGCCTGGGGTTGTTTCTGGTAATAATTGCGGCCGCATTGTAGCCCTGCCTGGCCCTTATTCGTGGGCAATGGTGGGGGTTTTTTCTACCCGCTCCAAGGAGGCCACTTGCAAGACGTTGCGCTGAATCAGTACTTCAAGGATCTTGCGCACCTGAAGCCCCTGTCTCGGAAAGACGAAACAGAGTTAGCCGAGCAGATCAGCCGTGGATCCATGAGGGCCAGGGACAAGCTGGTTCTGGCCAACTTGAGATTCGTGGTTACGGTTGCACGCGAATACGAAAATCGAGGATTGTCACTTGCAGACCTGATCAGCTCTGGAAATCTGGGATTGGTGACTGCAGTTGAAAGATTCGACGGCACCCGGGGATTCAAGTTCATCTCCTATGCCGTCTGGTGGATTCGCCAGGCCATTCGGCAAAGTCTCGCTCAGGATGTGCGCACCATCCGGATTCCGGTAAACCGCACCGCACTGCTTGCCCGGATCTACAAGACCGATCAGGCCTCTCAGCAAATGGATGAACACAGTCCCCCGGCGGAATCGCTGGCCGAAACATTGGGTGTTTCTCGCGAAATGGTGCGGGAGACTCTGGAACTGGGACGGAAGGTCAGGTCGTTGGACGCTCCCGTAAGTGAAGGAGAAGACTATGGGCTTCTGCAATTCTTGCCGGACCGGAATCAGCAGCCTCAAGATGAGAAGATTGCCGAGGATTCTGCACGCAAGGTGATCCGGCAGGTTCTCGACACGATCGACCTTCGAGAATCGGAGGTGTTACGGCTTTATTTTGGAATAGATCAGGAAGCACCCATGACGCTGGAACAGATTGGCCGACGCTACAATCTGACGCGAGAAAGAATTCGTCAGATAAAGGAGAAAGCGTTGACCAAACTGCAGCATCCCACCAGAAGAGGAAAACTCCATACCATCCTTAGAGACACGGAATTCAGTGGTAGTGAATCCGTTCAGGAGGACCGTTGATTGACCATTCAGGTACACGGAAACGATATCGAGAAGGCACTGAAAGTGCTCAAGCGGCAGAATCAGAAAAACGGGCTCACAAAGGACATCAGGAGAAAAAGGTTCTACGAGAAGCCCTCTGAAAAAAGAAAGAGAAAGCACAACGAAGCCCAGAGGAGAAGACGGAAACTGGGTCTCTGATGCTTGTTCGGAAATCTTTCTAACCAGACCGCACAGACGCTTTAAGCCTTAACAAGAAGCCCCCGGAGTTAACACTCCGAGGGCTTTTTTGTTTCTTTTATCCGCACTGTAAAATAAGTTGGCGGCGCTACGTAATCTCGTAAATCCCCGAGTTTTTCATATTCTCCCGCGTCTCCACCTTGTAGACCCAGCACCTGTGTTCCGTCTTCTCTCGGATCAATTTATCAGCATAGTCGAAAACGAACTTGGATGAGGCCTCCATCCCCACGTTCGGCATCATCTTCAGGTCGACGATACCGCGCTTGTGCATTTCTTCAAAAAGATCCTTCTCTGGATCATTCTCATTGATCAGCATGGTATGGTCGAACATATCCTCGAGCCACACCTTGAGTTCCTTCAGTTTTCCGAAATCAACAACGAAATGATTGTCATCGAGTTCGTCACAGGTGAAATGAAAAGTAATGTCTCTGTTGTATCCGTGAATGAACCGGCAGTGTCCATCGTGGTGCGCCTGCCGATGGGAACACGGCAGATTGTGAAACGTCTTTGTGGATGAAAAGCGTCCTTTTCCCATGGGCCCCTCTTTTCCGTATGAATTGACTATATTGATCTATCTACAAAATACGGATCGATCAACTGCTGTCAAGCACTCGAATGATGATACAAGGGAGTATCTGAATGATGATTGATACCCATACTCATTTCTACGATCCTGATCGACCACAGGGAATACCCTGGCCGCCCGCGGATAATGAGTTACTTTATCGAACCGTACTTCCGCAACATCTCAAAGCCCTTGCCGAGCCTCTTGGGGTCACCGGAACTGTCGTTGTGGAGGCCAGCCCGTGGGTAGAAGACAACCAGTGGATTCTTGATCTCGCAGACAGTGATCCATATATCCTCGGGTTTGTGGGCAATCTGGATCCATACGCAGACACATTTAATGAGGATCTGGATCGTCTTTCGAAGCGTCCATTCTTTAGGGGTATCCGCGTAGGCAGGAACCATTTGGAAAAAGATGACCTCGCCCGGTCCGGAATCCACAGACTGTCGGAAAAAGGATTGTCTCTGGACATCCTGGCAGGACCGGAACAACTCTTCCAGGTTTCGCGTTTGGCAGAAAACCTGCCGGAACTGAAGATTGTGTTGAACCACGTCGCGCACGTCCCGATCAACGGCTTGATGCCCGACGCCGTGTGGATCGATGGGCTTCACGCTGTGGCAAAACATCCCGGGGTTTACTGCAAAGTTTCGGGAATGGTCGAAATGGCCAGGCAGTCTCCGGCACCAGTAGAAATGCCCTACTATGCACCTACTATGGACCACCTGTTTGAGATTCTCGGAGAGACCCGTCTGATCTTTGGCAGCAACTGGCCTGTCTGTGAGCGGGCTGCAGAGTATGCAACGGTGTTCCGAATTGCAGAAGAATACTTCGCCGGCATCAGTTCAGAAGCACTGGAAAAGGTGTTCTGGAGAAATGCGGAAGAGGCCTACGGAATCAAGAAACGATAGATGAAGACCGGGCGCCAAGACAACGCAGTCTGCAGTTCGTGGTGGAAAGGCAGATTCCTACCGTGACAGCATCGGTCCAAGAGATCGCCCGCCAAGCAAATGCAGGTGGAGGTGATAGACTTCCTGGCCGCCGTCTTCCCTGCAGTTGACGATCAAACGGTATCCCTTGTCGGCAATCCCCTCGTTCCTCGCGATGGTCCTGGCCACGGTGAACATCCGTCCGATCGTTTCCTCATCCTCGGCAACCACGTCGTCGACTGTGGGAATAATCTTGTTGGGGATAATAAGAACGTGAGTCGGGGCTTGCGGGTTGATGTCCCGAAACGCCGTTACCAGATCATCCTGGTAGACAATATCTGCCGGTATCTCCTTGTTGATGATCTTGGTGAATATGGTTTCCTCCGGCATAGTTTCTCCTTTCCGTCTCATGTCCAATTTGATATGTTTTTCCTCATTGATTCAGTAAGCTAATACTTTCTCGACACGATCACAAATTTCCCCCGAAATCGATACCTATGGAAATCCTCGCATACATCACCTGGGATGTCAGCCCGATACTGCTGGCCCTGGGGCCCATCGCCATCAGATGGTACAGTCTCGGTTTTCTTGCGACTTTCGTTATCGGGTTTTACATCATGGGGGAAATCTTCAGAACGGAAGGCAAGTCGGAGGAAGACCTCAACAGCCTGGTCAATTATATGGTACTTGGAACGCTTATTGGTGCAAGATTGGGCCATTGCCTGTTCTATGATCCTGTTTTCTACCTCAGCAATCCACTCGAAATCGTAAAGTTCTGGCACGGTTCGAGCTTTGGGATCAGCGGGCTTTCCAGCCACGGGGGTGCCATCGGGATATTTACCGCACTTCACCTCTACTGCCGGAGGCGAACAGATATCTCCTACCTCTGGATATTGGATAGAATTGTAATTCCAATTGCGCTCGGAGGACTGTTCATCCGTATCGGCAACTTGTTCAATTCGGAAATCGTGGGGATTCCTACCGATGTTCCCTGGGCCTTCATATTTGCAAGGGTGGACCTCCTCCCGCGCCACCCTGCCCAACTCTATGAATCGGTGGGATACGGTTCGATCTTCGTAATGCTTTACATCGTATACAGGAAGTTGAGACACACCTCGCCAGGTGGACTCCTCCTGGGATTGTTTACGCTCTCTGCGTTCGCCTACCGGTTTTTCGTTGAATTCGTCAAGGAACGTCAGGCCACCTACGGTCACGATCTTCCCCTCAGTGTTGGCCAGTGGCTAAGTATCCCTCTGGTTCTGCTTGGAATATTTCTTGTCGTCCGTGCCCTGAAGACCAGGCGTATTGCGTCGAATTGACGGATTGCATCACTACAGAAAGGACAATGTCTTGACTTCATATATGGGGCTTGCCGCACAACTTCAGGATGCTCTGCAGCTCCGGACGCCTCCTGTCGCCGTCTGTTTCTCCGATCACGTGCCTGAAAACGTGCCGGAGTACCAGGACAACGCCCCTGCGGGCTGTTTTTTTTGGCAGGAGGCTGCAAAGGGTGGGTTCGCCACTTCTACCAAAGACCACGAGCTCTGCGCAATTGGCGTGCATACACACAATTTGGCTGCACCTGCATCCGCTCACACCGGCGAGTTGACAGAGGTGCTGGGCGTCATGGCGGGGATGGATTACGTCCGCGAAGAGGATGTTGCGGCCATCCCGGTCATCGAACAGGAATCAAAGCATGTGATCTATGCGCCCCTGGCCGAATCTCCACTGCCTCCGGATGTAGTGATGCTCTTCACACACGCCCGTCAGAGTCTGGTCATCACAGAAGCTGCCGCCCAGGTAGACGGGAGCATTGCACCGGCAATGGGTCGCCCGGCTTGCGCCGCGATCCCTCAGGCCATGAATTCTGGAAGCGCCGTCCTTAGTCTGGGGTGCTGTGGTGCCAGGGCCTATCTGGATGATCTCACAGACGATGTGGCGCTCTGGGCACTCCCCGGAGCTAAAGTCCAGGAGTATGCGGATGCGATCGCCTCGTTCGCCAAATCGAATGATATCCTCACAAAGTTCCATCTCTTGAGAAAAGACGATGTCGAAGGGGGTCGGAAACCCACAGTCTCGGAATCTCTGGCTCGTATGCAGAATTGATAGAACAAAACGATACCATATAAAAAAGCCCTGGAGCTCCGGCCCCAGGGCTTTTTCGCCAGAATACCTGTTCCGGCGCTACCCTTCGCTCTCCATCCTGACCATGTCCAGCCCGGACTCCTTCAGGAGTTGTTGATACACTTCTTCCAGATCCGCTTCGTAGTCATAGGGCTCCACATACAGAATTTTGGAAATCCCGGCTTGAATGGACTCTTTCAGGCATCCGAAACACGGACGTGTAGTGGTGAATAGAATTGCATCTAGCGTCCGCGCGCCGTGCCGGGCTGCAAATGCGATTGCGTTCTGTTCCGCGTGAACACAAAGACAGGTATCCGTTCCCTGTCCGGAGGGGATATCCGATGCACACCTGGGGCAGCCCCCTTCAAAGCAGTTTTGAACGCCCATAGGTGTTCCGTTGTATCCGGTACTGATGATATTCCGGTCTCTCACGACCACTGCCCCGATCTGTCTTCTGATGCAGTTGGACCGCTCTGCAACGTTGTAAGCGATCGTCATGAAGTAACGGTCCCATGTTGGCCTGTTCATTTGTGCTCCTTTGAAGGTTATGGTTGGGCTGAACAATATAGGGCGCGTGCCCGGTGTGCACAAGGCAGAGCATTCGAGAAAGGAGATTCCGCTTGTATAGCAGGTGAGGTGGGGTATATTCAGTGGTGATTTACACAACCAACAGAACCCGCAAACGAGGATAATTCGAATCATGCGCCCACAGGCAACAGAGGTATCTCTGGACCTCAGAGAATCAGGTAAGCCAATAGATGGAGAGCCCCAGACACTCGACACACGGCTCTATATGCAGCTTCATGTCTTCGACGCTTGTACGGATCATACGGAACTCATCTCTGCTTCACAAGAAAGCGAGTTGGAGTGTGTCCTTTACAGTGACCTGAGCAATCCCAGGGGCGTAGGGTTCCTGACCATGTCCGAATCACCGGACACACTGGTGGGAGAAGCGAGGCAATTTCTGAATTCTGAACCCTTTGCGTCACTGACCCCGGTTCCTGAACTGACGATGACCGGAAGGACCTACGCCACAGGATTTGAACCGGACCTGGCGGACATGCTTCTGGCTAGACCCAGGAGAAACACCCGTTCCGCGCAATGGCCCTGGGCAATCTGGTATCCGCTTCGGAGAAAATCAGAGTTTGGCCTCCTGTCGGAGGAGGAGACAAGGAAAATCCTGGGTGAACATGCAAGAATCGGAAGGGCATATGGCCAGGCTGGATTTGCAGTGGATGTCCGTCTGGCGTGTTATGGTCTGGACAGGAACGACAATGATTTCGTCATAGGTCTGATTGGGTCTGAACTTTATCCGCTCTCCAAAGTGATACAAGACATGCGCAAGACAGAGCAGACAGCCAGGTATATCGATTCCCTGGGCCCATTTTTTATCGGCAAGACGCTCTGGCAGTCCTCTTTGTAAACCGGCACCAACCTGTTCCGGATTGGAGGTCAGTCCATGATTCGAAAAATTGAAGCCCTCCACTTTCGGTGCCTCCGCCATATCAGCCGCGAACTCCTCCCCTTCCAGGTCCTTGTTGGCCCCAACGCCAGCGGCAAATCCTCATTCCTCGATACAGTGGGGTTTCTCGGAGACCTCGTCCATACCGGACTCGAGGCCGCCATCAACAACAGAAGCCCTGAACTACGCGATCTCCTGTGGCAAAAAAATGGGGATGCTTTCGAGTTGGCCGTAGAACTCCCCGTACCCAAACAGAAAAACGATATTTTCGATCATCCAGAATATGACTGCTGCCGATACGAAGTATCCATAGGGTCCCTTCCCGATTCCGGCGAGTCGGCCATCCTCGCCGAGCGGGTCCTCCTGCTGCCGGCATCCGTGGAGGCTGAGGAGGAAGCCGAACAGCAAACCCTTTTCCCCGCCGATCGGATCACGCCCGACACTCTGGCCGCAAGGCGTGGCAGAGGTGTGAAAACGGTCGTAAACAAGGTTCCCGGCGGCAATGACAAGTTCTACGATGAAACAGGAACCGGATGGGACCATTCCTTCAAACTGGGTCCTCAGCGCTCAGCCCTGGCAAACCTCCCCGAAGATGAATCAAGGTTCCCGATTGCCACCTGGCTCAAACGCACTCTGAATGATGGCATACGGCCCATTGCTCTAAACAGCAAACGTATGCGACAACCCACACCACCGGGTCAATCCGCCAAATTCCAATCCGATGGATCCAACCTCCCAAGAATCGTCTCCGGTTTGGCTGAAAAGGATCCTCAGAAATTCTCACACTGGATCCAGCATATCCAGGCGGTCCTCCCGGAATTGCGGAACATCGAAGTCGTCGAGCGACCTGAGGACAGACATCTATACCTGGTTATCCATTTCACCCCCGATCTTAGAGTCCCTTCGTGGATGGTATCTGAAGGCACCTTGCGGCTTCTGGCGCTAACCCTCCCCGCCTTCCTCGAAGACTTTGAGGGCACGTATTTGATCGAGGAGCCGGAGAATGGTCTGCATCCAAGGGCCGTAGAATCTGTCCTGGCCGCCCTCTCATCCACCACAGGTGGTCAGGTCCTGCTCACGACACATTCCCCGGTTGTCATCAGTACAGTAGCCGCCGAACAAGTCCTCTGCTTCTCGAAGACCGATTCTGGTGCAACAGATGTCATACCCAGTTCGGAAAACCCCGCGCTCAGGGCCTGGAGAGGCGACCCGAATCTCGGGATTCTTTTCGCTGATGCCTACATGTCGCAATCCCGTTCGGCAAAAAAAGTTGACGCTCCGGATTAATCTCCTATCTTAATCCTCGGCCGGCGTAACTGGCGAGCTGCACGTGGACTGAACCACGGGGAAGCGCCGGACCCACAACATACAGAGCCGATCGCCTGGGCCGCTGAATTGGCCTGGGGTTTTTTATTGCCCCTTGGAAACGCAACCTCTTCTAAAGGATGACGCTATGTCGAATTCAGAGTTGATGCTCCGCTACGGCTGCAACCCGCATCAGGCACCCGCAAGAGCCTATATGAGTAATGGTGCCCTTCCGTTCGAGATCCTGAACGGTTCTCCGGGCTACATAAACCTTCTGGATGCCCTGAACGCCTGGCAGTTGGTTCGGGAACTTCGTCAGGTGTGCGCTGCCCCCGCCGCGGCCTCCTTCAAACACGTTAGCCCGGCAGGGGCAGCAGTTTATGCACCCCTTAGCGACACGCTGAGGAAGGCCTACTTCGTGGACGATATGGATCTCTCGCCACTGGGCGTAGCATATGCGCGCGCAAGAGGTGCAGACAGGCTTTCCTCTTTTGGAGACTGGGCTGCCCTCAGCGATACCGTTGATGTGCCCACAGCAAAGCTTCTGCGACGTGAAACCACCGATGGCGTGATTGCCCCTGGCTACGATCCCGAAGCCCTTGAAATACTCAAGGCGAAGCGGAAAGGCGGTTACATGGTGCTGCAAATGAACCCCGACTTCGAACCGGGTGAAATTGAAACACGAGAGGTCTTTGGCGTAACCCTGGAGCAAAAACGGAATACGTTGGTCACGGGATCGGAGATCCTTCAAAATATTGTGACGAAAAATCAGCAATTGCCATCCGAAAATGCCAGAGACCTGCTCGTTGCCAGCATCGCACTGAAATACACCCAGTCCAACTCCATCTGCTTCGCCACAGACGGGCAGGCGGTCGGGATCGGAGCAGGCCAGCAGAACCGCCTCGCCTGTACCCATCTGGCGGCCACCAAGGTTGAGGCCTGGTATCTGCGCCAACATCCCGAAGTGTTGGACCTGAAATTCAGGAAGGGGCTCAAGCGACACGAACGCATCAACGCGATTGAACTGTATATCAAGGGAGAAATGACGCCTGAGGAACGTAATGTGTGGGTACAATCTTTCGAGGAGATACCCCATCTCCTCAGCGAAGAGGCGAAAAGAGATTGGATAGGTCAGCTTGACAACATTTCCCTGAGCTCCGATGCATTCATTCCGTTCAGAGACAACGTCGACCGGGCAGCCAGAACAGGCGTGAAATATGTGATCCAGGCGGGTGGCTCCATGCAGGATGCAAATGTCGTTGACGCGGCCAACGAATACGGTATGGTAATGGTATTTTCAGGTGTACGGCTCTTCCATCATTGAGAAATCTGATCGGCATCTTGAATACTTAACGTTACGTTAAAGTTTTGATTGACTTTGACGTAGCGTTAAACTATATTTTGTCAACTTTGTACCACGAAATCTCAGACCTATTGAGGATTCTTATGATGCACATCGGCAGTTTGGCACGGCAAGCGGGCACAACAACACGTACGGTGAGATACTACGAGGAAATGGGCCTGATTCAGCCGGAAGGTCGCAGCCCCGGGGGGTTCCGGTGTTATTCCGACTTGCAGCTCCGCCGTCTCCAAATGATCCTCAGCCTGAAAGAAATGGAATTCGACCTGGACCACATAAAGACCATTCTCGACAAACAGTCAGATAACGAAACAGGTGGGAAACTTGCGTCTGATATGTTGAGTGATTTGAACAGTCGACTCGATGAGGTGAATTTACAATTGAAGCATTATCAACAACTTAAGGACAAACTGAGTCGAAATATTCAGAGCCTTTGTAACTGTCTACCCTGTGAGCTGCGTTTGGAAGAAAGGCTCTGTGCAAACTGTGATGTGCTTCGCAACACGGTGGAAGCACCTCTGCCTTTCTTCCACGTAAATTAGAAAAACCGCCGGTTCCCGGAACTCCTGCAGTCGAAAACCGACGGTTCAGAAAGCCGAACCCATCACGGAATTGCGGACGCTCACTGAACGGATTGAGAATATACTCCAGAGAAACACCGAAGTCACCATCTCCACACTTTGGGCAACAATTATAACCCAATGAAAAACAACAAGAAAATTCCGTTTCATTCTGCGCTCCCTTCCAAGACGACGGATTTGTATCTCAGGGACATCCGGAAATTCGAGCCCTTGACAAGGGATGAGGAGTCTCAGGTGATCAAATCCATCAGGAAAGGGGACCAAACTGCCCTCAGTCACCTGATCACGGCGAACTTGCGCTTCGTGGTTCGGGTGGCAGGAGAATATTCGGGCCGGGGGTTGCCCATCTCCGATCTCATCGCAGAAGGCAATATGGGGCTCATCAGGGCAACCAGAACGTTTGATCCCAGGAGAGGCCACAAGTTTATCACTTACGCTGTCTGGTGGATTCGGCAGGCCATACTTTCGGCCTTGAACAGACAAAAACACATAGTGGCATTTCCGGTAAATCAGACCGACGATCTCGACGCCGTAAATCGGGTTTCTGGCGCTTTATCGCAGACCCTGGGAAGATCGCCAGGTCTTGATGAAGTTGAGGAGAGAACGCAGATGACGTCCAAAAGACTCAGACGTGCCATTCAGTCCAATCAGGCGGCTCTGTCTCTGGACAGCCCCGTCTACGACGATGGGAATACGGTCTATGCCGATACGTTTGCAGATGACAGCATCAGTCCGGATGAAAGACTTGACCGCGCCAGACTTCGTCAACGCCTGTGGGACAGTTTGGGAAATCTGCCCCCCAGAGAAGCTGAGATCCTCGATCTGTATTTCGGGTTGAAATCCGACCAGCCTCAATCCCTGGAGCAGGTCGGGAAACGTTTTCAGATCAGCAGAGAGCGGGTCCGGCAGCTCAAAGATCGGGCACTGAATCGGTTGCGAGCGGATGTGCTTCCCCAGGAAGCCTGAACAAACCACAGATCCATATGAAAAAGGGGTGGCCTATTGAGGCCTCCCCTTTTTTTAGGTGCAATCCCGTGTTTCTTTGTGTTATTTGCCCTGGGTGGGTAGCCGCCCGGGTTGAATCAAAAGCTGCTGCTGAAGTCTCTGGACCTCCTGACGCAGCATCTGAATCTCTTCCTGCACCATCAGCTCGCCGGAGGAGCCAGAAACATTCAGGCTTGAAACAGGTCGTGCAATCACCGAACGGTTCTCTGCCAGTAAATCCGGCGGCATCCGACCCACCTCTACACTCGGGGTCTCCGGTTTTTCATCCCGCTTGATTTTCATCTGCACCTGGGTCCCTGGCAGCGTGGAAAGAACGAGACTCCGAAGGTGCTCCCCGCTCGAGATGACTTCACCCTGGAAAGACAGGATCAGGTCGCCTTGCTGGATCCCACTGAGTGCCGCTGGACCCTTGCCCATCACATTCTGCACCTGGAAACCACCAAGTCCCTCGTCGAACTGCCCTTCCACACCCAGCCAGCCATAGGCCTTGACGCGACCCAGAAGATTTCTGGCAATCCTGATGGCCCGGTTAACAGGCACTACGAATACGGTCGTTGGAATCTCCTGCCAGGCCATAATCGAACTCGTACTCTCATCCATACCCGTCCATGGATTTGGTGCTGCCCAAACCATTCCTACAACCTCACCCGTGCTGCAGAACACCGGTGCGCCTCCAAAACTCGGATGAACTGGAGCCGTGATGTGCATTAAATCCTGGCCCTTGTCGATTTCGTGGGCTGAACCGAATGAGGGCGTCAGATTACCGAAGGTATTTCCCAGAATAAATGCGAAATGACCGACACGAACGCGATCCGAATTGCCAATTCTAACGGCCTGGAGATCGCCTGCGTCCACACGAATAACAGCAACTTCCGAACCCGGATCACTGGCAACCAGTTCCGCACGGAGTTGCATTCCCGATGCCAGGGTAACCCAGATTTCCTCGGCGCCGGTCACCGCCTTATCTACGGTAAGAATGTAACCATCGGGGTCGAAAACGAAACCCGTCCCGTGCATGAATCCCCGGCCAAGCTGAATGCCGTCTCCTACTCCGGGATCGGAATAGATGGTGTGAATTCGAACGACGCTGGGCCGGTTCTTTTCAAAAATATTGGCTCGTTCTTCTTCTATTTTGTTCAGTAAACTTTGCTCGCCGCACCAGGTGGCTGCAGGTGACAGAACCAAAACGGTGAAGCACATCAGAAGAAGTCGAGCCATTTTATTGCATTCAAACTTCATGGGTTGGGTGATTCCCTTCCCCTCCACATTTGTGATGTTTGGATACAGATCAGAATCGGAATGAAACCTTTCTCATTTCCGCAGACACACCCCGTGTGACCACCGGTTTGCGTTTTGGGGCGCTGACCGAATCGGAACGCGAACTGTAAAGACGCTGGGAAATAGGATAGGATGCCTCCTGTGAAAGACGACGAAGTGCGCCCTGCCTGTCTTTGGCAAAGGACTGGGCTGCAGGAGGGGCAACAATGGTCAACTGCTTCACAGAATCCCTTTGGGCGAGATTCTTCCCACCTTGATCTTCAAGGAAAAGCGTAGCCGCAATCGCCAGAATGGCCACAGTGGCGACAGACCAGACCAGTTTCGGGAAGGCAGGGGTGAAAAGTTCCTGCAGCCTGCGCAAAAGAGGTACTGACTCGGCAGCCTCCAACAACAGCCGACTTCGCAGTGCAAAATCGAATCCAACAGAGGGCTGTACTCGAGTCAGTCGACTCAACCTGCCCGCCATCAAACGCACCTCTTCCAGTGATGCTTCGCAATCCGGACAACCCGAGGTGTGCTGGTCCATCTGCACGCGTTCCCTTTCGGTCACTTCATTCTCGAGAAATTTCGAAATACGATCCTGAAAATCACCGCACTTCATAATTCGGTCCCTTCATCAGTATCCAGGCCAGTCTTGATATTCGAACGTCTAAATGTCCAGTCCAACGTCGCGGCCTTCATTTTTTAGCTTCTGCTGTAGCTTCAACCTTGCCCGATTGACCCTGGATTTCACGGTTCCTACCGGACACTTGCTGATTTCGGCGATCTCCTGGTAAGAAAGCCCCTCAACGTCTCTGAGAAGCACAACCTGCCTGTAGTTTTCCGGCAACGAGAGAATCGCCTGCTGAATCTGCACATCTGCAATGCTGGATTCGGTCACCGTATCAGGTCGGAAGGACTCATCCGGCAGATCGATTCCGGTGTCATTTTCATCATCTTTGTGGACTGAAAACAACCTCCAGCGCTTCCGTCTTCTGAGTTCGCTTTTTGCCAGATTGCCAGCAATGGTGAACAGCCAGGTAGAAAAATTGGCGATTGCACGATATTCCTTCCGCTTTCGGAAGGCGCGGAGAAATGTCTCCTGAACGATATCTTCAGCTGTTTCACGCTCTCCGACGAATCGGAAGACAAAATTATAAAGCCTTCCTCTATATCGATTTACAATCTTCCCGTATGCGTCAATATCCCCGCCCGCAACATCAGCCAGAATTTCCACATCTGTCAGATCGCTGGGCCCGGTATTGGAATTGACCATAAGCATAATATCTCCTCCCCTTGGGATAGAACAGGTCCGGATTCGAGGCAGAACAGATATCTACCTTTTGTTTCAACGGACGAGTTTTAGACCCTTTGGGGGTTGAAAAGTTCCCGAAAACGCCCTGCAATCGGATACCCGCGGCAGCATCTGAAAATGCGCAACTTGAGACGCTTCCGGCGGGTCGTGTGATACAGTCTCTTAGATCACGCTATCTTCTTATAATATAAGGATATTTGAAGATTCAAATCAATCTCAAAAACACACAATTCGATGTCTTTTAAGCCTCGCTTTCTCCGCTTGACATCCATATTCGAAGTAGTATACTTATACGCGTTCAGCCCTTTGCGAGTCAAAACTACTCAAATGCGAGTTCCCCCGCCGGCATCACCGGAGGCGGGCACCTCAAAACGAAAGAAAGGATTTCCCGATGGCGGCGAGTGCAGATACAAAAATGGTTACGGAGGTAGATGGAAAATTCGTTCCGCCTGGAGATTTTACGGAGAGGGCTCACGTAAACAGTCTCGAGGCATATCAAGCACGGTATGAGGCGTCCGTTACCGATCCAGAGGCATTCTGGGCTGAGGTGGCTGAGGATTTCCATTGGTTCAAAAAGTGGGATAAGGTCCGTTCATACAATTACGATATGACCAAAGGACCCATATTTATCAAATGGTTCGAAGGTGCAAAGACCAATATCACCTACAACTGCCTCGACAGGCATCTGAATACCCGAGGCGATCAGGTCGCGATTATCTGGGAAGGGAATGAACCCGGTGAAGACGCCAAGCTGACCTATTCCGAGTTGCACGACCAGGTCTGCAGGTGCGCCAATGTGCTCAAGTCGCGTGGCGTAAAAAAGGGAGACCGTGTCTCCATTTATATGCCGATGGTTCCCGAATTAGCCGTTGCCATGCTTGCCTGTGCCAGAATAGGGGCCATTCACAGCATCGTCTTCGGCGGGTTTTCGGCCGAAGCGCTGGCGGATCGCATCGTCGATTCCACCTGTCAGATCGTGATCACCACAGATGGAATGTATCGTGGCGACAGACCTATGCCCAGAAAGCAGCCCGCCGACGAAGCCATGGCCAATGCCGACGAACGGATGGACGGAAAAAAAGTTGAGACCTGTATTGTGGTTCAGCGGGTGGGTGAACGCAAAGGAATTGAATGTAGCATGCAGGATGGCCGTGACATCTGGTGGCACGAGGCAATGGCCGAGGCAAGTCCTGACTGCCCCTGCGAGGAGATGGACTCGGAAGACCCGCTCTATATTCTGTACACATCCGGTTCAACGGGCAAACCGAAAGGCGTTCAGCATACTGTGGGTGGGTATATGGTCTACACGGCATTTACCCATAAGAACGTTTTTGATTACCACGATGGAGACATCTATTTCTGTGCAGCCGATATTGGCTGGGTTACAGGACACTCTTACATCGTTTACGGTCCGCTGGCAAACGGGGCGACAACCGTGATGTTTGAAAGCACACCGCTATACCCAAAACCAGATCGGTACTGGCAGGTCATCGATAAATACAAGGTAACTCAGTTTTACACTGCGCCTACCGCCATCCGTGCCCTTACAAGAGAAGGAGAGGAGTGGCCGAAAAACTGCGACCTGTCCAGTCTTCGGCTGTTGGGCACCGTGGGTGAACCCATAAATCCCGAAGCCTGGATGTGGTATCACAGACTCGTGGGACACGAAAAGTGCCCGATAGTGGACACCTGGTGGCAAACCGAGACCGGTGGAATCCTGATCACGCCGTTGCCGGGCGCGGTGGCCACAAAGCCGGGGTCAGCAACCCTTCCCTTCTTCGGGATAAAACCAGCAATCCTGGACCCGGAAAAAGGGAATGTGATCGAAGGCAACGACGTAAGTGGTGTTCTGGCCATCTCCGAACCGTGGCCCGGCCAGATGCGCACCATATATGGTGATCACGCACGATTCGAGCAGACCTACTTCGAGCAATACAAGGGCTATTACTTCTCTGGTGACGGCTGCAAAAGAGACGAAGACGGATACTACTGGATTACCGGGCGGGTAGATGACGTCCTGAATGTCTCCGGGCATCGCATGGGCACCGCAGAAGTGGAATCGGCTCTTGTGTCTCACGCCAAGGTGGCGGAGTCGGCCGTGGTCGGGTTCCCCCACGAGATCAAAGGCCAGGGCATTTATGCCTATGTGACGCTGAACGTGGGCGTGGAGTACAGCGATGAGCTGAAGAACGAGTTGCGGCAGTGGGTAAGAAAACAGATCGGGCCTGTAGCAACGCCCGATGTGATCCACTGGGCGCCGGGGTTACCCAAGACCCGATCCGGCAAGATTATGCGCAGGATCTTGAGAAAAATCGCATCGGACGATACCGACGATCTGGGCGATACCTCTACACTTGCCGACCCGGCGGTGGTGGACAGTTTGCTGGAAAAGAAATAACCATTCCTTTAGTATGGGAAGAGGGGGAAGCCAGAACCGGCTTCCCCCTTTTTGCGATATATCCATAAGCAACTTCCAAGAGGGGTCACAGCGATGCCCGAAGCCTCCAAAGCCCTGCTCCTGCTTTCTGGTGGAATGGATTCGACTACCCTGTTGTGGTGGATGCGCCATAACGGATGGGAGAACATACACACTGTGGCCATCGACTATGGCCAGCGCCATCGATTGGAACTGGCTTGTAGCGAAACACTTTCCACACGTGGCGGTGCTCGATCTCACAAAGTACTCAGGCTGGATTTGACACAGGTAGGCGGAAATCCCCTAACAGATTCGAAATATGCTGTCCCCTCCGCGAACGAGGAGAGACAGATTGACACCGTGGTGCCATTTCGAAATATGCTGTTCGTAACACTTTCCGCAGCGTTCGCGGAGACACAGGGTATTTACGATATCTTTCTCTCTCCGGTCCGGGACGACCACGAAGCCTACAGGGACTGCCGTCGTGAATTCTATGACGCGCTAGAGACCGCACTTCAACTGGGCGCGACGCGAGCCGTACAATTTAGAATACATACGCCGTTTGTGGAAAAATGGAAAAAGGAACTGGTGACCATCGGCACTGAACTGGGTGTTCCATACGGGGAAACACATACTTGTTATGAAGGCGTTCGACCTGCGTGTGGGAAATGCAATGCGTGTGCCGAACGAATGGCGGCATTCGCAGCGAATGGCCTGGAAGACCCGATGCCCTATATTTAAAAAGAGCTCGCCTTGAAAAGGCGAGCTCTGGATCTACACGAATTATGAAAACGACCTATGTGTTCTTCAGTGCTGTAACAGTCTCTATCAACCTTCGATCCGCCTTGTATCGTAATTCCAGTATACGTTCCAAATGCTCAGCGCCCGTACCATCGGCGGTCAGTCGGTAGACCTCGATCCTGTCTGCCAGCGCGTTCATGACCATATCAAGCATCATCACATCGGTAACGTCATCCTCAACCATACATTCGTCGGCAAGAACCCGGCGCACCACTCGGAGCCGATCTGCCAGAACATCGGCATCCAGGCCAGGAATCTCCTCGCTCGATTTAAGAGGTGCGGCGAGACTCACAAGGAACCCTTCACTCATGATCTTCCTCGCCCTGTCTTCGGACCAGGTTTCTTCAAGGATCCCCATCGCGGTTTGGGGTTCCTCAGCAGAAGGAGTAGGCGTTGGTGCATCCTGTCGAGTGGTAGATCTGGACCCGGGCCTTCGGCGTCTTGTTCTGCCGCGTCCTCTTCCCCGTCCGCCTTCCGAACCTGTCTGACTGTCTTCGTCTCCAGAACCAGTGGTAGCGGCAGTCTGCGTCTCTGTGACCGCCTCCGTTTTCTGGGGCTCGGGAGCCGGAGCGGTATCCGGCTCGGTTGTCGCTGGAGCAGCAGCTGGAACGCGCGAAGTGGATTCCAGAACAAGCTCGGCTGCTGTTTCTGCGGTAACGATCCTTGGCGGCGCTTGTCTTCGCTGACTTCTGCCCCACCGCGGAGCCGATTCCTGCTCTTCTGGGGCCGACTTTGTAGGCTCTTCACGCGGAGCCTCCGGCGCCTCGGAGGAAGCCTCAGGAGCCTCAACCACGGATGCGACTGTTTTTTTCTCATCTTCCTCAACTGCGCTTTTCCTGGTCGCCCGCTGCCTGGGTCTGGAGGAAACCACCTTTTTCTCGGAAACCTTTACGACCTTTTTTCGAGTTGCCTTTTTGGCCGGCTTCTCATCAGCATCAGAACTGGCCGCCTTTTTCGCAGTCCTTTTCTTGGCTGGTGCGCGGCGCGTGCGCTTGGCAGGTCTGCTGGACACTGCCTGCTTCTCCTTTTCATCCTTATTCTCGGTTCCCACCCCTTCACTCTCAGTCGCCATCAATTCTTCTCCCGTCGCGCCGTCACCATCGTCCAGTGCAGCACCTGAATTCGCTTCCATTTCCCCCCCCTTCGAATATCCCCTTTTCCTTTGCAACAACATCGCATTACAGGCTCGCACCCGAACTGCACCTATAATATAACAAGAGCTTCGAATTACAACCACACAAAAAGGGGTCGGCCAAAACTGACCGACCCCTTCGAAGCCCGGATTCCCGTTCTTTTAATGATGACCGTGGCCGTGATCGTGGCCGCCGGCGGGGGCGTTGTCTTCCTCCGGAAGTTCCGTAACCAGAGTCTCGGTGGTCAACATGAGCCCCGCAATGCTCGCGGCATTTTCTATTGACGATCTTACAACTTTTGTGGGATCGGATATACCCATTTTGATGAGATCCCCATAGGTATCCGTAAGGGCATTGTACCCGAAGCTTCCGCTGCCCTCCAGAACCTTCTGGACAACCAGACTTCCCTCCATGCCCGCATTATCTGCAATCTTTCGCATGGGCTCCTCAAGCGCACGTCTGAGGATTTCCACTCCGGTCTTCCGGTCGCCTCGAACCTGCCCACGAGCCTTATCCAGTCCGGCAATGCTGCGCACCAGGGCAACTCCACCACCTGGCACAACCCCTTCCTCAACCGCGGCTCGTGTTGCCTGAAGTGCGTCCTCCACGCGAGCCTTCTTTTCCTTCATTTCAGTCTCTGTGGCTGCCCCGACATTAACCACCGCAACGCCGCCCGCAAGCTTTGCGAGACGCTCCTGCAGCTTCTCCCGGTCGTAGTCTGAGGTGGTCTCTTCGATCTGATTGCGGATCTGCGAGACCCTGCCCTGTATGTCGGCAGAAGATCCACCACCTTCGACCATGGTCGTGTTGTCCTTGTCGATCACAACACGCTTGCACGTTCCCAGGTCATCCAGCTGTACATTTTCGAGCTTGATGCCTAAATCTTCAGTGATGACCCGACCGCCTGTGAGTATGGCGATATCGGCTAGCATCTCGGCGCGTCGGTCGCCATAACCAGGAGCTTTCACAGCTGCAGCCTTAATCGTGCCCCGCACCTTGTTCACCACAAATGTCGCCAGTGCCTCTCCTTCCACATCCTCTGCCAAAACGAGCAGAGATTTACCCGTTTGGGCGACCTTCTCAAGGAGGGGAAGCATGTCTTTCATACTGGACAGCTTCTTCTCGTGGATCAAGACGTAAGCGTCTTCCAGGATAGCTTCCATACTATCGGAATCCGTTACGAAATATGGCGAAAGATATCCACGATCGAACTGCATTCCTTCCACAACGTCAAGGGTCGTATCGATGCTCTTGGCTTCCTCGACTGTGATCGTACCGTCTTTTCCCACCTTCTCCATCGCGTCTGCAATGATCTCGCCGATACTCGGGTCGTTATTCGCGGAAACGGACGCTACCTGGGCAATTTCTTTTCGTCCCTTTACCGCTCGGCTCTGCGCCCGGAGCTCGGCAACTACGGCTTGAACACCGTGATCGATCCCCCGTTTGATGTCCATCGGATTGGCGCCGGCGGTTACATTCCGCAAGCCCTCTTTGAAGATCGCCTCGGTCAGAACGGTGGCCGATGTGGTTCCGTCACCCGCAACATCGGAAGTCTTGGAAGCGACCTCCTTTACCATCTGGGCGCCCATATTTTCGTATGGGTCTTCCAGTTCGATTTCTTTGGCTACCGTTACACCATCTTTGGTCACGGTGGGCGAACCCCACTTCTTTCCGATTACCACGTTTCTGCCTCTGGGACCCAGCGTGGCCTTCACTGCTTTGCTCAGAATCGTCACACCCTTCAATACCTTGGCACGGGCCTCGATTCCGAAACTTATTTGCTTGGCTGGCATTGCTTCCTCCTTCTCAGCTTGTTGGATTCGCGGGTTCGTCTTTCCGGGTCAGTTCCCTAGGACAGGATGCCCAGGATATCGTCTTCCGAGGCAATTACATAGTCGTCGCCGTCCACCTCGACTTCGGTTCCGGCATACTGCCCAATCAGCACCCGATTCCCGATCTTCACATTCACGGGAATTGGATTTCCGGATTTGTCCGGCTTTCCGGGCCCAACAGCGATCACCTCTGCCTCGAGAGGTTTCTCCTTGGCCGTATCCGGAATAATGATGCCACCCTTGATCTGCTCATCAGCTTCGATCCGACGAAGCAGCACCCTGTCCGAAAGAGGTTTCACGGTCATAAATATTTCTCCTTGTTGAAGATTAAATATTGATTTCTTTATACTTACAAGCCCATGTTAGCACTCTTCCTGTTTGAGTGCTAAATTTAACAGAAATATATACAGATTGGCAATAGGACGCAAGGACAAATTCACCCTTCAATTCTGGTTCTGTTGATCCCGAGCGCGGGTCAATTGATCCTTGCGTTTTCTTACCATCGCCTCGAGATGCTCGATCTCTGTTTCCAGGAGGTCCGGGTGACTCAGATCTTCATCTTCTTCGGGAGAAGGCGGGCGATCAAGCGGCAAACCGGCCTCCTCCCAGTCATCAAACCCGCCGTCCATGGAAATGACCCGCTCGTACCCTAAATCTTTGAGTCTCTGACCTGCAAGAAGGGACCGAACCCCTCCAGCGCAGTACACCACCACTTCCCCGGACTTGTCGGCCAGTTTGTCCTCCACCTCCAGTTCCAGATTGCCCCGTGCGATGTGGACCGCACCTTTCAGGTGACCCATTTCCCATTCATCTAGCCCCCGCACATCCAGCAGGGCCGGACGTTCCCCTCCCAAGAGATAGTCATTGACCTCGTGAACTGTCATTTCGGGAATCACTTCCCTTGCCTCCTTCAACAGATCCTCACGCGACTTCATATCCGCTTGCTCCCTGATTTTTGGTGATCTACTGGTAACGTTTTAATTACCGTGACATTTTTTGTATTTTTTTCCACTGCCGCACGGGCAGGAGTCATTACGACCGACTTTCTTCTCCGCCTTGACCGGTCGTTGTTTTGGTGGTCCGCCACCTTCCGACGCGTTTGTGGCAGTTTCAGCAAGTGCAGGTGAGGCCCCCCCCCCGGCAAATCCCATACCTATCGCATCTTCGTGCATCATGGTCAACCGTTCGGGCCGCCTCTCCCTGTGCCGGACCGGGGCTTCCTCAATTGGAATTCGGTAAAGCGTCTTCAGAGTCTCCCTGTTGATCTCGTCGAGCAGGTCGATAAACATCTGAAACCCTTCTTTCTTGTATTCCACAAGGGGATCTTTCTGCCCATATCCACGCAGACCGATCCCTTCTTTGAGATCATCCATCTCGCGCAGGTGATCCTTCCATTTCTCATCGACTATGCCCAGGTAGACCATCCGCTCAATTTCCCGCATCCGATCTGCGCCAATCAGATGCTCGCGTCTTTCGTAGGTCTCCCTCACCCCCTTCAGCACTTCATCGTGCATGCCTTCCCGTTTCAACTCGGGTAAAGTCTCAACAGGCACGTCAGGGACCTGCAGAAAGACATTGCGAAGATCCCGGAAGAGTGCTTCAAGATTCCAGTCTTCCGTATGATCTTCAGCCGGCGTGTGAAGATCGAACAAGGAATCGACCATCTCTAACCTTGCATCTTCTACCTGATCGGATATATCGTGCTGCTCCAGAGCGTGCCGGCGGCGATCGTAGATGACTTCACGCTGCTGGTTCATTACATCATCGTATTCCAGCAGGTGTTTTCGGATTTCAAAATTTCTGCCCTCTACCCGCTTCTGGGCCCTTCCAATGGACTTTGTAACCATCCCGTGTTCAATGACTTCTCCTTCTTCGGCCCCAAGTCGATCCATAATTCGTGCAATTCGCTCGGAACCGAACAACCGCATCAGGTCATCTTCCAAAGAGATGAAAAACCGTGAGTTCCCCGGATCTCCCTGACGGCCCGCCCGGCCGCGCAGCTGCCTGTCGATCCGACGTGATTCGTGTCGCTCCGTACCCATAATGTGAAGCCCGCAAGGCACATCTGTGTGACAATCGTATTCCTTGAGGTGTGGGCACTGCGGTCGCTCATCATCCGCATTTGAAACCAGTGCACACTGATGACCTTCGGGCGCCTTGACCACGCCCGGTCCCAGTTTGATGTCCGTTCCTCTCCCTGCCATGTTCGTCGCAATCGTTACCGCTCCGGGTCTGCCGGCTCCTGCAACGATTTGCGCTTCCTGCTGATGATGCCGGGCATTCAAGACAGAATGCTTGATACCTTTTCGGTTGAGCATCCGCGAAAGCAGTTCCGACACCTCAACCGTGATCGTGCCCACCAGAATGGGAAGACCCATCTCGTTGAGACGGGCGATCTCATCGATAATGGCATTATACTTTTCGCGCTTCGTGCGGAATATCAAATCTTCAGAATCGATCCTTCGGATAGGCTCGTTTGTGGGAATGACCACCACATCCAATTGGTATATCTGGAATAATTCCGAACTTTCCGTTTCCGCCGTTCCGGTCATTCCAGCGAGTTTGTTGTAGAGTCTGAAATAGTTTTGCAGGGTAACGGTAGCCACCGTCTGCGTGTCTCGCTCCACCTTGACACGTTCCTTGGCCTCCAGCGCCTGGTGAAGCCCGTCGGAGAAACGCCTGCCTTCCTGGGGACGCCCGGTAAACTCATCAACAATGATCACGCGATTGTTATCCACCATATACTGGACATCTTTTTCATACAGGCTGTAGGCTTTCAAAAGCTGCTGCACGCCGTGAATGGATTCGCTTTTTCGGGAATAATCCTGGTAGGCATCATCCTCAACCTTTGCACGCGTCTCGTCATCCAGCGATTTATCCGACTCGATCTCCCGAAGGACTTCGTCCAGATCCGGCAATACGAAATCATCCTGAGATTTGCTGATCTCTACACGTCCCTTTTCCGTCAAATCGATGATATGGCTTTTCTCATCTACACTGTAGTACAGATCATCATCGAGTTCCCCCATACGTTTGTCACGCATGTAATCGGCTTCCACACGTCCGATCAGACGCTTGATGCCTTCTTCCTGGAGCAGCTTCATCAGTCGCCCGTTCTTGGGCATTCCGCGTTGAACGACCACCAGTCGGATTCCAGCCGCGTAATCATCCTCCTCCAGAAGCTTTTCGGCCTCGGTCAAAATACCGTTTACCACCTGCCCCTGAATCTTTACGAGACGCTCCACGAGCGGCCTCATCTCGTCGAACCGCTGTGTGTCCGCCTCCGGTACCGCCCCCGATATGATCAATGGGGTCCTCGCCTCGTCGATCAGGATGCTGTCGGCCTCATCGATGATGGCAAAATGGTGTTCTCGCTGCATCAAGTCGTCGGGACGAATTGACATATTGTCATAGAGGTAGTCGAATCCGAACTGATCCTTGGTGCCATATACGATATCTGCCCTATAGGCATCACCATGGTCGCAATCTATCAGTCTGTATCCGCCATCTCCGTCTTCCTCAATAAGGTATGCCTCGGCACCCAGCGCACGATCCTGGATAATCCCCACGGACAATCCCAGAAACAGATAAATGGGGGCAAGCCACATCGCATCTCGTTTGGACAGGAACGAGTTCACCGTCACCAGATGCACGCCTCTGCCTGTTAGGGCATTCAGATACAGCGGCATGCCGGACGTCAGAGTTTTCCCCTCACCCGTGGCCATTTCTGCGATCTTGCCCTGGTGGAGCACAATCCCGCCGATCAACTGTACATCGTAGGGCACATCACCCCAGATGAGCTGTTCCTCCGCGCGTTCCCACGACTTACCTACGAAACGCCGGCACGTCTCCTTGAAAACCGCATAGGCCTCAGGGAGCATTTCATCCAGTGTGTCCTCTTCCAACTCGCGGATTTCCGTCTCAACTTCCTCAAGCTCGTCCAGCAATTCCGTGCGGTTTGTGAGGTGGCCTTCCAACGATTTGCGCATAGCATCTTTTTGAGCCCTGGCATCTCGCGTAACCTCTCTAAGGCGCTCCTTGAAGGCTTCCGTCTTGTCTCTGAGATCGTCATCCGTTAGCGCTTCAAGAGACGAAAAAATCTGGTTGATCTCATCTGCAATGGGTTGGAGCTTTTTCCTGTCGCGGTCGTGTTTGCTCCCCAGGAGCTTTGTAATCATGCTCATCATATCGGTATTCCCGTGGTATTAAGAGGATATGTAGGGTACTGGTTCCAGAATGTTACAGACTCCCAATCCCGTAAATAGTTTCATCTTCCCGTTGCCAGCCGTTCGGCCAGAAGCTCAGGCAGCTGCAGGTTTCTGATTTTCTTTTGTGTCGCAGACACATCGTAGGCCACACGGTGCAGCTGTAATTCTTCAGCATCCTGGTCCCACACGGCGAACGATGCACGGGGGTCCGCATCTCTGGGTTGACCCACGCTTCCCACATTTGTCAAATATCTTTCCGATCCGGAAATGGATACGGTGCCCTCCCCTACCACGTCCCCGCCCTCATTGCTGCAGATGAATGCGTGGTGCGAATGTCCAACGAAGCAGAATTTTGCGTCGGTATAGGCCAGATCTCGCCGACCCTCGACTGGAGAAAACAGATAGGGCCAGGTCTCGGGACGGCTTGGAGATGAATGAACGAACAGCACATCCGACTCCTCTACGATCAAGGGAAGTTCCCTCAAATAATCGAGGTGATCCTTTTGAAGGATTTCAGAAGTCCACCTGATTGCGATCTTAGCAATTGGATTGAAGTGCCTCGCCTCGGGAAGACTGACCGCAGCGTGGTCGTGGTTCCCGATAAGTACGGTTTGCGACACATTCTGAATGGCTTCCACGCAACCGGCAGGATCTGGACCGTATCCCACAAGATCACCCAGGCATACCGTTCGTTTCACCTGGAGAGATTCGCATTGATGCAACACGGCCCCCAGGGCTTCCAGGTTACCATGTATGTCCGAGATAATTGCGAGTCGCATGCCCAAAGCTCAATGCGGTCCGTACAGTATCAGACACCATGTGTCGCCGGGGGTCATCTGCCTGCATCGTCGCATGCTACCAATCCCTCCTGCCTGACCACCGCATCCAGTATGCCATTGATGAATGCCGAGGACTTCTCTACACTGTATCGTTTGGCTAATTCAATGGCTTCATCCATCGAGACCTTCACGGGTATATCGACGAATGCGAACATTTCGGTTAAAGCCATCCTCATCAGGATCAGGTCGATCCGTGCGATCCGATTGAGCGCCCAGTTTTCGGAAACCCCTTCGATCAATCTGTCCATTTCTTCGCGCCGTTCCCAGGTGGCCACCCCAAGCGCCTGGGCGAATGCTGCGGAGTCTTCGCCAAGTCCCGTTCGCAAAGCCATCGTACGAAGGGTTTGCTGTATAGGATCACCGGAACTTTCTGTCCAGTACAGTGCCTGGAGCACCGCTTCCCTGGCCTTCCTGCGAGAAATATTCATGCCGGTGGATTGTCCAGCGAATCAAGCAGATTGGCCATCTCGACCGCACCTAGAGCCACGTCCCAGCCCTTGTTTCCGGCCTTTGTTCCGGCGCGCTCTATGGCCTGCTCGACGGTGTCGGTTGTCAGAACTCCGAATAGGGTTGGGACACCAGATTCCAGAGCTACGGTGGATACGCCTTTGGACACCTCGTTGGCCACATAATCGAAATGCGGTGTGTTCCCGCGAATCACCGCACCCAGGCAAATCAGGGCGTCGTAACGTCCGCTTCCAGCGAGCTTTTTGGCCGCCAGCGGAATCTCGAAGGCGCCGGGCACCCAGGCCACATCCACACCGTCGGGGTCCGCACCGTGCCGATCCAGACAGTCCTGCGCGCCACTCAGGAGCTCCTTACCGATAAATGCGTTGAACCTGCTAACCACGATGCCAAACCGCTTCCCCTTCGCCGAAAGGTTTCCTTCAAACACTCTGGCCATGCGTACCCTCCGATGCGTTGTCGTCCAGCTTCAAATCATCCTCGGTGAAAATATGTCCCATCTTCTCCTGTTTCGTTCTCAGATATCGAACGTTCCACAGGTTTGCTTTGACCTTCATTGGAACCCTTTCTACGATTTCGATGCCGTAGGCCCTCAGTCCCACACGCTTGGCGGGGTTGTTGGTAATCAATTTGGCCTTTCGAACACCCAGATCGAAAAGAATCTGTGCCCCAATCCCGTAATCCCGTTCGTCCATTTTAAAACCGAGTTTCAGATTTGCCTCTACCGTATCGTATCCTTTTTCCTGGAGTTTGTAGGCCCGGATTTTCTGACGCAGCCCGATGCCGCGTCCTTCCTGACGCATATACACCACGACTCCCCGACCGACCTTTTCGATCATTTCCATCGCAGAATGCAGTTGGGAACCACAGTCGCAACGCAAAGAACCGAACGCGTCTCCGGTGAGACATTCGGAGTGCATTCTCACCAGCACAGGCTCACCGTCCCGGATGTCTCCTTTCGTAAGGGCCACATGCTCGCGTTCATCCACGTCACTCTCAAACAGATTGAGGTCGAACTCCCCGAACTGGGAAGGCATAATCACGGTCTCCACACATCGGACAAGCTTTTCAGACCTGCGTCTGTAGGCGATCAGATCCCGGATCGTGATGATCTTCAGATCGAACCGTTTCGCAAGTTCGACCAGCTGCGGCATCCGGGACATGGTACCGTCCGGATTCAGAATCTCGCACAGCACGCCTGCAGGACTCAGACCCGCCAGTCTGGCAAGATCCACCGTAGCTTCGGTATGTCCAGCCCGGCGAAGGACACCCCCGGGACTGGCCTTCAGAGGAAAAATATGACCCGGCCTGCCGAAATCAGATGGCAGTGCATCCGGATGTACGAAACGTTGAACAGTAACCGCGCGATCCTGGGCGGATATACCGGTAGACGTGCCTCCAATGGCGTCGATACTCACGGTAAAAGGCGTTTCGTGTAGGGCCGTATTACGGTCCACCATCATGTCCAGTTCCAACTCCTGTAGCCGCTCTTGCGTTGCGGGCAGGCAAACCAGCCCCCTGCCGTGTGTGGCCATGAAATTGATCGTATCCGGGGTCACTTTCTCGGCCGCGGTGATCAGGTCGCCCTCGTTCTCCCGATCCTCGTCATCAACTACAATAACCAGCTTTCCGGACCGGATTTCTTCTAGTGCATCCTCGATGGGAGAAATGTGGACGGATAAATCTTCGATACTGGCCATGTGCGTCACCTCTTCGATTCTGGTAATGTGCTTCAGTACCCCATTGCCTCGATACCGGATTGGGTCAGTTCTGTATTTGCTCGTCCAGCCGAAACCAGTCGCTCGAGATACCGCGCAAACATATCCACTTCCAGATTCAGATCGTCACCAACCCGAAGCTCAGAAATTGTGGTAACCTCCAGCGTATGTGGGATAACTGCTATGGAAAAGCTGGCGTTGGAAGTTGAGGCAACAGTAAGGCTTATCCCGTCAACCGCGACCGATCCCTTTTTGGCGATATACGGGGACAGTTCGGTGCCCGCCTCGATGGTCAACTCCACACTTCCGGACATATCCTGACGGTTCACCAGTTTGCCCACACCATCCACGTGGCCCGCTACGAGGTGGCCACCCAGCCGATCACTCAGCCTGAGAGATCGCTCCAGATTAATCCTGGAGCCGACTTTCAGTTTACCCAGCGTCGTGAGCCGCAGTGTCTCATCGACCGACTCCACCCAGAATCCTCTGGTGTCGAACCCTACGACCGTGTGGCAAACTCCGGCCAGAGAAATGCTGTCGCCCACGTGAATATCCGACATAACCGTTTTTGCATCCAGTGTGGTTCGCTGGTTGCCTCCACGACGTTCGATGGACCGGACGGTTCCCATCTCCTCCACAATACCGGTAAACATCAGTCGTCTCCTCGGGACACTCTGGCAGTATAAAAAACATCCTCACCCAACATCTGCACTTCGGGCGCCTCCAGTGCAATGGCATTACCGATCGAGGTAATGCCCAGGTCCCCAATGCACGAAATACCTTCTCCGAGCAGCTTCGGAGCCAGGAAAACGGCCACCCGGTCCACCAGGCCATCCCTCAATGCCGAAGTGGCCACCTTTGACCCGCCTTCGATCAGAACATGCGTCAGATTGTCTGAACCGGCCTTCTCCAGAACACGCCTGAGATTCAAACCATCCGCTTCACGCGGCACCAGCCATACCCGGGCGCCGGCAGCCTCGATGTTTGCGATTTTACCGTCACCAATGCCTTCCCGTCCGACGACAAACAAGGGTTCTCCTGAAAATACCTTTGTCGTTGTTGCAATGGATAAATTGGTGTCCAGCACAATCTTAACCGGGTCCGCCCCGGTCACGTGGCGGACCGAAAGTTCGGGATCGTCCGCCTCCACGGTTCCGCGACCCACGAGAATCGCGCCAGCTTCGGACCTGAGTTCGTGCCCTCTGGATCTGGAGATCTCCGATGTAATCCACCTTGCATCTCCAGTTGCAGTGGCGATCCGCCCGTCTAGGGTTTGGGCGAGCTTCAATGTTACATACGGCAATCCTGTAGTCCGGTGCTTTACGAACACCTCATTGAGTCGCAACGCCTCTTCTTGAAGAAGCCCTAAATCTACGGAAATTCCCGCTTCCCGGATACGCGAAATACCACTGCCGGATACTCTGCTGTCCGGATCCTCCATCGCACATACCACACGACTTACGCCTTTCCTGATCACCAAATCCGCGCAAGGAGGAGTCTTGCCCATGTGCGAGCAAGGTTCGAGATTAACGTAGAGTGTTACATCCGGTGTATTGTCCGGCACGTGCGCCAGAGCAAAGGCTTCCGCGTGAGGTTCTCCCGGCGCGGGGTGAAACCCTTCGCCCAGCACCCTATTTCCCTGAACGGCTACCGCTCCTACAAGTGCCCCTGATCGTACCGTTCCTCTTCCCTTTTCTGCGAGCTGCAGCGCCCTTCGCATGTAGGCTTCATCGGTCATCGAATTTCAAGTCCATTTACTGTCCCTCCACTTCTGCCACGACTTTCCCCACACCCATATTGCCCAGCGTATCCGAAGCCCGCACCACAATACTATACTCGCCCGATTTCAGACCGGTGATCTTGAAATTCAGGGATTCGATCCGCGAATCGAAAATATCGTCCAACGGAAAAACCACCTGCCATTTCCCGGAATTGATCGCATAGGCAGCCTGTTGGATCGGACTGGTCAAGTCCTTGATTTCACCCGTCACGGCAAGTGTGCCGGATCCCTCCGCCGTCACTTGCAGATTCACCACCGGTGATGTGTGATCCAGATCGAAGGGTTCGCTCTCCTTTTCGGTCTCGAGTGCCATCACCGCAGGATTACTGAGTCGGTCCGATGCCACCACCTTGACCTGCATGGTTCCTTCCGGCGCCGACTCGACGTCCCATTGAAAAGACGTTTTCGTCAGGTCGTCTCCCAGAAGTTTCCATTGTTTTTCATCCCTGCCGCGGAAATAAAGGTCGTAGATCAGCCGATCATTGTTGGCATCTCCCGCGGCCCATTTAATCTGCCAGATCCCGTTTCCACCCTCTGTGCCATTGTGCCGGACCGTGGCATTGTCGTTGGTTTTCGGTAAACCATTTTTATGCCCCGCCGGGGGGGTCACACCAACCGTCAGGATCTGCGGAGACACATTCTCCTGAAGACCGGCCAGTGTCACCTCTTTCAGCCTCGGGCTCGTGGTTCCATCGGTCGACTTGAATTGGGCGCGGTACTGAATGAATCTGCCAGGGGGACTTTGGATCTGACCCGCAGTCGTCATTGGACCAGACCAGCCGCTCCACGTATCATCCGGTGTTTCGCTGTTTCCCGACCGCGTCTGAAATACCACCGATGTGGCCGGGGGCGTATCGGCTTTCCAGGCCAGTTTTCCCCACCTGGATACAAGAGAGAAGTCCCTCGGTTTTGAGGTGAGTGTTCCCTCTTTCTCAATTGATTTGCCCAGCTTGTAGACTTTACCGGATCCCGCCATCCCCAGCCAGATCTCCCCTGCCGGTGAAGCGGCGAAGGTCCAGGGCTGCGCATTTTGTAACTTGGTCAGCAGTGTGGCAGAACCATCTGCCTTAATCCGATATACGCCGCCGGTTTCACCGGTCAGCGCAGTGAGTTCACCCGTTTCTCCCACGTGAATCGATAGCAGCATCGGATCGGGGGCCTCCCACAATCTCACCGTCGCCCCCGAAGGACGAATGGCGTAAAGAGAAGAGGTTTCTGACGACACGGCCGTACCGTTTCCTTGCTGGGGTTTGGCGCCTTCTCGCTGTGCATTCGCCGTGGATTTCCCCGACATCGCAGCGGCATAGATCAATCCCGATTTGCCAATTGCCAGGGCTCGGACTTCGCTCTCGGGGGCATCGTAGAGCACCTCCAGTTTGCCGCCGGTTTTCAACCTGTACACAAATCCACTCTGATCCGAGCCGGCATACAAACTCCCGTCCGGACCTCTGACAAGACAAACGATATTCGGATCCGGACTTTTGAAAAGTTCAGTAACCGATCCGTCGTCCGAAATCTTCAACACCCGTCCGACCTTGCCGCCCGTAGCAGCATAGAGAACGCCCCGGTCTACCAGAAGCGCCCAGACGTGCTCATCTTCGGTACGACAGAAAGTCTCCACCTCCTTGCCCGGACGGAGCCTGTAGATCAGTCCATCCGGAGAAGAACCGGTGAAAACGGTCCCATTTTGGGATACCGCGATACTGAACATGGCCACCTCTGGCGTGTCCAGCAATAGCCGTGGCTTTTCACCCTCGGTGAACCTATAGACTTTTCCCCTGTTGCCGGTGGCGATGAGAAGACGACCCTTCTGGTCACGGGCAAGATCCCAGACGAACTCCTCCCCCACATCAGCAACCTCGACCAAACTCGGAGACAGAGCCACTACACCGTCACGTGTAAAGGACACGCCGTTCGGCTCACCTCCAGCAAACTGTGCCTGGGTATGCTCACGCCATAGAATGGGCTCTACGGCACTTGCTGTGGACACGAGCAGCATGAAAACAAAAGCAACAATTACGATATTATTTCTTGCCACCAGCAGGCCCTGCCTTTCCGGCGAAGATCACGCCATTTCTCTCCTGGTCTACGATAATCATAACGGTTTGGCTGCCGGAAAGGACCATATCCGTGGGAATTCTTACCTCTGTCATCACGGTCTGACGAACTGGCCTTACACTGCCCAATACACTTGAATGCTGCATAGCTGACATCACGGAATGCGGGAGTGTGGAAACCTCCCTGCCTTCGACCGTAACACCCGTCCTTGTCGACAATAGCTGCAGGATCAAAGTGTCATTTCTTTCGACCCGACCGAGTATGCGAATCAGTTGGTCCAGGTCTTTCGCCCGGTATTCGTCGGGTACACGCTTGGCTTCGGTCTTCACGTAGGCGCTGGCGCTCGTAATGTGCAGAACCAGACGACTTCCCCGCGCCTGCTCCGGTATGTCCAGACTGGTATTGACTATATGTGACTCGCCAAGATATTCGCGAATGTCCACCGCGATCCCTATCGTCTCACCCGCCTTAACCTGCGTCCGGTCGAAACGGACAGAAGCGATCCGACCGGCTCTTGCACGCTCTTCGACTCTCAGACTGAGTGTAATCTCTTCGACCTGAACGGATTCGAACGGATTTCGCATCAGCCGATTTACGGGAGTCGTCAAACCCAAAACGGCGAGCCCCAATCCAGTTGGGCCAGCATACACATTCTCAACCACCACAGGCGCGCGGTCTTCCAGCAAAATTGTTCCTTTTGCAGCAACCGTGGTCTCACCCATGAGTTTCTCGGACGAGATCAGGGCACTGGCCACTGCGGTTCGGAGCAGGATGGGAGTAAAATCCCGGTTTCTGAGCACTTCTATTTTGAATCTTTGTGTGCCTCCTGAGGACAATATTTCGATACTTGCGGGCATCATGGCGGGCATCTCGCCGACTTTTCCCGAGACGCCCTGCGCCCGGTCCTGCAAAATCGTACCTTGAGGGCTTGTCGCTGTACCCATCTTGAAAGAGAGAAACTGGCTTGGCATGATGCCATGGATATAAGCTGAAGTCATTGGCAAGGATGTGTTGCCTGTAGAAAGCATAGGGTGACCGAGGGCCAATACTCTGTCCCCATCACGGTGAGTCAGGGTCCCAATAGCGGTCATGCTGAAGTCACCTCGCACAAGCTGCACACCAACGGCGGCCCCCGCTTCAAACGGGCTCGTTGGGAGGGTCGAATCTGACGCGCCCCCACCCTGAATGGGAAAAAATCCGGCGGGCAAAAGTTCCTTGCGCAGATCGCTTATCGCCTGAGGTGCAAATCCCGACATCACCAGCGGAGTACCCACCGGTTTCAGATCTCCGACCAAAGAGGGATCGATATCCGACCCACTGGATCCGAACATAGAGGTCTGACCTGTGCCTGGCGATTGCTCTGAGTTATCTTCGCGCCGGAATAGCCTCAACATACTATGGATGGGTGTAATCCCCGCAATGGGCTCCTTTGCAAAGGACCAGGTATAGGCGACCGCGCCAATGAGTTTCCCATCGATATATACAGGGCTTCCGCTCATTCCCGGCATCACGCCGGTCTTTTCAAGCGGGCCACCTTCCAGCCGTGCGAGAATCATGTCGCTTCGAGGACCCAGGTAATTCTTCAGGATCCCGATAATCTCCACCTGAAAGGTGTCGATTTTGGTACCCTGGAATACCGTTCTACCCATTCCTTTCATCCCGCGACTGATCTGATCCACGTGGAGAAATCGGGCAGTGTCGGCCGCCTGGACGACCTTTTTGGAACAAAGGAAGATGGTACAGGAAAGTATCAGAAGGAGTGAGATTCTGCGCACGCTGTGCTGTCCTGGAGGATGTTGATGCAGTGATCGAGATGACCCGACCAGGTTGGCCGGCGGTCTGATTGAGCACCCGAAAACGGCCTATCAGATGACTGTTCAAATCTGCATAACCAATTGTGTCTAATATAATACCGTTTTTCTGAGTCCTGAACAAGCTTCTTGTAGGCGAGCTGAAATGTGCGTATCATACCGGCATGCAATTGAGCTTGATCACCATAGGGAAGGGTCGGGTAGCCTACCTCAACGAAGGCGCAAGGGACTATACCCTACGTATTGCCAGATACGCTTCACTCACGCAATTGGAAATAAAAGAAGAACGTGCATCAAAAGGACTCCTCCCGCGAGACATAATCGACCGCGAAGGAGAAAGAATTCTCCGGGCCATTCCGACGAACACCTACCTCGTTGCGTTGGTAAGTGGAGGGGAATCTTGCGCTTCGGAAAGGCTTGCGGAGCGGTTTTCCGATCTTATGCTGAGGGGAAACAGCAAGATTACATTCATCATAGGCGGTGCCTTTGGACTTTCCGAAAAAATCACCGATCTGGCAGACCTGCGATTATCTCTATCCGCAATGACCTTCCCTCACGAATTTGCGCGAGTCATTCTTCTCGAGCAGATCTATCGCGCATTCACCATAATTCGGGGCGAAAGCTATCACAAGTGAGTGTTTCACCCACCTTACAGTCCAGGCAAAAAAAAGCCCGGGGAGCTGGTGTTCAGACAGCCGGGGAGAGACGATTCCTCGCCAAGGAATTCGGCTGCCTGAAGTGTCCTGCCCCCGGGCTTTCTCTATCTTCCGGGCTACGTGTTAGATTGGCATTCTTTTCTGGAGCAAACAAGAATATAGTCGAGAAATCAAGGCAATCCTTCACCTTGCAAAAATCAACTGAAGCAGGGGGAGAATCGTGATCTTGAACCGGGTATTTTGGGGCAAAAGAGCGGACCAATAGATGTCGACAGGGAATCGACTCGGCCCTTCCTGAGGGTGGGGTCACCTCCAGGTTTTCTGCAGCGTGAAAAGAACATAAGCCTTTGTTTTTCTTAAGTCAACAAGAATATCACAAACCCGAATCATGTCACAATATGTTGTGGTGTGCCTGCAGTGAAGGACAGGATTTTGAGTGTTCAAACCCAAATTGGAACCCCTCCGCTGGACCCGATTGAGTTTCTGTATTATCTTCGGACCTGTTATGGAGAAACGATCACAATCCAGTGTCAACCCGGCCTTCTCGGCGCCTAGCCCTGGTCGGTTCATTCATCTGAAAATGGAGTCTGAAATGGCAAAAACATTGAAAGTCGGAATCGTAGGTGTGGGAGGCATCGCAGGCAGTCACATACCGGGGTGGAACGCCTCCGAGGAAGCCGAGCTTGTTGCTGGCAGCGATATCAGCAGCAAGGCTTTGAAAGCCTGGGGAGAAAAGAACGGCGTTGAACGACTCGTCACGGATCCGAAAGACCTTTTCAGGGATCCGGATATCGACATTATCGACATATGCACGCCAAACAATTATCATGCACCGCTGGCAATCGCCGCTCTGAACGCCGGCAAACACGTCATCTGCGAAAAACCGCTTGCGCCTACCCCGGCGTTGGTGAAGAAAATGATTGCGGCCAGGGACAAGTCTGGAAAGCTCTTGATGACTGCCCAGCATTTCAGATTTGGAGGCAGCGCTAAGGCCATGAAATCAGAACTGGATACCGGAGTACTCGGAGATATCTACCACGCACGCAGCTGGATGCTCCGTCGATCGGGGGCGCCAACACGGGCGGGATTTATTCAGAAAAAACATAGCGGTGGCGGGCCCTGCATCGACATCGGTGTGCACATTCTGGATCTGACGCTCTGGTTCATGGGGAATCCGGCGCCGGCGGCAGTATCCGGAGTGGCGCGTGCGGAAATTGCACATCAGAAGAGTGCATTCAGCGGCATGGGAGGCGCAATCCCCAAAAGTTTCGATGTGGAGGACTTTGCAGCCGCCTTCGTAAGATTCGAAAATGGTGCGACGCTTGTTCTCGAAGTCAGCTGGCTGCTCCACCACGATACGATGGGCGAAGACATGCAGATGTGGCTTTACGGGACAAAGGGCGGGAGTCACTGGCCAAAGTGTGAATTCTATGAATCGAATCACAAGACAAAGCAGCACTACAACAGAGAACTGAAAAACCGCAAGGACCGTTTGGAAGCCCACGCACAGGAGTGCGTCGAATTTGCGCAGGCCGTTGCCAGTGGTGGACCTTCGCCGGTCCCGGCAGAGCAATCTCTTCAAGTGATGGCCATCCTGGATGGCATCTACAGAAGCCAGAAACAGGGCAGGGAAGTAAAAATAAGTCTTTGAGACCCCTAAGAGGAAGTGTGATCAAGCTTACTTCACGCCAGATGGCGAGAGAATTCGCACACGCAGTCAGGCAGAAACTGGAGGAGCAGAACACCCATGCCGAATAACCTGACGATTGCAGCCGCATCGAGAGAGATCGCCTCTGGAAATCTCTCTCCCAAAACCCTCTTGAAGGCCTGCCTGGATCGCATCGACGCACTTGAAGATCGCATCAAAGCCTGGGCCTTCCTGGATCGGGAAGGGGCTGTCGCACAGGCCGATCGCCTCGAAAAGGAACTCGCCGGTGGAACGCCGCGGAGCCCCCTGCACGGCATTCCCATCGGAATCAAAGACATCATGTACGTGGCGGGCTTGCCCAATACCGCCGGTTCGTCAATCCTGAAAGATTTCATCCCCGAATTCGATGCCACCCTCGTTTCCCGATTGCGCAAAGCCGGCGCGGTAATCCTGGGCAAGACCATAACCACACCCTTCGCGTGTTTTGACCCCGCAGAAACCTGCAATCCGTGGAACATCGGACACACCCCCGGGGGATCCAGCAGCGGGTCGGCTGCTGCGGTGGCATCGGGCATGTGTCTTGCAGCCATGGGATCTCAGACAGGCGGATCGATCACCCGTCCGGCGGCTTTCTGTGGAATTGTCGGTCTGAAACCAACACTCGGCAGGGTGAGTGTTCACGGCGTGGTGCCTGTTAGCTTCAATCTGGATCACCCTGGACCCTTGGCCAGATCCGTAGAGGATGCAGCAATCATCCTCCAGGTGATTGCCGGGCACGATCCCAGCGATTCGTTAAGCTTGAGCGATCCACCTCTGCGATATCTTCCGGAGCCACTGTCTCGGCCTCCGCGCATAGGACTGATAAAGGAATATTTCTACGCCCATGCAGATGACAGCATGACCAGCGCAACCGAAAATGCAATGGCCCTTCTGAGAACAGGCGGGGCTGAATTTGTAGAAGTGGACTTGCCGAAAAGCTTTGACAGCCTCCATCAATCTCATCGAACCATCATGGTCTGCGAAGGTGCGGCCTACCACGATGACCTGTTCCGGCAACACAAAAAGGAATACCCTCCGGGCCTGAGGTCACTGGTGGAGGAGGGGTTGGCCGCCTCAGCTGTGACGTACGCGAAAGCCAGACGACATCAAATCGACTACAAATTGGATATCCAATCTGCATTTCAGAATGTCGACATCCTGCTCACACCCGCCACACGCACGCCTGCCCTTGCAACCCTCGACTCCACAGGCGATCCGGCATTCAACAGCCCCTGGAGTTATGCCGGTTTACCCACCGTATCCCTTCCTGTGGAACTCACACCGTCCGGTCTTCCCGCAGCCATACAGCTTGTGGGGCCACCCCTGTCCGAAGCACCACTGCTGTCCACGGCACATTGGTGCGAGAAAATACTTGGGTGGAACGAAAGTCCGGATTTGCATTGACGAATATCCGATGCCTTCCTCTGAAAGGTCCCTGTTGCTCTGCAAAGTCAACACCTTCCTCCTGCGCGTTTCCTGCGTAATCCTCCCTATCATATTCCTGAGTCACCTGGGCTCCGACAATGCCATCGCAGATCAGGCACTGGAGCGAGCCTCACGTACAGGTATCGACTACTTTCTCAACGAAGATTACGCAGCTTCCCACGCTTTGTTCGACTCGCTGATTACGAATAAGCCTCTGAGACCGGAAGGATATCTCGGTCGAGCAATGGCCTACTGGGATGAGAGTCTCATACTCGAGGACGCAATCAAGAACGACGATGAAATCAGGAATCTGATCAAGCAGGCGATAAAACGGGCTAAGTCCCTCATGAAGCACCAGGGCGAAAGTGCAGAAATGTACTTCTGGCTCGGAAGTGCATACGCCCTTCGATCGGGACTGGCACTGATGCGTGGAAGCGCTTTGGAAGGCGTAATAGATGGGCTCGAAAGCAGGGATTACCTTAAGGAAGCGACCCGCCTGGATCCGGGGCTTGTGGATGCCTACTTCGGTCTGGCGCTTTCAGACTATATCACCGCTCGTCAGCCCCGGTTCCTTCGCATGGTCGGCCGGCTTCTGTCATTGCCTACCGGAGATCGGGAACGCGGATTGCAGCAACTGGAATGGATCGCACAGAAAGGTACGTATACACGTCAGCACGCCGTGTCGGCCAGGGCATTTATCGAGCTGTATTATGAGAAAAACTATGAAGACGCGCGCCGCAGATTTCTCCAGCTTCACCAACAATATCCCAACAGCCTGGATTACAGGATCCGGTATCTGGATGCCATCTTCGCCTTAACGGTCAAAGGAGATCCCGCATACCGTTCCGCTCTCGTCGATTCGTCAATATCCATCAGAAACTTGTCGGAGGAGCGCAACTGGACCCTGGTTCCATGGGTTAAGACCAAATTGCACTTTATCGAAGGATATGGCTATTATCTTGGTGGCAGTCTGGGTCACGCGGAAGCCAAGATGCTTCTGTACGTGGAAAGCGCCCACAAGAAGAGCTGGCTGCTGGGTCCTGCACACCTTATCCTGGGCAAACTGGCCGATTTGGAAGGCAACAGACAGGAAGCCATCCGGAATTATCGACTGGCCAGAAAGAAGGAGGATGTCTGGGCTACCCGCAAAGAAGCCAAACAGTATCTAAAGACGCCATTCAAAAAAGAATCACCAGCACAAAGACCCACTGACTCCGTGCGACGATATCCGGAACGTCCGTAGTACCACCGCAGAGAAATGAAATAACCCTATGGCTCATTCACCCCAATCATTGAAAGCTGTATCCGGGTCGAATCCGTCTGACCCCGTCCGCATCTCTTCGATCCTCTGGATCGGATGCGTCCTGATCTTCACCTGTGTGGCCACCACTTACCTCGAATTCAGGACCCGTTCGGCACATATGGCCATGTCCAACCTGCCTCTGGCCGTGCTGCTTCCTTTTGTGATCTGGCTGCTCGGGAATGCCCTCGTAAAACGTATTTTTCCCAAACTTTCCTTCAACAGCCGCGAACTCCGCGTGATGCTGTGCAGCCTCTGGATCGGCGCCTCCTTTACCGGGTACAACTGGATCACCCAGTGGATTGGCGCTATGGCTGCGCCCAGATATTTCGCGTCTCCGGAAAACCGCTGGAAGGAACTCATTTTCGACCATTTGCCCTGGTGGATGTTTCCTGCAAACTATTCAGGAGTTGTTGAATCTTTTTATCTGGGTCTGCCCGACGGGGCCGCTTTGCCGTGGGGATCCTGGTTGGCGCCAGTCTTCTGGGCAGGATCGGCGGCTCTCGCCATGACGGGCATCGGTCTTGGCATCACCGCCATATTCCAGAAACAATGGGCAGAACACGAACGCCTTACCTACCCGCTGGCAGAGGTTACGCTAGACCTCACCGAAGGATTCGATCGCAAAAAAGGGTGGCCGCCATTTGTTAAAGAACGGCTCTTCTGGGTGGGCTTCGCAATTGCGGCCATTCCAATCCTGTGGAACATCATCGCGTACTGGGTTCCAGCATTTCCGAGACTCGCGATATTCGATCCCCTGGGCAGCCGGCGAACGGAGATCCCGCGATATTTGATATGGGCTTTTTCATACAGGTTGCTGCCGACCGTGATCGGGTTCACATTCCTTTGCGATCTGAACATCCTCTTCAGCCTCTGGTCGATGCACATTTTTGGGCAGGTCATCACATACGCTATGAACAGAGTCGGGTTCACTGTGGGCATGGCGGGTCAGGAAGCCAAGGCGGGAGAGATCTTCAGTACCTTCAGTCACGGCGTGATGTTGGGTTTGGTGTTCTGGGCGTTGTGGGCCGCGAGAGACCACCTCAAACAATTCTGGCGACAGGTTCGAATTCCTGTGGACCCTTCAAAATCCGTGGCTTCGGTCCTGTCCGCCAGAGGGGCCACCCTTTCGATTCTGTTTGGTGCCGGTTACATGATATTCTGGTTGCAAGCCTCCGGCTATAGCCTCGCGATAGCCATGGGATGGCTGTTTCTGTTCTGGGCAAGCATCTTCGCCGCAATGAAATACCTCGCTGCGAGTGGCTTCGCCTACTTGTGGCCGCACTGGTCTCAGGAGATCCCTGAAATCCTCACCGGCACCACGGGGATGAACAACTCGACTCTGGTCGCTTCCCGACTCATCGGATGGCGAGTGCTTGCGGGGTGGCGAATTCCTCCGGCCCTTCCGCACGTGTTTAAACTCATTGGGTCAGGTCGCAGCACCGGTTCCCTTATCCTGATCTCGTCCCTGGTAGGTCTCATCTCTGCCTCGGTCTATGCCATATGGCTTTGTTATACAGAAGGCGGCGGCACTTTCCGCACCTGGTCGCTGGTGGGCGCACCCCAGGGATTGTATAACGGCATGGTCTCCCTGGTAGCCAAAACAGACACTTCGGTAACTGATCCGGGAAAAATCGGCATCTGGGTGCTTGGCGGGGTAGTGGCCGCTCTAATTACATTCTTGCAGGCCCGACTTCCCTGGTGGCCAATCCATCCTCTCGGTCTGATGCTGATGTTCGAATGGTATGTCAGTATTTACATTCTGGACATCTTCCTCGTCTGGCTGTTAAAGCTGCTCATTTTGAAATTTGGGGGGATCAGTCTTTACCGGAAAGTGAAGCCTGTGGCATACGGCCTGATCGTGGGGTACGTGTTTGCCGTTGGGTGCTCGTTTGTGGTGGACCTCGTCTGGTTTCCCGGTGGCGGACACTACGTCCACGGATACTGACCCGCAGTTTCTCGTCGTCTTGACGGATGCCTGGACTTGGGGTTTATTTAGGTAAGGTTTCAGCAGAAATTATTGATTAAGAACCTGGATGGAGGAATGGACAAAAGAGACTCCCGGACACGTATCTCTTGATGCAGATGTGCTGGGAGTTTTTCTGTGGAATCTACAGGGAACTTGGGAGCTCTATTGATACGGATGGCTTGTGCCTTCGTCAGACCCTGGATCACCACCACTGTTATCCGGACCAAGAATCCGGAGGTGGATCTCAAGCGTGCCTATCCGAGAGTATTCGGATTCTCGGTGGTCCTTTCCGCCCTCGCAATAGGCTTGGGGACCTGGGTTATTCCTGAACTCCAGACACAGACCTTTCCCGCCGTCCGTGAGCCACTGATCATCATGATCGAGGACATTCCAGAAACGCGCCAGGTCAAGAAACTTCCACCCATAGAGAAGCCAGTACCCAGAATGTCTGTAGAGGGTACCGCCCGAAAAGACACGGTGGCCAAACCAGAAATCGACCTGGATTTCCTGGCCAATCTGAATGTGAGTGACTCGGATGTGCGGGACATCGATTGGGAAGAGGAGACCGTCGATTTCTGGGCGGTCTCCAAAGAGCCCAAACTGATCAAGGATGTCGTACCCGTCTACCCTGAAATGGCGAGGCTGGCTGGCATGGAAGGTGTCGTCTTCGTGAAATTTGCGGTGGGATCAGATGGGCAGGTCAAAACTGCTTCCGTGCTGCGTGGGCCGAACATGTTTCAGCAGGCCGCCCTGGATGCCGTCTACCAATTCTCGTTCATACCCGCAATGCAAAACGATCGGCGTGTAGCAGTCTGGATGACACTGCCCATTAGATTTCAACTGGTGGATCTTCCACCGGATGCGCCGGCGGTTCGATAGCCGGTCACCCGACCGAATTATCGAAGGACGTCGATCGACCCACCATCGTATATCACATCTGCTATCTCTCCTGCATCGTTCAGATTCACCGTGAGTGTGAATATCCTGCGCTCCAGAAACCTCGGGTTATGGTCCAGCGCCATCCTCATGGCAAGTGTCCCCAACCAGCCCAATCCAGAATCTCGAATCTTGAAACGCAGATCCTCGATCACGTAAGTGGTTCCCTTTTCACTCCCTATTTCTTCAACTATGGGAAATCGTGCGAACCATTTGTAGATTCGACCTGCACGAATACGCCAAAGAGGATGCAATGCCTCCACGGAAAGTGCAGATCGCTCCTTCTCCACCTGCTCTCCAACACCTGAGAACAGGTCGAACGGCACGTCGTAGTAGGTGCCCTCGGACAACACAAGGCCACGTCTGTGAAGGGGTGAGAAGGGCAGTGGAAGCGCAGCCACTTCCTCCGCATCGAATCCCTTCGTATGCGCCCAATAATCCAGACTCCGGAGGGCGGCTACAGTGATCCCAGTGTTGAACAGCAGGAACAACACGAGACAACCTGCGCCAATTCGGTATCCCATGGTGCCCAGGAATCGCCAGCCAAGAACCAGTCCTGCGATCAACAACAGGTCCAGATACGGATCTATGATGAACAGCACATCGAAGTGAACACGCGTATTCGAAAAGGGGGAGAATATCATGGTCCCGTATGAGGTAACCAGATCGAAAGCAATGTGCAGTAGGAAGCCTGTAAGCGCGACCAGGTAGATTTCTCCAAGAGACTTTTCGCGGAACCACAGCCGCTTCGCTATCCATCCCAACGCAAGTGCCCCGAGTGCCGCCCCCACAAATGAATGCGTGATTCCCCGGTGAGTCTGGAGCCCTTCAAGGGCGCTGCCCGAAACCAATACATCCAGATCGGGAAGCATAGACGCAACCGTCACCAGGTTTACATATCCCTTCTCTCCGGGCCATAGCGAGTGAGCGATCAAACGGCCGGCTAGTCCGTGCGTTGGTGTATCCAAATCGTGTGGCCTACCTCGCTGAAAAATCCCATTCATGTCTTGACAATCAATGACAGGGGAGTGTAACGTAATCTGCTGTTCTAATCAACCCGTGACACCTGGAAAGTGATATGAATTCTGCGATTCATTTAGAGGGAATCACCAAATCATTCGGGCGGGTACTGGCGAATGACCGGATCGATCTTGAAGTAGCCGAAGGGGAGATTCACGCCATCGTTGGGGAGAATGGTGCGGGAAAATCCACCTTGATGCACATCCTTTGTGGTCTCATAAAGCCGGATGCAGGCGATATCCGGGTCCGGGGATTGCGTATGCCCCCCGGGAAACCTGATGCCGCCCTCGCGGCTGGAATCGGGCTTGTGGCTCAGCACTTCTCACTGGTGCCCACACTCACCGGTTGGGAGAACGTGATTCTGGGTTGCGAACCGGTCTCCAGGTGGGGATCTGTCGACCGAAAAGCAGCGATCTCCGAAACTCAGCGACTCGCAGACAAGCTGGAAGTCGATTTCCCGTTGGATAGGCCCGCGGAATCGTTGCCTCTATCGAACCGTCAAATGCTCGAGATCATCAAAGCCCTCTATCGAAAAGCAAAAGTTCTTGTCCTCGACGAGCCCACTTCTTCCCTTTCCCCACCTGAAGCGGTCGCACTCTTCGATCGGCTGCACGGACTCTCGCAGGAAGGGACAACAGTTCTGCTGGTCACACACCGAATCCAGGAAGTCCTCGACCACGCAGATCGCGCCACAGTGCTGAGAAACGGCAGCGTTGTGTCCCGGTTATCCAGCCAGAACATGAACGCCAGCGACCTGGTATCTGCCATTGTTGGGGAAGTTGGGCAAGCGTCCACGGTGTCCCATGTTTCCCTGAATCATAGAAAAACACCGATCCTGAAATTAGAGAATCTTGTGGTGGGTATGGGCGAAACAGGCGAGCCGGGGGGCCTGAATCTTGAACTGTACGAAGGGGAAATCCTTGGGATCGCGGGCGTGGCAGGGAACGGCCAGAACAGACTGCTGAGGTCAATAACGGGGTCCTCTCGGGCAACTGCGGGCAAATTGAAATTCCGTGGGCGGGACATCACAGAACTGGAGACTCCGGATCGACGCAAACTGGGAATCGCGGTTGTTCCAGAAGACCGACTTGCAGAAGGGATCATTCCTCAGATGACCCTGCGAGACAATCTGATTCTGGGGAATCACGAAAGATTTTCTGGCGCCCTTGGGTTGGATCGGCAAGAAATGGATTCATTCGCACAAGTACTGATGCGTACTTTCGACATCCGTGCAGATGGCTGCATGCAGTCCGTCGGAAGTCTCTCCGGCGGAAACCAGCAGAAGGCGGTACTCGCCAGGGAACTCTCCGGTAATCCGGATCTGCTGATCGCGGCGCAACCATCGCGGGGCCTGGATCTCAACGCCAAAGCGTTTGTACACTCACAATTGAGACAGGTATCCTCCCGTAACGGTGCCGTTCTCCTGATCTCCGGAGATCTGGAAGAACTGATGGAACTCTCGCACAGGATCGCTGTTTTGTTCCGTGGAAAAATTGTTGGTGAACAAGATCGAGAGAATTTCAAAGTGTCAGAATTGGGACGGATGATGACCGGTAGACCTGAAGCCCCTTACGAGCGACTATGAAGCCGGTTTACAGATCCGTCTCCGCCCTGGCGATCGCTCTGGGCACAGGACTCCTGATTGCCGCCATGGTTGGCGCGGATCCGCTTCTGGTCCTGCAGACCCTCGCCCACGGGGCTTTCGGCACCAGAAGCAACCTGATCGGCACATTGATCAAATCCGTACCCTTGATGATCACAGGTCTTTCTGTTGCAATCGCCTTCCGGTGCGGTCTGTTCAATATCGGTGGCGAAGGCCAGCTTTATGCCGGTGCGCTCGCAGCGGCCTGGCTTGGCACAATGCATCTGAATCTTCCGTCATATCTGTATCAACCTGTGGTGATTCTTGCTTCGGTTGCAGCAGGTGGTATTGTAGGATTCATACCAGGATGGCTAAAGGCAAGAAAGGGTGTACACGAAGTCATCAACACGATCATGCTGAACTATATTGTGATCCAGATTGTGGAGTTTTTCGTGAATGGGCCGCTCAAGTCGAATGATCGTGCCGCACGAACAGATGACATCGCAAGACAAGCCACCCTCCCCGTACTCTGGCGAATCCCTCCTTACGAACTCAGTCTGGCCATTCTGATTGCAATCGCATTGTGTATCATTTTGGCGTGGATGCTTTACCGCACAGCATCCGGGTTTCAGATTCGGGCAACCGGGCTTGGCCCCAAGACGTCTGCTACGGTCGGAATTCCTACTCAGCGGGTCATCATTTCCACAATGACGCTGGCCGGGGGTCTCTCAGGTATTGCCGGTGCTTTGGAAATCTGCGGTGTGCACCACACGCTCTATGCACAATTCTCACCAGGTTACGGGTTCGACGGCATTGCAGTTGCCTTGCTGGCGCGAAACAACCCACTGGCGGTGATCCCGGCTGCGCTGCTTTTCGGGGCGCTCAGAAATGCGGATCGCTGGCTGCAGCTTGCCGCCAATGTCCCGAGGGACCTCGTGATCATTATCCAGGCTGTGACCATCTTTGCAGTAGCGAAACAAGAGACGCTCTGGCGTCGGTAGAACGCGATCATCCATTCAAAAATGGAGGTGTCATTGTTACTCAATTCACTCGTTGTGGGTCCCCTTCAAGTCAATTGCTTTGTGCTGGCGTGTGAAGAAACCCACGAAGGAATCATTATTGATCCAGGTGAAAACGCCGAAGGAATTCTCGAGATGGCAGAAAGCGAAGGAGTCAGCATCGTTGAAGTGATAGCCACTCACGGCCACTTCGATCACATAGGCCGGGCAGGGACGGTGGTTAAAAAGACCGGCGCGCCCTTTGCTGTCCATCAGCACGATCAGGAGATGGTTGAGCATCTCCAGGAAATCGCCAATCTGTTGGGCATGGAAGCCGATCCACCGCCAGCCATCAGCCGTTATCTTGCGGAAGGCGATGTGATCAAGTTTGGCAACGAATCGCTCGGGATACTCCATACGCCCGGTCACTGTCCAGGCAATATCACGTTGACCTGGCCCGGTCACGCAATTGTGGGTGATACACTCTTCGCCGGCTCCATCGGACGCACGGATCTTGAAGGTGGGGACATGGAACTGCTGATGAGCTCCATCAAAGAGAAGATATTGCCTCTGGGGGATATCACGAAGATCTACCCCGGGCACGGACCCTTCTCCACAATCGGTGTAGAGAAGATGACCAACCCCTTCTTGAACTGAACAAATCACTCATTCCCCCTGGGAGTCTCGACCAATGGAAATCAGCACACAAATAGGAAACATCCTAGATATCGAGTCGGACGCAATCGTGGTGAATCTCTTCGAAGGCACAACCGAGCCGTCCGGAGCCACGGGTGCCGTGGACACAGCTCTGAACGGCGCCATCCGCAGACTCATTTCCGGAGGCGATTTCAAAGGGAAATTCAATCAGATTTCAGTACTGTATCCCGGCGACGGCTTGAATTCTGCACGAGTGATCCTTGTAGGTCTGGGTGAAAAAGAGAAGTTTTGCATCGACCGGGTTCGCCAGGTATCGGCAACCGCGGCCAAAAAGGCACGCGAGCTAGGTGTCAATCGGTTGGGAACCATTCTGCACGGAGCCGGGACCGGCGGACTGGACATGGGAGGGGTCGCTCAGGGTGTGGTTGAAGGATCGATCCTTGGCACCTACGCGTTCACCGAATACAAGTCGACCGATGAGGATTTGCAGACGCTCGGTAACCTCACGCTTGTCGAGTTCGACGCCTCCACAGAGAAGGCTCTGGAAAGCGGAGCTAACGCGGGGAAAATTATTGCTGAAGGCACGTGCCTGGCGCGAGACCTCGCTTGTAGCCCCGGGAATGACCTGACACCTGCAGCGCTCGCGGATAGGGTCCGGCAAATGGCTTCGGGTACCGGTCTCCGTTGTGAGATTTTCGACGAAGACAGGATTGAGAAAGAAGAGATGCGAACCATTCTGGCCGTCGCGCAGGGGTCGGCTCAGCCACCCAGATTTATGGTCATGGAGCACGAAGGAGGCCATCCGGATCAAGCGCCGGTTGTAATCATCGGGAAAGGAATCACCTTTGACACCGGCGGTATATCCATCAAAGGTTCGGATGGCATGTGGGACATGAAATATGATATGGGAGGTGCCGCAGCCACTGTCGGCGCAATGCAGGCCATAGCGCGTCTGGAATTGCCTGTTCGTGTGATTGGCCTTGTGGCCGCGGCCGAAAATATGCCTGGAAGTCGAGCGCTCAAACCGGGCGACATCATCAAATCAATGCTCGGCAAGACCATCGAAATCCGTAGCACCGATGCTGAGGGCCGCCTTGTTCTGGCCGATGCCGTCACCTATGCCGCCCGGTACAAACCGGCCGCAGCCATCGATCTAGCAACCCTGACAGGCGCGTGTGTAACGGCCCTGGGACACGAGGCGAGTGGGCTGATGTCAAACAATGATTTGCTCGCAGAACAGATCTCCAAAGCGGGCGATAGAACCGGCGAGATCGCCTGGCGACTGCCCATACTCGAAGGTCACAGAGAACTGATCAAGTCTGATGTCGCGGATATCAAAAATACGGGAGGGAGGCCGGGAGGTGCGCTAACAGCGGGCGCTTTCATCGAGGCGTTTGTTCAGGATTTCCCCTGGGCTCATCTGGACATTGCGGGTACGGCATGGTCCGGTAGCGACCGGGCGTATATCCCCAGGGGTGGAACTGGTGTGGGTGTCAGACTCCTTGTCGATTTCCTGAGGAATCGTACATAAGCAAGCCGAAACCCTTTCAGGTTCCGGCTTATCCTGCATCCCATATTATGGGTTATTCACCACCAAGATTGATCTGCAATCCGGCCAAAATGCTGAACTCATTTTCCCCGGCCTGATTCGCGAAAGATCTGAACCATCTGACCTGTGCGAAACCACCCATGCGTTCGGTTACGTTAATTCCTATCCCTAACGCGGCGGTGATCATGCCTTCTGTGCCAGTCACAAAAAGTGGCCCAGGCTGGCCTCTTACCATCAACAGCCCGCCTCCTGCACCGAAATAAATCGTCCCCCCCGCTTCAGTCATTTGCGCCTTGTAAAGAAGCGCCAGCCCAAGGGGAATTACCTTTGTACCGGATTTGTTATAGACTTCAATAAAGGGAGCGATGTTCGTCGGGTATTCATCACTCAGAGGAATCTCGATGGACGCGTGTCCACCCATTCGGCTGTTGCTCAACATTGCGCCACCGCCCAGCTTGATACCAAGCTGCCTTGCGTCTGCTCCACCTACCATAGATCCACAAAACATCCCTGCAATTACGAGCCACCAGATGCGGTCCTTCATTTACTTCTCCTTTAAACCGGCTGTAACCATCACAGATCGCGATCTGTGAAACGTACTGTTTTTCTACTTGAGTGCGGAATCACTTAGTAGTCGTCAGACCCGCCACCCATACGGAACGAAAGGCCAACGTGGAAAGCGAAGTTCCTGATTCCCAAATCCACGGTGGACGAGGTTCCATCCGGCAGAGCTACAGTTTGATCGTTGCCTCCGAAGAACCCGAGCCACTTCGCCTGAATGAAAATAGCGGCCTTCTCCGTTGCATTGTATTCCACACCAAATACCGCATCCGCCATGGCCTGGCCTTTGGAACTTGAGACCTTCTGAGTTGCCGTACCTGCTGCGGAAAGAAAATCTCGTTCACTCCGCACACTGCCATAGCCGCCCCCGCCTCCCAGATACACCCACGCTTTCCCTTCAGCTTTCTTTATCAGCACATTTATCCCCACGCCCAGCACCTGGCTGCCCGACTTGGAATGGAAGTCGAAAAAGGGAGACACGCCAAACACACTTCCGCCAATGGGAACATCCAGGGCTGCCGTGACCCCCGGAGAGTTTTCATCGAGATGGACACCAGCACCAAGCCTTAGGCTACGCTGTGCGTGAACCTCATATGGCACTGCAATGACAACAAGGATGACCAACGTAACTGATAATATTACCGAACCTCTCATCGACAACCTCCTGTAGACCGGGAAATGAGCACTGAGCCAGAATTAAGCCAGTTGCATACCGGATTGAATGAACGACGGTGAAGTAATGCGGTTCCAATCTGAACTATGGTAATGCACACACTGCCCGGCCAAACTGAGGTAATAATCACCAAAAAGCCTGTAAAAATCAAACAAAAAAGCGCCGATCATCACATTGGACGACCGGCGCGGAAAACTCAGGTAAGTGAATCAGTTACCGACATTGAAGGATATTCCGCCTTCAAGTGCAAAGTGCCTTGCATCAAGGTCGAGAGTCTGGGTAAATATTCCAGATGAAACTTTGGCCTCACCACCAAAGACAGCTAGTAATCTTCCCTGGATAAAAATCGAAATCTTTTCGCTGGCAGCGAATTCGGCACCCAGGACGGCATTGGCCATAGCGCCAGTGCCGCTTTCGCCCTGAAACCTGACCTGGCCCACACCGCCTCCTGCGCCAAAGTAAATCTTTCCGCTTTCGCCGGCCTGACCTTTATAGAGCAAATTCAGTCCACCACCGACAACTTTGAAAGGGGACTTCGACACATAGGCATCGACGAAGGGAGAGATATTAAATTTACCCTCCTTGGCCACCGGGATATCTACCTGAAAATTTCCACCAATTAGGGTTTCATCGAAATAAACACCGCCACCCAGCTTTATGGTGGCTTCGCGAGCCGATGCAGGACTCGCGTAAAAAACCACTCCTACCAAACAAACTAACAGAGCAATACCAATCGTTCTCTTCATTGGGGTTCCACCTCCTGCACACGACCTGAATCAGGTCCACGAATTCGCCGGTTATGATAACCGAGACAGTTGGCCCACAAACTATTTAACGGGCTGAATTTAGCAAACAGGAAATCTCAGATTCGGATGGCCTCCCCCCTTTCTCTGAGTTTCTATTTTCTTTCATAGCCTACGAAAAATTCAAGATTGTTTGTGCTATATCCGATACAATTTAATGCTAATTTATGAAAATGGCAACTATTCTCAACAGATTTATGCATCGAATACAAAACTTACCCGATTTCTGAGCATGTAAAACGCCGATCACGGTCACTTAGCGATCGGCGTTTTATGCAGAATTAGATGTGGTCTACTCACCAAAGCTGAAGGCTACGCCTGCTTCGAGTGCAAAGTGCTTTATCTGCAAATCAATGGGGACCGTAACGGTAGTTCCAGCCACTGAAACATTTGCTGTTGCATCCGAACCACCAAATGTCCCTATCCATTTGCCCTGTGCAAAAATAGACGTTTTTTCACTTACACCGAATTCCAGACCGGCGACCACATTAGCCATGGCGCTGGTTTTGGAAGCCGACGCCGTAGCGCCAGGAACGGAGGCCTCCACTTTTACATTGGCAAGACCACCACCCGCTCCGAAATAGAACGTGGAACTTTCGCCTGCGGGCTTTTTGATTAGGGCATTCAGTCCACCACCATAGATCTTGGATTCGGACTTATGGAAGAAATCGGCAAATGGCGAAATTGCAAAACTGCCCTCACCCACGGGGATATCCACCGAAAGATGAGCACCTGGAATGTTGTTGTCAAAGAACATACCACCACCGATTTTGAAGGAGCCTGCATCGGCAGAACCTGCGGCAAAAATGAGAAACCCTGCAACACAACCCACAACCAGAACTTTAAAGAACGACCTCATGCGATGCCCTCCCGAAGGAACCTCAGATTGACGGTGTTTGATTGCCTAATTGCAATATATTATCGAATATAAGAAAATTTCGGCAAGTGTGCCAAGGAATTTTCGCAGTTTTATCAACACATTTTACCAATTGAGAACCGAATTTGGCACCTGACAATTCATCGCCTATATTACTCACCATGTGCCCTCCAATTCAAGAT
>Ga0115002_10000261_pt1 | contig 77179 bp, 74 predicted proteins | sample ArcticOcean_MG_C_8_FD_89576 | JGI IMG/M metagenome (GOLD analysis project Ga0115002, IMG submission 89576) | Marine microbial communities from western Arctic Ocean - ArcticOcean_MG_CB11_86 | ecosystem: Environmental > Aquatic > Marine > Oceanic | place: Arctic Ocean: Canada Basin | collected... | reverse complement strand
GGTGGCTTTGAGGCGCTGGAGGCAATCGAGCGCGCCGGCGTCAAGACGCGCCGCCCGATCGAAGTGGTCGCCTGGAGCAATGAGGAAGGCGGGCGCTTTCAGCCTGGCGCCATGGGCTCCGCCGTGTTCGCCGGCGATTATCCACTTGCTGACGCACTGGCAGCCATCGATCCCGAGGGCGTGGTGCTGGCCGAAGCGCTGAAAGAGACGCTTCAGTCGACACCGGGTATCGCCGACCGGGCGATGCCGTTTCCGATGGCCGGTTACGTAGAAGCCCATATCGAGCAAGGCCCCCGCCTTGAGAATGACGATCTCACCATCGGCGTGGTCTCGGGCGTGCAAGGCCTGTGTTGGTATCGCGTTGAAGTGTTTGGCGTCGAGGCCCATGCCGGCACCGCGCCCCTGAAGGGTCGGAAGGACGCGCTCAAATCGGCGGTCTCGATTGTCGCCGCGCTGGAAGAATTGATGGCCGACGAAAGCGACACCGTTCGCTTCACCGTCGGGCGCTTTGAGTGCGGCCCTGGCGCGCCCAGTACAGTGCCGAGCCATGTCCTCTTTACCGTCGATTTTCGCCATCCCGTTCTTGCGACATTCGTGGAACTGGGTGGGCGCATCAAAGCCGTGTGCGAGGCCCATGCGCGCGGCTGCCGGGTGACCGTCGAGCGCATCATGTATTCCGAGCCCGTGCTCTTCGATCCCGGCGTCATCGATCTGGTGCGCGACAGCGCCCAGGCGCTCGATCTTCCGAATATGGACATGGTCTCGGGCGCCGGGCATGACGCCATGCATGTCGCCGAGTTGTGCCCATCGGGTATGATCTTCGTGCCGTGCGAAAATGGCCTCAGCCACAACGAAGCCGAAAACGCCAGCGCGTCCGATCTCGCCGCGGGCGCCCGAGTGCTCGCCGCCTGTCTCGTCGGCCTAGCCAACCGCTAAAAATCATGGACAAACTTAGCGCCGATGTCGCTGTCGTCGGGGCCGGCAACGCCGCTCTCTGCGCCGCCCTCGCGGCAGCTGAAGCCGGAGCCAAGGTCGTGGTGTTGGAGACGGCACCCGAAGGTGAGCGCGGCGGCAACTCCGCCTATACGGCGGGCGCCATGCGCACCGTCTATGACGGTGTGGCCGATGTCCGCAAATTAGTCCCCGATGTCAGCGACGAAGACGTTAAAAACACCGATTTCGGCAGCTATTCCTTCGACGAATATTTCGACGATATGGCGCGCATCACGCAGCATCGCGCCGATCCCGATCTGCTCGAAATTCTGATCCGCCAAAGCCTGCCGACGCTCGAATGGATGCGCTGCCAGGGCGTGCGCTTCCAGCCAAGCTATGGCCGCCAGGCGTTCAAGGTGGATGGCCGATTCAAGTTTTGGGGCGGCCTCGCGGTCGAAACCTGGGGTGGCGGGCCCGGCCTGGTACAGGCGCTGTTCGATAGCGTAGGCCATGCCGGCGTGCGCGTCGTTTACGAGGCGCGCGCCCGCGAATTGATGCTGAGCGGTGGCCGCGTCGAAGGCGTACGCGCCACTCTGCGCGGCGGCGAGACGCTAGAAGTCACCGCCGGCGCGGTGGTGCTGGCGAGCGGCGGCTTTGAAGCCAACGCAGAAATGCGCGCGCGCTATCTCGGCCCCGGTTGGGATCTCGCCAAGGTGCGCGGCTCGCGCCACAATATGGGCGACGGCATCCAGATGGCGCTCGCCGCCGGCGCTGAGCCGTTCGGCAATTGGTCGGGCTGCCACGCGGTCGGCTGGGACATGAACGCGCCGCCGTACGGCGATCTTGAGGTCGGCGACGGTTTTCAAAAACACAGCTATCCGTTCGGCATCATGGTCAATGCGGGGGGCCAACGCTTCCTCGATGAAGGCGCCGATTTCCGCAACTACACCTACGCCAAATATGGCCGTGAGATTCTCGCCCAGCCGGGACAGTTCGCTTGGCAGATTTTCGATGCCAAGGTGACGCATCTCTTGCGCGATGAATACCGCATTCGCGAAGTCACCCGCGTGACGGCGGACAGCATCGAGGATCTAGCCGGCAAGATGGAAGGCGTCGACGGCGCGCGTCTGGCGCAGACGATCGGCGAATTTAATGCCGCCGTGCAGACGGACGTGCCGTTCGATCCCAACGTCAAGGATGGCCGCGGCACGGCCGGCCTGGCGGTCGCCAAATCGAATTGGGCCAATCCGCTCGATACCCCGCCCTATGAAGCCTACGGCGTCACCTGCGGCATCACCTTCACCTTCGGCGGCCTGCATATCGACGGTGGGGGGCGAGTGCTCGATGTTGCCGCGGACCCGATCCCCGGCCTCTATGCGGCGGGCGAGCTGGTCGGCGGCTTGTTCTATTTCAACTATCCCGGCGGCACCGGGTTAACAGCCGGCGCCGTGTTCGGCCGCCGCGCCGGCAGCGCGGCAGCCAAAACCTAAAATCGGCGCCCCGGCCGTCTCGGCGCGGCGTTACTCCGCCGCTTCGCCGAGTTCGGCGATGTTGTCGTTCCAATGGTCGGCGCTGCGCTTTTGCATCGAGGTGCGGTTCTGCGCGGTCGATTTCGGCATCAGCTCACCGGTGCCCCAATCGACGATCACACCATAGCGCCGAATCAAGTCGAAACTGTTGATTTCGCCTTTGGCATAGCGCGCGGCGATTTTCACCGGGTCTTCCTTCAGCCAGCCGCGGCGCGCCCTGGCGTTCTCACGCCGTGCCACCTTGGTAGCTTCGACATCGACCTCATACTGCTCGAGATCCTTATCGATCACTTTCAGCACGACGCCGTAATCCATCTCGGCCCGTTCGATCGAGACGTAATCGTCTTCCACGTCGAGCATCACCGCGGCCGGATCGCGCTCCAACGGATCGCCAAGCCCGCCGCCGCCGGCGGTCGGGCGGCTGAACATATCGCCGGGTTCAATATCGACATCGGAGAATATGGTGCCGAGCCATTCCTTCTCTCCGGTCGCGGCGCGTTTCACCCACAGGCCGTGCGGCATGGACGGCAGGCCACCTTTGATGCCCCAGACGACGGCACGCTCGCGGTCACAAATATAGCTGAGCACCGTATTCTCGGCTTCGCGCAACGTGCTCGTCTTAACCACGCCGGCGCCGCCGCGGAACTTGCCCGGCCCCGCCGAATCGCACTGAATTTCGAATTCGTTGGCGAGGATCGGCGACAGCCGCTCCTGGCCCTCGATCGGCTGGGTCTGCAAGCCGGTGCCGAAGCAGGCGGTGGTGACGTTGCAGCCGTCCTTGGTGGAACGGCCGCCCCAGCCGCCGGGCAGCCAGTCGTAAAACATGAAGATCGGCTTGCCCTCGTGGCGCGTATCGCGCCCGCCGGTCAGCAGATATTCGAGATTGAAGGCACAGGCGATGGCGCGATGGGGCATGATGTCGGACCAGATTTCATAGATCGAGTTCATAATCTTTTCGAACGGCATCAGGAAGCCGGTCACCGCCACTGGCCACGGCGCATCGACGATCGAATTTTTCGGCGCGATGACCTTGATCGGCCGGTAGAAGCCGGAATTGAGTGGCAAGTCCGGGAAGTAGGTCTTCATGCCTGCGACGACGCCCGAGAATGTGGCGCCGAAAGCGGAATTATAAAGCGTGCCGATGGTACCGTGGCTGCCGGTGAAATCGTAGGTCACCTCGTCGCCCTTGATCGTGAGTTTCACGCAGATCGGAATGAGGCCTTCGCCGGCCGCCGGATCGCGGTCGATATAATCCACCGTCTCCCACGAGCCATCGGGCAGATCGGCGATGCGTTGGCGCGTCGCCATCTCGACATAATCTTGTACTTCGGCGAAACCGGTGACCACCGTATCTTTGCCGTATTTATCCACTAGCCGAAGGATCTCGCGCTCCGCCACGCGGGTTGCTTCGATCTGGGCGTGCATGTCGCCGATGACGGATTTGGGGTCGCGCGTATTGGCCGCGATCATGTTGGCCACGTCCTCGCGCAACACGCCCTGATCGACAATGCGCACCGGCGTGATGCGGATGCCTTCGCGGAACATTTCCTTGGCCATCACGTCGAACGAGCCCGGCACACTGCCGCCCACGTCCGACCAATGGCCGTTCGATTGGCTGAAGGCGATGATCTCGTCGCCGACAAAGACCGGGCGGATCAAGCGGACATCGTTGAAATGGGTGCCGCCGGCATAGGGGTCGTTGATGATATAGACGTCGCCCGGCTTCATCTCGCCCTTGAACACGCGAATCACATCCTTGCAAGTGTAATGCAGGGTGCCGACATGTACGGCGATGTCCTGATTGCCCTGGGCGATCGAATCGCCGTTGGCGTCGTTCAGCGCCGAAGAAAAGTCGCGATTGTACATGACGAAGGAATAGCAGGTCCGAAGCACCTGCTCGGCCATCTGATCGACGATGGTGATGAAGGAATTTTTGAGCACCTCGAAGGTTACCGGATCGAGGGTGAGGCCGGTTTTGGCATAACTCATTTGGAATCCTCCGCGACGTAAATTCGGATATTGTGCCACTCGTCTACTTCGACCCGCACATCGGGCGGGATAACGGTCGTTGAATCGAGTTGCTCGACGATCGCCGGGCCCTGGAACGTGGCGCCGGCGGCAAGGTCTTCATGCTGGTAGATTGGCGTCTCAATCTGCTCGTCTTCGCCGTCGAACGCGACCGGACGGGTGGCACTGGCCACCGGCGCGGCGCCGGTTTTCTCGTGACGCTGCAATTCGGCCTTTTGCGTAACCCCGATGGCGGTCAGATTGAGGCGGAACAGGTCAATCGCCGCATCGTCGCGGCGAAAGGCGTATTCGCGTTCATGATCGCGGTGGAACGCTTCCACGGCATCATCCACCGACGTAAACGGTGCGCCGACCGATACCGTGAGCGAGCGCCACTGGCCCTCATACATCATGTCGACGGCGCGTTGCAGAACCATATCCTTGGGATCGACGCCCTCGGTTTCGAGCCGGTTTCGCGCTTCGTCTTCCATCTCGGTGAATTTGGCCTCGATGTCGCTGGCATCGGCCTTGCTGGCCGGCATCAAATAACTCTGCGCCAGGTCATGGCGGATATCGACGAGAAGACAACCGAGTGCCGAGGTAACGCCCGGATTGGGCGGCACGATAACTGTCGGGATTGCCAGCTCTTTGGCCAGCGCCACGCCGTGCAGGGCGCCGGCGCCGCCAAAAGCGACGAGGCAAAAATCGCGCGGATCGTAGCCCCGGCTAATTGAGATAAGGCGCACCGCATCGGCCATGTTGGCGTTGGCGACGCTGACGATGGATTTGGCGGCTTCGTGCTTCGACATGCCGAGCGGCTCGGCGACGCCGCTGACCACCGCCTTTTCGGCGGCCGCATCATCGAGCTTGATTTTGCCACCGGCGAGCGACGTGCCAAGGCGGCCCAACGTCACATTGGCGTCGGTGTTGGTCGGCACGTCGTTGCCGCGGCCATAACAGGCCGGTCCCGGATCGGCGCCCGCCGATTGCGGGCCGTTATGCAGCGCGCCGACATCGTCAATCCAGGCGAGCGAACCGCCACCGGCGCCGATGGTCAGCACCTCGATGCTGGGGAAGCGGATCGGATGGCCAAACTCGATGCCCCACTCCTTGGTGACGCGCGATTGCCCGCCGTAAACCAGCGATACGTCGCAGCTGGTGCCGCCCATATCGAGGCCGATCGAATTTTCATAGCCGCACAGCATGGCGATATGACGGCTGGCGATAGCGCCCGCCGCGATGCCCGAGCCGGCCAAGCGCCCGGCGAAATGCTGCGCCGTAGCGGGCGTCATCACGCCGCCGCCCGAATGCAACAACAACAGGTCGCTCTCATACCCGCCGGCCTTGAGTTCCTTGCTCATGCGCTTGACGTAGCGCCCGATCACCGGGCTGAGGATGGAATTGACCACCGTCGTCGAGAAGCGCTCATGCTCGAAAATTTCGGGCAGGGTATCGCTCGACGTGGTGATATCGGCATCGGGTACCTCGGCTTTGAGGATTTCCAGCAGGCGCTTCTCGTGCACTGGGTTCATGTAGGAATTCATCAGGCAGATGGCGATCGATTGGACGCCACGCTTTTTCAGCACTCGCCCGACTTCGCGCACTTCATCTTCGTTAAGCGCCTCGACGATCTTGCCGGCATGATCGATGCGCTCGCTGACCACCAGGCGGTCGCGCCGGCGGATATAGGGCGGCGCCACGTCGTTATAGGTGTCCCACAACTCTTCTTTGTTGGCGCGGCGGATTTCGATCACATCGCGGAAGCCGCGCGTACACACCATGGCGGCGGGCGGCATGCGGCGCGTCAGGAGCGCGTTGGTGGCGATCGTGGTGCCATGCGAGAACAGCGTCACATCCTTGAGATCGACCTTGGCTTCGCGCAATCCGTTCATGGCGCCTTCCAGGGGATCATCCGGTGTGGAAGAAGTCTTGGCCACGCGGACTTGGCCGCTGGCCTCGTCCATGATGCAAATATCGGTAAACGTTCCGCCGATATCGACGGCTACTCTAAGGTTCGACACGCCGTAATCACTCCCTCACATGTATTCAGGCCGTCACTTTATCGCTCGCACGCGGAAGGTCAATTGCCCAAATTAGGCGCTGCGCTTGCCCCGCGCCCAAGCCAATGCGGCGCTGCATAACAGGCTGAGAACGGCGAACCCGCCGACCAGGGGCAACAGCGTGCCGTCATAGCTTTGCCCGATCAAGGTGCCGAAGACGACCGTGATCAGCCAGGACAGGGTGCCGATGACGCTGGCCGCGATGCCGGCGATATGCCCCATCGGCGTCATCGCCAGGGCGTTGAGATTGCCGAACAAAATGCCGAGGCAAAAAAAGATCAGGGCGAGAAAAGCCATCGTGCCCCAGATCGGCGGTGCCCCTGCATAGGCCCAAGTGACGGCGAAATAAGCGATAGACAGCGCTGCCTGCGACCACGCCGAATAGCTGCACAAACGATGCATATCGACAATCGCCACCAGCCGCGCATTGGCAAGCGTGGCGGCGCCGACGGCAACCGTCAGGGAAGAAAAATAAAACGGGAAATAGTCGCCAACCAGATAAAGATCCTGGAAAATCTGCTGCGCCGAGTTGATGTAGCCGAACACCGAGCTGAACGCGAAGCCGCTGGCGATGGTGTAGGCGAGGGCAGGGCGAGAGACGAGGATTTCGCGCGCCGCGGCGGCGATCGGGCGCAGCGCAAACGGGCGGCGCGCGGCGGCGGTCAAGGTTTCCGGCTGGCGGATGGCAAACCACACCAGAACCACCAGGCTCGACACCAGAAGCAATATGAACACGGCGCGCCACGACGCCACGAACAAGATGCCCTGGCCGATAAACGGCGCCACCATCGGCACCGCGATGAACACGGTAATGACGAGCGACATGACGCGCGCCATCGCCGGTCCGGCGAACTGATCGCGCACTAGCGCCATGATCACGATGCGCGGTCCGGCGGCGCCGAGGCCCTGCAGCAGGCGCCCGGCCAGCATGGTCGGAAAGTCGGTCGCCACCATCGAGATAACGCTGCCGGCCGAAAACAGTGCGAGGCCAACATAGATCGACGGCTTGCGCCCGATACTGTCGGACAGCGGGCCGTAAAATATCTGCCCGAGCGCCATGCCGAGCACCAGCACCGAGACGATATATTGCGCATCATTGGCGTTGGTGACACCGAGATCGCGCCCGATCAATGCGAGCGCCGGTATGGTGATGTCGATCGACAGCGCAAACACCGACATCATGAACGCGGCGAGGGCGATGAATTCGGGGCCGCGCAGAACGGGCCGGACTGTGGTCATGAGTGATTGATGGGTTCTGAGTGGAGGTGGTTTACGCGCCGCGTAGAAGCTGGGCGCGGAAGAACGCCACATTTACCACCAATTCAGGCAGAAGATAGTGAAAAAGCTCTGTCACGGAGCGGATTTCGGCGAGCGGCGCGTCCTGTTCTGCTGCTTTCTGGAGCGCCTCGGCGGTGAAGCCGCCGGGATTGGGCAAGCCGCCGGCAAGTTCGAGTGCTCGGGCGAATACCTGGTCGGAGAGCGCCCTGTGTGGCGCCGTTACGGCCGAGGATTTGAGATCGCTCCACGCCAGGTCGAAATAGCTCGGCCAACGCGCCAAGGCGCGGTAGTCGGTGTTGACGAACGGCAGGCCGAGGGTCGCCATGATGTCGTCATAGACTCCCTGCGTCGGCGCATCGGCATGATGGCGCTCCATCAGCACGAAGGGCTGCGCCACGCCCGGCGCATGTCGCCCTTCGAACACCGGCGCGCTATCGCTCGCGCCACCGAATTCGCCGCCCAACAAAAGTGAGCGCGTGAGCGTGGCGATCATCAGATAGGGAAAATTGCCATGCGAGAAAATCTCGATCATGGCGCGTATATTGTCGATCTCGCGCCCGCCATAGCCGTTCTTGGCCAAGCGCTCGCCAAGCGCCGGCGGATTTAGCGCCAGCACGTTTTCCTCGCAAAAATTGCGCAACTCGCCGACCGCATCGACGAAAGGCTGGCTCGCGCAAAGCGGCCGCAAACCACGCCACAATTCACCGAAAAAGCTCGGATAATGCGCAAACGCCATGGTCACGACGCCCATCCACGGCACTTGCAGCACGGTTTTCATATCGCTGTAGCGCGCCGCCAGCTCGCCCTCTGTGGCATATTCCGGAACCGGGTGAATCATAGGCAGCGGCGCTGGTAGTCGGCGCGGCGGTGCGCCCAGACTGTTCGCCGCACTGATATTTCCTTGCCTTACCATGTGCCGTAAGTACCGTGGCCGGGGAGATTGCGCAAAGCCGTATTGCCGCAGTCAGGTTCACATAGAGAACAGGAATCGAAACATGAGCAAGAAAATAGGATTCATCGGTCTCGGCACAATGGGCAAGGTCATGTCGCGCCGCTTGATGGCGGCGGACTATGCGCTCACGGTTTGGAATCGCACCAAGGAAAACGGCGAAGACGTGGTCAAAGACGGCGCCACCTGGGCGGATACGCCCAAGGAAGTTGCCGCCGCGTGCGATATCGTCTTCACCATGACCAGCGATGCTGCGGCCTCGGAAGAAGTGATCTGCGGTCCGAACGGGGTGCTGGAAGGCGCGCATCCTGGCTTGATCGTGATCGATTCCGCGAGCATTGCGCCCGAAGCCTCACAGGCCAATGCGGCGCGCGCCGAAGCGGCGGGAGTGGCACTCCTCGATGCGCCGGTGTCCGGCGGGCCAAAGGTGGCGGAGAACGGCGCGCTCGGCATTATGGTCGGCGGCCCGGAAGCGGCCTTTAAAGAAGCCGAGCCGGTGCTGAACGAACTCGGCAAAATGGTGCTCTATACCGGTGCTAGCGGCAACGGCACGACGCTCAAACTGATCGCAAATCTGGTGATGGGCGTGACCATTCAGGCATCTGCCGAGGCGCTGGTGCTCGCCGCCAAGATAGGCATTCCGCCGCAAACAGTCATCGATATCACCTCGCTGCCCGGCACCGGCCCGCAAACCGGCGCCATGGCGACGCGCGGCCCGCGCATGATCGCGCGCAATTTCTTCCCGCCGCATTTTTCCACCAACAATATGGACAAGGACCTCACCGGCGCCATCCGCCTCGGAGAGAAATACGGCGTGTCCCTGCCAACCACGAGTGCGGCGCGGGAGATGCTACGCGCCGTCAAATCCCAGGGTAACGGCCATATCGATTCAAGCGCGGTGGTGACCATACTCGAAGCCATGGCTGACACCTCGGTCGCGAAATAAACCGCTCGAAACAGGAGAACAAGAAAATGGCAAAAACTAAACTGGTCCCGAAGAGCTGGATTCCCGCCGGGCCCTATAGTTTGGGAACGGAGGTTGGAAATTTCGCCTTCCTCTCCGGCCAGATCGCCATCGCCAATGACGGCTCGGTCATCGGCGGCGACGACGTCAAGGCGCAGACCGAAGTGGTGATCGACAAAATCGTCGAAATTCTCGCCGAGGCCGGCATGGGCCTCGACGATGTCGTGCAGACCACCGTCTATCTGCAAAGCCTCGACGATTATGCCGGCATGAATGAAGTTTATTCGGCGCGCTTCCAAGAGCCCTATCCGGCGCGCGCCACGGTGCGGGCAGATCTCGCCGGCGCCGGTCTGTTGGTAGAAATCTCGGCCATCGCCGGGCGCGGTTGATACGAAGACAGGTTTGCCCGACGTCGCCTGAGTTCGCCGGTACGCGAGCCCCAATATGACAAAAAAACCGGTCTTAATGCTGACCCACGTAACGGCCGGGGATGCCGGCGAGATGGCCGCGATCTTCGCCCGCCTCGGCCATCCAGTAGAGACCCGGCGTCTCAATAAGGACGCGGCGCTGCCGGAGAATATCGCGGCCTATGCCGGCTTTGTGTCGTTTGGCGGGCCGGTTAGTGCCAATGATGAGCATCTCGACTATATCCGCGCCGAACTCGATTGGATGCCGCGCGTCATGGCGCAGGGTACGCCGCTGCTCGGCGTTTGCCTCGGCGCACAGATCCTCGCCCGCAGCCTCGGCGCCAACGTCAAGCCGCACGCCGAGGGGCTTTATGAATTTGGATACTACCCGGTGACGCCCGTCGGCGATGGTGGCGAGTTGCAAATGGACGCGCCGCTGCAAGTTTGTCACCGTCACGGTGAGGGCTTCGAACTGCCCGCCGGCGCACGCCTTCTGGCGGCGCGCGAGAGTTTCCCCCATCAGGCGTTCCGCTACGGCGCTGCCAGCTTTGCCCTGCAATTTCACCCTGAAGTGAACGACGCGGTGCATGCTGCCTGGCTTAATCGCCAGCCGCCGCCAGAGGATTTGGCGCGCCGCGGCGCGCAAAGCGTCGCCGAGCAAATCCACCTCCATGCCAGCCACCACAAAGCCATGCACGCCTGGCTGCAAAAATTCCTGACCTATTGGCTGGCGCGAGGTGGATAGCGACATGCGTTTCGGGCAAATATCCAAATATTTTTTGATTCTCGCTGCGTTCTGGAAAATGATGTGGTACGCAGGCAATTGGGCGATGCATTTAAGATTGAAGGCGCGAAAGGAAGGAAGGCCGAGGCATGATATTTCGCCAGCTTTTTCACCAGGACACCGGCACCTATACCTATCTTCTCGCTAGCCGCAAAGGCGGCGAGGCGCTGCTTATTGACGGCGTCCTCGACCGCGCCGATCGGTACATGCAGCTTCTGGAGGAGCTCGATCTCAGGCTGGTGAAGGTGCTCGACACCCATGTACATGCGGATCATATCACCGTCATGGGTGAGCTCCGCGACCGCACCAAATGCGTCACCGTAATGGGCGCGCAGGCGCCGATCGATGTGGTTTCCATGCGGGTCGAAGACGGTGACATGGTGACAATCGAAGGCATTCAGTTGGAGGCACTCTACACGCCGGGTCATACCATCGATTCCTATTGCTACCGCATGGCCGACCGAGTGTTTACCGGCAATACGCTGCTCATCCGTGGCACCGGGCACACCGATTTTCAAGGTGGCGATTCGCGCGCCGCCTATTCGTCAATTTTTACCAAGCTCTTGACCCTGCCCGGCGACACACTTGTCTATCCCGGGCATGACTATAAGGGCGATACGGTGAGCACCATCGCCGAAGAAAAGGCGTTTAATCCGCGCCTCCAGGTCGCGAGCGCCGATGAATATGCCGACATCATGGACAATCTAAATCTGGCCAACCCCAAGATGATGGATGTCGCCGTGCCGGCCAACATCTCCATGGGCCTCGGCCAAAGCGACGCCGAGAATCCCGATTGGGCGCTCACAGTCGGCCAGTTGATGGCCCTGCAAGAGGGCAGCGATTTCGCGCTAGTGGATTTGCGAGAGGATAGCGAGCGCGCCACCAACGGTCAGATCCCCGGTTCGGTCCACGCGCCCTATGGTCGGTTAGAGAATCGCATCGGCGCGGGCGGTCTGCTGCATGGCATGGCCAGCACCAGCACCAAACCACTGCTCTATTACTGCGCCTACGGCGAACGCTCGGCCATGGCGGTGCAGGCGTCGCAAGAGGCCGGTTTGCAGAAGGTCAGCCATCTGGTCGGCGGCATCGCCGCCTGGGTTAAAGCTGGCGGCCCGATCGAGAAAGTTTAGGTTCGCGCGATCCCATAGCGCTGGGTCAGCCAGACGCCGGCGAGGATGACGATGCAGCCCGCACCCTGTAGTGGCCCGAGTGCCTCGGCGAGGATGATCCAGCCGAGAATGGCAGCCATAACCGGCTCGCCGAGAAAAGCGACCGAGGTAAACGACGCCGGCAGATGGGCCAGCGCGTAAGCTGCCAACCCCTGGCCGAGCACATGGACGATGAGCGCCAACCCGATAATCATCGACCAGCCCAGCAGGCTGGCGGATACGAAACCCTCACCGGTCAGCAGCGCCGCCAGCAACAAGCCGGGCAGGCTAAAGAGACCGCTCCAGAACATGATCGCGCCGGTCGGTAAACTGCTGCGGAGGCGCTTGATGGTGAGCAGGTAGGAGCCGAAGAAAAAGGCGGTGACGATACCGAACGCGTCGCCGAGCAAATCGCCGCCACCGAACGCGATCGAAGCGCCGAGCAGACAGCCGCCACCGACCACCGTTAAGGCAAAGCCGGCGAGGAAGCCGCGGCTGATGCGCTCGCCGAAAAACAGCCAGGCGCCGAGAATGACGAAGATTGGCGAGGAGCAGGCGAAGAACGTCGAATTGGCAACATTGGTGAGCGTGATCGACCAATGCCAAAACACCAGATCGCCTGACCAGAACAACCCCGAGAGCGCCAACAACAACCAATCGGCAAGGCGAATCCGGCGAACCGCCGCAGTCCCTGTAAGCGCGGGCTTAGTGCTCGCTGCGGTGGGCCGCCGCTCGAGGCCGAGCCATAGCAGAAGAAACGGCAGCGCGAAGGCGACCCGGTAAAGCGCCGTGGCGTTCGGGCCGAGATCGGACAGGCGCATAAAAATGGGCGCAAATCCGACGCTGGCAATGCCCACCGCCAGGGCGACAAGGGCGAAGCGCGTGGTCCGCGTCGCCGGTGAAGATGAGGTGGTGATGGTGTGCTCCCGGGTGGCTGGCTGAGAGAACCGGCGCAGCGCGCCGGAGCGCCAAAAGCTTATCGTTTGCGGCGCGTGCTGGCCACGCTGGCGCTTGCCGCGCCGCGTCCGCTATATTGCCGTGGCGCGCAGCGGCAAGGGGAGTTTCGATGAAGTTCGGCATGTTCATGATGCCTGTGAATGATCACAGGCGCGACACCCACACGGTGCTCAAAGAGGATGTTGAGGTCGCGGTCGAATGCGACCGTCTTGGCTTCGATGAATTTTGGGTCGGCGAGCATTACACCACGCTGTCCGAGCCGGTGTCCTGCCCGTTCATGTTTCTCGCCAACCTGATCGCGCGCACCGAGAAGATCAAACTCTGCACCGGCGTGGTGAATTTGCCGCAGCGTCACCCGGCCCAGGTCGCCGCCCATGCTTCTTTGCTCGATCATCTGAGCGATGGCCGCCTGGTGATGGGCGTCTCGCCCGGCGGGCTGGTGAGCGATTTTGAGATGTTCGGCGTCACCGACCCCCAGGTACGCCGCGAAATGGCCGGCGAATGCATCGATACGGTGCTCAAGCTGTGGGCACAGCGCCCGCCCTACAATATTTCAGGCAAATATTGGAACATCCGCCTGGATGAGCATTTCTATCCCGATCTCGGCGTTGGCGAGATTATTAAACCCTATCAATATCCGCATCCGCCGCTGGTTGCCTCCGCCATGAGCCATAATTCCGGCAGCGTCCATACCGCCGCGATCAAAGGCTGGGGCGTGATTTCGGCCAATTTCGTGCCGACTGCCACCATCAAGAGCCATTGGGACGGATTCAGCGCATCGTGCAAGGAAGTCGGACGCATTCCCGAGCCCGCCGATTGGCGTGTCGCGCGCACTATCTTCGTCGCGCCCGATGATGGCGAGGCCAAGGATTATGCGGTGAACCCGGATGGCCCGTTCGCGCATTATTACGGCTATTTGGTGGAGCTCATCCGGCGCGCCGAATTCCACGCCATCATGAAGGATTCGCCCGACATGCCGGACGACGCGGTGACCGCCGAATATGCCTGCGAGAATTTCATCATTGCCGGCAGCCCGGACAGCGTCGCCGAGCAGTTGCTGGCGCTGCGCGAGGAAATTGGCCCGTTCGGCACCATCCTGATGACCGCCGCCGATTTGCAGGGCCCGGCGCACAAGCCGAAGCTGATGGCCTCGATGGACCTGATGGCCAACGCGGTGATGCCAAAAATGCGCGCCGTACTCGGCGACGAGGCCGCCGCTTAACAGGCGGCCGCGCGCGGCCATGGATGAAGTATTCGCCGAGAAACTGGATCGCGCCACGCTCCACGCGCTGAGCCAGCCCTCCGACTTCAAGGGCCTCGCACATCTCCTCAGCCATTTTGCCGTGTTGGGTGGGCTGGCGGCGTTGATCGCTATATTGCCGTTTAGTCCCTGGCTGGTGCCGGCGCTCGCGGTCTATGGCGCGCTGTTGATTTTCCTCTTCGCCCCATTGCACGAGACGATTCACCGCACCGCCTTCCGTGCGCGCTGGCTAAACGACGGCGTGGCGCTGCTGGCCGGTGCCGTGCTGGTGCTGCCGCCCGATTTTTTCCGCGAGTTCCATTTCGCCCACCACCGCCATACCCAGGATGCCACGCTCGATCCGGAACTCGCCGCCGCCAAGCCATCCAGCATTGGCGCCTATCTATGGCTGATCTCCGGCTTGCCCTATTGGCGCGAGCGCATCGCCACCACCATCCGCCATGCCTTCGGACGCGTAGAGGAGCCGTTCATCGCGCCGCGCAAACGCCGCGCGGTTGCGCGCGAGGCGCGGCTTTATCTGCTGCTCTATGGCATCGTCATCGCTGCTTCCGTGGCGGCTGGGAGCTCTGCCATCGTCTGGTACTGGCTGGCCCCGGCGGTGTTAGGCCAACCGGCGCTCCGCCTATTTCTCCTGGCTGAACATGACGGCTGTCCGCCCGTCGCCGATATGCTAAAAAACTCCCGCACCACGCGGAGCAACGCGTTCGTGCGCTGGTTCGCCTGGAACATGCCGTATCACGCCGAGCACCACGCCTATCCCGGCCTGCCGTTCCATGCCCTGCCGGCAGCGCACGGCTACCTGGCGCCGGCCATTGAGGTGCGGGCAAGCGGCTATCTCGCAGTGCATTGGGGTTTGGTGAAGACGATCATGGCTCGGTAGGGCTGAGCCAGCCCATGCCCCGAACGAACCCATAAAATTTTCCCAAAAAGGCACCACCCCCGGAATGCTTATCGCATTCCGGCAAGCTCGACCGCGCGCCCGAGTTAATACGAGGTAGCCAAGCGCGCGAAGGCGCGCGCCCGGCGTTTGAGGGACCAAACAAAAAGCACTTCGCGCTTGGCTCGCCCCTTCTCCCCAACCCCTCTTCGCCGCTGGGGTAGAGGGGTTTATCACGGGGTCGTCAGTAGAGTTCCATATATTCGTCGCGTTCCCACTCGCTGACATGGTCATTGAAGCGCGCCAATTCGTAGCGTTTCACCGTGGTGAACACATCGACGAACTCCTCGCCCAACAGAGCGCACAGCGCCTTATCGGCATTGAGCAGGTTTAGTGCTGCATCGAGCGAAGCCGGGAAGGGCGGCAGGCTAGCATCTTCCTCGCTCGGGCCGTCGCTTTGGCGCCCGAGTTTGCGCTTTTCCTTGAGGCCCAAGAGCCCGCAGGCCAGCGTGCCGGCGGCAGTGAGATAGGGGTTGCTGAGCGCCGACGCGGCGCGCATTTCAACATGCATCGCTTTTGAGCCGGGTGATTTGATGCGCACCATGGCGCTGCGGTCTTCCGCGCCCCATGAGATGTTGGACGGCGCGAAGGTATTCGGTCTCAGCCGCCGGTAACAATTGGGCGTCGGGTTGAACAGCGCCATACAGGCGGCGCCGTGATCGATGATGCCTTGCACGAAATAGCGCAGCGTATCGGACATCGTGTCGGGCTTGCTGTTGTCGATGAACACGCCGCCGCCGCCCTTCTTGCGCACCAGACTGAGATGATAATGGCAGCCCGAGCCGGCGCTGCCGGCGAACGGCTTGGTCATGAAGGTAGCGATTTGCCCGGCCTGATGGACGATCTCCTTCAAGCCGTTTTTGAAGGTATAGGCGTTGTCGGCGCCGGCCATGCCTGCGACATGGCTGTACACCAGCTCAAATTGCGATGGTGCGTATTCGGCGTTGGCGGTGAGCATCGGAATGCCGGCGGCGCGCAAATAATCGACCGCCTCGCGGATCACCGGTAGCTGTTCATTGCGTAGATTGTTGAAAATATGCACGCCGTCGAATAGCGGCTGGCGCGTCTCGCGGTCGAGCACGAAAAATTCATACTCATGGCTCATCACCGCCTTGAAACCGAGCTTGTCGATGCGCTTCAGCATCTCGCGCATAACATAGCGCGGCGCCGCGCGCAGCGGCTCGCCCGGTGCCCATTCGGTATCGCAAATCACCCGCGCCGTGTTCTCGATCCATGGCACATGGGCCAGCGAATCGAGGTCCGGGATCAGCATCTGGTCGCGGTAATTGACCTCTTCGTTGTAGCGCGAACCCGGCACCACATGCGAGGCGCTGTCGAGCGCGATGATGCCGCCATACATGTTGACGCCGTCACGGGCGAACTGCGCAAACCACTCGATCGGCACTTGTTTCGAGCGCGCTGAGCCATGCATGTCGGGCAGCTCAAAGCGCACATGCTCGACACCGGCGCGGCGGAGCTTGGCGAGAATCTTGTCGACCCGGTCCCCGGATTTGCCTTTTGCCTGCGCCATGTAGCGCTCCTTCGTTCGGTTAGGCGGTCAGAACTTCGTCCACCACGGCTTGCGGCCGTTCAGCCCGACCATCGGGATGCCGGTCATCAGCGCCACGTCTTGGGTCAGCGAGCGCATATCGTTGGGATCGAGATCGGCGACCTTGTTCTTGCCGCAGGAGCGCGCAAAGAGCTGGATTTCCATGGTCATGGCGTTGAGGAAATTGGTCACGCGATCGGCCGCCTCGTCGACGTCGAGGCGCGCCATCAACTTCGGCAACTGGGTGGTGATGCCGACCGGGCAGAGGCCGGTATGGCAGTGCTGGCATTCATAGGGCGTGGTGCCGAGGCGCTCGTAATCTTCGAGATAGATCGGCGCGTGGCAATTGAGCGCGATGATCGGCGCGGTGCCGAGATAGACCACATCGGCACCAAGCGCGAGCGCTTTGGCCGCATCGGCGCCGTTCTTGATGCCGCCGCCGACGATCAGTTTGATCTCGTCCTGCTTGCCCATGTCATGCAGCGCTTCCACTGCTTCTGCTATGGCGGCGATGGTCGGAATGCCGGCATGATCGAGCTGGATCGTCGGCGAGGCTGCGGTGCCACCTTCCATGCCGTCGAACACGATGGCATCGACATCGCCTTTGCAGGCAATGCGCACATCATTGGCGATGCGCGAGGCGCCGACCTTGATCGAGATCGGCACCTCGTAATTGGTCACCTCGCGGATTTGTTCGAGTTTCATATAAAGATCGTCGGCGCCCATCCAATCGGGATGACGGCAGCCGCTGCGCTGATCAATGCCGACCGGGAGGTCGCGCATCTTGGCCACTTCTTCGGACATCTTCAGGCCGAGGAGCACGCCGCCGGTGCCGGGCTTGGCGCCCTGGCCGGCACCGATTTCGATCATATCGGCCTTTTTGAGATCATACGGGTTCATGCCGTAGCGGCTCGGCAGATACTGCATCACCAGCTTGGAAGAATGCTCGCGTTCTTCCGGATGCATGCCGCCTTCGCCAGTGCAGGTTGAGATGCCGCAGCGTGTTGCCGCAATGCCGAGCGCGCGCTTGGCGTTGACCGACAGCGCGCCGAAGCTCATGCCGGCGATCATGATCGGACGTTCCAGCACCAGCGGACGCGACACCCGCCCTTCGCCGATGACGACCTTGGTATCGCAGCGTTCGCGGTAGCCTTCGAGCGGCATGCGCGAAAGACCAGCCGGGGTGAACACCAGATCGTCGAAACTGGGCAGGTTATGGCGCTTGGTCGCCTGGCCGCGAATTTGGTAGCGCCCAAGTTCGGCCTTTTCCTGAATTTCCTCGATCGCGTCGGGGTGCCAGGTGCCACTATAGGCGGGCGGTCTTTGGAACTCACCGGTCATAGCGCGTCCTTCCAGGCAGCAAAATCATGCTTGTTGAAATTCCATAGGGAACGGTCCGATTGCAGCTTCTTGAAGGCTTTCGGCGCCTTGATCTGATAACTCTCCAGCATCTCCAAAACCTCATCCAGTTCGCCGGTTTCGGGCTCGACCTCGGCCACGCCGCTGCCCAATTCCTCGGCCTTGCCGCCGAGCCAAATAACGCCCTGATACATCGAATCGCCCAATCCTTTGGCCGAATTGCCGCAAACGATCATTTTGCCGTTCTGCATCATGAAGCCCGACATATAGCCGGCATCACCGCCGACGATCAGTTCGCCCGATTTGAGATAGATGCCAGCACGCGGCCCGGCATTGCCCTTCACCACCACGCGCCCGCCGCGGATCGAGGGCGCGGCGGAACTCGCCGCATTGCCTTCCACCACAACTTCGCCGGCGAGCAGATTGTCGCCCACGCCCCAGCCGGAGCTGCCGTGAATTTCCGCCGTCACGTCATCGCACAGGCCAACCGTGTAATAGCCGACATGGCCGCGATAGATCATATGGATCGGCTTCAAAATGCCGACGCCGATATTATGCCTTGCCTGGGTGTTGAGAATTTCCACCGCCGGCACGCCATCCTCCGCCGCCTGGCGGATGGCAAGGTTGATATCGCGCGTCGACTTGTCGCTACAGTCGAGCGTGAGGGTTTCTACATTTGCCATACATGCACCTCGCCGGCGCCCGGCTCCCACACATCGATATCGCTCAGCACGCCTTCTCTTAGGGATTGTGGGTCTGATGACATCGCGATGAAATCGTCGGTCTCGCCGATCACCAGAGGCTTGGCGGCGTATGCGTCTTTGACAATCGCGAAAGAGCTATCGGTGACGGCGATATAAGTAAAGCAGCCGTCGAGTTTCTCGACCGAGATGTTGAGCGCATCCTTGAACGACGCGCCGTTGGACATTTCATCGATCAGCATGATCGGGATGACCTCCGAATCATTTTGCGTCGAGAAACGATAGCCTTTGAGCGCGTAGCTTGAGCGCAGATGGTGATAGTTGGTGATATGGCCGTTATGCACGATGGAGAGGTCTGAATTGGCCCGTGCTGTTAGTGGCTGGCCGTTGGTGAAATCAATGCGGCTCTCGGTTGCGTAACGGGTGAGGCCCATCGCCAGGCGGCCGCTATAGGATTTGAGATCGAATTCGGTATCGAGATTGGCGACGCCGCCCATATGCTTGAGGACTTCCAGATGACGGGCGACGCTGCCGACGGTAATGCCCGGATCGAGCGCGTCGATCGCATCAACCAAATCCGTTTCTGAGCCGTTAAAAGCGATGGCGGCGCTGACATAGCCGTCTCCGTCCGTTGCCCGTTTAACGGTGCCGAGCTGGTCGAGCAATTCGAGAACCCGCGCCCCGCCGCCCGGTGCTTCGCAATTGACGCCAACGTAAAGGAGGCCTGCCTCATTGGCGTGCCACAGCGTCACGCCCGTTGAATCCGGGCCACGGCGAAAGATGCCGTCAAGGATGCGGTAGGCGATTTCGCCGGTCTTCTGACCATGCTCCGCAGATTTGAAAAAGATGCCGCCAACACCGCACATGGCTTTTCTCCCGTTCTATCGTTTCACTTTGCCGCGAAATTGGGCGCCATGTTGTCGGACAACTCGGCAACCACCTTCTTGCCATTGATCTGCATGGTGATGTGTTGCGCCATATCGCCCTCACCCTCCAGTTCAACGCGACGGCAGCTGGCCGGCCGCCGTGCGAGTGGATTTTCGCCTCTGCGATATCACAGAAGGCTGGGGCAGACAATGCGCCGCCCCGGATTTTCTGGTCATACCAGATCCCGCTGGGCGGTGATTATTATTGCCCTCTGCTGCGCCATTCGCCGCAGCGTCAAAGTTGGAATTTTGCCGCAGTCCGGCGGGATCGGATATATTCTGTCAATCTACGTGTGATATGCATGCGCGGCGCCCGGGCGGCGCCGTCTGAATTCAAAGCCAATTCGTATTTGGTAAAGTAAATCAACTCGTTGAGGGGTAGTGACCAATGGCTGAAGACAAGCTGCATGAGGTTGAGGTTGAAACCGGCGTTGCCATGAAAATGCGCGACGGCGTCGAGCTGATGGCGGATGTCTACACGCCGAAGGAAGACGGCGATTACCCGGTGCTGTTGTTGCGCTTGCCTTACGACAAAACCGTGGCCGAAGTTCAAGCCATGATGCATCCCGAATGGTATGCCCGGCAGGGCTATATCGTCGTCAGCCAGGACACCCGCGGACGTGGCGCTTCGGGCGGCGATTTCCGCCCGTTTCACGACGAATGCAATGACGGCGTCGATACCATCAAGGCCTGCGTGGCGCTCAACAAATCGAACGGCAAAGTCGGTACATATGGATTTTCTTATCCCGGCCAGACGCAGTTGCTGGCCGCCGTGAAGCGGCCCAAGGGCTTCACCACCATGGTGCCGGCGTTCACCTCGGATGGCATTTATGACGACTGGACGTTCAAGAACGGCGCGCTGCATCAGGCGTTCGTGCAGGGCTGGGCGGCCTATCTCTCGATCAGCGAAGTGTTCCGCAAGGGCAAACCGGCTGAGGTGCGCCCGGCGATTCAGCGCCTAACCGGCATCTGTGGTTCCTACGATCATCTGCCAATCACGAACCACCCGGATCTGCCCAAGAAATTCAACAGCTTCTATTATGAATGGCTGAAGCACCCGACCTATGACGCCTACTGGAAGAAGTGGCAGACTTCCGACAAATATGGCGAGATCGACGTACCGGCTCTGCATATCGGCGGCTGGTACGACATTTTCGTTGAGGGCAATATCCGCAATTACCTCGGTCTCAAGGCAGGGGCCAAAACGGAAGAAGCGCGGGCCGGGCAAAAGCTGGTGATCGGCCCGTGGTATCACATGCCCTGGACCCAATCGATGGGTGAGATGGATTTCGGCCCGGATGCGCGCAATCGCACCGACGAATTGATGATCCGTTGGTTCGATCATTGGCTGGCCGGCAAAGACACCGGCTTCATGGAAGAGCCGCCGGTTTCGGTGTTTGTCATGGGCGCCAACAAATGGCGCCAGGCCGAAGAATGGCCGCTGAAAAACACCAAGTTCACCAAATTTTTTATGCACAGCAGCGGGCGCGCCAATTCACTGAATGGCGACGGCGTCCTCAGCCGCCAGGAGCCGGGCGAGGAGCCGCACGATATTTATGTCTCCGATCCCAACTACCCAGTGCAGAGCCTGGGTGGCCGCAGTTGCTGCCTCGCTGCGCTTGCACCGATGGGGCCGGTGGATCAACGCCCCGTGGAGACGCGCAACGACGTGCTGGTATTTACCACGGCGCGCTTGGCCCAAGACGTCGCGGTAATCGGCCCTGTGGATGTGACGCTCTACGCCGCGTCGAGCGCCGACGATACCGATTTCACCGTCAAATTGGTCGATGTTCATCCCGATGGACGTGCCATCAATATTGTCGATTCTATCCAACGTGCGAGCCACCGCGAAAGCAGCGAAAAGCCCACCGCCATCAAGCCCGGTGAGGTCTACAAGTATGATTTTCGTGTCGGCAGCACGGCGATCCGCTTTGCCAAGGGGCACCGCATTCGGATCGAGGTAGCGAGTAGCAACTTCCCAACTTTCGAGCGCCACCTTAATAAGTTCCGCAAGAATTTGAGTGGCGGTTATTACGACGGGTTTGTCGCGACCCAGCGCATATTCCACGATTCTGCGCATCCGTCGCACGTCACTCTGCCGCTGGTGCCGGCTGCCTGAGCCTATCTGATCCTCGCCGGCGGTGCTTGACGGCACCAATCGGCCGGCGTAAATCTGGTCAGACCAGATTGCTGGCATAGCAAAGGTTGGGGCAGGATATGGATGTGCAGCCACTACGCGGCAGCCTTGGCGAAGCCGCTTTCGAGCGCCTCCGTGAAGGCATCTCCGGCGGTAAATGGGCGCCTGGCCAGCGCCTGCCGAGCGAGCGCGCCCTGGCGGAGCATCTCGCCATCAGCCGCCCGGCACTGAGAGAAGCGGTGAAGCGCTTGGAAGGCGAGGGGCTGATCGATGTCCGCCCGCGCAGGGGCCTTTATGTGCGTGCTGCGTCCGCCGACCGTCTCAGCAACTCATTTGAGCGCCTGATAGGTACCGATTTTGACCGCGTCAACGAGCTTCTGGATTTACGTCGGGTGTTGGAACATCGCTCGGCCTATCTTGCCGCCGAATATGCCGGCCCAGAGGACATCGCCGAACTCGCCGCCATTTTCGCCGACATTGAGAGCGATGTGAGCGCCGGCGGCACCGGCGACGACGGCGATGTGCGCTTCCATTGCGCTATCGCCAAAGCGGCCGGCAACACCGTCTTGACCCATTTGATGGCGACGCTGCACGGCGCGCTCTCCAAAGCCTCGCGCTTGCTTGCCTCGCGCCTGATGGAGAGCAGCCACTACCGCGACGGCATGTTCGAACTGCACGCCCGCATCTTCGAAGCCATCCGCAGCCACGATCCCAAAGCCGCGGCCCAAGCCATGGACGCCCATTTCGATTTCGTCATGCGTGAGTTTTCGCAATATCGCGCGCGAGCGGGCGAGTCGTGATAAGCCCTTCCGCCCCAACGGGGAGGAAGGGTTGGTTAGGAGGGGAGAGCAACGCGCGCGCCGCGCGCTAAGGGGAAGAGCGGCTTCTTCAAACGGCACCACCAACCGGAATGCATTACCTGCAATCCGGCAAGCGCGAACGCGCGCCCGAGTTAATACGAGGTAGCCGCCAGGGAGTCATGTGGGGCGGATGCCCCCGCCCGGCGTCTGAGGGCCAAACAAAAAAAGAGGCCGGCTTGGCGGCCGGCCTCATCTCCCTCGACTGCGTGCTTTCTTAGAACGGCTTCGGATTGATGAAGCGTTTGAGCACGTTTTTTGTCATGCGTGAGACGTTATTCTTATAATTATTATGAGCGAGGCTACCGGCCCACGCAATAGAGCCGGTCGACCAAACAGCGCCGCCGTTCTGCGTTTCATGGAAAGTAATATCGGCGCGTACCAGTGGATTCTCGTGCCCGCCGACGCCTGGCGTCGAGACCAGCATTTCCTCACATACAACGAGGTAAATGTCGGTGTGTTCAACGGAAGAGGCGACGACATAGGTATCGGGCGGAGTGCCGAGAGCGCGGTCCGCACGGTCCAGCTCCAGCCCCGCAGCGCCGTTGCCGATCAAGCCGAAATCGCCGATTTTCTCGTTCTTGCCGATGCCATCAAAGATGAATTTGACCTTGGCTTTGTGGCTGTCGGGGTTGCGCAAATAGTAGGACGATATATCGAAGCCCTGGGCGGTGAAGCCGACACCGAGAATTTTCTGCGGCGGGCGCCCATTGCGCCGCCACAGCCCGCCATATTCGCCCGAGAAGCTGAAATAATATTCGCCGGTGCGCGCTTCCCAGGTGCGGATACCGTCCTCGTTGCGCCTGACCTCGATCACGCCCGGCACCTCACTATGATACTGGATGCGCCAGTACCAGCCATTGGCGCCGAGATACATCAGGCGGCCACCGCGCTGTTGATAGGCAGCCATGGCGTCCCACATTTCGACCGAGTGATATTCCGGATGGCTTGAGCTGACGACAACGGCGTAATCCTCGATCGCCGAGAGACCCTCATAATGCAAGTCCTCATCGCTGATCACGTCATAGTCGATGTTCATCGCCTCGAGCCAGTCGGTGATATGGGTGTCGGCGTTGAACTGCCACAGCGTCGATTCCGTAGCGCCGATCCAGGCGCGGTGCTTGGGCCGCATGTTGAGGATCGGGCGCAGACGCGAGGAATAGCAAATGCCTGAGCCGTCGGAATGGGCGTCGTAGCACGAGCCGCCATATTCGCGGTGCTCGTTAAGGAACAGATTGAACTTGTCGAGCTGCACCAGGCGCCCGGTCAAAAGCTGGCCCACCGGCGCATCGGTGTTCATATGTTCGTTGGCATAGGCCTGATAGCTGGCGCTTGGCATGAGGTAGAGCACCTTGGCCGTCGGCTTGCCGCGCGGCGCGCGCACCGCAAAGGGGATATGGTCTTCATGTTCTCCAGCGCGCAGACGTGCGGCATAGACGCCGCTTTTCATGCCTTTCGGGATGGTCAGCTCGAAATCGACCTCCCAGCCGGCGTCGTAAATATCGTCGTCATGGAAATGTATCGCGCCATATTGCTCGGGCGCGTGATTCCAGTTCATCTCCTCGCCTGTCCAGTTCCAACCTGTCATGGCACGTGCCGGCAAGTTGACGATCTCGCCATGCAGCAGATTGGCGGAGAGATCGCTTACTTTGATGCCTTTGATGTTGGCACTGAAGTCCCACGCGCCGACTACCGAATTACCGAGCTCGGGAGCGACTGGCCAGGTTTTCAGGCTCTCCATTTCGGTGGCGCTGAGGGCGCGGTTGGCGATACGCGGGCTGTCGATCTTGCCGTTGTAATGGCCGCCGCAAACCGTGCGGCCATTGTCTGTCTTTTTGAAATAGGCGCCCAAGGTGAGTGGCGCGTCGTGATTCGGCACGCGCCCAACCGTGGACTTCCGCCGCACTGTGGCGCGGTCGCTTTTGGTCTCAAAGCCGTGCAGCGGCTCTTGCACCAGGGTGACGGTTTTGCTCTTGGCGTCGTAACTGGCGGCGACAAAATACCATTCCCGCGCAACCAAGGGTTTGCCGGTGTTAAGGGTTTGAATCTTGCCCTTGCCGTTGCCGAGGCAGAGAGCGATCGAGCCGTTTTCTTTGGTAATGATCAAGGCGGCGCCAGCTTTGTCCTTGTCGCGCCATTTGGAAATAATCGCCTGGGTGCCGTTTTCCGGCGTGGTCGGCCAAATAAAGGCCTGCATGGTGAAGCTTTCGAGCCCGTCGAGCATGTCGCTGGCGCCGATTTCGACGAACGAGCCGGCATGAATGACCTGCTTGCGGCTTTTGTAGCTGCCGTTGGCGGCGGTCTTGACCAGTTTTTCGCGGTATCCCGGTCCATCCGGATTCTCGTCGCCGCAAATGACGCGGACGATATCGGCGCGGTAGCGTTTGCCGGCCTCGGAGTTGACCATGAATTTAATGGTCTCGCCGGGCGCAACACTGATTTTGTCGGCATAGCCGGTAATCTTCATCATGATGATTTCATTCCCTGACCAAGGCGGCGGGCCCGCCTGAAAGTGGCGTGATGGGTGAGGCGCGCCGGCGCGCTAGCGCAACGTCTCGCCGCGAAGCTGCTTCCAGCGCTTTTTGAAGACATACCATTCGGCGTCTTCGAGGTTGGTGAACTTCTTGCTCAGCATTTTCACCGGCTTGCCGCGCACGCCCGTCGTTTGCGCTAGTTGCCATTCGCGGTTGACCTTGATGCTGATCAGGCAAAATTTATCCGCCATCGGCTGGCCGCGCATCTCATTCAGGATGACCTGTAGCTCGGTGCTGTGATGCCCGATGGGCGTTTTGCGGAATTCCTCGATCGCACGGCTTTCGACTTCGTTTGGCATGTCTCTGTCCCCTGTTTCGTGTACGGCCGATCCTGCCGTTCAGCTTAACATTCTAAATATCATGGTTACCACACCACTAGACTCGTTTGCTGCTCACCTAGGCGCGCTTTTCGGCGCGCCGCCTGCGCGCAATGAGGAACAAATATCCGGCAAACAGGATGATGATAGAGCCATACACCGAAAACGCGCCCATGGTCGGGATCATCGGCGTATAGCCGCTGCTCATTTTGGTATAGAGCCATTCCGTCACCGTGCTGTCGGCGCCCGAGGTGTAGGTGGAGAGCGGGAAATTGCCCCACGACAACAGGAAGGCGAACAGCCCACCGGAAAACAGGCCGGGCGCCAGCGCCGGCATGGTCACCTCGCGGAACACCTGCCAGCGGTTCGCACCGAGATCAAAGGCGGCTTCCTCCTGGCTGACGTCGAATCCGTAGACCTGGATCGAAATGATCAGGGTGACGATCGGCACGATCCACACCAAATGGGCAAATACCGCCGCCTCCCAACTCGGCAGCACGCCGATATAGGTGAACCACAGGAGCAGTGCCAGGCCGAGCACGGCCTGCGGGAAGAAGATCGGCAGCATGATCAGGCGCTGGTAGAAAATGCGCCCTTTCCAGTCATAGCGGGCGAAGGCAAGAGCGCCGAAGAAGCCGAGCACCAAGGCAATGGCGGCAACACAGCCGGCGACGTAAAACGACGTCACATGCAGGTTTTCCGTCAGGTTGGCGTTGATCGTCTGGTCATACCATTTAAAGCTCCATTTCTTGACCGGGAAACTGAAATAGCGCGAATGGCCGAATGACGAGATGATGACACCGGCGATCGGGACAAAGAAAAACAGGATCAACACGCTGGTCCAGACGATGATCAGTGAATTTACCCAGCGTTTGCCCTTTTGCATGCTCACTTCCTCCCGAGCAGCCGGTCGAGATCGAGTCGGCGCATGATGAAGATCACAAGAATGCAGGTAATGGCGATGGCGAACATCGATATGGCCGAACCCAAGGGCCAGTTCTGGGCATAGGTGAATTCGTGCAGAATGGCATGGGCGACGACGACGATATTTGCGCCGCCCAACATCTTGGCCTCGGAAATGGCGCCGACGGCGAGCACGAAGGTCAGCAATGAGCCGATCAGAATGCCGGGCATGGCGATGGGAAGTTCGACCTCGCGGAATATCTGCCAGCGATTGGCGCCGAGATCGCTTGCCGCGTCCATTTGGTCCCTGGGCACCAGCGACAGGCCGAGAGTTGTTGGAAACAGGGTATAGGGCAAATAGACATAGATCATGCCCATCAGGGTCGAGCCGTTCGAGTAGAGCAGCGTTCCGGTATCGAGATCGAACAACCACTTGACGCTGCCGGCGAGGATGCCACCGCCTTTTAGGAGAACGAGATACCAGCCGAATAAGCGCACATTTTCGGATACGAATAGCGGAATGACCAGAATCAACATGACCGGTGCCGCCCACCGGCCGAACACTCTGGCCAAGCCATAAGACACCGGATAGGAGATCAGCAGGCAGCACACCACGGTTGCGGTGGCGAGGCCGAACGACCACAGAAACGATATGTAATAACTATCCGAGAGGATTCGGGTGTAATTTTCGACCGTCCAGTCGCCGTGAAAGCCGAACGTGCGTTCGGGCAGGAAACTGAAACCGAGAACAATGACCAGCGGGCCGACGAAGCCGATCAGGAAAAATAACAAAACCGGCGACGCGCTGAGGAATCCCGGCTGGCGCAGCCATAGACCGAAAGATCGCAGCGGGCCTGGCTGCGGCAAGGGCGGCGGCCAGGCGTCGAGCGTTGACGCCATGTCAGTCGCTTACCAGGACGCTGTCCTTGACGTCCCAGCCGATGATCACATCGTCGTTAACGCTGCCGCGAAACGCCATTTCGCGCAATTTTTCGACCACCAGCATCTGGCTGCCGGCGCGCACATGATATTGCACTCTCGAGCCCATGGCGTATTCGTTGAACAGCGAGCCTTTGATGTGGTTGTCGGCTTCCGATGGGTCGTTGAGGAAGCGCATCGATTCGGGACGGATGACGAGATAGCCCGTTTGTGAGCCGTTGGCTGAGGTGCTTGGTGATGGTCCGACTAATTGCGTGCCGAGATCGGGACAGTCGAATTTGCCGTCGGTGCCGGCCTGTACCGGCAAGGTGTTAACCTCGCCCATGAATTCCGAGACGAACTTGTTGAGCGGCTGGGTGTAGATTTCGTCCGGGCTGCCGATCTGGATCAATCGCCCGGACTGCATGATGCCGATGCGATCGCTCATGACCATCGCCTCTTCGAGCGAATGGGTGATGTAGACGAAGGTCTTGCCGGTTTCGCGGTGTAAATCCTTGAGTTCGACTTCGAGCAATTTGCGCAATTGGTAGTCGATCGCCGATAGCGGCTCATCGAAAAACATGATGTCCGGGTCCGAGGCCAGGGCACGGGCCAGCGCCACGCGTTGGCGCTCGCCGCCCGAACATTTGGTGACGCCCTTGGCGTAATAATCCTGCGGCAGGCGGACGACGTCCATCAATTCCACGCAGCGCTCGCGCCGCGCCGCGCGGGAAACGCCGCGCATCTTCAGTGAAAATTCGATATTTTGGCCGACCGTGCGGTGATTAAACAGCGCCAGCGACTGAAACACCATGCAGGTCGGGCGCTTATTGGCCGGCACATCGTTGACCCGGTTGCCACGCAAAAACACGTCACCGGCGCTCGGCTTTTCCAAACCTGCGAGCATGCGCAAGAGCGTCGTCTTGCCGCTGCCGGACGGCCCGACGATGGTGAAAAACTCGCCGTCCACAATATCCAGCGACACGCCATTGACGGCACGCAGTTTACCAAACTGCTTGGTCACATTCTCGATGCGAAGAATTGTTGCGCCTTCGGCCATCGATATAGCTCCTGCTCCTAACAAACCTGACAAGTATCAGTCACGAAACCCGTACTGAACCGGCGACGGGAAACGAGCTGTGCGGACGCCACATCCACGCGGATCTTTTTCCGATACGTATCGCCAGTATATTTGGCGGAGGGGTTAGGTCTTTTCCCTCAATGCCGCCGTGTAGATGTCGTAGAGCCGGTTGTAGTCGGGCACCACGTCATATTCCACGGCATGTTCGATGCGATAGTCGAACTCATCCCACTGGAAGGAATTAAGCTCTTCCTTGGAGAATTTGGCCAGAACTGCCGGATCCGATAGTTGGCCGACCGGGAGCAGGAAGCCGCCGGCGGTGCCGACATAGTAGGAGGTATCCGGCTGCAGGATGTACTCCATCCAATCGAAAGCCTTGGAATGGAGCGTCGGGTTGTTGACTACCGAATTAAGCTCGATCCAATTTATGCCGCCCTTGCCGTCGGCTGGGCCGCTTTTCGGCACGACATGATAGAGATTGTCGTGTCCATCGAGGCGGGCCGCCGATACTGTGTAGGTGCCGCCGCCGAAATACAGGTCGATTTCGCCGTTGATCAAGGCCAGATTGATGCCGACGAAATCGTCGGAGATCATTTTCGCGCCGTTGATCCAGCGCCGTGCGGTTGCCTCGAACTTGTCGACTTCGGCATCGCTTTTCATCTTAAACGGATGGAGGCCAGCACCCATGCACATATGCATGATGTTCCAATTGTCATAGGCGAGGATGCCGTAGCGGCCCTTCATGTCGGGATTGTTAAACAAGTCCCAACCTTCGTCTTTGCCCATCTCGGCCGAGATGACGTTGGTGTTGACGACGAAATCGAACGTATCCACGCGTTGGCAGACGCCGAGTAAATGCTCTTCGTCCTGGCTCATCGCCCATTTGTAGGGCGCCTTGAACATCGGCAACATCTTGTCAAAATAGGGCTCAAAGCGTGCCCGGTCGAGCTCGACGATGAGATTGTCCGGCCACATGATCTCCCGCGCCCAGGGATTGTTCAGATTGATAATGTCCCAAATTGCGGTTTGTCCGGCGCGCAGTTTGTTGACCGAATCCGGATCGGACGTGTGCAGTTCGTAATTAATTTGCGTATCGTACTGATCGGTGAAGCCGTCGAGCACGCGCGGATCGACATAGCCGTCCCAGGTCAACATGGCGAGATCGCGCTCGGCGGCGGCAGAGGCCATGCGCGGCAGCCCCAGGCCCGCGCCCAATGCCGCAACGCCTGCGCCCGCGCCAATACCTTTCAGCACATTGCGCCGCGTCGGTCCCGAATTGCGTATCGGATTGCTGTTCACTAGTTGCTTTAATAGCTTTTCGTTTTCCATTTTATCCTCCTGTTGGAATCCAAATTTATAGTTTTTGTTGCTCCCGCGTCTCCGCGTGCCGCCGATCAGGCGGCCCATTTCGTTATGTATTTCTTAGCCCGCGTAAAACGCAAATTCCCCACACTGGCGGTTAGCGCCAGTGTTGCACGCCGAATTGAAGCATATATGCTGGCATTGCACACGCTGTTTTCCGGTGACGTATGATTAGGCATAAGCCCTGTGCTCCTTCACCAGTTCATGAATGCCTGGACGCTGTCATCGGCGACAACACCGCTGGCGGCATCGCCGAGCGCGCGGTCGATAATGTCGAGCCCTTCTTCGATCTCCGCCTCGCTCACGTTGAGCGGCGGCGTGATCTCCAGCACATTGGCGTCAAGCCCGACATAGAGAAAGTTAGCGCCCAGTTCATAGGCGCGGTAGATCACTTTGGCGGTCATCGTGGCGCTGACTGGTGCCCGCGTTTCGCGCGAGGTAACCAGATCGACGCCGATCGCCAAACCACGCCCGCGCACATCGCCGATCATTTCGTGGCGCTCGGCGAGCTTGGCGAATCCGGCGCGCAGTTTCTTGCCCATGTCATCGGCGCGCGCCGCCAGGTTCTCTTTGACGATAGTCTCCAGCACCGCACCGCCGACCGCCGTACACACCGGATTGCCGGCCGTCGTTTGCATAGCGAAAGCGGCAGCGTGATCGAGTATGGCCGCCGGGCCGATCATCGCCGATAGCGGCAAGCCGCCGCCGAGGCCCTTGCCGAAAACGATCATGTCGGGCTTCAGCCCGTCATGCTGATAGGCATGCAGCTTGCCCGAGCGCCCGAGCCCAACTTTCACTTCGTCCAGTATGACGAGAATGCCGTGCCGCTGGCAGCGTTCCTGCAGCGCCAACAGAAATCCCTCGGGCGGCACAACCAGCCCGCCGTCGGAAAGGATCGGCTCGATGAACACCGCCGCCACCTGGTCCGGCGGGCAGGTGGTCTCGAACTGGTAGTCCAGCATCGCGAGCACCTCATCGGGCGAAAAATTCGGCCGGTAGGTATTTGGATAGGGCAGCAGCACCAGGCCCGGACGCGGCAGGCTGTGCGTCATCGCGGTATGGCCCGATATGCTCATCGAGCCGGCGAGGCAGCCATGATAAGAGCCGATGAAGGAGATAAAGCGCCCGCGCCCGGTGGCGGCAGACGCCACGCGCATCGCCGCATCATTGGCGTCGGAGCCGGAATGGCCGAACCAGACTTTGCGCGTGCCTTCGCCCGGCGTGACCGCCAGCAATTGCTCGGCCAACGCGGTCGCCGCTTCGTTCGGGATCATCAACAAGCTCGCGCCGGCCATATCGCTTGCCGCCTTGACCATCGCCTCGACCACCGCCGGGTGGCCATAGCCAAGGCTGGCGGCGGTCGCGGATGCGGAAAGATCGAGAATCCGCCGGCCGTCTTCGTCGTGCAGATAGGAGCCGTTGCCGCCGGTTGCCGCCAGCGGGTTGAAGCGCAGCGTCTGAATCTTGGCGATCACCGCCGCGTCGCGCGCCACCAGCGAGTTTTTGTCCATTGCTGCGTCTCCGCGCTTCCGCGCCGCCGCTTCCCGCTTAGCCCAGTCCCTTGTCCTTGGTCTCGGCAATGATCGCCTTTTCCAGCGTATCGACGCAGGTATCGAGCTCTTCGCGGCTGGCGATGTAGGGCGGTGACATTTCTACTGCCGTGCCTTCTTCGCCGATCAGCACGCCCATGTCGCGGCAGCGATGCACGATGTTCTTGATGGTCTTGTCTTTGAACGGCGCCTTGGTCTTCTTGTCACTCGTGAAGTCGACGCAAGTCCACATGCCGAGGCCGCGGATGTCGCCAACGATGGGGAGTTCGCGCAGGCGCTGCAATTGCTCAAGGAAATAAGCGCCGTTTTCGCTGCTCTGTCGGATCAGGTCATTTTGTTCAATGTACTCGATCGTTGCCAGGCTGGCGGCGCAGGATGCAGGGTGGCCTTGATAGGTCTGGAGATGCGAGAAAATCGGCAGCGTATCGGCGATTTTCTGTGTCACGGTCGAGGCGCCGAGCGGGCAATAGCCGGCAGTGATGGCCTTGGCGGTCGACATAATATCGGCCTGCACGCCCCAATGCTCCATGGCGAACCATTTGCCGGTGCGCCCGAAGCCGGTGATCACTTCATCGGCGATCAGCAGCACGTCATATTTATCGCAGACCGCGCGCACCTTTTTGAAATAATCGTCGGGTGGCACTTGTGCGCCGTCGCCCTGCATGACCGGCTCGGCAATGAAAGCGGCGACATATTCCGGCCCTTCATGGATGATTTCCTGCTCGAGATAATCGACGCAGAAGTCGCTCACTTCAGAGGCATCCATGCCAAACGGCGTGCGATACAAAAACGGCGCCGGAATCCGCCGGTGACCGGGAACGCCGGGCTCGGTGATATGACGCGTACCCAGGATATCGGTGGCGCCGATCGCGCCCATCGTGGCGCCGTGATAGGCGTCCCAGCGCGAGATAATCTTGCGCGCAAAGGGTTTGTCGCCTTTGTGGATGTGATATTCGCGCGCGAATTTGAACGAATTCTCGTTCGCTTCCGAACCCGAGCCACCAAACGTTGTCGCCGTCAAATCGCCCGGCGCCAGTTCGGCAATCTTGGCCGCCAGACGCACCGTGACATCGGCGACATGGGCGAAGGTTCCGGCATAATGCAGCTCCATCAATTGGTCATAGATCGCTTTGGCGATATGCTCATTGGCGAATCCGAGCGAGCTGGCGCGGGTGTTGGTGCTCAGCATGTCGAGGTAGGATTTGTCCATGATATCGGTCATCATCATGCCCTCGCCGGACTTGAAGATGAGCGGGTCGCCGCCAAGGACGTCGGTTTTCGACACCAGCGGAAAGACGTAATGATCGAGTGCTTCGCGTGTGACGGGATCGATATTCCTGAGATCCATAGTTCGTCTCCCTATCGCCTGGCTATTGCCGGATTTTGGTACCCTTTGGCGGCTTCGTAACATGTCTCCGCGTATTGGTCTATAAAATAGACCAATACGCCCGGGCTAAGCATCAGCCATGGCGGCCGGGCTTTCGGGCAGGATTTGCCCGCCATCGACCACCAATATCTGCCCGGTCACATAGCGCGCCTGGTCGGATGCTAGATAAAACAGCGCATGGGCGATATCTTCTGGATCGCCGATATAGCCCGCCGGAATAATCTGGCGCACTTCTTCGAGCGCTTCGCCGCCGAGCTCCACCAAGCCTTCGGACATGATCGAGCCCGGGCTGACGCCGTTCACAGTGATGTTGTATTTCGCCAGTTCGAGCGCGGCGCCGCGGATAAACGCATTGGCGCCGCCCTTGGATGCGCCGTAATGGGTCAGCCCAGGCCAGCCGACATTCGGCCCCGTAATCGAAGACACCACCACGATGCGTCCCGACATCTGCTTTTTCATATACGGGATACAGGCCTGGGTGCCAAAAAAGATTCCCTTGAGATTGGTGTCGATCACTTCGTCCCACATTTCCTCCGTGAGATCGCCGAGCAGCGCGCTGGGAAAGATGCCGGCATTCAAACAAAGTACGTCGATGGCGCCGAAATTATCTATCGCCGCTGCCGCCATCGCCTCCATGTCCGCTTTGCTCTTCACATTGGCTTGATGAAACACTGCCGTGCCACCTTTGGCCGTGATCTCCTCCACTACTTTTTGGCCGGCTTCGGCGCTGCGGTTCACCACCAGCACTTTCGCCCCGTCATCCGCGAACACATGGGCGGCGCCGCGGCCGATGCCACGTCCCGCACCGGTGACGATGATCGCTTTGCCTTGCAACGTGATTGCCATTTGGTTTGCCTCTCCTCGGATTCGAACAATCGCGCAAGCTAGCATGTCTGGCCGACGGAAAATACGCGAAGATAGATCGACAGAAGCGCCGCTTTTGACGACAATTCACGCTCACAAATCAGACGACAATATGGGGCAGTCATTATGAGTAGCGAAATTGGCGCGAATGTTGCGCTCATCGATCACCATTGCCACGGCGTCATGCCCAATGATCTCACCCTCGCTCAGTTCGAGGATTCGCTCAGCGAGGCGTTCGCGCCGGCGCCTGCCGGCACCAGCCATTGGGACAAGCCGGTGACGCTCTCGATCCGCCGCTGGTGCGCACCGATTTTGGATTTGCCGAAATTCGCCTCGCCCGAGGATTATGTTGCGCGCCGCCTGGAATTGGGCGCGAGCGAGGTCAACCAGCGTTTCATGCGCGCCGCCGGTTTTGAAATGCTGCTGGTTGATTCGGGTAACCGCCCGGAAGAGTTGTGCTCGGTCGAGGAATTGGGCGTGATTGCCGATGCGCCGGCGCGTGAAGTCGTGCGCATGGAATCGGTGGCCGAGCGCGTCGCCTCGGGCGGCGGCATCAGCGCCGCCGGTTACGCCGATGCCTTCGAAGCGGCACTCCGCGCGTCCCTGCATGACAACGTGGTCGGCCTGAAAACGGTCATCGCCTACCGTGCGACGTTGGCCGTCGATTATGTGCCGCCGGGGCCGGGTGAAGTCGCGCGCGCCGCCGGCGCCTGGCTGGCTGAGGTCGAGCGAACCGGCAACGCACGCATCACCGATCAGGTATTGGAGCGCCATTTGTTGTGGACCGGCGCCAACATCGCGCGCGAGAAGGGCTTCCCGCTGCAGTTCCATATCGGCATCGGTGATCCGGATATTGAGCTCAACAAAGTCGACCCCAGCCGGCTCACGCCGTTCATCCGCGAAGCCGAGGCCTGGGAATTTCCCATCACCCTGTTGCATTGTTATCCGTTCCACCGCCAAGCTGGGCTGATGGCGGAGAATTTTCCGTTCGTCTATTTCGATGTTGGCTTTGTCCAAAATTGGGCCGGGCCGAGCTATCAGCGCATCATGGACGAGGCGTTGGAACTGGTGCCGTTCACCAAGCAGCTTTACTCGTCCGATGGGTTCGGCCTGTCGGAGTTATATTATCTCGGCGCTTTGCGCTTCCGCACCAGCGTCACGCGGGCGCTGAACCGTTGGATCGATGAAGACGAATTGGCGGCCGGCGAAGCCGAGCGCATCGTCGATCTGATCGGGCGCGGCAATGCGCGGCGCATCTACCCGCTCGGTGATTGATCGATGAGTGCCGACCTGATCGGTGCCAATGATCCGCCGCCCTTCGAGACCATCAACGAGGACGGCGAGGCGGCGCTGCTGCTGATTTGCGATCACGCCAGTTGCGCGGTGCCCGAAGCACTCAACATGCTCGGCCTCGACGCGGCGACCGTCACCGATCATATCGGCTGGGATATCGGCGCCGCTGCCGTGACCCGACAACTCTCGGTCCTCCTGGACGCGCCGGCGGTTCTTGCCGGCTTTTCGCGCCTCCTCATCGATTGCAACCGCCCGGCCGTTGCACCCGATCAGGTGCCGCCGGTGGCCGACGGCCGGCCCGTCCCCGGCAATCAAGACCTCAGCGCGGCCGATATCGCGGCGCGCCGCGAGGCATTCTTCGAGCCCTATCACGAAGAGATTCGCTATTTTCTGGATAAATTCGAGACCGCCGGTCGGGTGCCGATTTTGGCCGCTATTCACAGCTTTACGGCGTCGATGACCTCGGATGATGAAGCCCGTCCGTGGGAAATCTCGGTTTGTTGGGACCGCGATGGCCGCGTCGCGCTGCCGGTGCTGGCGGCGCTCCGCGATGAGGGCCTGTGCGTCGGCGAAAACCAACCCTACGGCTTTGAGGCGCTATCCGATTTCTCCATTCCGGAATACGGCCTGAAGCGTGGCCTGCCGCATATCCTGGTCGAAATCCGCAATGATCAAATTCGCAACGACGATGATGTGGCGGGTTGGGCGGCGCGCCTCGGCTACCATCTGACGGCGGCGCTCGGCGATCCGGCGGCACAACGCATCGAGATGTTCTGAGCTAATCGTCCGGCGCGCCGATGCCCTTGACCGGCACCAATCCGGCCGGCGCGAGCTTGGCGAAGTAGCGCGTGAGGGCCCCTGGTGTCTTGCCCTGGTCCTCCAGCGCTTCCTTGCGCCGGTTGGCTTTGATCACCATGCCGCCACCGAAATAGCGCAGCGGTTCGCGCGGGAATTGCCCGATGCCATCGCGTACCAGGCCGCATTCCGACCATTCATCGCGCTCGTTCAGCACCAGCGAGGCGAGAATTTTGGCGCCAATCAGCGTCGGCCCAACACCGTTCCCTGAAAAACCGAGGCCATAAACGATATCCGCCCGCCCACCGAGCCGGCCAAAAAATGGCAAGCCCGAAAGCGAGCGGTCGATTGGCCCGGTCCAATGGCTGGCGATGCCGATATCTCTGAAATCGGGATAAATCCGACGGAAATAACCGGCCACCTCCTCACTCCGTGATGAGCCGCCGCTGAATTTCGGTGTCACCCGGTTGCCGTAAGAGAGCATCCCGCCGCCGGTGCCGAAGGCGATGCGGCCATCCGGCGTGGTGCGGCAATAATTCACCAGAGTGCGTGAATCCGAAACTGCCATACCGTCGCGCCAGCCCGACGCGTTGAGGCGCTCGGGAAACGCCTCGGTCGTGACGATATCGCTGCTGATAACGACGATGGTGCGGCGCAACTCGGGGAACATGGTGGCCCAGGCATTCATCGCGATTACCACCTTGTCGGCGGTGACCGACCCTCTGGGCGTCACCACGGAGGGCGGGCGCGGCCGCTTGAGCCGCCGCATCGGTGTGTTTTCGTAAATGCGGATGCCTTTCTCCAGGGCGACCCGGCGCAAGCCTCGCGCCAACAGCGCCGGCTGAGCCGTCGCCGCCGTCGGCTCATAAACGCCGGAGACATGCTTGTCAGAGCCAGTGCGCGCCGCCGCTTGTTCGCCCGTCCATTCTTCGAAGGGATGCAATTGGTGGCGGTTGAGATCGTCGAGCAGTGCCATCCAGGCGCCATCCTGCGCCTTGTTGGTTGCCGCCCACAGCCAGCCGTCACGGCGCAACCCGGCATCGATCCCATTGGCGGCGCAAAAATCCGCCATCTCCTGCATGGTATTGGCCGAGGCCTGAGCGAGGCGCGCCGCTTCGTCGCTGGCGCAGAATTTTCTGAGCGAGCCGAATTTGGCCCACCAGCTTAGAACAAACCCACCATTGCGCCCGCTTGCGCCGTCGCCGCAGCGATTTTTCTCGACGATGACGATATCGAGGGCGGGTTCGCGCTCCTTCAGGCGGATCGCCGTCCACAACCCGCAAAACCCGCCACCGATAATGCACACATCGGCGCGGGTTGTGCCGTGAAGAGCGGGCGCTTCGTCCGCCGCCGCAAGCGGCGCCTCATCCAGCCAGTGGCTCAGCATGGCACGTCTCTCCGCAATATTGTCGTACCGCCGCGCGCGGGTTAAACATGCTATTGAGCCCGGGATCGGCTGCCAAGGCGAAGTTTTTTGCCGGGCGAGACGCGCGCCACTAATTCAAGAGGTATAGATGCCGCTGCTGGAGGATTTTGATTTTCAACTGGGCGATGGGTTTCTAAAGCAAGTCGATGCGCAGCTGTTCAAAGAAGGCATGCGCCAGCTCACCGCCGGCGTGACCATCGTCACCACTGCCATCGGCAACGACCGCCGTGGCCTTACGGCCACTGCGGTTTGTTCACTCTCGGCCGAGCCGCCAACCCTGCTCGCCTGCGTCAACCGTGAGGCTGGCGCGCATGACCCGACCCTGCAAAGCCGGGTATTTTGCGTCAATCTTCTGGCCACCCATCACCGCGAACTGGCCGCAATGTTCGCCGATCCGAGTATGAGCGCCGAGCGTTTCGAGAGCGGCGAGTGGGGCGTCCTTGAAAGCGGTGCCCCGGTGCTGATGGACAGCCTCGCGAGTTTCGATTGCATCCTCGGCCAGACCATGCGCGCCGAAACGCATACTGTGCTGACCGGCCGGGTGCAGGCCGTGCGCCTCGACGAGAGCCTAGAGCCGCTGCTCTATTCGCGCGGCGAGTTCGGTTCCTTCACATCGTAAAAACAGGCCGGCAAACCGGAGAATCAAGATGAACGCGATGCAACAGGCCGATGCCTATTTCAACGCCTGGAACGCGCATGATACCGACGCCATCATCGCCCTGTTTTCCGACCGAGGCAGCTATGCCGACCCCAACGTGCCGGGCGGCATCCCGGGCCCGCATCTGGCCGGCTATGTCCACGCCATCGTCGCTGGGTTCTCCGATCTCGAATTCGAGATCGCGAAAAAATTCGAATGCGGCAGCGGCGAAATCGTCGCCGAATGGCTGATGAAAGGCACCCATGACGGAGAGATGAATGGCTTGCCGCCGACTGGCCGCACCATCGCCCTCCCCGGCATCGACGTCATCGAGGCCGGCGCTGACGGCATCGACAGCGTGCGCGGCTATTTCTCAAACGGCACCATGATGGAACAGCTCGATTGCCAAGTGCTGGTGCAACCCAAGCGTTTCGGCCCAGTCAGTTTCGGCAACTCGGCCTACACCAGCACCGGCAACACGGCCAAGCCCGGCGTGCTCGGCGTCACGCAAATTCAAGTGTCCTCGCCTGAAAAGCGCGAAGAGATGAGCGCACTCACGCGCGCGATCATTCAGGAAATCTGCCAAATCCCGGCTTCATCTCAATCAACACCACTATGTCGGCGGACGGTCACGGCACGACGCTGACGGCGTGGGAGGACATGGCGTCGGCAAAGGTGGCGCTGCAGGGCAAGGCCCATGGTGCGGCGATGAAGGCGTTTTTCGCGCCCGACGGAGTTGGCGACAGCGGCTGGACGAGTTTTTGGACGGACGGACAAATGAATCAACGCCTGCTGCGTTGCCCAACGTGCGGCGAAATGGCCATACTTTCGGGGCAGGAGAACTGCGCCTGCGGAGCCGCGCTGCCCGAGCCCGCACCTTATTTGTAGGACGCGAAAAGATGAAAATTGATATTGGCGGTGTAAGCTTCTTTTTCGATGCCGAAGGCGCGAAGTTTGTCCCCGATGGGCCCGACATGCGCGAGCGCCCGACGCTTGTGTTGCTGCATGGCGGGCCGGGCTTCGATCATTCCCACCTCAAGCCGGCGCATTCTGAACTTACGGATGTGGTGCAATGCGTCTTCCTCGACCACCGCGGCAACGGACGCAGCGATCGCTGCACGCCCGAAACCTGGAACCTCGCCCAATGGGGCGATGATGTTTACGAGTTTTGCCGAGCACTCGGCATTGAGAAACCAATCGTGCTCGGCCTGTCATTCGGCGGCTTCGTCGCCCAGGCCTATGCCACCCGTCACCCCGAGCACCCGGCTAAGCTGATCCTCTCCAGCACGGCGGGCACCATGCGGTGGGATCGTATCCACGACATGTTCGAGCGCCTCGGTGGCGCCGAGGCGCGTCGCCTGGCCGCGGATTTCTGGGCCGATGCCTCTAATGAGGCAGCGCTCGGGCCTTATCTGGAGACCTGCTTTCCGCTTTATAACCAGATGCCGCAGGGGACTGACATGCTCACCCGCACGGTCATGAATTCAGAACTGCTCGGAGATTTCTCCAATCCCAACGGCGAGGGCCACAGCTTCAATCTGCTGCCTGATCTGGCTAAGATTGAATGCCCGACCCTGGTGATGACTGGCGAAATAGACCCGGTGACGCCGCCGCCGCAATCGCAAGATATCGTCGCCGCATTGCCCGACGGATTGGCTGAGCTACGAATTTTCAAAGGCTGCGGTCACGGCGTTGAGCGCGACGACAAGGCGGCCGCGCTCGATGCCATTCGCAAATTTATCCTGGCTTAATTCTAGGCGTCGGTGTTGTCGAAATAGCGCAGGTTGGGCGCGCCATCCAGCCTATCGGCGAACTGCGCCAATTTGGCGCTCGCCTTTCCCGCCTTTGTTTTCACGTCGAGCATTACCGTGTTCGCCATATCTGTTTCCCTATCATCTATATGTTGAGCCCAATCGGTGTCAGCGTCGAAATAATAATCTTGAACCTGGCTCAGCCCGTGAAGAAGACCTGTTATTCCGCCCGCACGAACAGAATATCCGCGACCGCGCGCTCAAACGGGATGGTGAGGCCGGCGATGGCGCCGTCGCCGTCGTTAAGAAACGCAACTTCTAGATGGCTGCGCGACGTCACCGGAATTTTAACGATCTCGAAGATGTCGCCGCGGTAAGAGCGCAGCGGCAGGGTGAACTGGCCGTAGCTGAGCGTCAGTGCCTGATCCTTAAGGGTGATCCGCACCTCGCCATAAGCCGGATGGCGGTACGTGCCGGTAAATTTTGCGAGGGCGCGCGAGGGCCGCATGGTCACGTCGCGTGCCCGCGCGTGGCGGGCGGCATCTTGGTGCTGTTGCAACTCCCATTCGAGATAATCCGACGCCACCCATGCGTTCCACGGCAGCGGCGCCAATCCCAGCAGGCGGTCAAACAAATTGCGAGTAAGGATCGTCGGCGCCGGGTTGCGGTCGAGATTACTCAGCGCAACGACACCGATACCGGCATCGGGCAAAAAAGCGAGGAGGGCGACAAAGCCGTCGACGCCGCCAGCATGCCAGACGATGCGCTGGCCGCGATAGGTCGCAATGAGGAACCCCATACCATAGGCTGCAGGTCCGAGCACCGCGTGCGCCGGCGCATCGTCGAGCGCGACGCGCGGCGTCTGCATGGCTTTCGCCTGGCCCTCGGACAGCAACCCGCCGCCATCACTCATATGGAATGCGAGATAGCTAAGCATGTCGGCGACCGTCGAGTTGATGCCGCCCGCCGGTGCGATGGCACGCATGTCGTAAAACGGGATGCGCCTGACATCGCCATCGTCTTTCTCGTAAGGCTTGGCGCGCTCCCGGTCGCTTACGCTCGGCGCAAAATTCGTGCGCGTCATACCGAGCGGAGCGAGCAGGCGGCGGCGGGTAAATTCCTGCCAGGTCTCGCCGCTCAGTGCTTCGGTAATGCGCCCGGCGGCAGCCACCATCAGATTGTTATATTGCCAGGTGCTGCGGAACGGCGCGCCGGGTGCGAGGTGGCGCAGGGTTTTGAAAAGCTCGTCGGCGCTGAGGCCGCTGCCGTACCACAGCATATCGTGGCGTGCCAAACCGCTGCGGTGGGTGACCATGTCGCGCGGCGTCGTCTCAGCCGCGGCGACCGCATCGGCAAGGGCGAAATCAGGCAGCACGCCACGCACCGGGCGGTCCCAATCCAGGTGGCCTTCATCCACCAGCATTCCGAGGCCGGCGACGGTGAAAGATTTGGTGATCGAGCCGATGGCAAAAACCGTCTCCGGCGTCACCCCCACTTGATCTTCCATACTGGTGAAGCCGTAACCGGCGCAATAGAGCGTCTCGCCGTTCTGGATGATTCCGAGCGCCAGGCCCGGCACCTGCCAATCGGCCATCACCCCGCGGGCAAATTCGTCGAACCCTCCCAGCGTGTCCGGTGCACGCTCTCCGCCGCAAAAAGCCTGCGCCGTGCCGGGTAGAACGGCGAGCAGGAAAAAGAGAACGCCAATTAAAAGGCGCATATTGCTCGGTCTAAAGTTGCGCCATCAAGCCGCCATCGACCACCAGGTCGATGCCAGTGATGAAGGATGCACGATCAGACAGCAAAAACAGGCAGGCAAAGGCGATGTCTTCCGGCAGACCGAGGCGCCTGAGCGGTGTGCGCGCCGCCATTGCCTCCGCGCGCTCCGGATGGACGTCATAAATCGGGCTGGTCATCGGCGAGAGAATGGCGCCCGGGCAGATCGTGTTGGAGCGGATATTGTTGAGCGCGAACTGCAAGGCGAGCGAGCGCGACAGCCCAACAAGCGCAAATTTTGACGCCTGATAAGCCTCCATCGGCCCGCCTTCGATGATGTTTTCCATGTTGCGTAACCCAGCAATGCTGGCGATATGCACCAGCGCGCCGCCGCGCCCGCCCTGTTTGATCAAAGGCACGGCATGGCGCGCCATCAGGCCGGCGCCGGTAAGGTTTATCTCGATCACTTGACGCCACACCGCCATATCTATCTCAACAATCGAGGTGTCGGTGTCGAACCAGCCGACGCCGGCGGCATTGACCAAATAATCAAGCCGCCCGGCGCGCGCATGGGCAGCGGCGATGGTGGATTTGACGAAGGCCTCATCAGTGATGTCGCCCTCGACATAATGCCCGCTGCCGAGATTGAAATCGTCGGGCTCCGGCTTTATGTCGATCGCCGTCACCTCCGCGCCTTCTTCCTGAAGGGCGCGTGCGATGGCCAGACCCTGGCCGCCGCCGGCGCCAGTAACAATCACGTTCTTGCCGCTGAATTCTTTGGTCATGCGTTGAATGCCTCGCGCAATGCTGCGGCGGAATCGTAATGACCTGCTTCGGCGCTCTCGATCAAACCGGTGATCGAGGCAAATCCGTGAATCATGCTCTCATAACATTTTCGTGCATTTACGTTGCACCGCCACGCCGGCTTAAGCGAGGCGCTTGGCATAGGCATTGCCTGCGTCGCCACCGAGATGGAGCGAATCGAGGATTTTCTTGAGCTTTGGATCGAACTCCATGCGCGGTCCCTCTCAACCCTTGAATTTCGACGAATAGCGCGGCGCCACGTCTTTGGCGAAGCGGCGCATCCAGTCATGGCGCTTGGCGCGCGGCACGCCGGTGGTGGCGATATGGAGAATAAAGTTACCGAAGCCGCAATCCAGATAGCGCTCCAATTGGCGGCATACGGTCTCCGGCGAGCCAACCAATTGAAATTGCGACCAGCGCGGCATGGACTCGGGATTGCACTTGCTCAACATCGAATTGAAAACGTGGCTCCAGGATTTGTAAGATTCCATATTCTTGAAATGGTCCCGGTCGCCCTCGTAATGATCGACCTGCGCCTGCATGAAGGGCGGTATATAAGTCTTGGCGTCTTCAACTGCGGCCTCGTCGCTATCGGCGACAATGCATGGGATCAGCAGGGGAATGGGCTTTGCCGCGTTGATGCCGCGCGCCGCCGCCTTTTCGCGCCAGCGCGCGATGACCTCATGCTGTTTCTCGAAATTGACGATGGTGGTGCAAATCGGCGTGAGGCCGATGTCGGCCATGATTTCGGCGCTCTCCGGGCTGGCGCCGAGGGCGCCGTAAAAATTAATTTTTGCGGTATCGCCGCGCGGGCGGATTTCGATTTCCTTGGGCACGTTCAAATGTTCGCCTTGATAGGTGAAGCGCTCGCCCTTGAGCGCCGTGGTAACGATCTCATAGCATTCGCGGAAGCGCGCCCGGCTCATCTCCATGTCGATGCCGAAGGCGTCATATTCCATCTTTGCGGTGCCGCGTCCCATGCCGAGATGAAGCGGCTGTTTGGTGAGTGTGTTGAGTTGGGCTATTTCCTCGGCCAGGCGCAGCGGTTCATACCAGGGTGTCACCAGAACGCAGGTGCCGAGCCCGAGATCGGGAAAGCGCGCGGCGATAAAATGCAAAAACGCGAGCGGGTTGGGTGTCGGGTAGTAATCCGAGAAATGATGCTCGATCATCCACGCCGTCTGGTAGCCCAACTCCTGGCCAAGCTCGCAGTCGGCGAGAATTTCGTCATAGCTCTCGCCGTCTGTCAGGCTCCTTTCACCGGACGGCGCGGCGACGAAGCCGAATTCAATGTCGCGTTGGGCGCAGATCGCCATGTCCCTCATTCTCCGTTTGTTATCGCCTGGCCGGCACGGCGCGTTGCACCAGGCCCTCGATGTCGCCGCGGCTGGCGCGCAAATGCGCCGCCATGGCGGCCTCGGCCGCATCCGCATCGCCCGCTTCCAGGGCGGCGAAAATCGCCTCGTGATAGGCATTCGCATTGTCTTCGAGACGGCGGAACACCGCGCCAATCGGCAAAAACATTGCGGCGCGGGCCTCTTCGATGGCGGCCAGAAAATAGCCGTTGCGTGCCGCCCGGGCGATGCCCAAGTGAAATTCGGAATCGACCGCCATGAATTGGCTCACCGTAGCCATCGCTTGGGATTCGTCGACCTCTGGGCGCGGCGTGGCGAGCTCGCCCATGCGCTTTATCTGGCGCGCCAGCGCCGCCAAATCGCTCTTGCTGCGTCGTGCCGATGCCAGGCGCGCGGTGCTGCACTCGATCGCCAGGCGGTAATCGTAAATTGCCTCGATCGCCTTCAATCTGCCGGCGAGGGATTTCTCCAAAACATTGGTGTTCTGTTTCAAGACCGTGAGGCCGCCCGCCGCGCCGCGTTTGCTTTGTACCAGGCCATGGCCTTCCAATATCTTCACCGCGTCGCGCACGGTGGTACGCGAGACGCCAAGTTGTTTGGCCAGCTCGCGCTCCGGCGGCAATTTATCGCCGGCCAGAAAGCGCCCCAAATGGATCGCGCGGCGCAGCTGTTCGACCACCAACTCGCAAGCTGATGTCGGGCGCACCGGATCGATAACGGCATGGGCTTGGCCCATGTAAATTCCTTTCAAATATAGAATGGACTAAATATCATACCTTAGATCGTTGCACACCGTGCTTGTCAGCCGCGCAACGATTTATCAGGTTGTCGGTGACAATTGAAGGAGAGAGACATGGCGCAGGAAGGAACAGACGGCGCGATGGCGTTCGATGTCGATCTCGGCCATGCGGCGCCGCGGGGCCCGATGGCCGAACAAGGCGAATCGAGCTATCGCCGGGCGGCACAGGCGCTCGCTTCCGGGCGCTTTCAGGACGCCGCCGATCTCGGGCGTTACACCATCGAAGAGGCGCGCGAAGGGCATGAAGTGTACGCCGCCTGGAGCGACCAAACCCGGCGCTACCTGCTGCGTGAGGGCGTCAGCGCAGAGACTGTTGCGGCAGAAGATGCGCGTCTCGCCGGTCTGTTGTGCCTCGACGACGGCTCGGCGTTCGACGCAGCGGAGCGCTGGGCCGAATATAACCGCCTGATCGAAAAATTCGTTTTCTCCTGCGATGCCAGCAACGGCGCGGCGGCCGCCGCCTATTTGGAAGCGGCACGGCTTTCTTGGCGCGCCACCCATGACCGCGCCTGCGATTGGCTGTACGGCCTGTTGGATGCCGTCGTGCGCCATTTGGGCGAAGCGCGCATAGGCCCGCTCTGGGATGAGTTGATGGCACCGATGTATGCGACCTATGACCACTACGACCCGGCGACCACGCCGTGGCCGGAATCAATCCGCCGCTTGGTACTGGTCGCCGCAGAATCGCTCCGCGGCCATCTCAGCGGTCCCGGGCGCATGGGCGATATCGAGATTGTCGAGGAAGCCGGTCGCTGGGTGCTGAGCTTCGATCCGTGCGGTTCGGGCGGGCGTACGTACCGCGACGATAAGGCCGAAGGCTACACGCCGCGCATGGCACCGCCCTATGATTTCGCCGTCACTGAAGAAGAGCATGACTGGGCGTGGAACAAGAAGGGCGTCTGTGTCTATTGCGTACATTGCTGCCAGCTCAATCAGCGCATGCCAATCGCCCGCTTCGGCTTTCCCACCCGGGTGGTGACGCCGCCGACCTGGCCGGAAGCACGAACCGGTGGAAAATGCGTCTGGAGCATCTACAAAGACCCGACGGCCGTGCCCGAAGAAGCCTATTCAGAAGTAGGCTTCGAAAAACCGGAACGCTTTGGCGGTAGCGGAAAGGGATGAGCCCGTGGCGCGGATAAATTTCCAAAACCGCGGCGGCCTGGTCGCTGGCGCCGGTGGCGGCATGGGCCTCGCCATCGCCAATGGTTTGATCGAAGGCGGCGCCGATATCGTCCTCGCGGATATTAAGCCGGAGCCCGATGGCATTGCCGCGGGCCCGGGCCGCGCGCTTTATCTCCAGGGCGATTTGAGCGACGAAGATTTTGTCCGCGATGTCGTGGCGCAAACTCAAGCCCATGCCGGGCGCTTCGACTACCTGGTGAACACAGTCGGCGTGTGGTGGGGCGAGACAGATCTCTCCGTTGTCGATATCGAGCGCCAGGTGTGGGATCGAGTATTCGACATCAATCTCGGCTCGATGATGTTGGCGGCACGCCATGCGGTTCCGCTGATGCAAGCCAATGGCGGCGGCGCCATAGTCTTGATTTCTTCGATTCAGGCGCTGCGCGGCGATCCCCGAGCGCAGGACGCTTACGGTGTCTCAAAAGGCGCCATCCGCACGCTGTCCAAATCCCTCGCTGTGCAGTTCGCCGGCGATAACATCCGCTGCAACGCCCTTCTGCCGGGTTATGTGCGCACTCCAATGACACACCGCTTCGATGACAATTCGGCGCGCAGCGAGGCGGTACGCAAACTCATCCCGCTCACCCGTTTCGGCGAAGTGGCGGATATCGCCGGGCCAAGCCTGTTTCTATTGTCCGACGCCGCCTCATTTATCACCGGCAGCGAATTGATCGTCGACGGCGGTACCACCGCCTTACCCTGAAGGAACCGCCTCGGCCTCAGCGGTAAAATCGCGCATCCGCACCGGCAGGCGTTTGGCGCCCCAGGCGCCCGGCGCGCCATCGAACACTCCAGCGCAGGGCGTGCCGCATTGTCGGCAGGCGCCGGCATCGTTCAACCCCCAGGATGAGAGCGTATAGCGGTCGCGTCCGATCAGCAGTGCCGAGCAATTATGGCAATAGGTGCTGCCGCGTCCGCGGTCGCTGACATTGCCGACATAGGCATGGCGCACGCCGTTCTTCAGCGCCGTGCGGCGCGCTAAATTGAGGGTTTCGTGCGGCGTGTTGGGTTTGTCCATCATGCGGTAATCGGGATGAAAGGCGGAAAAATGCAGCGGCACATCGGGCCCGAGATGTTCAACCACCCAGGCACTCATCTCATCGAACTCAGCCTCTGAATCGTTTTCGCCGGGGATCACCAGATTGGTAAGCTCGAACCAGGTGTCGGTTTCTTCTTTAAGAAACATCAGCGTCTCCAGCACATCGTTCAAATGGCTCTTGGTGATGTTCCAGTAGAAATCCTCGGTGAACGCCTTCAGATCGACATTGGTGGCGTCCATATGGCGAAAGAATTCGGCGCGCGGCTCGGGCGAGATATAGCCCGCCGTCACAGCCACGGTGGCGATGCCGATCTCCTTACAGGCCTGGGCGATATCGATGGCATATTCCATGAATATCACCGGATCGTTATAAGTGAACGCGACGCTGCGGCAGCCGAGTTTTTGCGCCACCGCCGCCACCTGCTCGGGCTTGGCGCCGTCGGCCAGGGTGTCGATTTCGCGCGATTTGCTGATGTCCCAGTTCTGGCAAAATTTACAGGCGAGATTGCAGCCCGCCGTGCCGAACGACAGCGTCGGCGTGCCCGGCAGGAAATGATTGAGCGGCTTTTTCTCGATCGGATCGACGCAAAAGCCGCTTGAGCGCCCATAGGTGGTGAGCACCACTTTGTCGCCGAGCCGCCCGCGCACGAAACAAAGACCGCGTTGGCCTTTCTTCATTTTGCATTCGCGCGGGCAGACATCGCATTGAATGCGGCCGTCGTCGAGCGCATGCCAATATTGCGTCGGCCAGCTTTCGGTATTTTCGTCGATCTGCTCGTCGCCGCTCATGAGGAATTTTCCGCCTGTTGTGCTAGACTGCGAGCGTAGCAAACCTAAGAGAGCCTAGCCATGGCAAGCGTGCGCCAACCGGCGGTCGCCGGCACCTTTTATTCGGCCGAGGTATCGGAATTGGAAAATTCCGTCGCCGCGCATCTTGATTCGCCCCTGGCCTGGGATATCGCCGCCAAGGCCCTGGTGGTACCGCATGCAGGGCATGTCTATTCCGGCGCCATCGCCGGCACGGCCTATGCTTCGGTGCGCCATTTGGCGTCGCAAATCACTCGCGTCGTTCTGCTCGGCCCGGCCCATCGCGTCGCGTTCAAGGGCATCGCTGTGTCGAGCGCCGATGCTCATGCCACGCCGCTTGGCAATATTTCGGTTGATTGGCCGGGTGTCGCAAAAGCGTTGGCTCTGCCGCAAGTGCATATAAATGACGCGGCGTTCGAAAATGAACATTCGCTGGAAGTGCATCTGCCATTCTTGCAGGCCGCCCTCGGTGATTTCGCCCTGGTGCCGCTGCTCGTCGGCGATGCCAAGCCCGAAGGGGTGGAGCAGGTGCTCAAAAAATTATGGGGCGGGCCGGAAACCCTGATCGTCATCAGCACCGATCTCAGTCACTTTCATGATTACGCCGCGGCGCAAAAGCTCGACGCCAGCGCCACCCGCGCGATCGAGACATTCAATGTCGAGGGCTTGAGCGGCGAACTGGCCTGCGGCTTCCGCCCGCTTTCCGGCCTGTTGCGCGCCGCGCTGAGGCTCGATCTTCGGCCGACGACGCTCGACGTCCGCAATTCCGGCGATACGGCGGGCGACAAAAGCCGGGTCGTTGGCTACGGCTCCTATGCCTTCGAATATTCCGGCAGTGCACGCACGCCCGATAAATACCGCACGCCGCTCCTCGATATCGCCCAGCAATCGATCCGCCACGGCATCAAATCCGGCGCCTGCCCGAATGTCGACGTGTTGGGCTTCCCCCATCCGATGCGCACCCACCGCCGCACGTTTGTCAGCGTTCATACCGGTGGCAAGCTGCGCGGTTGCGTTGGCTCGCTGGCAGCCAACAATCCACTGATCGCCGATGTCGTGCAAAACGCCTACCGCGCCGCCTTCGAGGACAAGCGCTTCAAACCGCTGACCGAAGAAGATCTCGCCGAGACCGATATATCCGTCTCGATTCTCAGCACACCGCGGCCTATGACGTTTCGGGGCGAAGCCAATCTGGTGGCGCAAATTCAGCCCGATACCGATGGGTTGATCCTGCAAGACGGCAACAAGCGCGGCATCTTCCTGCCCATCGTGTGGGAACAGATTTCCGAACCGCGCGAATTCCTGCGCCATCTCAAAAACAAAGCCGGCCTGCCGCTCGACCATTGGTCGGACGGCATCAAGCTCTGGCGTTACACCACAGAATCCTTCGGCACCAAGTTCGCCCCGGCGCCAAACGTCTAACGGCTGGCAATCACCGCCGGCGCAGGACGATCCGGCGGTGGCGGCAACCACATCCAGACAGGACCCAGCCCGCGCTGCCACGGACCAGAGGTCTCGGCAGTTTCGATATACGGGCTGAGGGCTTGAGCTTTGCTCGGCGTCGCAGGCGGGCGCGAGGGATCATCGATGCTGTCGAGAAAGCCGAGTTGGATGGTATCGGCGGAATCGGCGAATGCCGGAATGGCGATCAACGGTACCGCGAACAGCGCGCTCAAAGAGAGCGCCAGGGTGGCGTATAGCGGAATGAAACTTAGCGGCATACTTTGCCTCCATAGTTGAGCTACTTGCTACTTATTCCTATGCCCTATCACGATAAGTCGATGAAGTTTCCGTTTGCTTAAGCGATATGCTTAACGGGCCAAAATTTTGAACGGTCCGTGATCGGCACATGCGGTCTCTAAGGCCTCGGCCACCCGCCCGGCCCATAGCGTGGCACCCTCCGGCGTATCGATCAGATCCTGGCGAATTTCGATTTCGATATGCGGTAGGCCGCGTCTCTGGCCATGCTCGGGGATCGAATAGTCGGACGGACCGACAATCGCGTAGGGCTCGTTGTCGCCGATGCAGATGCCGGGCACCAGGGCTGAGAACGCCGCCTGCAATGGCGCTACCAACCGCCCGTCATGCTCCCACAGCAGGCCGATATGCCATGGCCGCTGCAGGCCGCCGTCCAGTTGCGGCGTGAAACTGTGTATTGCGACAAATATCGGAATTTCCCCGCCGGCGATCAGCCGGTCGAGAGCGCCGGCGACTTGCCGGTGATAGGGCCAAAACAGCGCCTCCGCCCGCGTCGTTGCTTCCGCTGCAGTGACGCCTTGGTTGGCAAGTATCTCGCTGCCGTCGCTGACCGGCGGTATTGAGGTCGGCGATGTGAGCGGGCGGTTGCAATCGATTACCAGGCGCGAATAGCCAGCGAGAAACGCCGGCGCGTCCAGCCGCTCCGCCAGATGGCGGGTCACCTCACCAGCGCCAATGTCCCAAGCGATATGGCGGCTGAGATCATCCGCCGCCAAGCCAAGCCCCTGCATATGCCGCGGTACGGCGCGGCTCGCATGGTCGCAAGTAAGCAGAAAGCGCGGGCCCCCCTCCGGGTTAAGCCGGGTGAAGGGCGGTGGATCGTTGGCATCGAGCCGTGCCGGATCAAAGGGCGGTGCATCACTCATGGCGGTCATATTGCCAGACAACAAGCACCGGCTCGACTATGATCATCGCCAAGTGGGTATTGCGGGGAGCTAAATATGGTTGATGGTCAAACGGGTCTCACGCGCGACCTGCCCTTGGAGCCGGGCCGCGCGGCGCTGTTGATCGTCGATGTGCAGAATTATTGCTGCGAGCGCAGCGGCAGCGCGTTCGACGGTATGGACGAAGCCGAGTTCGAAACCAAATACGGCGATTATTTTCGCCGTCTCGAAAGCCAGACCATCCCCAATATGCAAGCGTTGATCGCCGCCTGCCGCGCCGCCGGTGTCGAGGTCATATACACGGTGATCGAAGCGCTCACCCGCGACGGCCGTGACCGTGGACTTGATTACAAGATCACCGGTTTTCTCGTCCCGCGCGGCTCACCCGACGGCTGCGTGATCGACGCCATCGCGCCCGGCGACGACGAGATCATTTTGCCGAAATCGGCATCCAGTGTGTTCAATTCGACCAATATCGAATATGTGCTGCGCAATCTCGGTGTCGAGCGCCTCGCCATCTGCGGCGTCTATACCGAGCAATGCGTCGAATCGGCGGTGCGCGACGCGTGCGACCGTGGCTTTCTCGTCACCTTGGTGGCCGATGCCTGCACCACGCCGTCGCAAACTGCGCATGACAATTCGCTAAAGGCGATCAAAGGCTATTGCCGCACCGTCAACACGGCGGATTTAGTGGCGGAGTTGGGTTCATTCCGCCAGCGCCGGGCGAGCTGACCGTCTGAGCAATTTTTCACTAATTTGCGGAAGCACGTATACGCCGTTTCTCATAGTTCTGGGATGATCACCACAAAATCAGTGCGCATATCGCGCCTTGAAGCGGAGATATATGGCTGTGTCCCGGTGCAAATTTTAGTAAGATTACGTAGGGTTAAGTCAGACATCATTTTCAGGGGAGTTTTCCCCCTTCCGTTTGATTACAGCTAGAGTATGAAGTTGCAGGTCACGCCAAACAAATCCCCGCCGCCATCTGCTTCACAGAACGAAGAAGCGGCGAACGCCTGGCTGAGCGATGCTCAGGCAGAGAACCGCGCCCTCAAGGCCGAATTGGAGCGCTACCGTCTCGCTGTCCGGGCATCGCGCGAAGGCCTGTGGGAGATGAATATCGTGACCGGTGATATCTGGTATTCGCCGCAAATTCTCGTATTGCTTGGCTGGGAAGGTCGTGAGGCCAACAGCCCGCAGGGGCCGATCATCAGCCCTGACGCCTGGATTGCGGATATTCATCCCGAAGATAAGGGCCATGTCACGGAGGCGATCAAAGCCCATATCAAACATAACGCGATCTTTGATTTGGAGTACCGCTTTCGCCGGCCGAGCGGCGAGTATCGTTGGCTGCGGACGACGGGAGAGGCCGTCCGCGACGAAACGGGCTTTGCGACGCACATGCTGGGCGCGATCAGCGATATTACCGAGCGCAAACTGGCGGAGCAGTCGTTCCGCGAGAGCCAGGCCGAATCCGAAGCCGCGCGCAGCTATCTCGCCAACGCCCTGCAGAGCATGCGGAACGGCTTTAGCATATGGGACGCTGACGAACGCCTGGTGATTTCCAACGAGCCGTTCCGTTTGTTGGCCGGCAAGGCAGCGGATTTCTATCAGGTGGGCGTGTCGTTCGAGGATGTCATCCGCCAGGGCGCCGAGGTCGGCCAGTAGCATCTCGGCGAGGGCGGCGTAGAAGGCTTTGTCGCGGAACGGGTGGCCAAATTCTGCGCCGGCGAGCGCTATGAACTGCGCCGCGCCGACGGCACCTGGATGGAAGCCTACGACCACAAAGCGGAAGACGGCTAAACCATCAGCTATCGCATCGACATCACCGAGCGGAAACGCGCTGAGGATGCGCTGCGTCGAAGTGAGACGAACCTCAAGGCAGCACAGCAGATATCTAGTGTCGGTAATTGGGAGATTAGCGAGGCGGAGAATATCTACGAGTGGTCGGACGAGGTGTACCGGATTTTTGGGCGTGACCGGAACACCTTCCGCGCCTCTTCTGACCACCACCTGGACTGCGTCCACCCGGACGACCGCGATATGGTGAAGAGCGAAATCGAGCAGGGTATGGCCTCGGGTGTGGCCTACGCCTTCCAGCACAGGATTGCCCGCCCGGACGGCGAAGTGCGCTATGTGCTGGAGCGCGCGGTACCGCGCAATTCTAAGGACGGAACGATGATCGGCCGCGCCGGTACAATTCAGGACATTACCGACCAAATCGAAGCCGACGAGGCGCTGCGTTGCAGCGAGCGCCGGTTGCGCGAAGCGCAGCACATTTCCAATATCGGCGACTATGAATTTGTCGGCATTTCGGGAAAGCGGCGTTGGTCGGACGAGATTTTCCGAATTCTCGGGCGCGATCCAAAAATCTACGAGCCGAGTTTCGATAATTTCATGGCTTGTATCCACCCGGAAGACCAGGAACAGGTCGAAGCTTCAATTCGCACAGGGGTGGCGTCAGGTCAGCCGTATTCGTTTGAGCACCGCATTGTCCGCCCCGACGGTAGCATTCGCTATGTCCTTCAGCGCGCCCTTGCTCGCCGCGCCGAAAACAGCGAAATGGGCACTGCCGGCACCATTCAGGACATCACCGAATCCAAGGAACTGTTGGAACGCCTGCAGCAGGCGCAGAAAATGGAAGTCGTCGGTCAGCTCACCGGCGGCATCGCCCATGACTTCAATAATCTGCTAACGGTGATCATTGGCAATCTCGATTTGCTGAAGGACAAATCGGAGCATGAACCCGACAAGGTCGAATTAATCGACCGCGGTGTGCGCGCCGTCGAGCGCGGCGCCGACCTGACCCATAGGTTGCTCGCCTTTTCGCGTCGGCAAACCCTCATGCCGGTGGCGGTGGATCTCAACCTGATGGTCTCGAACATAATCGAAATGCTGCGCCGCACCCTAGGCGAAACAATCAGTATCTCAACCAGCGAGCCGGCCGATTTGTGGCTGTGCGAAGCGGATCAGCCGCAGTTGGAGAACGTGCTATTGAATCTGGCAATCAACGCGCGCGACGCGATGCCCGATCGCGGTAAGCTGTTGATTGAGACCGACAATATAGAATTAGAAGAGGAAAAGAGCGGCGTCCTCGATGTCGAGCCCGGCTCCTATGTGATGTTGCGCGTCGCCGATACCGGTGATGGAATCGCTCCGGAAACGCTGGATCACGTGTTCGAACCATTTTTTACCACCAAGGATGTCGGCAAGGGTTCGGGCCTGGGGCTCAGCATGGTTTATGGTTTCGCCCGCCAGTCCGGCGGCGTCGTGACGATCGACAGCGAGCTGGGCAAGGGCACCGCAGTCTCACTCTACCTGCCCCGATCAGTTGAGCAGACGGTGCGCGGCAACGAAAGCTCCCCCCATATTGAGACCTTGCGAGGCGAGGAAGAGCGCATCTTGGTCGTCGAAGACGACCGCGACGTGCGCGAACAAACGGTCAACCTGTTGCTGTCGCTCGGATATCGTGCCTATCCAGTGGACTCAGGGCAAGTCGCGTTGAAGCTGTTGAAAGAAATGCTGGCGTTCGACCTGTTGCTGAGCGATGTCGTGTTGCCCGACCTAAAAGGCCCGGCGCTGGTTGAGATCGTGAGACAACAGGACCCTGATATCGCCGTCTTGTATATGACGGGCTACGCAGATGGCGCCTTCGAGCACCATGCCGAGGAAAATAAGTCGACCCGTCTGATCAACAAGCCGTTCACCAAAGCGCAGCTTGCGCGTTCGGTTCACGACGCGTTGAAGCGCTTATAGATCAGGCGCGCGGCAGCGAGGTCTTCGAGCGCCGCACCGACCGATTTGAACACTGTAATCTCGTCGCCGCTGCCGCGCCCCGCCGCCGCATCCGAGGCGAGCGCGCAAAGATCGGCGACAATCGCCTCTTCCGATATCGCGCCGGCCCGGATCGCCAGCACAATGTCGCCCGCTTCCGTGAGCGCGCCGGCGCGGGTATCGACGAAGATGCGCGCCCGCGCCATCGTGGCATCGTCGCTCTCGCGCATATCCGGGCGGAAAGCACCGACCAGATCGAGATGCACGCCTGCGTTTAGCCAATCGCTCTTGATCAGCGTCGTCTCTGATAGCGTGGCGCAACTGATGATGTCGGCCCAACCGGCGGAATCCTGCAACTCCGTGATCGGTGAAATGTCGACGCCCGGCACTACCAGGCGCGTGGCCAAGGCTTCAGCATTTTTCGCTTGGCGCGACCACACGCGGACCTCGCGGATCGGGCGAATCGCGGCATGGGCGTGGATCAGGTGTGGCGCTAAGCTGCCTGAGCCGACCATCAACAGGCGTGCCGAATCGCTGCGCGAAAGATAGTCCGAGGCTAGCGCCGACGCGGCGGCGGTCCGCCATCGCGTGAGCACAGTCCCTTCAATCAACGCCAACGGCTTACCGCTCGCGGCATCCATCAGATAATATTGGCCGAGGACGGAAGCCAGGCCGCGCGCCGCGTTATCGCCAAATATCGTGACGATTTTCACGCCCATCATGCCGCCCGCCTGCCACGCCGGCATGATCAGTAGCGTGCCCGGGGCGCCGCCCGGCACGTCGACGGTGTGGTGATGGCGGGTCGGCATGTCGCAAGGCCGGCGGAACATCTCGCGCAGTGCTTCGATAAGCGCAGGATAGTCGAGCAGTCCGTCGAGCGCCTCGGCGTTGATAATTTGCATTCTGCGCGGCTAGCCCGCCTTGTAGCCGTAATCCTCTTTGGCGCGCTCGGGCGAAACATAACCCTCGGCGACATCGTTCGCGATCGCCGCACGGTCGCGCTGGCTCGGATTGCCGTAGCCGCCGCCACCGGCGGTCCGAAGGCGGATGCGATCGCCCTCACGCACGGTAATATTCGACCATTTGCTGGTCGAGGGTTTGTTGAACGCTTCGGTCATGGTCTGCCATTCTGTACCACCTGCGGCCATGTAGACAGTTGTCCCGGTGCCACCCGGGCCGCCGCCGTTCAATCCCCAGGCGCTATGGTGGTGGCGGTCGGAAAGCTGACTGATGATCATATCCGGATTGCTGCAACTGATTGTGCGCGTCGTCGCCAGGCCGCCGCGATAGGTGCCGGCGCCACCCGAATCCGGCACCAGGCTGAAGCTCTCGGTGAACCACGGATAGCGCGTCTCGAACACTTCGACCGGAATCACCCGGCAATTGCCGTTGATCGAATCGGTGGCGTCGTTGCCGTCGGCATATGGCCGGCCGCCCCAACCGGAGAGCTCGATGTCGTAACAGGCGAAATATTCATCGAACTCATGGTCTTGGCCGCCGAACACGAAATTGGTGTGCGAGCCGCCTTCCGCCGCCATCGCGCGGTGCGGAATGGCCGGCGCCAACGCGCCCATCACGGTGCCGGCAATGCGCGGATGGGTCTCGGTGTTGCCGCCTACTTCCGGCGCCGGATAATCGACGTTCATCAGCGTACCCGGCGGCGCGACCACGCGAATGGGGCGGAAGCAGCCGGAATTCTTTGGGATCGTCTCATCGGTCATATGTAGGATGGCGTTGTAAGTTGCCGACCAGGTGACGCCGAGGGTGGCGTTGATCGGGCCCGCCATCTGCTTCGAAGACGCGCTGAAATCGACAACGATCTCATCGCCCTGCACGAACGCCGCGACATTGATCGCCGCCGGCACGTTGGAGAGCCCGTCATTGTCCATATAGTCTTCAAAATCGTAGCGCCCGTCCGGTACTTGCGCCAATTCGCCGCGCATGCGCGCCTCGGAATAATCCATCAGATCGTTGCAGGTCTGGCGGAACAAATCGGCGCCCTGTTTTTTGACGATCTCCCTGAGCCGCGCCGCGCCAACTTCGACGCCGCTGATCAGCGCCCGCATATCGCCGTAATTGTGGCGCGGCGTGCGCACATTGGCGAGCCACAGTTTCCACACTTGGGCGACATCGACGCCGCGTTTCTTGATCTTCACCGGCGGCACGCGAATGCCTTCATGAAAGATTTCCGAGGCTTCCGCCGGGAACGAGCCCGGCGCCATGCCGCCGACTTCCGCGACATGGCCGATGGCGACGGTAAAGGCGATCAGTTCGCCGTCGACGAACACGGGCGTGAAAAGCGAATGTTCGGGCGTGTGCAACCCGCCTCGATAAGGGTCGTTATGGACGATCACATCGCCTTCTTCGATGTCGTCGAGCGGAATTTCTTGTAACGACGATTGGATCACCAGCGGCATGCCGCCGATCTGCGCCGGGCAGAACTCGGCCACCGCGTACATATCGCCGTTCGGCGCGGCGATGGCGCAGGTGAAATCGAGCGCCTCGTTGAAGATCGTCGAATAGGACGTCTTCATCAGGGTGATGCCCATTTCCCGGCACACCGAGACCATGGTCGAATCCAAAATACTCATGGCGACCATGTCCATCTTCCGGTCCTTGCTCATGCCGGGCCTTTCATTATTTGAATGTTCTTCCTGCCGCCAGCGCGACGGCGCACCGCCGCGCTAGTCGTCGCCGGTGCCTTCCAGGCCGTAGACCTCGCGCGCCTGTTGGCGGGAGATATAGCCCTCTGCCAAATCATTGCGCACACTCTCTTGCAACCGCTCGCTGGGCTCGCCCCAGCCGCCGCCGCCCGGTGTTTGAAAGCGAATGCGGTCGCCTGGTGCGATGGTGACGTTGCTCCACTTGCTCGGGCTCACCTTGCCGAAGGCGTCGTCGATGGTGCGCCACTCGACCGTATTGGCGGCCATGTGCCAGGTGCCGGCGGTGCCTCCTGATTGGCCGCCGAACAGACCCCAGGGTCGGTTGTGGTGGCGATCCGACATCTGGCTTCCGGTGATCGCCGTATCGAGGCTTTTTAGGGTGCGTTGGGTGCTAAGGCCGCCGCGGAATCTGCCGGCGCCGCCTGAATCCTCGACCATGATGTAGGATTCGCACTGCATCGGAAACCGCGTCTCGAACACTTCCACCGGAATCACGCGGCAATTGCCGTTGATCGAATCCGTTGCGTCGTTGCCGTCGGCGAAATTGCGCCCGCCCCAGCCAGACAGCTCAATGGCGTAGCAAACGAATGCCTCGCCGGTATCCTTGTCGGTGCCGCCGAACACGAAGTTGGTGTGTGTCGCGCCCTCGGCCGCCATGGTGCGGTCAGGCAATGCCGGCGACATGGCGCCGATCACCGCGCCGGCGATCTTGCAATGGGTCTCGGTGTTGCCGCCCACTTCCGGCGCCGGATAATCGACGTTGAGCAGCGTGCCCGGCGGTGAAACTACACGGATCGGGCGGAAACAGCCGGAATTGGTCGGTATCGATTCATCGGTGATGTGCAGCATGCCGTTATAGGCAGCGGAGTAGGAGACGCCGAGGGTCGCGTTGATCGGCCCCTTGGCCTGTGGCGAGGTGCCGGTATAGTCGACCACCGCTTCATCGCCATTGATGTGAACGGCGACATTGATGGTGTAGGACTTATTCTCGATGCCGTCATCCTCGACTTCATCGCTAAAGGTAAATTTGCCGTCCGGAATGGCGGCGATCTCAGCCCGCATGCGGCTCTCGGAATAGTCGAGCAGATCGGCCGTATTGCGGAGGAAATGTTCCTTGCCGTATTTCTCAATCATCGCCCCGAGTTGGCGCACGCCGACATCGGTGCCGGCGATCAGCGCGCGCAGATCGCCATAGTTGAAGCGTGGGGTGCGCACATTGGCGAGCAGCAGCTTCCACACTTCCTCGACATCCTCGCCGCGTTTCTTGATGAACACCGGCGGCACGCGCAGACCCTCCTGAAAGATTTCCGTGGCCTCGCCGGCAAACGCGCCCGGCACCATGCCGCCGATCTCAACCAGATGGCCGATGGTCATGGCGAAGGCCATCAGCTCGCCGTTGACGATCACCGGTTGGAACATGGTGTGTTCGGGGCAGTGCAGGCCGCCGCGGTAGGGGTCGTTATGGACGACGACATCGCCGGGCTCCCATTCGTCGAGCGGAATTTCCATGACGCAGCTCCGCACCAGCAGCGGCACGCCACCGATCATTGATGGGCAGAACTCGGCCTGGGCAATCATTTCACCGTTCGGCGCGGCCAGGGCGCAGGTGAAATCGAGCGCTTCGTTGAAAATCGTCGAATAGGAGGTGCGCATCAGGGTGATGCCCATCTCGCGGCAAATCGCGGTCATGGTGGAATCGATGATGCTCATCGTCACCATATCGACTTCATGCTTTTTACTCATCTCATTCACTCCTTGGCGAGGCGCCGTTTTGCCTTGGCGAGGCGCCGTTTTGGCCTCGGCGGATTGTCGAATTGGCTGTGTTATTCGGCGATTTTTCCGATCAGCAAATTACCGTATGCGTCCACACGCAGGTTTTGGTCCGGGCGCAGGATCGTTACCGATGCCGCTTCTTCGACGATCGCCGGGCCGGCGATCCTGTGGCCTTTGCGCAGACTCGCTCGGTCATAGATCGGCGTGTCGTGCTGGCCATCTTCAAATGTCACTTCGCGCCGCGAGCTCGGTTCCGCTGCCGCGCCGTCGCTTTTGCCGATGGTGGCGAATTCCGGCTTTTCGGTCAGCGACACCGTGGTTGCCTTGACGGTGATCACCTCGATCACTTCGCGCGGAATATTGAAGCCGAAGCGCGCCAGATGCATGTCGTGGAACGCCTGCCACAATTGTGGCGTGGTCTCGTCGGTAAAGCTTTCGAAGGAAATCGGGATTTCCAGCTCGTAATTCTGGCCGAGATAGCGCATTTCGAGCGAGCGGTAGATTTCCACGTTCTTGCCATAGCCTTGCGCCGTGAGGTCGTTGATCCCGGTTTCGATCAAGGCGTGCATAACCTCGGTGGCGCGCGCCTGATCGAAGCGCTTCGAGGTCATTTGCACGGTGCGCATGGTGTCGACGCGGGCGTCCGTCAGAATAAATCCGAAAGCCGAGAACTGGCCCGGATAGTTGGGCACGATGCCGCTCGGGATGCCGGCGTCGTTCATCAGATCGGCGATATGCAGCGGCCCGGCGCCGCCAAAGCCAAGCAACGAGAAATCGCGCGGATCGAGACCGCGTTCGATCAGCACCGAGCGCAGCGCACCGACCATATTATTGTTGGCGATCTGGATAACGGCGAGCGCCGTCTCGGCGGGCGAGCGGCCAAGCTCTTTGGCGACCGCCTGCATGGCGCTTGCGGCCGCTTTTTTATCGAGCTTCATGGCGCCGCCGAGAAAATTGTCGGGGTTGATCCGCCCGAGGATCACATTGGCGTCGGTCACCGTGGCTTTGGTGCCGCCGGCGCCGTAGCACGCCGGGCCCGGATCGGCGCCCGCGCTTTCTGGGCCCACGCGCAGCATGCCGCCCTTGTCGATCCAGGCGATTGAGCCGCCGCCGGCGCCGATGGTGCGGATGTCGATCATCGGAATTTGGATCGGAATGCCGAACTCAATTTCGAAATCGGTGGTGAAATTTTCCTGCCCGCCGACGATCGTCGAGGTATCGGTCGAAGTGCCGCCCATATCGATGGTCACTAGATGATCGATGCCGACCAGCTTGGCGATATGCTTGCCGGCAATGACGCCGCCCGTCGGGCCGGAAACGGTCATTTGGATCGGCGAGTTTTCTGCCGCTTCCAAAGACATTTCGCCGCCATTCGATTTGATCACCACGATATGATCGGTGATGCCGTTTTCGACGAAGCGCTGGCGGATGTTGCGCACTTGTTTGCTGACGATGGGCTTTATGTAGGCGTCGGCGATGGTGGTTGAGGCGCGCTCATATTCTTTCCATTTGGGCAGCACTTCATAGGAAATAGAGACCGGAATATCGGGCAATTCCTCGGCCAGAATTTCCTTTACTCGGCGCTCATGATCGGGTCTCACATAGGAAAACAGGAAATTGACCGACAGCGCTTCGATCTCGCCTTCTTCTTTGATCTGTTTTGCCATGGCGCGCACGCCGGCCTCGTCGAGCGGTATTTCGACGTCGCCATTGGCCATCACGCGCTCGGAGATTTCGTAGCAATGGCGGCGTTTGACCAGCGGTTTCGGCTTGATCCAGGTGATGTCGTAATGGCTGCGCCGGTTGCCGCGCTGGATGAACGGAATATCCTTGAAGCCGTTGGTGGTGACGTAACCCACCGTGGCGCCTTTGCGCTCCAAAATCGCATTGGTCGCGACTGTGGTGCCGAGGCGGATATTCTTGATGTCGCCAGGGTTTTCGAATTTTCCTAAACCTGTGAGAATCCCGTCATTTGGGTCTTTCGGCGTGGACGGATTCTTCCACACTTCGACGGTTTTGGTCTGCGGATCATAGGACACAAAATCAGTGAACGTCCCGCCCACATCGATACCAACCATATAACCTGCCACGCGTTCTCTCCCCTGCGTTCTGGGCCGACCCGCCGTTTGGCGCGCCAACGATTATCCACAATGAATTTGCGCGGATTTTCCGCACAAATTGAGGCGCAATGTTATCGGCGCCGCCGGTTTGGGGCAACTGAATTGCGGCGCGCTGGGTCTAGCGGATCAGGATGAAAAGCGAGCCGTCGCCACGGATAATATTGAGTAGCAGTGAGCCGCCGCCCTGCGCCGCGATAGCCATCAGCTCACCCGGGTTCGTTACCGGCTTGCGGTTGACCGACGTGATGACGTCTTCTTCCCGGAGACCCGATTCCCAGGCCGGCGAATCCGTGACCACGCTGACGACATAGACACCTTTCACACGGTCAAAAAATGGCGAGCCTTTTGGGATTGGGCCGAAAGCGGCGCCCTTGAGTTTGGGGACTTCGCTGCTCGGCTCGATGCTTGCTTCCTCGATGGCGCCGACTTTCAGATCGATCATGAGTTCCTCGCCGTCGCGCACCACTCGAAGATTGACCCGCGCACCGACCCGCAACAGGCCGATGAAATTGCGTAAATCCGAGCCGCTGCGCACGGCTTTACGGTTGACCGTTATGATTACGTCGCCGGAGCTGAGGCCGGCCTTGGCGGCCGGTGAATCCGGCAAAACCTGCGCGATCAACGCGCCGCCGTCATGGTCGACGTTGAATTCCTTGGCTAGTTCAGGCGTGAGATCCTGGATTTGCACGCCGATACGGCCGCGCTGAATTTCGCCATACTCGATGAGCTGATCCATGATCTGGCGCGCCATGTTTATCGGAATGGCGAAGCCGATGCCGATATTGCCGCCGCCCGGCGCGATAATGGCGGTATTGATGCCGACCAACCGGCCATGCAAATTTACCAGCGCACCGCCGGAATTGCCCGGATTGATAGACGCGTCGGTCTGGATGAAGTTTTCGTAGGATTCGATGCCGAGGCCGGTGCGCCCCAAGGCGCTCACGATACCGGACGACACCGATTGGCCGAGGCCGAAGGGATTGCCGATGGCGATGACGAAATCACCAACCTCAAGAATCTCTGAATCCGCCATCCTTATCGAGGTCAGGCCATCCGGATCGACCTTCAGAACGGCGACATCCGTCCCTGGGTCGTGTCCGATCAACTCGGCTTTGAGCTGGCGCCTGTCGGTGAGCGTGATGATAATTTCATCCGCTTTGGCGACCACATGGCTGTTGGTGAGGATATAGCCCTTGGCGGCATCGATGATGACACCGGAGCCAATGCTCCGGGTTTGGCGCTGCTGCGGTTGATTCGGCCGATCGCCGAAGAATCGGCGGAAAAAGGGATCGTCGAAAAACGGGCTCTGATCAACCTCGACCGTACCGCTGGTGGCAATGTTAACCACCGCCGGGGACACTTCCTTGATCAAGGGTGCGAGGGTTGGTACCGCATCGCTCGGTATTACCGCCCGCGCCGGAGTGGCGGCGAACACAAAAATCGCCGCCATGGCGAGCATCACCGCAATGGTTATTTGGACTGATCGAGGCGTCATATATTCCTCCGTGGCGCGCTATCCGCAGGGCGAATACGGCGCTTGCCGCAACTTTAGACTAAATAGCGGTGCAATGGGGTCTCTTTAAGAACCTGGTGAAAAGCCTGTAAAATCCCAGTGTGCCGCAACCGATAAAATGTTTCCCGGCCAGTGGAAAGTAAATATTTATTGTTAGCGTGCGAAGCGCCGTGATGCTGTTTCGCGGCCGAGGCGGTCGATCAATAGCGGCGCCACGGGTCGGGCGATGCGTTGGTCACCGGAAATTCGCGTCCGTCCCGCCGCCCGGCCGCGCCACAGAAGCGCGCCATCCGCTCCTTCCAGCGCCAACTCGAACAGGAACGAGACTTGCCGGACCGAGGAGTTGCCGCTCAACAACCCCAAATCCAGGCCGATGCCAATTTCGTTCACGCCGCTGCTGCTGCCCGCCGAGCCGCCGACCGCGACGCCGAGGCCGCCATCGCCCGAATCCGTCAGCGTGCTGTAGATAATGTAGCGCAGCGTCAGAGGCGCATCTTCGGCAACCGCATAGCCACGGCGGTCGAGAGACGTGCGGATGATGCGCTCCACTTCGGCATTCGGAAGGCCGCCATCGGGCGGCGCGACGCGGAGCGCAGGAATATCGCCGATATCGCCATACACGCCGGTTTCAAATTTGCCCCACACATCGGCGCCCGCTGGAGCGCGCCGCTCCGACGCGCCGCACGCAACCGTGACCAGTGCCAAAGCAACAATTAGCAATACGCGCATTGCGCCAGTTTGCCGTGCCACCCGGTAGCTGTCGGTAGATGCGGAACTCCCCACCATGCTAAGCTGCAATAGACGACGCAAAAGAGGTATCCGTGGCCAAGACAGCATTTTATAGCCACCCCATCTGCCAGGAGCATGAGGCCGGCCCCGGCCATCCCGAGCAGCCGGCCCGCCTGAAGGCGATCCTCGACGCCCTGGATGCGCCCGATTTTGCCGGGCTCGACCGGCAGAGCGCGCCCCTGAGCGATATCGCCGCCCTAAAAGAAGCGCATGACGCAGATTTGGTGGATCTCATATTCGCCAAAATGCCGAGCACCGGCTATGCCGCCATTGATGGTGATACGCTGATGTCTCCAGCCTCCGGTGAGGCGGCGCTGCGCGCCGTCGGTGCGGTTCGTGCGGCGGTCGATGCGGTCATGGCCGGAGAGGCTGACAACGCCTTCTGTGCCGTCCGTCCGCCCGGCCATCACGCCGAACCGGACCGGTCGATGGGTTTTTGCCTTTTCAACAATGTTGTCCTCGGCGCCGAGCGGGCACGGCGCGAACATGGCCTCGGCCGGATCGCGGTGGTTGATTTCGATGTCCATCACGGCAACGGCACACAAGCCGCGTTTGAGCGTGACGGCGATTTGATGTTTGCCTCAACACATCAGTCGCCGCTCTATCCCGGCACTGGCGCCACGAACGAGCGCGGTGTCGGCAATATTTTCAACGCGCCGCTGCGGCCGGAATCAGGCTCAGCAGAGTTCCGCGACGCCATGCAGAGCAAGCTGTTACCGGCGCTGCGCGATTTCGCACCGGAACTGATCCTGATCTCAGCCGGGTTCGATGCCCATAATGACGACCCATTGGCGAATTTGCGCCTGTTCGAAGCGGATTACGCTTGGGTGACCACGGAATTATGTCAAATCGCCGCGGAAAAATGCGCTGGGCGTGTCGTCTCGACCCTGGAGGGCGGCTATGACCTCAACGCATTGGCGGCCAGCGCGGCGGCGCATGTCGGCGCCCTGATGGCGGCCTAGACTGGGTTGCGCGACCGCTCGCCCTGCCGCTTGCCCTGACTCAGGGCAGCCCCTATTCTGGCGCCATCATGAGCAAAAACGATAAAACTGCGGACGGCAAAAAAGACCTTGAGAAGATCGATTTCGAGAAAGCGCTCGGCGAGCTCGAAAACATCGTGCAGCGTCTCGAATCCGGCGATACCAGCCTCGAAGGCGCCATCGAAGCCTATGAGCGCGGCGTCCTCCTGAAGAAACATTGCGAGGGCAAGTTGCGCGACGCCCAGCTTCGGGTCGAGAAGATCGAGAAAGACGGCACCCTCAGCCCGGAGCCGTTGGATAAGGAATGAGGAGGCTGGTTTGAGCCGCCTGCAAGAGGCGATGGGCGCGGCGGCCGAGCAGGTCAACGCCGCGCTCGACGGCTATATCCCGCGCTCCACCGATAGCGACGGCCGTTTGTTTGACGCCATGCGCTATTCCACCCTGGCTGGCGGCAAGCGTCTGCGCCCGTTTCTCGTCCTGCGCTCCGCGGCGCTGTTCGAGGTGCCGTTGGACTGGGCGATGCCGAGCGCCGCCGCCATCGAAATGGTGCATACATACTCCTTGGTGCATGACGATCTTCCGGCGATGGACGATGACGATCTGCGCCGCGGCTTGCCGACCTGCCACAAGAAGTTCGACGACGCGACCGCGATCCTGGCCGGCGATTCGCTGCTCACCCTCGCTTTCGAACTGGTCGCAGCACCAGGTGGCCACCCCGACCCCGGCGTGCGCGCCGAAATCACTCATCAATTGGCCATTGCTGCCGGGGGTGGCGGCATGGCGGGCGGCCAGATGATGGATTTGGCGGCCGAAGACAGCACCCTCGACCTCACCGCCGTGACCCGCCTGCAAGGCAAAAAAACCGGCGCCTTGTTCCACTTTTCCTGCGTCGCCGGCGCCATTTTGGCGAAACGCGGCGCGGCGGAAAGCATGGAGCGGACGGCGCTTGGGCGCTACGCTGAAGCGATTGGGTTGGCCTTTCAAATCGCCGACGATTTGCTCGACGTCGAAGGCAGCGAAGCCGATCTCGGCAAGGCGGTGCAGAAAGACGCCGCCGCCGGCAAGGCGACATTCGTCAATCTTCTCGGGCTCGAAGGCGCACGCAACCGCGCCGCACAATTGGTGGATGAGGCGATCTCGGCGTTGCAGCCGTTCGACGATAAAGCCGATCTGTTGCGCGATGTCGCCCGCTTTATCGTCGCCCGCAAAAATTAGCTGCCACAGAGCTAGACCGCCATAGCATGAAAGCCTAAGCAAACGGCAAAACCAGAAAAAATCCGCCTCGATAGCCTGCTGGTCGAGCGTGGCTTGGTCGACAGCAAGACCAAGGCGGCGGCACTCGCGATGGCCGGCAAGGTGTTTTCCGGGACACGTAAACTGGAAAAGCCAGGCCAAAAACTCGACCCAGATACGCCGCTTACCCTGCGCGAAGCACCGCACCCTTGGGTGTCACGCGGCGGCATCAAGCTGGCTCATGGGCTCGAACATTTTGCCCTCGACCCGACGGGCCTGATAGCCCTCGATATCGGCGCCTCCACCGGCGGTTTCACCGACGTCTTGTTGTCGCGCGGCGTCGCGCGGGTTTACGCCGTCGATGTCGGCTACGGCCAGCTTGCCGACAAGCTCCGCCGCGATGATAGCGTGATCGTGTTGGAACGCCTCAACGCCCGCCAGCTCACCATCGAGCAGGTCCCCGAGCCGATCGACGCCATCGTGTGCGACGCCAGTTTCATCGGTCTGCGCACCGTGCTGCCGGCGGCGCTCGCGCTGGCCGCGCCGGGCGCTTTCCTGGTCGCCTTGATCAAGCCGCAATTCGAGGCCGGGAAGGGGCGCGTGGGCAAGGGCGGCATCGTTCGCAATCCGGCACTCCATGCCGAGATATGCGACACCATCGGCGCATGGCTGGAGGAACTACCAGGCTGGCAAGTGCTCGGCATTTGCCCGAGCCCGATCACCGGCGCGGAAGGCAACAGGGAATTCCTGCTCGCCGGAAGATTTACTTCTTGAGATAACCGTCGCGGGTTTGCGGCAGGCGCTTGCCGAGTATGCGCGAGGCAACCTGGGTGCGGAGAATCTGCGCCGTGCCGCCGCCGATGGTGAACATACGGGCATCGCGCACCATACGCTCGAGCGGCCGTGCCCGCGAATAGCCGGCGGCGCCGAATATTTGCAGTGCGTCGTTGGTCACTTTGATCGCCATTTCAGACGCGAAAATTTTTGCCTGCGCGGCTTCTACGACATCGGGGAATTCGCCTGGCTCGCAGGCTGCCGCGCGGTGGATGAGCGTTCGCGCCGCTGCGAGGCCGATACTCATATCCGCCAGCATCCATTGCAGCCCCTGAAATTCGGCGATCGGCCGGCCAAACTGCTCGCGCTCCTGGGCGTAGTCGAGCGCCAAGCGATAGGCGCCCTCGGCAATGCCGAGCGCCACCGTCGCCGCGCCGACGCGCTGGCCGTTATAGGCGGTCATCAGATCGGCAAAGCCTTTCTTCAGGCCGTGCGGCGGCAGCACCAACATATCGGCGTCGACCGCCATGTCGGTCATCAGGATTTCGCATTCCGGAATCCCTCTGAGGCCCATGGTTTTCTCGCGCCGGCCCACTTCGAGCCCCGCGGTCTGCTCTCTAATCCCGATGAAGCCGCCAATGCCCTGTTCCTCGCCTTTGGCGTCGAACACACGGGCAAATATCAGATGCAGGCGCGATACGCCGCCGCCGGTAATCCAATGTTTCTTACCATTCAGCACATATCCGTTGCCGCGCTGATCGGCGCGGCTGGTCATTTCCGTCGCCGCACTTCCAGCGTCGGGCTCGGTGATACAAATCGCCGGCTTGTCGCCGTCCAACACCAGCTCGGCAGCGAGCTTTTTCTGCACCTCGCTACCATAGGTCATGATAATGCTGATGGCACCCATATTGGCCTCGACCGAAATGCGCCCGGTGACGGCGCAAGCCTTGGCCATTTCCTCGACCACCAGAACCGTATCGAGATAACCGAGCCCCTGGCCGCCATATTGTTTCGGAATCGTCATGCCGAAAAATCCGGATTCCTTGAGGAGATCCACATTGTCCCAAGGATAAGCTTCGCTGCGGTCGACCTCAGCAGCGCGCGCGGTTATCTGCCCCGCCGCCACCTCGCGGGCGCGGGCTTGAAGATCTAGTTGTTCGGCGCTCAGGCTGAAATCCACAAGACAATCCCATCTTTTGCGTGCATTACATTTATGGCATGGTGCCGGGAGTAAGGTCCCATCCGCAAGGATTCAATTATGCAAAGCGATTGCTTCGGCTTGGCCATGACGGCGGCGAGCCGCGAGGCCGCCCGCCATTATGACGAAACATTGCGGGCTTTTCTTGGTTTTCGCGGCGATACGGGTACGCATATGAAGCAGGCCCTGGACGCCGATGAAGGCCTTTTTATGGGCCATTGCATCAAGGGCTATTTTTTCAAGCTATTTGCGATACCCGCGTTAGAAGAAAAAGCGCGACAAAGCGCCGGCAGAGCGCGCGAGCTTGCCAAAGTGGTGAGCGCGCGCGAATGCGAGCATCTGGCCGCGCTCGATGCCTGGTGTGCCGGCGATATGGTCGAATGCGCGGCCCGTCTGGAAGCCATTCTGGTCGACTATCCACGCGATATCTTGGCCATCCGCCTGGCCCATTTTTGTCACTTTTATATGGGCGACTGCACCGCCATGCGCGATTCGGTGGCGCGGGTTCTGCCGGCCTGGGAAGCCGGCGAGCCAAGCGCCGGTTTTGTGCGTGGCATGTATGCCTTCGGCCTTGAAGAATGCGGCGATTACGCCGCTGCCCGAGCCATGGCCGAGGGCGCGGTCGCCGAAGATCCAGGCGATATCTGGGCCGTCCACGCGGCCGCTCATGTGTATGAAATGCAGGGCCACAGCCAAGACGGCATCGCTTGGCTGAAGGGCACCGAAGACGGCTGGATCGGCTGCAATAATTTCACCTACCATGTGTGGTGGCACCGCGCGCTGTTTCATTATGAACGTGCACAATATGACGAGGTGATGCGTCTTTACGATGCGCATATCCGCGCCGATCAGTCGGACGATTATCTCGATATCAGTAACGCCGTTGCCACGCTGTGGCGTCTCGAGAATGCCGGCGTCGCCACCGGCGGGCGCTGGGATGAACTCGCCGACAAAGCTGAGGCGCGCACCGGCGATCATCTCCTGGCCTTTGCCGATATGCATTTCGCCATCGCCCTTGCGGCTGCCGGGCGTGCGTTCGCGCTCGATGATATGGTCGCGTCTATGCGCACCGCCAATTCCGCCAGCCGCACCACACAGCAACAGGTGTTGGCCGAGGTCGGAATGGCCTTGGCACAGGCGGTTCGCGCTCAATATCACGGCGATTTCGATCTCGCGGTGAGCTTGATGTTGCCGCTGCGCTATCGCATCCGCGCCATCGGCGGCAGCCATGCGCAGCGCGATCTATTCGCGCAGATGCTCATCAAGGCGGCGCTCAAATGCGACAAATATCCGCTCGCCCGGGCACTCCTCCACGAGCGCACCGCCTCGAAGCCAAACAATGCCCAGGCCTGGACCCTGTTGGCCACAGCGCTTGAAGGCGAAGGCAAGATAACCGACGCAGCGGTCGCCCGGCGCCGCGCCGAGCAGCTGCTCACAGCGTGAAAGGGCCGCGAAAGCGTCGGCGAAACGGCACCACCAACCGGATTGCTTACCGCATTCCGGCAAGCGCAACCGCGCGCCCGAGTTAATACGAGGTAGCCAAGGGAGCGGATGCGACCGCCCGGCGTCTGAGGGACCAAACAAAGAGAGCACTTCGCGCTTGGCTCACCCCTTCTCCCCAACCCCTCTTCCCCCCGGGGAAGAGGGGCTTGCCATGATTCTCTCTATCTTCCCATGTCGTGATATTCCGCATTTGGGCGGGCATCAACGGCGCTGGCGAGACGGTTCGAGGCGGCGTAGAAGGCAGCCACTTCGGCAATATCGAATATATCTTCGTCGCTGAAACCGGCGCGGCGCAGCGCCGTGCGGTCGCTTTCCTCAATCAAAGCTGGGGATTCGCTCAGCTTCCAGGCGAAATCAAGCATGGCGCGCTGACGGCCCGGTAGTTTGGCTGCGCGGTAATTGGCCGCCAATTGATCGCCGAGATGCGCGTCGCCCGAGAGCACCCGCACCGCGGCGCCATGCGCGACCAGGCAGTAATGGCAAAGGTTTACTGAGGAGACCACCACCGCGATCATCTCGCGCTCAAGTTTGGTCAGCCCGGAATCGCCCAGCATCAGCTCATTATTATATTGCCGGAAATGTTCTAGCCGGCCGGGCCGCAAGGTGTAGGAGCGGAAAACGTTGGGCACGAAGCCGAGTTTCTCGACGAACTTTGCAAACAGTGCCTTGATCGCCGGATCGAGGCGCCGCTGATCGGGCAATTTGAGCGCATGTATTTTGTTGGCTCTGGCCTTGCCCGGTTTCTTCGGTCGCGCCATCTAGCCACACTGCGCGCGGTGGAGCAGTAAATGATCGGCCAGCACGCAGGCCATCATCGCTTCGCCGACAGGTACCGCGCGGATGCCGACGCAGGGATCATGCCGGCCCTTGGTCGAAATCTCCGCATTCTCGCCGCTCAGAGTCACCGTCTGCCGAGGTTTCAGGATCGAGCTGGTCGGCTTGACAGCGAAGCGGACACGGATGTCTTGGCCGGTTGAAATGCCGCCCAGAATACCGCCCGCATTGTTCGAGAGAAATTCGGGTTGGCCGTCCGCCCCGGTGCGCATTTCATCGGCATTGTCCTCGCCGCTCAACCCCGCCGCAGCGAACCCGGCGCCGATTTCGACGCCCTTCACGGCGTGAATGCTCATCATCGCGGCAGCCAAATCGGCGTCCAGCTTGCCGTAATGCGGCGCGCCGAAACCGGCTGGCACACCCGATACCTCGATTTCAATGACCGCGCCAACTGACGAGCCTGCCTTGCGCACGGCATCGAGATATTCTTCCCATCCGGCTACGGCCGCCGCGTCCGGGCACCAAAAATCATTCGCTGTGGTGGCGGCCCAATCCCAACGCGTGCGGTCTATCTCTTTCTCGCCGAGCTGCACCAGGGCGCCTCGAATGGTGATGTCGGGACCCAATATGATGCGCGCGACCGCGCCGGCGGCAACGCGCATGGCGGTTTCGCGCGCACTTGCCCGTCCGCCGCCGCGATGGTCGCGGATGCCGTATTTGGCTTGATAGGTGTAATCGGCATGGCCCGGACGGTAGCGGTCGAGGTTCTTGTCATAATCGCCGGAACGCGCGTCTTCGTTTTGAATTTCGAGCGCAATCGGCGTGCCGGTGGTCAGGCCCTCAAAGGTGCCGGAGAGGATGGCGACGCTGTCGCTCTCCTTGCGCTGGGTGACGAAGCGCGATTGTCCGGGGCGGCGCTTATCGAGAAAGGGCTGAATGTCGCCGGCATTGAGCGAGAGGCGCGGCGGCACGCCATCGAGCACGCAGCCGATCGCGGGTCCGTGGCTTTCGCCCCAGGTCGTGACGCGAAACAATCGCCCGAAGCTGTTGAACGACATGGGTCAAACCACCGAAATATCCGGCGCGTCCGGGTGTTTCATGCCAACGACATGGTAGCCGCAATCGACATGATGGACCTCACCGGTGACACCGGTGCTGAGATCGCTGAGGAGATACACGCCGGCACCGCCGACCTCGTCGATGGTGACGTTGCGCCGGAGCGGTGCGTTCAACTCGTTCCATTTCAGGATATAGCGGAAATCGCCAATGCCGGACGCGGCCAGCGTCTTGATCGGTCCGGCTGAGATCGCGTTGACGCGGATCTTGTCGGTGCCCAAATCGGCGGCGAGATAGCGCACGCTCGCTTCCAGCGCTGCCTTGGCGACCCCCATGACGTTATAATGTGGCATCACCCGCTCGGCGCCCGCATAGGTCAGCGTCAACAGGCTGCCACCGTCCGGCATCAGCGCTGAAGCATGGCGGCACAGCGCGGTGAAGGAATAGCAGGATACGGCCAGCGTCGAGGTGAAGTTTTCCGCGCTCGTGTCGAGATAGCGGCCCTTCAATTCTTCTTTGTCTGAGAAGGCGATGGCGTGGACTAGAAAATCTAGTTTGCCCCATTTTGATTTGATCGCCGCGAACACCGCCTCGATGCTCGCATCATCGGTCACGTCGCAGGGCAGAATGACGTCGGAGCCAACCGATTCGGCGAGTGGCAGCACGCGTTTTTTCAATGCCTCGCCCTGATAGCTGAAGGCGAGTTCCGCGCCGTGGCTGGCGGCGGCGCGGGCGATGCCCCAAGCGAGCGAGCGCTCGTTGGCGACGCCCATGATGAGCCCCCGTTTTCCCGCCATGAGCAGGCTTGAATCGTTCATGAAATCCCCGAGTTTGGCGTATTCGAGAGGCTCGAATCCGAGCGCACGCATCCTACACCAAAGCACTCGGCGCGTGAAACTCCTGCGTCCAGCTATCGCCTCGACGCGACGTCGCGTGATCTGGCCGGGCGTGCGCTAGTTAACGATGCGCCAGCTGCCGTCTTCTTGGCGGCAGGCGGTGCCGTAGGCCTGTTGGGTTTCGCCGCCGATGGTAACAGTCTGCTGATATTCGCGGCACGGCTGGCCTGCATCCGAATAGGACGTACGGACCGGCGTGATGGTGCCGCTATTGCCGCTGTCCGGATTGCTCCAGGTGCTGCTTTGGCCGCTCGGATTGGATTCGAGCGCGACGTCGGCGGTGCGCTCGGCATAAAGCTGATCCGCTTTATCGAGCGATGCGCCAACTTCCTGGCCGATAAAGAAGCCGAGCAGGGCGCCGATCGCAGTGGCCGCAAGCTGGCCCGTGCCGCCACCGATTTGCGCGCCGGCCAAACCGCCCAAGGCGGCGCCGCCAAGCGAGCCGAGAGTTTCTTTGTCGCCCGCGTTTTGGTTGCAGGCGCCGAGCCCGATCATGCCGATCAGAGCGACACCGAGAGCTGCATTTCGCACGAATTTCATGATCCTGTCTCCTCAGTTTAGCACTATCCGCGGACCGCATTGCCAAACGCAGCGGCTTCACTTGGTCACCATATAGGTAAAATTGGCGAATTTCCCAATATAGCAATAAATTGTGGTGATTTTGTGTGTTTGTGATCACAGTATATCGCGGGCGCTTTCTGACTCCGCGGCAATAGGTCATTAATAAACAACGATAAAACGGAAAATGATCGGCATGGCGATACGTGATGACAAAGACCCGTTCGACCTGTTCGCCGAGTGGTATGCCGCCGCCGCCGACAGCGGCCTGGATGAGCCGACCGCGGTCAACCTGGCCACGGCAGACGCAGCCGGGCGGCCGAGCACGCGAATGGTTCTGTTGAAAGGCTATGACGACAGAGGCTTCGTCTTTTACACCAATCTCGGCAGCCGCAAGGGCCAGCAACTGAGCGCCAATCCGTTTGCTGCGATGTGTTTTTACTGGATGCCGCTCGGCCGCCAGGTGCGTATCGAAGGGCCGGTATCTGCGGTCCCTTCGGCGGAGGCTGACATCTATTTTGCCTCGCGCCATAAAGACAGTCAGATCGGCGCCTGGGCGTCGAAGCAATCGACACCCCTGGAAGGCCGGCTGGCGCTTGAGCGTCACGTCGCCAAATATGTTCTCAAATTTGGTATCGGCAAAGTGCCGCGGCCGGATTTCTGGTCGGGTTTCAGGCTGACACCCGAGCGCATCGAATTTTGGCAGCACCGGCCGTCGCGCCTGCATGAGCGGCTGCTATACGAGCGCGCCGGTGCCGGCTGGACCACCCAGCGATTGTTCCCGTAAGACATTCACGCTGGCGGCCTAATTTTCGCACCTAGGCCGGATCAGGCTAAACTGAGCATATGACAGCGCGCCCAATATCGAGCGACCAAGCCAAGCGCCTGATGCAGCGCGCGACGACTGCTGCGGTCAGCGTCGCGCTGGTGCTCATTGCGCTCAAGCTGGCCGCTTGGTTGATCACCGATTCGGTCAGCTTGTTGTCCTCCCTGGCCGATTCGGCGATGGATGCGCTGGCCTCGCTGGTCAATTTGTTCGCCGTGCGTCATGCCTTACAACCCGCTGATTCAGAACACAGATTTGGCCATGGCAAGGCAGAGCCCTTGGCCGGATTGGGGCAGGCGGCGTTCATCAGCGCCTCCGGCGTCTATCTAATTTTTGAGGCCGTCAACCGCCTGATAGAGCCGCGCGCCATCGAGCAGGGCGCGCTCGGGCTCGGCGTCATGGTGTTTTCCATCGCCGTCACCGGTGCGTTGGTAGCCTATCAGCGCTCCGTCGTCCGGCGCACCGATTCGCTGGCAATTCGTGCCGATTCGGTGCATTACGCCACCGATATTCTGGTCAATGCCGGGGTCATCGTGTCGCTTCTGTTGGTGATGTTCCTCGATTGGGGCGCCGCCGATCCGATCGTCGCGCTAATCATTGCCGGCTTCATCATATACAGCGCCTTCCGCATCGCCCGCGAATCGCTCAACCATCTGATGGACCGCGAACTGCCCGATGCCGATCGCGACCGCATCAAAAAGATCGCCCTAAATCATCCCTCGGTGATCGATTGCCACGATCTCAAAACCCGCGCCGCCGGGCTCAACAGTTTTATCCAGTTGCATATCTCGATGGACGGCGGCCTGACCTTGGATGAATCGCACATCATCTCGGACGCGGTGGAACAGGACATCCTCGATGCGTTTCCCAACGCGGAAGTAATCATCCACGCTGACCCGGAAGGCGTGGATGAGGAGCGCCAGGAATTTTAAAGTAACGCACTTTCAATCGGCGCCGGCGGCGGCGCCGGCTTCGAGGTGACGGGCGCGCATCGGCAGCCAGATCGCTGCGAAGGCGACGGCCAGGGCGCAGGCAGCCAACATGACAAACAGCCAGATGAACCCGCCGCCAGTGGTGTGCAACAGAGAAATTATCGGCAACGCCAACGCGCTGGCGCCGAGCGCAAGGGCAAACTTCAAGCCGAAGATGCGCGAGCGCAGATGATCAGGCGTGTGGCGGGTCAGCAGCGCATCCTGGATCGGGATCTCGCCGAATATGATCATCAGCAAGGCGAAGGCCGCGATCAGCAGCCCGACCTGCGAAACCAAGCCGACCACAATCAACAGCGGAACCTGCAAAAAAAGTGTGGCGATCCACACCGTTTTGATCGGAAACTTGTCGATAAGCAGGCCGGTGGCAATCTGCGTAAAAGCCGCGATGCTGATCGCCAACGCCACCATGCCGGCGACGCCGAGCCCCGATGAGGCAATGTCGCCGAGCCCCTCTTCGAACAGTTTGGGCAGCGCGATGGTGCTGGTCTGGAACACCAGGCCGACCAGAAGAGCTGCCATGCCAAGAATGCCGATCACCCGCCACATGGCTTGGCGCGCCTCTGGCGACGCGGCAATTGCCGCCATCATATTTTCTTTCTTCGGCCCCGCGACCTTGTCCTCCGACGGCCAGGAGCGCGCCGCCGCCACATACATCACGCCGGTCAGCAGTGCCACAGCGCCGGGGATATAGAACGCCGCGCGCCACGATATCCAATCGCCGAGCGCGCCTGCGACGAGCGCCGCCGCGGCGAGACCCATATTGCCCCACACGCCGTTGATGCCCAACAACCGCCCCACCTTCTCCTGCCCCTGGACAAGCATCGCAATGCCGATCGGATGATAGATCGAGGCAAACAGGCCGATAAAAAATAGGCCAATGGCGATTTCGAGTTCACTGCGCGCCATGCCGGTGAGAATCGCTGACGTGCCGATGCCGATAAAGAATATCGCCATCATGCCCGAACGGCTCCAGCGGTCGCCGAGCCAGCCGGCCGGTATGGCGCCGGCGGCAAAGGCGACGGCTCCCGGTGTCGCCAGCAGCAACAATTCATCGTACGACCGATCGAATTCCTCCGGCAACGTCAGGACGACGGTGGCATAGAGGAACACGAACAGATGGTCGTAGAAATGAGCGACGTAGAGAAACATCAAGCGCTGGCGGTTCATGCGTTAGGTTCTCTCAATATCGCCGTGGCGCGGCCTGAATGTCTGGGGTGCTTACTCAGCGCCATACGACGATAGCAGCAACTGCAGAGCCACACCATAATTGCCGCGACATGTGGCCGCCGCTTGCAGCCGTCGCTGGGCAATCTCGCCGATCAGCCCGCTTCGGCCCTGCGCTCCGAATTTTCAACACATGGCTTCCGACTGTTCTAACGCGCGCACCCGTCTATGCAGTCGCCGTAAGCGTTGAACGTCATCACCTGTTCGCTCAACGGCACGTGGACCGGCACCCGGGACGCGCGGATAAAAATATCCGTCTTGCTGCCGGCGATCACAACGCCGTCCTTGGTGGCGACCTCGTTGGCGTGGCTCGGGATCACGGAGTTTGGCCGCACCAGTTCGTTGATGACGAACGCCGCTTCCTTCGGCCCGGTGGTGAACACATCGCCGATATTCATCACCACCAGCAGCGCATTATAATGTCGGCGCACCACGCTCTCTTGCTCCGCCGTGATGCCGGTGCACCCTCACCTGCGCCGGATCGAGCCCGGCGACCTTGGCCGCGACCCGTTGAGTCAGCGTTTGCACCTGGGTCGGCACCCAGACCTCGCAAAAATCGGCACGCACGTCGGCCGTGCAACTCATTGGCTCCATCGCCGATCTCTTGATTATCTGATTTTCTCTGCGTCGGAGCCGGCGTGGTCGGATAGTTCGATTTGAATGGCATGCCTGCCATCATATAGGCATCCGACAGCGCCAATCCAGGTGGCGCAGAAAATATGCCGTCTTCACCGCCCGGCTCATTCGCAATGCTCGTTCATTCGTGTTTTGCCGTGCGGTCCCATTGCCACCAGGCACAGAGCGCGTCGCCCATGATCAATCTTTTGTCCGCATCATCGAGCCACGGCAATTCCTCGGTAAACATCGTCACGCAATGCCGCCACGAACACGGCATTTTGGTGATGTCCGTGCCCCAAAACATACGCGCCGGGCCAAACGCATCATATATCTGGCGCAGATAGGTATGCAGCGACGGAAACGGATAGGTTTCGCTGGAATAGCCCGGCACGCCGGTCGCTTTGACCGCAACGTTGGGGAATTTGGCCAGTGCCAGAAGCTCGGGCATATGCGTCATGGCGGCGGCGTCCTTGAGCGTCGTGTTGCCGCCGCGCCCGCCGAGATGATCGATAGTGAGGCGAAGGCCGGGGTGGCGCTCGGCGATCTGCCCAAAGAGGGCGAGCGAATCCGTTGCCATGACGGCAATCGGCACGCCGGCGCTTTCCGCCGCCGGCCACAGCCAATCGAGCGCGCCTTCGTGCAGCCAGCGGCGCGCCGGTTCGTTCAGGAACATATATCTGAGGCCGAGCATGCCTGGCCGCTGCCGCCACTCAGCGATCAGATCGCGCGACCCCGGTGAATCGAGCGCCAGCCCGCCCATCACCGCAAAGCGGCCGGGATAGCGCAGCACCGCACCCATCGCCAATTCATGCGCCCCCGAGTCCCAAGGCGGCGCATGAATCACCGCGGCGTCGATACCGCCTTCATCCATCAAACCGATCGCCTCTGTGGCGCTGAATTTTGTTACCTGGCGATGCGCCAGGTTGCTCGGCAGACCGCTTGCCCACAGATGAATTTGCGCATCGACGATGTGCATTGGATTCTGTCTTCCACTCCTGCCAATCGGTGAGCTTGCGGCGATTATTGAGGCCATGCAAGCGACACCATTTGTCTTCTCGCGCAGTTTATTTCCTGCCGCGCAATTTCCGCTTTGCATCTGGCGTGTCTGGTAACCGAGAATGTGCCGCGCTCGCCGATTCCCGGCGGGCGCGGTCAACGCATCGGTAAATTTGCGGCGGCGCGTCGTCTCCTAAACGAAGCGCGTAGAAAGAGCCTTGGGAGGGGCGCGAGAAGTTGCCGGTCTATTGCGAAACATGGCTCTATCCGCCCGGCGCCTTTCCCGGCGAGCCGATCAATGCCGCGACAAGCTTTGCCCCTGTTGTGCTTGGCATTCTGGCGCTGCTGTTCTTGCTGCGCCGTACTGACCAAGGCTATGTCGCCTATGGGTTGGCGATCCTGCTCGTCCTTACCGGTCTGGGAAGCGTCGCATGGCATTCACTCCGCACCGATTTAACGCTTACGCTCGACGCGCTGCCGGGCGTCGTCTATTTCGCCGCTCTGCTATTTTTCTGGGTCTATTACCTTGGCGGTCGCTATTTCGGCGTCATCCCGATCGCCCTGATCGTCGCCATCATGGTTTTCCTTCGGCCGGGGTCACAGGACGAGGCTCGAATTGTTGTGATCAGTGTCGTCGTGGCGCTTGCCGCTGGTCTGTTGACGGCCACGTGGCTGCGCCGGCGCCACGCCTTTAAGTTCGCGCTCGCCATGGTGGTCTCTGCACTTGTCGCGGCGACGCTGCGCACCCTCGATCTCAGCGTGTGCGACACAATTCCCTTCGGCACGCATTTTTTCTGGCATATCTTTCTTGCCACGGCCGCTTACTTTGGCGTCCGTATGATGGTGGTGCTCAGAAACGGGGCGCCAGAAACAGCGGAATAAAACAAATGCCAAATAAATCGACAGCAGCGAAAGTGCTTTTAACCGGGGCGAGTGGGATGGTCGGCCGTCAGGTCCTGGCACATTTGCGGGCCAACCCGGCAGTGGGAGAAATTATCTCAATTGGCCGGCGGC